>WNFJ01176445.1_pt3 | contig 15040 bp, 13 predicted proteins | sample 5400461 | NCBI WGS metagenome assembly WNFJ01 (sample SAMN13153349, study PRJNA577476) | soil metagenome | isolation source: 115 cm saprolite on Douglas fir-dominated hillslope | place: USA:California | collected 2013-09-17 | reverse complement strand
CTGGCCGCTCGCCCGGGACCTCGCGGGCACGGGGCCGCTCGACCGTCCCGACGGCCGGCTCAACGTCTGGATCCTCGCCTGGGACGCCCACGCGCTGGTCCACGATCCCGGGCGGCTCTTCCAGGCCCCGATCTTTCATCCCCTGCCCGACGCCCTGGCGTTCTCCGAGAACCTGCTGTTGCCGGCGGTGCTCGGCGCCCCGTTCTCCCTCGCCGGGCAGCCGGTGCTCGCCTACAACCTGGTCCTGCTCGGGAGCCTGGTCCTGTCCGGCCTCGGCGCGCAGCTCCTCGTCCGGCGGGTCAGCGGAGACCGCCTCGCCGCCTTTGTGGGCGGAGCCGCGTTCGCAGCGGGAGCGCACCGCTGGACCCGCCTTGCCCATCTGCAGGCCCAGGTCACGATGTTCCTGCCCTTCGCCCTTCTTGCCCTCGACCGGTTCTCTGAGCGCCGGACACTGTCCCGCGCGTTCCAGGTCGGGATCCTGCTCGCGCTACAGGGGCTGGCTTCCGTCTACCTGGGAGCCGTCACCGGCACCGCGCTGGCGGTCGCCGTCCTCGTGGCCCTCTTCGGTGGCCTGCGGCCCCGCGACCTCGGGGGCCTGGCCGCGGGCTTCCTGCTCGCCGGCGCCCTCCTGGCCCCCGCGGTCCGGCCCTACCTCAGGATGCGCGCGTTCCAGGGGGTGGAGTTCACGCTCGAGACGGTCTCCGTCTACGCGACCACCCTCGCCTCGTACGTTGCCAGCGGGTCGAGCCTCTGGGGCCCCGTCACTCAGCGGCAGCTCGAGGCGGAGGCGCCGGACACGCTCTTTCCTGGCCTCGGTCTCCTGGGGCTGGGGATAGCCGGACTGGCGGCCGCGCCCCGTCGCTACCGGGCGGTGGCCCTCGCCGCCTCCGCCTTGGCGATCGTTCTCTCGCTCGGCCCCGAGACCGCCCTCTACCGGTTCCTGCACGAGCACCTCGTGCTCGTGCGGGGAGTGCGGGCCCTCTCGCGCTTCTCCCTCATCGCGGTGCTCGCGCTCTCGGTGCTCACGGGCCTCGCCCTGGCGGGCCGGCGGTGGCTCGTCTCTCTGGCGGCGCTCGCCTTCATCCTCGCGGAGTCGGCTAGCCTGCCGCTCCGCCTCGGGAGCTATGCGCCGCCGCCCCCGTCCGCGCGCTGGCTCGCCGGGAAGGAAGGTACGGTCCTGGGCCTGCCCATGGGGGAGAACGACACCCAGGTGATGTTGGACGGCCTCGGCCACTTCCGGCCCCTGTTGAACGGCGACTCGGGCTTCCTTCCTCGTCCCTTCGACCGGGCCCTGGAGCTGCTCGAGCACGGGCCTCGGGAAGAGGCCCTGCGGTTCCTGCGCGCGGTGGACGTTCGACACGTCGTGTCGAGGCAGGAGCAGCCGCTGCCCCTGGCGGGGTCCTTCCCGGAAGGAGATCGCGTCTACGCCGTCCCCGCCGGGCCCGTGGCCCGGGAGGTCACCGCGGGGGCGCCCGTCCCCACCCGGTGGGGGGCGAGCGGAATCGAGCTCGACCTGGCCGAGGAGACGATGATTGGCCGCATCGTCTTCGAGCTCAGCGACGCCCCCTGGAGGGAGAGGCCGCGGGTCGAGATCTCGCGAGACGGAAGGGCCTGGGACGCGTTGGAGACCGAGGCGAGCCTGGCCGACGCGACCCTCTCCCTCTATCGCGATCCGCGGACGGGCCGCGGCGAGGTCCGCTTCCCTCCGCGTCCGGCTTGGCGCATCCGCATCGCTCCGGGGCTGCCCGCGCGACCGGGCCTCCTGGAAATCGGCGGTTGACATCCCTACCTCGAGATGACGCGGCCCGGAGATCTGGTGGCCGCCCGCCTCGACGACCCCACGCTGCAGGTCCAGCGCGCGCTTGACTGCCCGGCGTCGTTCTTCCGCTACCTGTACGCCGAGGTGGGGCGGCGCTACCAGTGGGTGGACCGCCTGGGCTGGACGGACGACCAGCTCCGGGCGCGTCTCCACGACGCCGTGGTCTCGCTCTGGGTGATGCGCGTGAAGGGATCGCCCGCCGGCTATTTTGAGCTCGAGCGCCACCACGACGGCTCGGTGGAGGTCGCCTACTTGCCTTCTTCCGGAGTTCATCGGCCGCGGGCTCGGAAAGCACCTGCTCACGGTCGCCGTGGAGACCGCCTGGTCGCTAAACGCGCGTCGGGTCTGGCTGCACACCTGCACGCTCGACGACCCGGCCGCGCTCCCCAACTACCGGGCCCGGGGTTTTCGGCCCTATAAGGAAGAGGTCTACGAGACGGGCGTGCCCCCGGCCTGACGTATCGGACCCTTCCTGTCCGGGCTCTCTGCCATCCTGGTCCTGAGGGGAGATGTTCCCCGGCAGGACATGCTCAAGTACAAGTCGATATAAGACAATGAGCTACAGTCGAAGATTAAGTTATTTCGAGATTTTGATGAGTAATCGTGCATTCTATCGATGGATAGTCGATGCCCCCCACCCCTCGCGATTCGGGCGTTTCCCTGACATTTCTGCGACAGAGGGCTCCGGCACCCGTCTCCGGCGGGTCATCTAAGTTATTCATCGCCAATATGTTGGTGGCATTATGAGGAACACCACAATATCTTGTGTTTTCTGCTTGACAGCGAAGGGTTGCGTTCCCCATAATCCCGTCGCCTCGGAGTTAAACAGGTAATCGCGCCGGTGGGTCAGGAGCGCAGGTTTCTGATGACCGGAGAGTTGTCGCCCCTGAGACGCGCCAAGTGAGAGGTACCCCATGTCGACCCACCCGGTGGAGAACCCCAGAGTTGAGGCCCGCACCACCCTCCCCGCGGAAAAACGTCAGGGCCTGACTTTTCGGCGGCACTTCACCCAGGCGGGACGACATCCCTACGACGAGCTGACCTGGGAGCGGCGCTCCGCCGTCATCAACGACGAGCGGGGGCAGCCGGTCTTCGAACAGCACGGGGTCGAGGTGCCGACCACCTGGAGTCAGACCGCGACCAACATCGTGGCCTCGAAGTACTTCCGGGGCCAGCTCGCCTCGCCGCAGCGCGAAGCCAGCGTCAGGGGCCTCATCTCCCGCGTGGTCGACACCATCCGGAGCTGGGCCGACACCCAGGGCTATTTCGACAGTTCCGAGGACCTGGAGAGCTTCACCGACGAGCTGACCCACCTTCTGGTCCAGCAGAAGGCCGCGTTCAACAGCCCGGTCTGGTTCAACGTGGGGATCGAGAAGCATCCCCAGGCCTCGGCCTGCTTCATCAACTCCGTGAACGACACCATGGAGTCGATCCTCGGCCTGGCCAAGACCGAGGGGATGCTGTTCAAGTTCGGCTCCGGCACCGGCTCCAACCTCTCGGGGATCCGCTCCTCCCGGGAGCCCCTGGCGGGGGGCGGCACCGCTTCGGGACCCGTCTCCTTCATGCGCGGCTACGACGCCTTCGCGGGGGTGATCAAGAGCGGGGGCAAGACCCGGCGCGCGGCCAAGATGGTGATCCTGAACGTGGACCATCCCGACGTCGCGGAGTTCATCAACAGCAAGGCGGAGGAGGAACGGAAGGCCTGGGCCCTCATCGACGCCGGCTACGACGGCTCCTTCAACGTCAAGGGCGGGGCCTACGACTCCGTCTTCTTCCAGAACGCGAACCACTCGGTCCGGGTCACCGACGAGTTCATGCGCGCGGTGGTCGAGGATCGGGAGTGGCAGACGAGGTACGTCCTTAGCAGCCAGCCCTGCGAGACCTTCAAGGCCCGCGAGCTGATGAAGATGATGGCGGAGGCGGCCTGGCAGTGCGGCGACCCGGGGATGCAGTTCGACACCACGATCAACGACTGGCACACCTGCGCGAGCACCGCGCGCATCAATGCCTCGAACCCGTGCGTGACCGGGGACACCCGGGTAGCGACCGCCGAGGGCTGGCGGCGCCTCGACTCGATGGTCGGCAAGACGGCGCGCATCGTGGGGCTGGACGGCCAGGCGCACGTGGTAACGCGGATCTTCCCCACCGGGACCAAGCCGGTCTTCCGGCTCCGCACCGGCGCGGGCTACGAGGTCCGTATCACGGCCGACCACAAGGTCTGGACGCTCGAGCGCGGCGACGTGGCCGTGCGCGACCTGCAGGTCGGTGAGCGCCTCCAGCTCCAGGGACCCGGCTTCGGCCGACGGGCCATGGGGGAGCGCCTCGCCCTCGCGGTGGGGGTGGCGCTGGGCGACGGGTGTCTGACCCGCTCTTACGCCTCCGGCCGGACGCAGGAGACCGTGACCCTGACCATGGCCGCGGCTGAGGCGGGCGTGCTTCAAGCCATCGCGGGCGCCGTCAACGAGGAGAAGCGGCTGCGGAGGGCGGTGGGCATGGCGGGCAACCCCGGGCCCGTGCACGTCAGCGTCAAGGGGACCGGTTCGCGGCTCGGCTTCTCGACGCCGGCCGTGGTCGGCCTCTTCAAGGAGCTCGCAGTCCTCGACGAGGGCAGCGCGGGCAAGCGCTTCACGGAGGCGGTGTTCGATCTCGACCGGCCCTCGTTGGCCGCGGTCCTCCGTGGCCTGTTCACCGCGGACGGCACGGTCGCGAACTACGGTGACAAATCGCAATACGTCTCGCTCGACTCGACCTCCCTGGAGATGCTCCGGCAGGTCCAGGTGCTCCTGCTCGGCTTCGGCATCAAGTCCAAGCTCTACACCCAGCGACGCGGCGGCAGGACGGAGGCCCGGCTGCCCGATGGCAAGGGCGGGACGAAGGCCTACCCGGTGCAGGAGATGCACTCCGTGCGCATCAGCCGAAGCTCGCGCCTGATCTTCGAGCGCGAGATCGGCTTCGACCCCGCCAGCCCCAAAGTCGCGGCCCTGCGGGCGATGAACGACGAGTTCGCGGCCTACCACGACGAGTTGACCGACGAGGTCGAATCCATCGAGCCCCTCGGCGAGGAGCCCGTGTTCGATCTGACCGAGGAAGCCACCCATCACTTCGTGGCCAACGGCCTGCTCGTTCACAACTGCTCGGAATACATGTTCCTGGACGACACCGCCTGCAACCTGGCCTCCCTGAACCTCATGAAGTTCGTGCGGGCGGACGGGGAGTTCGACACCGACGGCTTCCAGGCCGCGTGCCGCACCCTGATCACCGCCCAGGAGATCCTGGTCGACAACGCGAGCTATCCCACCCCGGCCATCGACCGCAACAGCCATGACTACCGGCCCCTCGGCCTGGGCTACGCGAACCTGGGGGTGCTGCTCATGGACCGCGGCCTCCCCTACGACTCGGAGGGGGGCCGGGCCTACGCGGCGGCGGTGACCGCCCTCATGCACGGCGAGGCCTACGCGCAGAGCGCGCGCGTGGCCGCCGCCATGGGGCCCTTCGCGGGCTACCCCCGGAACGCCGAGCCCATGATTCGNGCGTGATCGACAAGCACCGCCAGCACGCGCACATGATCGACGGGACCGCCGTGCCCAAGGAGCTGCTCCGCTCCGTTCTGGCGGTCTGGGATGAGGCCTACACCCTGGGGGCCCAGCACGGCTACCGCAACAGCCAGGTGACGGTCCTGGCCCCCACCGGGACCATCGGCTTCATGATGGATTGCGACACCACCGGCATCGAGCCCGACATCGCCCTCGTGAAGTACAAGAAACTCGTGGGCGGCGGCGTGATGAAGATCGTCAACCAGTCGGTGCCGGACGTCCTCCGGAAGCTCGGCTACGCGCCGGCCCAGGTCGAGGACATCCTGAAGTACATCGACGAGAAGGAGATGATCGAGGGAGCGCCCCACGTCAAGGAGGAGCACCTCGCGGTCTTCGATTGCGCCTTCCCCCCCGCCAGCGGCAAGCGCTCCATTCACTACATGGGCCACATCAAGATGATGGCGTCGGTGCAGCCGTTCCTCTCGGGGGCCATCTCCAAGACCGTCAACATGCCGACCGACGCCACCCCCGAGGAGATCGCGAACGCCTACATCGAGTCCTGGCGCCTGGGCCTGAAGGCGGTCGCGGTCTACCGCGACGGTTGCAAGCGCAGCCAGCCGCTCTCGACCTCGAAGGACGAGAAGCCGGGGACGGCGGTCCAGGGAGCGTCCGAAGCGGCCCCGCGCCCCGCGCGGCGCAAGCTGCCCGACGAGCGTCACGCCATCACCCACAAGTTCTCGATCGCCGGCCACGAGGGCTACATCACGGTCGGCATGTACGAGGACGGAAAGCCCGGCGAGATCTTCCTGGTGATGGCCAAGGAGGGCTCGACGATCTCTGGCCTCATGGACGCCTTCGCGACCTCGATCTCCATCGCCCTCCAGTACGGGGTGCCCCTGGAGGCGCTGGTCGAGAAGTTCTCCCACGTGCGCTTCGAGCCCTCCGGCTTCACCAAGAACCCGCAGATCCCGTTCGCCAAGAGCATCACCGACTACATCTTCCGGTACCTGGCCTCGAAGTTCCTGTCCGTCGAGCACCAGGAGGCGGCGGGGGTGCAGCCCTCCGAGGACTCGCTCAAGCCGATGACGGGGCTGCCCCCCGCCTCGGCGACGGTTCCGTCGGGCGCGGGATGGGCGGCCTCATCGCCGGGGGCGAGCTTCCGGGCCCAGGCCGACGCCCCGCCCTGCCATTACTGCGGCAGCATCATGGTCCGCAACGGCGCGTGCTACCGCTGCGCGAACTGCGGGTCGACGAGCGGCTGCAGCTAGGCGGATCGAAGAACCCGTCCCCCCGTGGCGGGCGCGATGAAGTGCCTGCCCTCGGGGGCGGCGCCCTTGCGGGAGGTACGATCCATGCAACGCCGACCGGCGCTCCTCGTCCTCCTCCTCCTTTTCGTGCCGTACGCGGCCTTCGCCTCCGCTCACCCGAAGGTGCGCACGATCTGTGCGTTCATACGGATCGACCGGAGCGGCTATAAGGCGCAGATCGAGCAGGCGGTCATGATGCTGCGCGCGGCCAAGAAGGCTTACGAGCAGGAGGGGTGGGAGGTGGAGACGGTCCGCATCACCACCCAGCCCTTCCCGGAGTACGTGGAGGGTGTTCCGCGCGAGGAGGGGCTGCGCTTCTTGATGGAGCTGGACGCCCTGGCCGCCCGAGAGGGCTTCCTGCTCAACATCGGCCCCGCGATGACGAGCGACGCCGACGACCCGGCGAGGATGGAGCTGCTCGGGGAGGTCCTCTCCCGGGGCAAGATCATCAACGCCAGCGCCTCGATCGCGGGGGAGGACGGCGTCCATTGGAAGACGGTCCGCGCGGCCGCGCGCCTGGTGAAGCAGGTCGAGGAGAAGAGCCCGCATGGCCAGGGGACCTTCTCCTTCGCGGCCGCGGCGATGATGCCGCCCTTCTCGCCCTTCTTTCCCGCTTCGTTCCACACTTCGCCCGGTCGCCGTTTCGCGGTGGGGCTGGAAGCGGCCAACCTCGTGGACGCGGTGCTGGGAGAGACCCAGGACCCCGTGGAGGCCGTCCGGAGGCTCTCCGCCGAGCTCGAGCGCCATGCCCGCGAGGCGGAGGGGGTGGCGATGGGGCACTCCCGACGCTCGGGATGGGAGTACCTTGGCCTTGATCCCACGCCCGCGCCCCTGATGGACGTCTCGATCGGCGCCGCCATCGAGAGGTTCAGCGGGCATCGCCTGGGATCCAGCGGGACCCTGGCCGCCGCCCGCCTCATCACCGACGCCGTGAGAGCGGTTGGCGTGAAGCAGGTGGGCTACTCCGGGCTGATGCTCCCGGTCATGGAAGACCGCCGCATCGCCCAGCGCTGGAGCGAGGGCGCGCTCTCCATGGACGCGCTCCTGGCCTACTCGGCGGTCTGCGCCACCGGACTGGATACCGTGCCCCTCCCCGGCGACGTCAGCGAGGAGCAGATCGCCCGCATCTTCGGCGACGTGGCCTCCCTCGCCCACAAATGGAAGAAGCCGCTCGCGGCGCGCCTGCAGCCCGCGAAGGGCAAGCACGCGGGCGAGCGCACCGAGTTCGACGATCCCTATCTGGAGAACGCCACCCTGCAGCCGCTCCCCTGAGAGCCCTTCGAGGCCCGAAATGGGAAGCAAGCCCGAGCTCGCGCTGGACGTCCGGGCCCTCCTGGGAGAGGGGCCGGTCTGGGACGCGCGCCACGGCGTCCTGCACTGGGTGGACATCGAGGGTTTCCTCGTCCACACCTTCGACCCCAGGAGCGGCCGGGACCGGGCGGTTCCCGTGGGCGAGCACGTGGGCTGCCTGGCTCCGCGGGCGGGCGGGGGGCTCGTGGTGGCGCTCCGGCGCGGCCTGGCCGTCCTCGACCCCGAGACGGGCGCCATGGAGCCGCGGGTCGCGCCCCCAGGACACTCGCCCGAGGTGCGCTTCAACGACGGCAAGACGGACCCCGAGGGGCGATTCTGGGCAGGGACGATGGAGCTTTCGTTCCGCCCCGGGGCGGCCAGCCTCTGGCGCCTCGACGCAGACTGGACCCTGCACCCGATGGTCGCAGGGGTCACGATCTCGAACGGCCTCGCCTGGAGCCGCGACGCCACCACCCTCTACTACATCGACACCCCCACCCGCGCGGTGGTGGCCTACGACTACGAGCGCTCCACGGGCGGGATCGCGGGCCGGCGGGTCGTGATCCAGGTGCCGGAGGCGATGGGGTTCCCCGACGGGATGGCCATCGACGTCTCGGACAACCTCTGGATCGCGCAGTGGGACGGCGGCTGCGTGGGCGCCTGGGACCCGCGCCGGGGCCGCCTGCTCGAGCGCATCGAGCTGCCCGCCCGGCGCGTCACCTCCTGCGCCTTCGGGGGGCTTCGTCTCGACGAGCTCTACCTCACCACTGCGCGCCGGGGCCTCGACTCCGCGACCCTGAGCCGCGAGCCGCACTCGGGGGGGCTCTTTCGCGTGCGGCCGGGTGCGCAGGGGCTGCCCGGCGTCGAGTTCGCGGGTTAGCGCTTGTAGGCTACAGTCCCACCCCGAAGGCTGGACGAATGGAAACCAGGCATCGCGCCTCCATGCTCGCGCTCCTCCTCACGCTGGGCGCGGGCGCCCCTGGCGGGAGCGCCGAGCCGCCCTGGGTGCTGGGGCCCTTCGTGAAGGACGACGCGGCCAATCCGATCCTCACCCCCTCGCCCGAAGGGGAGTTTCCGTGTCCCATCCGCCGCCGCGTGGTCCGCTGGGAGGAGCTCGCGATCTACAACCCGGCGGCCGTCGTGCGGGAGGGCCAGGTCTTCCTCCTGTACCGCGCGCAGGACAAGGACGGAACCTCGCGCCTCGGCCTCGCGACCAGCCACGACGGTGTGCGTTTCGCGCGCGGGCCCCGACCCGTGCTCTACCCGGACCAGGATGCCCGGAAGGGCGACGAGTGGCCCGGTGGCTGTGAGGACCCCCGCCTGGTCGACGACGAGCAGGGCCGCCACGTCCTCACCTACACCGCCTACGACGGCACGAAGGCGCGCCTCGCGGTGGCCACCTCGAGGGACCTCCGGCGCTGGGACAAGCGCGGCCTGGCCTTCGGGGCGGAGCATCGCGGGCTGTGGTCCAAGTCCGGGGCGATCGTCTGCCGTTTCAAGGGGCCGCGCTGCGTGGCCGAGCGGGTGGCCGGCCGCTACTGGATGCTCTGGGGCGACACCAGCGTCTTTGCCGCCACCTCCGACGACCTTCTCGCCTGGACCCCGATCCTGGGCGAGGACGGCAAGCCGGCGCCCGTGATCGCCCCGCGGCGGCGGCGATTCGACAGCGAGCTGGTCGAGCCCGGCCCCCCCGCCTTCCTGACCGACCGAGGCATCGTCCTTCTCTACAACGCGCGGAACGCGGCCGGCGAGACGGGGGACCCGCGTCTGCCGGAAGGGGCCTACGCCGCCGGCCAGGTCCTGCTGGACGCGAAAGACCCCCGGCGCGTCCTCGACCGCACCGAGGAGGGCTTCCTCCGCCCGGACCTGGGCCACGAGAAGGAGGGCCAGGTCAGGAACGTGGTGTTCGTCGAAGGGCTCGTGCCCTTTGCCGGTCGCTGGCGGCTCTACTACGGCACCGCGGACAGCCGCCTCGCGGTGGCTTCGGCCCCGGTACACTGAGCCGTGGCCTTCAAGCTCCTGTGCATCGGCGGGACGGGAAACCTCTCCACCGCGTGCGTGCGCCTGGCCGTGGAGGCCGGCCTCAAGGTCACCGTCCTCACCCGGGGCCAAAAGCCGGCCGAGCTCCCCGCTTCGGTGCTCCGGGTGACGGGCGACGCATGCGCCCCCGGGACCCTGGCCGACCTGGCCGCTCGGCGGTTCGACGGGGTGGTGGACTTCGTCGGGTTCGACGCCGCCGACGCGCGGTGAGACGTGGAAGCGTTCCGGGGACGGGTGGGCCAGTACGTGTTCATCAGCTCCGCCTCCGTGTACCGCAAGCCCCCGCCGCGCTACCTGGTGACGGAGGGGGCGCCCCTGGGCAACCCGCACTGGGAGTACGCGCGGAAGAAGATCGAGGCCGAGGAGGCGTTGCGCGCGGCCCATCGGGAGACCGGCTTCCCGGTCACGATCGTCCGGCCTTCTTACACCTACGGTGCACCGCCTGCGGCGCGGCCTCGAGATCGTGGTCCCCGGGGACGGCACCTCGCTGTTCGTGCTCACCCACGCCACGGACTTCGCGCGGGGCCTGGTGGGCCTGCTCGGCCAGGCGGCCGCGATCGGCGAGGCGTTCCACATCACCTCGGAAGAGGTGCAGACCTGGAACCAGGTCCACGAGACGATCGCCCGCGTGATCGGAGTCGAGGCGCGGATCGTCCACGTCCCCTCGGACTTCATCGCGCGCATCGACGAGCGCCGGGGGGCGAGCCTGCTGGGCGACAAGGCCTGGAGCCTGGTCTTCGACAACTCGAAGCTGCACCGGGTGGTGCCGGGCTTCCAGGCCCGCGTCTCCTTCGCGGAAGGCGTGCGCGCCTCCATCGCGTGGTTCGAGGCGGACCCCGCGCGGCAGCGCATCGACGCCAACGCCACCGTGGAGCGGATCCTCGCCGCCTGGCATCGGGCGATGGGAGCCATAGACCGGTGAAGCGCGGAGCCAGACTGGCGGCAGTCCCCTCCCCCTACGTGGGGATAGGTTAGGGGATCGATGAAGGTCTATGGCCTGGGCATCCTGGGTTGCGGGGACTTCACCCGCATCCAGTGCCCCGTCCTGCAGCAGAGCCGGCGGATCCGGGTGGCCGCGGTCTACGACCCGAACGAGGCCGCCGCCCGCACCGCGGCCGAGCGCTTCGGGGCCAGGGTGATGGGATCCGCCGAAGCCCTGATCGGCGATGCGACCGTCGAGATCGTGGTCGTCTATACGCCGCCCTTCACCCATCGGGAGCTGGTCGAGAAGGCGGTGGCGGCCGGCAAGCGGGTGATCGCGACCAAGCCCCTGGCTCCGAACGTGCCCGACGCCCGGGCCATCGCCGCGGCCACGAAGGACGGCCGCTGCCTCGTGGTGTACAAGCGGACGGGCAACCCGCAGCACCACGCGCTCAAGGGGCTCTTCGCCTCGGGGGAGGTGGGCGCGCTCGCCCTCTACCGCCAGGACTGGGTCCACCACTACCCCCACTGGGTCCCCTGGGCCCTCGATCCCGAGAGGAACGGGGGACCCCTGGTTGACGCCATGATCCACAACCTGAACGCGGTGCGGGACCTGGCGGGGCCCGTGGCGGCGGCCACCTATCACGGCTATAGCCTCACCCACGCGGGCTGGAAGGTGCGGGACACCGAGCTGCTGGTGCTCGATTTCACCAGCGGGGCCACCGCCCACCTCTTCATCACCTGGGCCGCCGACCTCGCGATCTACGACCCGAAGGCGAACGACCGCGAGCGGATGGACGTCCAGTACATGGTGGGGACGAAAGGCCATCTCGTGCGGTTCGAGACCCGGGAGGGCCGGCCGGTCCTTTCCGCCTCCCGGGAGGGCCGCGTCCAGATCTGGCCGGTGGAGCCGCTTCCGGAAACCTTGTACGACCGGTACGTGGAGGACCTCGAGAAGGACCGCCCCCTCGAGGGCACGGCCCAGGAGGCTTGCCGCGACATCGAGATCCTTCACTCCGCCCTGGCGAGCCCCGGCCACCGCGTCTCGCTCGCCTGAGACTCGTGAGACACTCGGGTTGTAGGAGGCCCCTTGAAGAAGACCCGCCCGATCGTCATCTCCGCGTGGGCGGCCCTCCTGGCCGCGGCCCTCGCGCCGAGCCCGGCCCGAGGACAGGCGGCCGGTGCCCCCGGAGACCTGGATGCCCGAGTGCGGGGCTTCCTCGACCACGCGCGCGGCGGCTGGCGCGACCTGAACGTCCCCTACGAAGACGGCCAGGCCCTCCACGACCTCGTCCTCAAGAAGGGCTTCCCGCGCGGCCTGGAGATCGGCACGTCGACGGGACACTCGGGCATCTGGATCGCCTGGGCCATGAGCAAGACCGGAGGCAAGCTCGTCACCATCGAGATCGACGAGCGCCGCCACCGGACCGCCTTGAAGAACTTCGAGGCGGCGGGGGTCGCGAAGTACGTGGACGCGAGGCTCGCCGACGCCCACGAGCTCGTCAAGGAGCTGACGGGCCCCTTCGACTTCGTCTTCTCCGACGCCGACAAGGAGTGGTACACGCAGTACTTCAAGGAGCTGGAGGGCAAGCTGGCCGCGGGCGGGTGCTTCACCGCCCACAACGTCCTCGACGGCTTCGCCGGGGTCGACGCCTTTCTCGACTATGTCCGCGCGTGCCCGAACTACACGACGACCATCGAGCGCACCAGCCGCTCCGGGATCTCCGTCAGTTGCCGGACGAAGTGACCGCGGCCGAAGCATCGGGGCAGAGGGGATGACCATCGCCGGGGCGGCCCTGGCCACGACCCTGACCTGTGCTCCCTTCGAGCGTGCGGATCGGCGCGGAGGGAGGCGCGTGGTGGTGCGCTGCGAGAGCGAGCGGGCGCTCGTGGATTTCGACCCCGAGAGTCTCGACCCCCAAGAACGGGAGACGTTCGTCCGGCTCGCGGACCGCGGGATCGCCGACATCGAGGCCCTGCTCGCGTCCAGCGGGGCGGTGCCCCCTCGGCAGGAGCGCGTCCGCTACGTCGTCAGCGAGCGGGTGGACATGTCGCGTGCCTACGGGCGGACCGTGCTCCTTCCCCTCGAGCGGGTGAAGTCGCGGAGCGCCCCCTACCTGCACGAGACCGTGCACGCCCTCGTGCGCACTCCCCATCACAGCACCTGGCTCAGCGAGGGGCTCGCCTGCTACCTGGAGAGCTGGGTGGCGGAGAACGTCGGTGGCTACGACGCCCACGTCTTCACGCGCGCGGGCGACCGCGGCATCCACGAAGCGGCCCGGAGGTACCTGCGGACCCCGCTCGGCCAGGAGGTGCTGCCGTGGGTGGGGGCCCCGGGTGAGCCGCCCGCCCTCGAGGAGGACCGCTCCGGGGTGGCGCGCCCCTTCTACGTGCTCGCCCATTCGTTCACCAAGTATCTGGTGGAGCGGCTGGGTCTCGCCGCGGTCCTTCGCCTCGCCACCCAGGCCGATCCGGAGCCGGCCCTGGAGCGCCTCAGCGGCCGCGGCGCCTCCGCCTGGAGGGCCGAGTGGCTCTCTAGCGGGGAATCGAGCCGAAGGTCTGGTGCTCGCGATGGCGCACGCGCACCTTCACTCCGTTCTTCTCCGCCGGTTCGTAGCGCCAATCGCGGACGGCCTTGAGGAAGGCCTCGTCCAGGACCTCCCCCGCCGACTCGACGATGCGAGGCTCGACGACGACGCCCGTGTCGGTGACGATGAGTTCGGCGGTGACGCTGCCCAGGAGTCGCATCCGGCGGGCCACCGCGGGATAGGCCGCGGGCTCGCCCCCGATCCTGCGGGGAGGGGTGACGCCGGGACCGCTCTCCACGAGGTCGCCGGCCCGCACCCAGCCTTTCGCGCGCAGGGCGTCCGCAGTCGCGACGGGCTTGCCCGTGGGCTGGAGGCGCGCGGTCAGCCGAAGGGTCTCTCCGGGTGACGTCTCCACCGTCTGGGCCCAGCTGCGGAAGCCCGGGCGCTCGAGCACGACGTTGTGGGTTCCCGGCGGGATCTGGAGATCCATGGCGGGGGTCGTTCCCGAGCGCTCGCCGTCGACGTCCACCGTCGCCCCCGGGGGGTCCGACTCGACCTCCAGGACGGCGGTCAGCCGCCAGAGCGTGAAGTGAAGGGGAACGGGAGGGCCCTCCCCCGTGCCCTCCACGGTCAGCTCGGCGGGGGCGTAGTCCTTGTGAACGACCTTGATGGAGTGCGAGCCGCGCGGGAGGCGGGTCAGCAGGAGGGGGCTTAAGCCCATGGCGGTCCCGTCCAGCAGGACGGTCGCCCCCGCGGGAACCGTCGACACCTCGAGGCCCGGAGGGGGGGCAAGCGCGCCCGTTCTCCGGGCCGGCCAGCGCGTCGCCCCAGTCGCCGCCACTCCGAGGAGGAGGGCCATGGCCACGGCCCATCGCGCGTGCCGCCAGAGCAGTCGCTTCGGCGGGTTGAGATCGACGGTGTCCACAAGGGCCGGAATGGATGAGGCCACGTGCATGACGGCCATCCCGTCCGGCGTAGAGGGGACGCTCTCCGCGACCTGGGAATCGAGGGCGGCCAGGAAGGCCGAGGCACTGGTGAAGCGATGGGCCGGGTCCTTGGCCAGGGCGCGCCGGAAGATCCCGTCGTAGGCGGGGGGAAGGGCGGGGTTCCATTGCGTGGGCGGAGGAGGGTCCACGTTGACCACGTTGTAGAGCACCGGTATCACCCCGTCGCCGTCGAACGGCCGGTGTCCGGTGAGGGCCTCGTAGGCGACCACCGCCAAGGCGAAGAGGTCGCTGGCGGGCCCCACCTCGCTCTTCGTGATCTGCTCCGGCGCCATATAGCCGGGCGACCCGAAGGACTGCCCCACGGGAGTGACGTCGGGTGACATCAGATGGGCGATCCCGAAGTCCGTGACCTTGGGCCGGCCGTCGAGGAGCACCATGATGTTGGCGGGTTTGATATCCCGATGGATGGTGCCCTTCGCGTGCGCGTAGTCGAGGGCCTCCGCCACGGGGGACAGCAAGCGTTGCACCTCCGCCGGGGTGAGCTGCCGGTGGTCGCGGAAGATCACCTGCAGGGTGGTCCCGTCGAGCAGCTCCATGACGAAGAAGTCTTGGGCGACGTCGAAGATGGTCACGATGCTCGGGTGGTGGAGGCGGG
>WNFJ01065094.1_pt1 | contig 15042 bp, 12 predicted proteins | sample 5400461 | NCBI WGS metagenome assembly WNFJ01 (sample SAMN13153349, study PRJNA577476) | soil metagenome | isolation source: 115 cm saprolite on Douglas fir-dominated hillslope | place: USA:California | collected 2013-09-17 | reverse complement strand
CCGGGCGCGCCTTCCCTGGTCATGACGGCGAGTCACCTGATCGTCGTGGATTTGGTGATACATCATGGTCAGTGCGGCCATTCCCGCCCGCTGATGCACCGCGCCGCTCTAAACTGAGTGAGCCCTGCCCGGCCTCGTGCCGCACGTCCGGGCGTATCTGTCCGACTTTGCCGACTTCCGGACGGAGGATAGGGGGAGTCGACGATGGCTGGTGTCATTGACCAGGGCGTAGGTACGCGCTCCCGGGTGGAGCCCAGGCATCGCAAGAGCCGCAAGCTCTTCCGGCCGCCCGCACGGCGAGAAGTTGTCCCCGTCCTGCCGACACCGCCGCTCGACGAGGAGAAATATTCCTACGTCAGGCGCCACGTCTGGGTGCTCACCCTCTGCGGGGCGCTCGGCTTTCCCGCCCTGGTGTACAGCCAGGCCCGGATGATCGAGAACTCCCCGTGGTATCTGCTCTATGCTCCCTTCGCCGCGGTCGCCATCCTGTGCTTCCTGCTGTCCCTCGTGGTCGACGGGATGAGCCGCAGCTTCGACCTGGCGGAGCACAAGCGGATCGTGGCGGGCTGGCTGCCGCTCTGGTAGACATTTTCCTGCCGGTATGCGGCGAGCCGATGGAGGTGCTCCGCAACGCCTGGTCCCACGTCGCCATTCTGCGCAGCCGCTACCGGGGACAGGTCACCCCCTACGTGCTTGACGACTCAGGCAACCCCGACGTGAAGGCGATGGCCCGGCGGTTCGGCTTCGCCTACGCGACGCGGCCGGAGCGCGGCTGGTTCAAGAAATCGGGCAACCTCCGGTATGGCTTCGAGATCTCGGAGGGCCAGTACATCCTCCTGCTCGACGCCGACTTCGCGCCCCGTCCCGACCTGCTCGACGAGACGCTGCCCTACCTGGAGATGTTTCCCGACGTGGGCATCGTGCAGACGCCGCAGTTCTTTCATGTTCTCGACGAGCAGACGTGGGTTGAGCGGGGCGCCGGAGCGGCACAGGAGCTGTTCTACCGGTCCATCCAGACGGCCCGGGCCAAGAAAGAGGCCGCGATCTGCGTGGGAAGCTGCGCGGTCTACCGCAGGGCGGCACTGGAACAAAACGATGGCATGTCGCTGGCCGAGCACTCCGAGGACCTGCACACCGGCTTTGACCTGCACCGGCTGGGCTGGCGGCTGAAGTATCTGCCGATCGCCCTGTCCACGGGCAACTGCCCGGACAACGTCCTCGCGTTCCTCAACCAGCAGTACCGGTGGTGCTCGGGCACGATGAGCCTGCTGCACGACAAGAAGTTCTGGAAGACGAAGCTGCCGTCCTACACGCGGTTGTCCTACCTGTGCGGTTTCACCTGGTACGTATACACCGCGGTGTTCACGTTCGTGGTCCCCGCGCTCGCGGTCGGGATGCTGCTGTTCGTGCCGGGCGAACTGCAGATGAGGAACCTGATCTTCGTCGCGCCCGTCCTGTTCTACTCGGGCGTCATCTACCCGATGTGGCACCGCGCACCCTACCGGCTTGAGGCGTGGTCCATTCGGATGATCTCCGGATGGGCGCACGTCTTCACGTTCTGGGACATGCTCCGCGGCAGGCTGCGCGGGTGGCAGCCGTCGGGCACCGGGGCGGCGAGGCAGGACGGCCGGCGCCGGTTCTGGGTCGGCCTCATCGGCTGGAGCTTCGGCACGTCGGCGCTGTGGGTGGGCCTGGCCCTGTGGCGGATGACGACGATGAACCCGTACAACTTCTTCCTCATCTTCGTGCTCGGTGTCTTCCAGTTCGTCGTCGTCGGCCGCATCCTCATCCAGCCACGGGCGGGGACCACCGCGTGACGCGAGCAGCCGCCCAGGTTGTCATCGGTATCGCGCTGGCCGCGGTCCTGGCCGGCTGCGGGATGTTCGGTACGCCCTCCGCCGTCAGCACCGGCCACCCGGCCGCGCCAAGCGGTTCCAGCGCCGGCGCCAGCGCCGCTGCCACGAACGCCCTCCCCTACGACGTGTCCGGGTTGGTTGACCCCACCGCAGGGAAGTTCCTCGGCGTCGAAGCCACCGGCGCACCCGACGCCCTCGGCCCGGTCACGAGCTTCGCCGCCGGCATTGGCAGGAAGCCCAACCTGATCGGCCAGTACGTCGGGTGGAACAACACATTCAGCGCCCGGGCCGCCACGAACGCATGGTCGTACGGCGCGCTGTACTACATGGCCTGGGAGCCGTTCGGCACCACCGTCGCGGCCATCGCGGACGGCCGGAGCGATGGGTACGTCACGGGGTTCGCCGAGGCGGTGCGGGCGCTCAACCTGCCGGTCGCCATCAGCTTCGGCCACGAGATGAACGGCAACTGGTACCCGTGGGGGACCACGCAGGCAACGCCGGCCCAGTTCGTCGCCGCGTGGCGGCGCATCCACCACCTGTTCACCCAGGCCGGCGCGAGCAACGTGATCTGGGTGTGGAATCCGAACGACATCTACCCCGTGCCTGATGTCAAGCTGAGGCCGTACTGGCCGGGTGACTCCTACGTCGACTGGGTCGGCATCACCGGCTACTTCGGCATCATCGGCCCGCAGACCTACGCCGGCCTCTACGCACCGACGATCAGAGAACTCAGGCAGTTCACCACGAAGCCGTTCATCATCGCGGAAACCTCCATCCAGACGGGCCCGGCCGAGGTCACGTGCGCCGTCAACCTGGTCCACACGGTCACCCGCCACTCCGACGTGCTCGGTTTCATCTGGTTCGACTACGAGAAGGCCGGGGTCGACTGGCGCATCGAGTCACGCCCGATCCTGCGGGCCGCGATCGCCAAGGACGTCGCGCGGCTTGGCCTCATCGACCCGAAGAAATGAGCAAGCGACAGCACAACTCGGCGCCACCCGGGCGTCCTGACGCCCAGCGGCGCGACGGCGTCCAGCCGTACCGCCGCGCCGTTCAGCGGCCCGATGCCGAGACGGTCGTGTTCCCCGCACCGCTGAAAATCCGCCCCGAGACCATCGACGGTTTCGACCCCGGCCATTTCCCCGCGCCCGACGCCGAGGCCGGAAGCCAGCCGGGCGGCCGGGCCAGGGTGGTCCTGCGTGCGCGGGGGCGGCATGGCGCGGGCCCCGTCCGGTACAACACGTCCACCAGCCGCCGGACATGGGTCAGCCGCGCGGTGCTGCTCGCCATCTTGGGTGTGCAGGCGGCGCTGACTTTGCGCATGCAGAACACGGCGTTCGAAGACGAAGCGCTGTATCTCTCCACCGGGCACATGGAAATCGCCCACTGGCTGCACGGTGCCGCGCTGCAGGGGGACTATCCGTCCTACTTCTCCGGCGCTCCGGTCCTCTACCCGGTGCTCGGTGCCGCCGCCGACAGCCTTGGCGGGCTGGCGGCCGCACGAGCGGTCAGCCTGCTCGCGATGCTGGCCACCACCGGGCTGCTCTACTCCCTTACCCGGCGCCTGTTCAACGAGCGTGTCGGCCTGTGCGCGGCGGTCTGCTTCTCCGTTACCGAGTCGGCCCTGTTCCTCGGCAACCTCGCCACCTACGATGCGACCGCGCTCTTTCTGCTCGCGATCGCCTCGTGGATCATCGTAAGGACCGCGGCGTTCCGATGGCCGGTCTACCTGCTCGCCGCGCCCGTGGTGGTGCTGACGGTCGCCACCAAGTACGCCTCGCTGCTGTACGTGCCGACCGTCGTCGCGCTCACCGCCCTAGCCGCGGGGCCGCATCGCGGGCGCAAGGCTTTGATACCCCCGGCCGCGTTCGCGGCGGCCGTCGCCGCACTCCTCATCGGCGCCGTCCACCTCGCGGGCCCGGACTATCTCAAGGGCATCGAGTTCAGCACCACCGCACGGGCGGGGGGCACCACGCCCACGACCGTCCTGCTCAGGGACTGCCTCATCTGGGGAGGACTTCCGTTCGTACTCGCTGCATTCGGCGCCTTCGCCTACGCGATACGGCCGCATAACGAGCCGGGCGAGCTGATCGCACCGCCGGGCGGCAGGTTCAGGCGGATCGCGCTCGGCGTGGTGCTCGCCGGAACAGCATTACTCGCGCCCGCCGAGCAGATCCGCCTGCACACCGAGACGTCGCTGCAAAAACACATCGGTTTCGGGCTGTTCTTCGCCGCCCCCCTCGTCGGGGCCGGGCTCGCCCGGATCGTCGGCGACCACTTCCGCCGGGCCCAGGTGGGAATCGCCATCTGGGGCGCGGCGCTGGCGCTCGGCATGGCGCAGGCATACGACCTGTTCACCGGCTGGCCAAACTCGACCGTCTTTGTCCGGGAGATGGCCCGCTACCTCCAGCCCGGCGCACACTATCTCGTCGAGGTGGACGAGGTGCCCGTCTACTACCTGCGCGGCTATCCTGACGCGCGGCCCGACCAGTTCACCTCCACGTACTACATCGGCTACGTCGGCACGGATGGCCAGTTCCGGACGGGTGCGGCAGGCTACCAGGCCGCGATCAAGGCCGGGTACTTTCGCGTGATCGCGTACACCGGCCAGGTCACACGGCCGGTGGACAGCCTGCTCGCGCGCACCCTGGAGGCCGACCCCTCATACCGGCTTGCCGCGGCGATCCCGAATCGCGGCGACAACGGCACGTACTACATCTGGGTCAAGCGCCAGTAGGGCGCGATCGCGCCACCTACGGGGGATGAACCAGGTTCAGTGCGCGTCGGTGATCATGCCGGCGCCGACGGTCGCGTTGGTGAACTCGTCGATGAGGATGATGCCGCCGGTGGCACGGTTGCGCGCGTAGGGATCGCAGAACAGCGGCTGGGTGGCGCGCAGGCTGACCCGGCCGATCTCGTTGAGCTGCAGCTGCGCCGCGGTTTCGTCCCGGTGCAGCGTGTTCACGTCGAGCCGGTAGTGCACGTCGCGCACGATCGCCTTCGTGGACCGGGTGGTGTGCTTTATCACCAAACGGCTGCGCGGGCTGAGCGCCCGGTCAGCGGTCATCCAGCAGATCATCGCCTCGATGTCCTGTGCCGCCGCCGGGTGGTTGTGCGGGCGGCAGATCATGTCGCCGCGCGAGATGTCGATGTCGTCGTCGAGGACGAGCGTCACCGACATCGGCGAGTACGCCTCGCCCACCGGGCCGTCCGCGGTGTCGATCCGCTTGATCCGCGCGGTGAGACCCGATGGCAGGTGCATCACCTCGTCACCGGGCTTGAGGATCCCGCCGGCCACCTGTCCGGCGTAGCCGCGGTAGTCGTGCAACCGCGGATCGGTCGCCTGCTGCGGCCGGATCACGTACTGGACGGGGAACCTTACGTCGATCAGGTTCCGGTCGGAGGCGATGTGCACGTTCTCCAGATGATGCAGCAGCGACGGACCGTCGTACCAGGGCATGTTGAGGGATCGCTGGACGACGTTGTCGCCGTGCAGCGCGGAGATGGGGATGAACGTCAGGTCGCCGATCTCCAGCTTGGTCGCGAACGCCGTGAACTCGGCCTTGATCTCTTCGTACGCGGCCGCTTCGTAGTTCACCAGATCCATCTTGTTGACCGCGAGCACCAGGTGCGGCACCCGCAGCAAGGTGGTGAGGAAGGCGTGCCTGCGGCTCTGCTCGGTCGGGCCCTTCCGCGCGTCCACGAGCACCACCGCCAGGTCGGCGGTTGACGCGCCGGTCACCATGTTGCGCGTGTACTGGATGTGCCCGGGCGTGTCCGCGATGATGAACTTGCGGCGGGGGGTCGCGAAGTAGCGGTACGCGACGTCGATCGTGATGCCCTGCTCACGCTCGGCCCGCAGGCCGTCGGTGAGCAGCGCCAGGTTGGTGTAGTCCTCGCCGCGGTCGCGGCTGGTCCGCTCGACGGCCTCGAGCTGATCGGTGAAGATCGCCTTCGAGTCGTAGAGCAGCCGCCCGATCAGCGTGCTCTTCCCGTCGTCGACCGAGCCCGCGGTGGCGAAACGCAGGATATCCATCAGAAGTATCCCTCCCGCTTGCGGTCTTCCATGGCGGCTTCGCTTGTCCGGTCGTCGGCCCTGGTCTGCCCCCGCTCGGTGATCCGCGTCACGGCGATCTCCTCGATCACCTCCGCGACCGTGGCGGCGCTGGACTTAACCGCGCCCGTGCAGGTCATGTCGCCGACGGTGCGGTAGCGGACCATGGCCTCGAACAGCGTCTCGTCGTCGGCGCGGCTGACGAACGGGCCCTCGGCGAGTAGCACGCCGTCCCGTTCGAAGACCCTGCGGGTATGCGCGAAGTAGATCGACGGGATCTCCAGGTTCTCCTGCCCGAGGTAGCCCCATATGTCGAGCTCGGTCCAGTTGGACAGCGGGAACACCCGGATGTGCTCGGAATTCCTGATCCGGGTGTTGTAGATGTTCCACAGCTCCGGGCGCTGGTTCTTCGGATCCCATTGCCCGAACTCGTCACGGAACGAGAACACCCGTTCCTTGGCGCGTGCTTTCTCCTCGTCGCGGCGCGCTCCGCCGAAAACCGCACCGAACCTGTGCTCCTCTATCGCGTCGAGGAGCGCGGTCGTCTGCAGCCGGTTCCTGCTCGCCCACCGGCCGGTCTCCTCGGTCACCCGCCCGGCGTCGATGGCATCTTGCACCGACGCCACGATCAGCCGGACCCCGAGTTCGGCGACCCGGCGGTCGCGGAAGCTGATCACCTCGCCGAAGTTGTGCCCGGTGTCCACGTGCATCACGGGAAAGGGGATCCGCGCGGGCCAGAACGCCTTTTCCGCCAAGCGCAGCATGACGATGGAGTCCTTGCCGCCGGAGAACAGCAGCACCGGCCGTTCGAACTCGGCCGCCACCTCGCGCATCACGTGGATCGACTCGGCCTCGAGGACGTCGAGCTGTGAGAGCTGGTAGTCACAGGCAACTGCGGTCGTCATCGGTTCACCAAACAGGTTCGTCGCGGGGTTCCGTTGGCTGTCAGCCGGGTCAGGCGGCGGCCGGTTCACCCTATGCCAACCGGGCCGTCCGCCGCACACACGCAGAATTGATCACTGCGAGCAGCATCTCGGCGATGGCCGGCCGACAGACCAGGATATCGGGCAGCTTCGGGTCCGGCTGGTTGTACACGAGCGGCCGCCCGTCGATACGCGACGCGTGCAGGCCCGCCGCCTGTGCGACCGCCACCGGCGCGGCCGAATCCCACTCGTACTGGCCGCCCGCGTGGACGTAGGCGTCCGCGGCGCCGGTCAGCACAGCCATGATCTTGGCGCCGGCCGAGCCGAGCGGGATCAGATCCGCACCTGTCTGGCTGGCCAGCCGCCTCGCGACCTCAGGCGGCCGGGTGCGGCTCACGACGATCCGCAGCCTGTCGCCGCCCGCACCGCGCTCGCCGTCCGCCCAGCCCGCTGGGCTCGCGGGCACCGTGCTGAAGGTATGTCCCTGCGCCGGAAGCGCGACCGCGCCCGCCACGAGCCGCCCACGGGGGCCGTCAGTGGGCGGCTTCGGTGGGGCCGGCTCGCCGGCGGCCGGCTCGGTGCGTGCCCACAGTGCGACGTGGACGGCCCAGTCGGTGCGCCCCGCCTCGCCAAACTCACGGGTACCGTCCAGTGGGTCGACGATCCAGACCCGGCTGGCCGTCAACCGGACCGGGTCGTCCCTGCCCTCCTCGGACAGCAGAGCATCGCCGTGGCGATGCGCCGCGAGCGCAGCCGTTAGGTATTCATGGGAAAGCCGGTCACCTGCGGCGCGCAACGCCCCCTGGTCGCTGAAATCCGCACGCTCGCGCAGTTCGAGCAGGCGGCGCCCGGCCCTGGCCGCGAGATCGTGCGCCAGATGATCGTCACCAACGATCACTTGGGCCTCCCCACGCGGGGCCGGGAGGCCCGATCCCGCGACGCTAGTAGGCACCCGATCCGCGGGCTACCGCGGACCCGGTCTTCCACAGAATCTGCAGATCAAGTGCGAACGACCAATTCTCCACATAGCGCAGATCGAGCCGCACTGATTCCTCCCAGGACAGGTCGGATCTGCCATTCACCTGCCACAGGCCGGTGAGCCCGGGCTTGACGACGAGCCTGCGCCGCACGTAGTCGCCGTACTTGGCCGCCTCGGCCGGCAGCGGCGGCCGGGGCCCGACCAGCGACATGTCGCCGAGCAGCACGTTGAAAAGCTGCGGCAGCTCGTCCAGCGAGTGGCGGCGCAGCCAGGCACCGGTCCTGGTGATACGGGGATCTGAGCGGATCTTGAAAAGCACGCCGTCATGCTCGTTCCGGGTGGTGAGCAGCCCCTTCCGCTCCTCGGCGTCGACCACCATGGTACGGAACTTGTAGACGGTGAACGTGCGGCCGTCCTTGCCGACTCTGGTCTGCCTGAACAGCACGGGGCCGCCCTCACGGAAACGGATGGCGAGCGCGATCGCGGCGAAGAGCGGGGCCAGCGCGATCAGCCCGGCTGCCGCCGCGGTCTTGTCGAACAGCGCCTTCATCACCCGCCTCGCACCGGCGAGCTCCGGGTGATCCACGTGCAGCAGCGGCAGCCCCGCCACCGGCCTGATCGTGGTGCGCGGGCCCGCCACATCCATCAGGGCGGGCGCGACACACAGATCCGTGCCTGTCTTCTCCAGATCCCACGCGAGCCTGCGCAGGCGCAGGCCGTCCATCTCCGGGCAGCCAAGCACGGCCACGGTGTCGGCGCCGGACAGCCGGACCGCGGACGTGACGTCGCTGAGGTTGCCGTAGACGGTTACGCCCTCGACCTCCTGGCAGCTGAGCCGCCCGTCGGGCAGGCACACGGCCACGATGTCCAGGCCGTGGTGGCGGGCGCGGCGAAGCTCGGAAATGAGGCTGTCCACCGCCTCACGGTGACCGACGGCCACGGCCTTGTGCATGCACAGTCCCGCGCCGCGCAGCCGGTGCAGCCGCTTGCGCAGCCAGTAGCGCGCCGACAGGTCGAGCACGGTCGCGGACGGCAGCGCGATGACCACGTAGCCGCGGGCCACCTGGGTTTGGGTCGCATAGGCGATGATCGCGACCGCGGCCGTGAGGCTCACCGCGGCGTTCAGTACCCGGCGGAACTCGTCCGACCCGACGCCGATGAACCGCGCGTCGTAGGCACCGGAAAATGCCGCCGCGAATACCCAGATGACCGGCAGGATCAGCGTGGACGCCAGGTAGCCCGCGGGCAGGTGCGGTTCGCCGTCGAACCGCACGAGCAGCGCGACAACGCCGGCCGCGAGAGCGCAGAGGCAATCCGCCGCGACGACGCCACGCAGATACCGGCCGGTCCAGCTGGCCGGGTCGACCCCCACCCCGACAGGTACGACCACTTCCGTCCGCAGCGGCGGCAGCGCAAACTCGCCGCGCTCCGCCACCGCTGTACGACCCCTCATGCCCGACCGCCCCTTCTGCCCTGAGCGGACTTAGCCACACCGCGCCCCCGCGGCCGTCCCGGCTGCGCCGGCGGCACTTGTCACGGCATGCTGCCCGCCATGAAGACGCGCGCCGACATCAAGCGGTTGACGTCATCCGCGCGATCGTCGGCGGGAGGGGCAATCCTAGACAGAACCACCCATTTTTACCGTGCGTTAAATACGTTCTGTGCCGCAATGAGGCCATTCTGTAGCAGCGTCTCGACGGCGTCCGCTGCGCGGTCGACGAGCAGCGGCAGGTCACGGCGCTCGGCCGCGGAGAAGTCGCGCAGCACGAACGCGGCCGGGTCCATCCGCCCTGGCGGCCGGCCGATGCCGAACCGCACCCGTTGGTAGTCGCCGGTGCCGAGCGCTCGCGTGATCGAGCGAAGGCCGTTGTGGCCGTTGTCACCGCCGCCCAGCTTGACCCGGACCGTCCCGAACGGCAGATCGAGTTCGTCGTGCACCACGACGATCCGGTCCGGCGGGATCTTGTAGAAGTCACGCAGGGCGGCGACCGGGCCGCCGGACAGGTTCATGAACGACCTGGGCTTGGCCACGGTGACCGGCGTACCGGCCAGCCTGCCCTCGGCCACCTCCGCGCGCCCCCGGTGGACCTTGAAGCGCGCGCCGATCCGGTCGGCGATCAGGTCAGCGACCAGGAAACCGGCGTTGTGCCGGTTCGCCGCGTACTCCGGAGCGTGGTTGCCGAGCCCGACGACGAGCCAGCGTTCATCCGGCATGCCGACAGGTTCCCATCACAGCGCCACCGCGCGTCAGCCGGGCTCCTCCTGGCCGGTGGGCTCGCTCTCCACGGGCGCGGGCGCCTCGGCCGGAGCGGCCGCCGCCTCCGCACCGATCTCGGCCTCCATCTGCTCGGCGGTCGGCGCGGCGACCACGTGCAGGACGAGGGACTCGGGGTCGGTGGCGAGCGTGGCGCCGCGCGGCATCGTGAGGTCATTCCCGTGCACAGAGACGCCGACCTCCATGCCGTCGATGTCCACCTCGATGAACTGCGGGATCCTGGTCGCATCGGCCTCGATCGGGATCTGCACGAGTTGCTGGTCGAGCAGGCCGCCCGGTGCGATCTCGCCGGTCAGCTGGATCGGCACTTCGACGGTGACCTTCTCACCACTGCGGACGAGCAGCAGGTCCACATGCTCGAGGAACCCGCGGAGCGGGTCACGCTGCACCGCCTTGGGCAGGGCAAGCTCGCTGCCCCCAGGCAGGCCCTCCAAGCGGATCAGCACGTTGGGTGTCTTGAGGGCCAGCATCATGTCGTGCCCGGGCAGCGAAACGTGCCGCGGATCGGTCCCGTGGCCGTACAGGACGGCCGGCACCCGGCCCGCGCGGCGGGTGCGGCGGGCGGGGCCTTTGCCGAACTCACTGCGTGGCTCGGCGGCGATACGTACCTCGGACACGGCGAAACTCCTCGTAGCAAAGAGGCTGAGTTACTCGGGTCAGGGTCACTCAGGCAGGCTGCGGCCTCCCGCGAGCCGCAGCCTACGCAGTCTAACCGAGAAGTCGTGGCCGCCGTGCATTTGGAACCTGCGCCGTAGCCGTGCACCGGAACCTGCGCCGGGACGGCAGGCTCCTAGTTCTGCATCGGGTCCGGCTTGGCTTGCCTGGAGTCGGGCTCGTTCTGCATGGGGGCCGGCTCGTTCTGCATGGGGGCCGGCTCGTTCTGCATGGGCGCCGGGTCGTTCTGCATGGGCGCCGGGTCGTTCTGCATGGGGCCTGGCTTGCCTGGCTTGCCCGGCTTGCCTGGCTTCGGAGCGGGCGTCGCCGTCGCGCCGGTACCGGCGGAATCACCGTCGTCTGCGGGCCGCTCGGCGGCCATGTCCTCGTTCATGATTCCCCTTTTCACCACCCGGTCTCGTGAGCCACGGCGGCCCCCGTCGGCCACCACGGAACCGGTTATTACACACTGTCTAACACAGTAGCGCCGCAGGCGCGGGAACATGACGGAATGCGCTATCTGGCGCCTGTTTCGCGCGTCCCGAGCGAATCGAGATCGCGCTGCACCTCGGCGGCTCGCTCATCATCCCCGAGCTCACGAAAGATGGCCTGGGCGCGGGACCACGCCTCGGCGGCCACGGCCGGGCGGCCGGCGCTCCGCTCGGCCTGGCCAAGGTGATTGAGATCATGGGCCTCGCCGTACCTGTCGCCCGCGGTGTGATGGATGGACACCGCCTGCCGCAGGCAGCGGACCGCCTCGTCCACCCGGCCACGATTCAGATGGGCCTGGCCCAGATTGGTCAGCACGTACCCCTCGATGGGCTGGGCACCGATTTCCCGCGCGATGGAAAGCGCCTCGCGCAGATAGCCCATCGCCTCGTCGACGTCGCCCAGGTCCAGGTATGCCTCGCCAAGGTTGCTCAGCGTCACGCTCTCGCCGTAACGGTGCCGCACCTGGCGCTGCAGGTCGAGCGCCTGCAGCAGCAGGCCGACCGCCTCGTCGGTGCGGCCGCGGAGCTGGTAGGAGTACGCGAGGTTGTTCGCGGTCTGGGCCTCACCGCGCCGGTCGCCGATCTCACGCCTGATCGCCAGCGCGTCCTGCAGGTAGCCGATGGCGTTGTCAAGCCGCTGGTCACCGAAGACCATGCCCAGGTTGTTCAGCACCCAGGCCTCGCCTTTGCGGTCGCCGAGACGCCGGGCGCTGGCCAGGCCGATCCGATGGCAGGCGATGCTGTCCGTCCAGTAACTCCACCGGTAGAGGAAGCCGCCGGCCGCGACCGCGAGCTTCCACGCGATGTCGTCGAGGCCCGCCTCGCCCGCCTGGCGGGTGGACGCCACGAGGTTGCCGCGCTCGGTGTCGCACCAGGCGAAGGCGGCGCCTGCGGTGTCGAAGGACAGCGGGTGGCAGCCCGGCGGCGGCGGATCGAGCGCGACCTGATCGCGGTGCGACTCCACCACGTGGACAGCCGCCGCGGCGGTGTGCAGATACCACGTCACGAGCCGGCGGACCGCGGCGTCGCGCTCCTGCTGGCTTTCCTGCTTCGCGGCCCGTTCGGCCGCGTAGACGCGCAGCAGGTCATGGAACCGGTAACGGTCGGCGGCAGGCGACTGCAGCAGGTTAGCGTCGACAAGCACCTCGAGGGCGTCGGCAACGTCGTCGGCCGGCTCGCCGAGCAGCGCCGCCGCCGCGGGCAGGGCGATGAACGGCCCGCGCCAAAGGCCGAGCAGCCGGAAGGCCCGCGCCGGGTCGACGCCGCCGCGGCCGACCGGGGGCAGGCTGGCGAAGCTGACCTCGAAACACGCGCGCACGGCGAGGTCGCCGACCGTGAACTCGTCGATCCTGCGCCGCTCGTCGGCCAGCCTGCGGGCGAGCGTCTGGATCGTCCAGCCGGCCCGGACCGCCAGCCTGGCGCCAGCGATCCGGATCGCCAGCGGAAGGCCGGCGCACGCCGCGAGCACCTGAGCCGTCGCCTCGGGTTCGGCTTCGAGCCGCCCCGCACCGACGATACGGACAAGCAGCGCGCGGGCTTCGTCGGCGTCGAGCACGTCGAGATCGACCAGCCGGCTTCCCCCAAGATCGGGTAGCCGGTTGCGGGAGGTGACGATCACACCGCACGATGCGCTGCCTGGCAGCAGCGGCCGGACCTGCGCGGCATCCCGCGCGTCGTCGAGCACGATGAGCATCCGCCGCCCGGCGAGCCTCGTGCGGTACAGGGCCGCGCGCTCGTCCTCGGTGACGGGAATCGTCTGCGTGTCAACGCCGAGTTCGCGAAGAAACCTGCCCAGCACGTCGGCAGGCGCGGCCGGCCGGTCACCCGCGCCGTGCAGGCCCACGTAGAGCTGCCCGTCGGGGAACCGGGCACGGAGCCGGTGCGCGGCGTGCACGGCGAGCGTCGTCTTACCGAGGCCGCCCGCCCCCGCGACCAGCGACACCACCACCGCGCCTGACTCGTCGCCCGCCGCGACGTCCGGCAGCAGGTCGCACAGCTGCTTGACGTGCCCCTCGCGGCCGGTGAAATCGGGAATGTCGGCAGGCAGTTGCGAGGGCACGACCGGCAACGCCGCCGCCGGCCCCGCCGTCGAGGCGGCCTTCGGCGCTGCGCCCGCCCTCGCCATGCCAGCTCCGGCCGTCCCAGCCTTGACCGGGCTAGCTCCGGCCGGGCCGGCTCCGGCCGGGCCAGCTCCGGCCGGGCCGCCCCTCGCCGCGCCGGCCCCGGCTGGCGGCAGGTGATCGGCCCGCACCGCCTGCGGGGTGGGGTGGGCATCGGCCTCGAGGATCTGCTGGTACAGCTTCTTCAGCTCGGCTCCGGGGTCGACGCCGAGTTCGGCGGCGATGACCTTGCGCGCTTCGTCGTAGGTTTCGAGCGCCTCCGCCTGCCGGCCCGCCGCGTTCAGCGCGCGCATCAGCAGTGCCCACAAATCCTCGTGCAGCGGGTGGTCGGCGATCATGCGGCGCAACCCGGCCACCACGGCGGCCGGGCGACCGCACGCGAGCTCGGCTTCGATCCGCAGCCCTTCTGCCGCGATCCTGGACTCCTCCAGCCGGTCAGCCTCGGCGTCCACCAGCGGCGACAGCGGCACGTCGGCGAGCGGCCGGCCGCGCCACAGCGCGAGTGCCTCGCCGAGCAGGGCGGACGCGCGCTGCGGCGCCCCACTGGCCAGCGCCGCGCTGCCCTCGGCCATGAGCGCGGCGAACAGCACCGCGTCTAAGTCGTCAGGTGCCAGCCGGACCTGGTAGCCGGGACTGCGGGTGACCAGGACCTTGCCGTCGCGGTCCCCGATGAGCTTGCGGAGCTTGAGAATGTAGATGCTGACCAGGTTCGTGGCCTTCGCCGGTGGCTCGGTCCCCCAGATCTCGGCGATCAGGCGGTCGGTGGGCAGAACCTGACCCGGGTTGAGCAGCAGAGCAGCGAGCAACGCCCGCTGCTTGGCAGCGGTGATACCGCTCCAGTCCTGACCTGACCGGACTTCAAGCGGTCCGAGAAGCCGAAACCGCACGATGCCGCCCTGCTCGTAGGTCGCGCCCGCCACGTCGCGGGGAGCACGCACTTAATCGTCACTCAATCAGCACGTAAGCGGCTAACGCAACGCTCTGTGCATGTCAGTCCCCCAAAATGCCGACGGAGCGTGGCGCAAGCTGCACGTTCCAAGATCCATACTCGGGCGGCAGCGCGCGGGACGGCGGCCAAGCCGCCCAGCTCGCCGCGACCCGCCGGCGGCCCGCCGCTTAATCGGCGCGCAATCCGCCGATAAGGGCTCGCTGACAGGCTGACAACCACACCGCAAGGTGCAGCAAAACCAGACAACGAGACGGCGAACCAGATCAAGACGGACGGCCTGCGGGGGCGCAGTCCGCGGTGCCAGCGAATCCGGCACGAAGGTCCGCCGTTCCGCCCGCGAGACCAGTCGACGAACGCCCGGGTCTTCGTGGAAGCAGGTGACCGTCGTTCCCGTCGGGGGCGGGAGCGCCGGTCACCGTCGGGGCCGCGTGGATGGCCGCAGGAACGCGAGCCCTGCGGGGGGCCTCCGCGCGGCCTCACCTGGCCCGCGGCACCTGGCCCGCGGCACCTGGCCCGCGGCACCTGGCCCGCGGCACCCGGTCCGCACTCCGGCCGCCGCGCCGAACACCGCCGCGGATGGCAGGGGTCACGGCACCTGTGATCCGCGGCGCTGATAGCCGGCCGGGCCGCGCCCGCCCGTAACACACCTCGCGGCCGCGCGAGGTTCGTCAGCTCTGGCCGTCGAACAGGCTCGTGACAGAACCGTCGCTGAACACCTCGTTGATCGCCCGGGCGATCATC
>WNFJ01209825.1_pt1 | contig 15044 bp, 16 predicted proteins | sample 5400461 | NCBI WGS metagenome assembly WNFJ01 (sample SAMN13153349, study PRJNA577476) | soil metagenome | isolation source: 115 cm saprolite on Douglas fir-dominated hillslope | place: USA:California | collected 2013-09-17 | reverse complement strand
CGTTCATGAATCATCCTGCCGTATCTGCCAATCTCTCTGGCAATAATCCCGCATTTGATGCACCGGTACCCATTCCGGTGCGTGAAGTATTGCCCTGGGCTGTGTTTATCGGCCTGCTTTTGCTGATCGCGATTTATTTCGTCGGTGCCGAACAAGGCGCGACTTCGATCTTCCAGGGTATGGTTATCCACGAGTTTGTCCACGACGGTCGCCATCTGCTCGGCTTCCCCTGCCACTGAGGCCGTCCATGATCCGAAATCTTTTGATACGCGGCATGATCGCGGGACTCGTCGCGGGACTCGTCGCGGGCCTGCTCGGCTTCTGCTTTGCTAAAACCTTTGGCGAGCCATCGGTGGATCGCGCGATTGCGTTCGAATCGCAGCAGGAGCAAGCGCGCGAACAAGCTGACGCAGCGGCGGGGCATACGCACGATCACGGCGATGACGTCGAACTAGTCAGTCGCGGCACACAAGCGGGACTGGGTTTGCTGACCGGCGTCTCGGTGTTCGGGACAGCGTTGGGCGGCCTGTTCTCGCTCGTGTTCGCGTTCTCGTATGGGCGGCTCGGCGCTTTGCGCGCGCGCGGCACGTCGGCGTTGCTTGGCTTGTTCGGCTTCGTGACTACCGCCATCGTGCCGTTCCTCAAGTACCCCCCGAATCCACCGTCCGTGGGCAATCCTGAGACCATCGGCGCACGGACCGCATTGTTTTTCGGCATGGTCGCGATCTCGCTCGTCGTAGCCGTGTTTGCCGTCCGGCTGCAGCGTCGCATGCAGGCGTCGCACGGTAACTGGAACGCGGCGCTGATCTCCGTGGCTGTTTATATCGTGCTGATGGCGCTGGCGTACTTCGCGCTGCCGCCCGTCGATGAAGTGCCCAAGCTGTTTTCAGCGTCGCTGCTGTGGCATTTCCGCGTGGCGGCGATCGGTATTCAGGCGGTGATCTGGGCCACGCTCGGTCTGTTCTTCGGCGTCCTCGCACAGCGCGAAATGGAGCGAGTGCCGGCGCGGCGCATTGCTTCGGCCTGAACGAGTGTTGTATGAAAGAGGGGCGGCCCATGAGCCGCCCTTTTTATGCCGCAGCCTTGCGTGCGAGAAGGGTATCGAAGAGAGCGAGTTTGTCGGTATCGGGCATCGTCTTCCATGCCTTGATTTCTTCGCGGCTTCTGAAGCAACCCTCGCAATGACCCGTGATCTTGTCGAGCCGGCATACGTCCGTGCAAGGTGAACCCACGGGTTGAAGCTGCCTGGCGCGTTCGATGGTGAACGTCAGTTCAAGCGGTAGTTCCATTTCCATAGGCATTGTCATAGCGGTTCGCCGCGAAATAGGGCAGCGGCGGCCGCCGGATTCGTCGGCCAGTAAGTGTGCATGTAGGTGGCGGTGATTGGACCATGCCGGTAGATCGCTTCGCCTGCCACGCCCGTGGTGGCATGCGTCGCGGTGAGTACGGGCGACATGCTGGTCGCCATCGACGAATAGTGGAAGGTGTGGCCGGTCCTGATGCCGTGACGGCTTTCAACACGCTGCATCGCGAGTCGTGCAAGGCGTTTTTGCATCTTTGCGTGGCCGGGCAGAAGGGCGAGCATGGCGTGCTGCGAACCGTCAATGTCCGTCAGCGAGTCGAGAAGATACAGCATGCCGCCGCATTCCGCGACCACCAGTTTTCCCGCTTCAACGTGTGCGTGAATAGAGGCCGTGCTAGCTGCGCTGGTGGCGAGCCGGGCAGCGTGCAGTTCGGGATAACCGCCGGGCAGATAGAGTGCATCGGCGTTGGGCGGAACAGGTTCATCGGCGAGAGGCGAGAAGCTCGAAAGGGTTGCGCCCAGCGCCTTCAGCAGATCAAGATTGGCGGGATAGATGAACGAAAACGCGGCGTCGCGAGCGATGGCAATGTGCATGCCTTCCAGCAAACGCGCCGGCTGCTCGCGGGTTTCGTGATTGAACACCACCGCTGGTGGGAGCTCTCGCAACGTCGTCTCGCCGATAGCATCGGCGGCACAATCCAGCCGTGCATCAAGATCCGCGACCTCGGCCGCTTGTGTGAGGCCCAGGTGCCGGCCGGGCAACGCGATATCGTCGGTGCTCGACAGGTGACCGCAATATCGAATTCCTTCGGGAATGGCTTCGCTCAGCATTTGCGCATGACGCACCGATGCCACGCGATTGGCGAGCACGCCATGGAATGGAAGATCAGAACGATATCGCGCGAGCCCGAACGCCATCGCGCCGAAGGTCTGTGCCATCCCATGCGCGCCGATCACGGCTAGCACCGGCACGCCAAATGTGGTCGCGAGATCGGCGCTGCTGGGCGTGCCGTCGAAGAGACCCATTACGCCTTCGATCAAAATCAGATCGGCTGTCTGCGCCGCTTCCGCAAGCAACGCACGGCAGCCGCGTTCACCGACCATCCATAGATGCAGCGAATACACCGGAGCACCGGACGCACGCTCCAGGATCATCGGATCGAGAAAGTCGGGGCCGGTCTTGAAGACACGCACGCGCCGGCCGAGCCGCGCGTGATAGCGCGCGAGCCCGGCGGTGACCGTGGTTTTACCCTGGTTCGACGCGGGCGCGCTGATGAATAAAGCGGGGCAGGCGCGCACGTCAGAACTCGACGCCGCGTTGTGCCTTCACCCCTTGCTCGCGATACGGATGCTTGATCGGACGCATCTCCGTCACGAGATCGGCGGCCTCGATCAGCGCTTCGGGAGCATGGCGGCCTGTCACGACCACGTGCAGCATTTCAGGCCGCGCGTTGAGCACTGCGAGCACTTCGTCGAGCGGTAGATATTCGTATTTGAGCACCGTGCAGAGCTCATCGAGTACGACCATCTGATACTCGCCGCTTTCAATCATCTTGCGCGCTGCGTCCCAACCTTTGCGAGCCGTTGCGATGTCGGCATCGCGATTCTGCGTGTCCCATGTATAGCCGTCGCCCATGGTGATGAAATCGCAGTTTGCGATTGCGCCGAGGAAATCGCGTTCCGACGTATGCAGCGCGCCCTTGATGAACTGCACCACGCCGAGCCGCATGCCGTGTCCGAGCACGCGTACGGCCATGCCGAACGCCGCGGTGGTTTTACCCTTGCCCGTACCGGTATTGACGATCAAAAGACCCTTTTCGCGTGCGGCTGCGGCCTGCTTTTTCTCGTGGCCTTCCTTGCGTCGCTGCGTCATGCGCAGATGCGCTTCTTCGTCCGTTTTCATCACGTTCTCTCGTTGTCAGTCTGTTGCTTCGGGTTGTCTTCAGCGATAGCGACGGTCACGCCATCGGCCACTATTTTCGGCACTATGATTCGTCCGTCACGCGATGCCAGCAGCGCGCAAGGTTCGCAAACGCCATCGATGCCAATAAGCGTCTGCACGCGTTCCGACGCGCTGGTCTCGATCTGCGCGATGTGTTGCTTCGAAAAAAATTGCAGCGGCAAACCGTGACGAGCAGCAAATTCGATCAGCGCGGTTTCGTCCTTCTTGCTATCGATCGAGGCCAGTGCGCGGACGTTTGCAAACGGTCGTGCACCCAACGCCGCGAACACTGCTGCATGAATCTGTTCGACGCTCACTCCGCGCCGGCAGCCTATGCCGATGACCCATGTGTTCATGGTTGCCGCGTGACGTAATCCAGCGCACTTGCAATACCCAGCCCGGCAACCGAGCCGATCACGACAATAGCCGGCGCACCGATTCCCGCGTGTTCCACCGCTTCCGCGAGGTGCCTGAGCGGTGCACGCAGATGCCGTTGATCGGGGCGGGTGGCCCGTTCTATGGCGGCGCAAGGGGTCTCGGGATCGAGCCCGGCATCGACCAGTGCGTTTGTGATATCGGCAAGCCGCCGCACGCCCATGTACACGACGAGCGCGCGACGAGCGCGCGCCAGTCAGGCTCGACCACACCCGATTCGCGGCTGGCGCCGTGACCGGTGACAAACACGACGCCCATGGTGTGATCGCGATGCGTGACCGGAATGCCCACGGCGGCCGGCGCGGCAATGCCCGCCGTGATACCGCCGACCACGTCCACCTGCACGCCGGCTGCATGCAGCGCCTGGACCTCTTCGCCGCCGCGCCCGAACACGAATGGATCCCCGCCTTTCAGCCGCGCGACCACGCGGCCGGCGCGCACATGGGCCAGCATTTCTTCGATGATCACTGCTTGCGGCGTGGAAGGATGTCCGCCGCGCTTGCCGACGTATTGAATCACTGCGTTGGCGCGGGCGAACTTCAGCACATCGGGATTCACGAGGTCGTCGACGAGCACGACATCGGCTTCCGACAACGCGCGCACGGCTTTGAGCGTCATCAGTTCGACGTCTCCGGGGCCGGCGCCTATGAGCCAGACGCGGGCGGGCGCGCTCACGGGTGCGCTCCGTGCACGGGGGCTAGAACCACGGAAGCGGCCCAGCGCAAACGCTCAGAAATTGAATTCATGGAAGACGATATAAGCATTACGTCCTTCATCCGTCCCTCGCGGATGTGGCGTCCGGCGCGCTTTTAGAGCGCGCCACTTGGCGACTGGCCGGTATCCGGGCTTGGCGACCGCATTCCGCTCGCCTTCCCGCTCGCGGGAGCAGTGGCCGTGGTGGAAATGGGCACCCGGCTCGAATGAGAGGAAGTCGAAGCGGGCGCGGGTCGCGTACCGTTGCGGGGACAGCACAGGTCTTTGCCGGCACAAGCGCGTGAAAAAAAAGCGCTTGCGCATCCTGTTTCCCGTTTAACTACGCGCGCGGGAAAAGCGCGCATGAGCACCAGACGCTGGCCAAAGATAGCACAGCGGGTGCTGCTTGCGCTGGGGTTTTACAGGCCGCGGTCCCCCAACGGCGAAGGTTTTCCCGGTCCGCACAGGCAGAGCCTCTTGTCTGCCGGCGCCCGTGAAAGCCCCTCTTGCACGCCGCCCAAACCTTGACGCTAACCCACCGGCAGCCTAGACTTGGCGGCAGTTTTCTGGTGCTCGCGCGCGGTGTCTGCTGTGCGCAGTTAAACGGGAAGCAGGAAGTGTTGCCGGAACCCCGGTCATGCCAACCTGCGCTGCCCCCGCAACGGTCAAGCGAAAATCGCGCGGCGTGGTTTTACCCAGTTTTCCCCCACCTCGCGCGGTAAAGCCGGCTTCAAAAGACCACTGCATGCCTATGTCATGCGGGAAGGTGAAGCGGCATTTTCGTCAGCCCGGATACCGGCCGGAACGAGTCAACACCTGAAGCGAACGATGTCGCGGGGATGCGGCATACGGTCGACAATTTTCATCACGCTTTTCCGGATTGCCGTTCTGCATCGCGACGCCTGCGAGCGGTGTTTATTGTTCGCCTCGAGTCACTAAAGTCACTAAAGGCAAACGCATTCCGGCAGCAAGCAGCCAATCGATAAAACGGAGCAACGGATGCAAACGCGCAAAATCCCGGTCACGGTCGTAACGGGTTTCCTCGGCAGCGGCAAGACCACGCTGATGCGGCACATCCTGCAAAACGCGAAAGGGCTGCGTATCGCCGTGATCGTGAACGAGTTCGGCGAACTGGGTATCGATGGCGAGATTCTCAAGGGTTGCAACATCGGTTGCGAGGACGAAAGCGTTACGGATCAACCGAATCTCTATGAATTGTCGAACGGCTGTCTCTGCTGCACCGTGCAGGAAGAGTTTTATCCGGTGATGGAGCAACTCGTCGAGCGGCGTGAGCAAATCGATCACGTGCTGATCGAGACATCGGGCCTCGCGTTGCCCAAGCCGCTAGTGCAGGCGTTCAACTGGCCGTCCATCAAGAATGCGTTCACGGTAGACGCCGTCGTGACCGTGGTCGATGGTCCCGCCGCGGCAAGTGGCCAGTTCGCCGCGAACCCGCAAGCCGTCGATGCACAACGCCGCGCCGATCCAAACCTCGATCACGAATCGCCGCTGCACGAGTTGTTCGAAGATCAGCTGGCGTCGGCCGATCTGGTGATTCTCAACAAGACCGACCTGATCGATGAAACGCAGCAGCGTGCAGTGGAAGCGTTGATTCGCGGCGAGGTTCCTGCTGGCGTGAAGATCGTGCCGGCGCAAATGGGTCAGCTCGATCTGCATGCGTTGCTCGGGCTTGAAGCGGCATCGGAAACCACGATCCATTTGCGCGTCGATCATCATGGTTCCGCCGACGACGAAGGCCACGCTGATCATCATCACGACGACTTCGATTCGGTCGTGGTGGAGGCGCGAGTCGAGTCGCGCGAGGCGGTGGTCGCCGCTTTGCGCTCGCTGGTCGATGCCAACACGATCTATCGCGTGAAGGGTTTTGCTGCGTTGCCGGGCACGCCCATGCGCCTCGTCGTGCAGGGTGTGGGACAGCGTTTTGATACTTACTTCGATCGTCGCTGGACGCCCGATGAAGCGGCCGACGGGACCAGCCGGTTCGTGCTGATTGGTGAGGACCTCGATCAGCCGCGTTTGCAACAGGCGCTCACCGCGGCGCTCGCCAACGCTCCCGTGCAGGCCTGAGCCGTGCATCTGCTACGCACGACGCCCGGTGGTTTCGTCGACGATGCGGCAGGCGTCATGCGCATCGATCAGACTCCGGCGCCGATTGTCGTGCTCAGTTCCGCCGACACCACGCTCTCGCTTCTCGCGAGCGTCGTGCCGCATCTGGAAGCGGATTTTCCAGCGGTGCGGCTCGCGAACCAGGCGTTTTTAAGGCAACCGGCATCGGTGGATTTTTATGTCGATGACGTGCTGAAACATGCACGCGTGATTGTCATCGATCATCTAGGCGGTGAAGCGTACTGGCCTTACGGAATCGAGAGCATCACAACACTTGCGCGCCGCAACGGCCAGATGCTCGTGATGTTCTCCGGCGATCTGCAGGAAGATCCGAACCTCGTTGCGAAGAGCACGGCCGAGCCCGCGTTATGCGATCAACTCTGGCGTTATCTGCGTGAAGGCGGGGCACAAAATGCCGAAGAGTTTCTTCGCTGCGTTGCGTTTCGTGCAGTGGGATATGGGCGTGAGGCGCTCGCGCCGAGTCCGCTGCCAACAGTCTCGATCTATCATCCGAAGCGGCAGATTGCGACCGTAGAAGACTGGCAAAAGCGCTGGATTCAAGGCGCACCGGTCGTCGCCGTACTGTTTTACCGGGCCCATTTGCAGTCCGGTAACACGGACGTGTTCAATGCGTTGATCGATGCCCTCGAAGGGCAAGGACTCAACCCGTTGCCGATCGCGATGGCCTCGCTCAAGGATCCGTTGAACCGCGAAGTCGTGCAGCAACTCTGCGCAGATCATTACGTAACGCTGGTATTGAACACCACTTCGTTCGCAGCGGGCGTCATAGACGACCCGGTACCGTTTGAACTCGCAGGCGACGCGCCGGTGTTGCAAGTCATCCTGAGCGGGGGCAATCGCGAAGACTGGCTGAAGGACAACCACGGGCTGAATTCGCGCGACATCGCCATGCATGTCGCGCTGCCCGAAGTGGATGGGCGCATCATCACGCGAGCGATCAGTTTCAAGGGACTTGCGTATCGATGCAAGGCAACGCAAGTCGATGTCGTGCGTTATCAGCCCGACCTCGAACGAGTGCGCTTTGTTGCTGAACTGAGCATGCGTTGGTGTCGCCTGCGACAACTCGACAACGCTGACAAACGCGTCGCGCTCGTGCTCGCGAACTATCCGTTGAGTGAGGGGCGTATCGGCAATGGCGTTGGTCTTGATACACCGGCGTCCGTCGTCAACATCCTGTCGATGCTCGCGGAAGAAGGGTATCGAGTAGATAAACTTCCCGCCAATGGCGACGCGCTGATGCAGGCGCTGACTTCGGGCGTGACGAATGATCCGGTCGTGCGTGATCTGCGTCCGGCGCTGCAAAGCCTTGCTCTCGATGACTACCTCGACGCGTTTCGCAAGCTGCCATCCGAAGTGCAGCAGGAACTGAATACCCGCTGGGGGCCGCCCGAAAGCGATCCCACGGTGCGACGTGGCCGCTTCATGATCGCAGGCTGGCGCTGCGGGCATGTGTTCCTCGGTATTCAACCGGCACGATCGCGTGAACGCGGCGACTACGCGAGTTATCACGATGCTGAACTCGTGCCGCCACACTCGTATCTCGCGTTCTACTTCTGGCTGCGCTTGCGCTTGAACGTCGATGCAATCGTTCACGTAGGCAAGCATGGCAATCTCGAATGGCTGCCGGGCAAGAGCGTTGCGTTGAGCGCGTCGTGCTGGCCCGACCTGACGCTGGGGGCCATGCCGCATCTTTACCCGTTCATTGTCAACGATCCGGGCGAGGGAAGTCAGGCGAAGCGGCGCGCGCAGGCGGTCATCATCGACCATTTGATGCCGCCGCTTACGCGCGCCGAAAACTACGGGCCGTTGCAGGACCTGGAGCGTCAGGTCGACGAATACTACGAAGCGCTGATGGTCGATCCACGCCGCGCGAAGCTACTGCGAAAGACGATTCTCGCGAGCATCGTCGAGCATCGGCTGCACGAAGAACTCGGACTCGACAAACCACGTGATTCCGATACTGAAGATGCATTGCTGACACGCGCCGACGCGTATTTATGCGAGCTCAAAGAGGCGCAGATCCGCGATGGCCTGCATGTATTCGGCGCGTCGCCGCAAGGCGTTCAACGCCGCGATACCTTGCTCGCGCTCGGCCGTTATCCGACCGGCGATGCACAAGGCGCTAACGCGAGCGCGACCCGCTCGATGCCGACTGGAGCGCGCCGTGGACAGGACCACGTCCGGCTAAACTCGCCGATATGATAGATGCCCCTTGGCGCCATCACGGTGACACGCGCGAGCGTCTCGAGCTGCTTGCGACATCCTTGTTGGATCGGCCTTCCGACAAGACTGGCCCAAACACAATGCAGGTACTGGCACGCTTGAACGGCGACCTGCTCGCACGACTCGACGCTAGCGGTCCGCAAGAACTAAAGCAGCTTCAACGCGGCCTCGATGGGCGTTTTGTACCACCCGGCCCCAGTGGTTCGCCTTCACGCGGAAGACCTGACGTACTCCCCACAGGCCGCAACTTCTACTCTGTCGATACCCGCGCCGTTCCAACCCGGGCAGCATGGACACTCGGCCTGAAGTCAGCCAATCTGCTGATCGAACGCCATCTCCAGGAGCACGGTGACTATCCGCGCGCGATCGGGTTGTCCGTATGGGGCACTGCCACCATGCGCACCGGCGGCGACGATATCGCCCAAGCCATGGCATTGATCGGCGTGCGGCCGAAGTGGGCGGCGGGCAGCAATCGCGTGACGGATTTCGAAGTCTTGCCGATCACCATTTTCAATCGCCCGCGCATTGACGTGACGCTGCGCGTGTCGGGATTTTTCCGCGATGCCTTCGCCAACCTGATGCATCTCTTCGATGCCGCCGTGCAAGCCGTCGCCGAACTCGACGACGAAGCCGAAGACATCAACCCGATCCGTGCGCGCATCATGCGCGAACGCGACGAACACATGGCGCGCGGACTGGACGAGAAGGAAGCGCGCTTGCGTGCGGGATGGCGCGTATTCAGCACGAAGCCCGGCGCGTACGGTGCAGGGCTGCAAGAAATGATCGACGCAAAACAATGGCAAAACGACGCCGATCTCGCGCGCGGTTTTCAGAGCTCAGGCGGCTACGCGTACTCGCAGAAGGGCGATGGCGTGGATGCGCGCGAGACCTTCGGCGCGCGCCTGTCGACTATCGACGTGGTGCTGCAGAACCAGGACAACCGCGAGCACGATTTGCTCGACTCGAACGACTATCACCAGTTTCAGGGTGGTATGGTGGCGGCCGTGCGGCATCTATCCGGCACACAGCCGCAAGCGTATAACGCCGATCACAGCAATCCTGCCGCGCCGCGTGTCCGTACGTTGCAGGAAGAAATTTCGCGCGTGATCCGCTCGCGCGTGGTCAATCCGAAATGGATCGATGGCGTGAAGCGGCATGGTTACAAGGGCGCGTCGGACCTCGCGGCGACAGTGGATTATCTGTTTGGTTACGACGCCACGGCGCGGGTTGTATCGGATCATCAATACGCGCTTGTCGCCGATGCTTACGTCAACGACGCAGACACGCGCGAGTTCATGCAACAGCATAATCCCCACGCGCTGCATTCCATCTGCGAACGATTGACCGAAGCGATGCAGCGTGGCTTATGGCAAAACCCGGGTGCGTATCAAAGCCAGATCGAACGCCATCTGCTGGACGCCGAACAGCAACTCGAAGGGCAACGAACGTGAACGAAATCATCTTCCCTTTCGCCGCATTGGTCGCACAAGAACCCTTGCAGCAAGCACTTTTGCTCTCCGCGGTCGATCCTGCACTGGGCGGTGTGTTGGTCAGCGGTCCGCGTGGCACTGCGAAATCGACGACCGCGCGTGCGCTTGCCGAATTGCTGCCTGAAGGCCAGTTCGTGACCTTGCCGCTGGGCGCAAGCGAAGAGCAGTTGATCGGCTCACTGGATATTGAAGTTGCGTTGCGCGACGGTAGCGTGCGTTTTTCATCGGGCTTGCTCGCGAAGGCGCATCAGGGGGTGTTGTACGTCGATGAAGTGAATCTGCTGCCCAATCAGCTCGTGGATCAGTTGCTGGACGTGGCAAGTAGCGGCGTGAATATGATCGAGCGTGACGGTATCTCGCATCGGCATGAAGCGCGGTTCGTGCTGATCGGGACAATGAATCCGGAGGAGGGCGAGCTCCGGCCGCAGTTGCTGGATCGCTTCGGCCTCGCGGTGGAATTGCAGAATTGTTTCGACGCCGAAAAACGTCGGGAGATCGTCAAGGCGCGTCTCGTGTTCGATATGGAACCCGCAGCTTTTCGTTCACGATTTGCTGGACAACAAGAGGCCTTGGCTCAAAAGATTCGTCACGCCAGGGCGATGCTCACGGGCCTTGAATTCCACGATGCTGTGCATGCACGCGTGAGCGAGCTATGCATCAAGGCACGCGTGGACGGCTTGCGTGCTGACCTCGTGATGCTGCGCGCCGCGCGAGCGCTGGCGGCGTTGGAAGAAGCTTCAGCGGTTGATGTTGAGCACGTCCAACGCGTTGCGGAGTCGGTGCTGTTGCATCGGCGAAAGGAAGGCAATGCGCCGACAAGCGATCAACGCGCTGAACCTCGCGCAGAGCAACGTCCGCAAGACAGCGACGAAGCCAATTTCGGCTACATGCCGCCCGAGCCGGTCGACATCACAACAGTCAAAAACGTGAGGCCGCTCGCCGCAAAAAAATCCTGAGCCATCGAAGGCCGGATGCACGCGCCGAACCTGGCCGCCTTCGATGGCTAGAACCTTCCGCATCAGGTAGAACGCGATCGCGCGAGGGCGAAGTGAGCGCGCGCATCGACTGGTTGCAAACACTGCTGGCGAAGCGCAATCGGGCTCTTGATGCGACGCACTTAAGATTTCATCGCGAGCGAGGCGATAGCAGCGCGTTGCATTGTTTCGTGCTCGATTGCTCCGGTTCGATGCTCAGCGGCAAACGGCTTGCGCTTGGTAAAGGTCTGGTCGTAGCGTTGTTCGACCGTGCGTATCGCGAGCGAGCGGAGGTGGCGCTAGTCTGCTTTGGCGGTGCAACGGCGCAAGTGCGTCGCGAACCCGGCGCGGCACATTGGTGGAACGATCGCTGGCTTGCGCCGATAGGTGGCGGAGGAGGTACCCCGCTCGCATTGGGCGTACGCACCGGTGCCAACCTGCTTGCCAAAGCTGCGCGGCATCAGCCTTCTCAGCGGCGTTTCCTGTGGTTGCTGACCGACGGCCGCAGCCCGGAAACGCCGTCGCGTCCCGATGCAGCGGATCAGATCATCATCGTCGATTTCGAGAACGAGGCAGTCCGCCTCGGTCGTTGCATCAAGCTTGCAGAATCATGGCAAGCGGACTATCGCACGGCGGCTTCCATGACTTCCACGTAGCTCATTCGTACCAGCGCGGTGTGTACACCCAGTCGCCATTGCCGTCGTTACGCGGAAAACTACGCGTGGTGGATGACCCTACGATCACCATCGTACGCATATCGACCTGATCGGAACGCAGATTCTCAAGCGTCGTCGTGGTCAGCGTTTCACCCGGCCTGCCGATGTTCCGGCCCAGCACAACCGTGGTTGCACCGGTTCGATGTTCGCGCACGATATCGAGCGCACGATCAAGTTGCCACGGGCGCGCGCGTGACACCGGGTTATAAAATGCCATGACGAGATCGGCTTGGGCGGCGTGCTGCAGGCGCGCTTCGATTACTGCCCACGGCTTGAGATTGTCGGAGAGAGACAGCATGCAGAAGTCGTGGCCGAGCGGCGCGCCTGCACGGGCAGCGATACACCCGGTACGACCGACAACTCGACAGCGTTCCACTGCGCGTTATCCCGGGCTTGATCGAGTGCTTCGAGGACGGCCGCGGCCATGGCGAACACGCCAGGGTCCCCTGACGATACAACCACTACGTTGCGTCCCGTGCTCGCCAGTTCGAACGCATGACGCGCACGCTGCATCTCTTCGCGGTTGTCGGTGCAATGAAGGGTTTGATGCGGCGCGAACGGACCGGCCATGCGTACGTAGGTCTCGTAGCCGAGGACGTCATCCGCAAGCGACAAGGCGTGTCTTGCTGCCGGCACCATCAGATCTGCGCTGCCAGGACCGAGGCCGATCACGGTAAGCGTGCCACGTGCCTGTCCGAGTGTTGAGGGATCGACCGGTAGTGGTGCAAGAGCTATCACAACGCTGTTTTCATGCTCCAACGTTTTGAAGCCTTCAGGAAGGGCTCCAAATCGCAGCGGCACGTCCAGCGCCTGTGCCGCTTCAGCAAGCCGCACAGAACCCATCATGCTTAAAGGCGCAAGCACTGCGGCCAGCGACATCGGTGCAATGCGATGTTCATGCAAGGCATGACGTACGCGCTCGACGATAGATTCCTCTGAGGATAACGCCGTCACACAGGCAACCACGCAGCGCGGGTGAATCATCAACTCGCCGGCAGCGTCGCTCGTATGCGGTGTTATGCGAATCGCGAGCCTGGCGTCGGTGGTTCGCGGCAGATCTACCTGATCGAGCCACGGTGCAACACCTTCAACGCGCGTTGTGGCACCCGCCAGCAGGTCGGACACGAAGCGTTTGCCCTGCTCGATATCGGCGAGTACATAACCTGTTGGCGGGTTCAGCAGGCAAGTGCCGAAACGAAGTTCTCCGCTTGTCGTGATCGCTGGCACGACGTCCAGCGCCGCGGCAATTTCTCGTGCCATCACGTTCACGCCACCCAGACCGCCGAGCAAAGGCACGACCGCGCTGCCGTCTTCGGCAACGGCCAGCACAGGCGGCTCGAAGGTCTTGTCAGCGAGCGCAGAAGCGAGGCAACGGATCACGATACCCGCCGCGCATAACGCGACGATCGGCGTGTTGCTTGCGTACAGTTCGCGTAGGCCTTGCACACGGCTCGCGAGGCCATGAACGAGCGAACCGGGATACCGCGCCTGTATGCGGCGGGCGGTATCAACAGCGCCCGTCCCCAGCACGATGATTGCTACGGGGACCTGATCGTTCAACGCGCTCACGCCTGCCATTTTTCCCCCGGCACGACGAGCAGCGAGAAGTAGGGCGACGCCATCGGATCGACTTCTTCCAGCGGCACGATGCGCTGGTTCGCCATGGTCGCACGCTCGACGTAAAGTGCACGTTTGTCGAGCCCGAGTTCGGTCAGTACGCGCCGCACCTTGTCGAAGTTACGGCCGAGTTTCATGATCACAGCGGCGTCGGCGGTGGCGAGACGTTCTTTAAGGTCCGCCTCTGGCAACACGCCCGATAACACCGACAAGCTCTGGTTCCGGTACACGAGCGGCACGCCAAGCACGGCGACGCCCCCAAGCATCGAACACACGCCCGGCACGACTTCCGCTTCGAAGCGTTCAGCCAGCCGGTCATGCAGATACATGTACGAACCATAGAAGAACGGATCGCCTTCGCAAATCACGGCCACATCGCGGCCCGCTTCGAGATGATCCGCGATGCGGATGGCGGATTCGTCGTAGAACTCGCCGATGATCGTCTCGTAGCAAAGCGGCGGCTCGAGCGCTTCGGTCGTCACGGGATACACCAGCGGCATGCGCGTCTGGGTCTCCTTGAGATGCCCTTCGATAATGCCGAACGCGTTACCTTTCTTGCCCTTTGCAACGAAGTAAGCAACAACCGGCGCTGACATCAGCAAGCGCAGCGCCTTCACTGTTATCAACTCGGGGTCGCCCGGACCGACACCGAGGCCATAGAGGCGTCCGCTCATTTATTCAGTCTCCGTTGCCAGCGCGTTCACGGCGGCGGCCGCCATCGCGCTGCCGCCGCGTCTGCCGCGCAACGCGACGAACGGTACGCCGCGGCTATCGGCGGCGAGCAGGGCCTTCGATTCCGCCGCGCCGATAAATCCCACTGGAAAGCCCAGGATCAGCGCGGGTTTGGGTGCGCCGGCGTCGAGCATATCGAGCAGATGGAAAAGCGTGGTGGGCGCATTGCCGATCACGACCACGCTGCCTTCAAGATCGGGGCGCCACAATTCGAGCGCCGCGGCCGAGCGCGTGTTGCCGAGCGCGCGAGCGCGTTCAGGCACGGAGGGATCGTTGAGCGTACAGATCACGCGGTTGTTTGCAGGCAAGCGCGCGCGCGTGATGCCTTCGGCGACCATGCGTGCATCGCAGAGAATGGGTGCACCGCGGCATAGGGCAGCGCGGCCTGCCGTGCCCGCGCCGGGCGAGAACACGAGGTCGTCGATCACGTCCGTCATACCGCATGCGTGGATCACGCGCACGGCGAGTTTCTCGAGATCGGCGGGAATGGCGTCGAGGTTTGCCTCAGCGCGAATGGTCGCAAACGACGCGCGATAAATCGCCTGGCCGTCGCGAATATAGTCAAGCATCAGGGGAGCTCCGGGCTAGCCAGCGGGCCGCCTGTTCGATGGTTAGATGGTGGGCGACGGCTTCAGGTGCTTGGTGGTAAAGATCGTAGCGGCCGGGAGCAACGGCCATCAACGTGGTCTCGACGCGATGCGCCGTGGCGCATGAACGCGCGCAGCCGCTGAGGTGGACGTCGCCTGCGGATGGGATCGACCGGGCGAGAAG
>WNFJ01236747.1_pt1 | contig 15049 bp, 14 predicted proteins | sample 5400461 | NCBI WGS metagenome assembly WNFJ01 (sample SAMN13153349, study PRJNA577476) | soil metagenome | isolation source: 115 cm saprolite on Douglas fir-dominated hillslope | place: USA:California | collected 2013-09-17 | reverse complement strand
TCGGCCGAGCGGCGGCTCAGCCAGCCGTCGGTCTGGTAATGGAAGTTCTGCAGGTAGTAGCGCGGATAGCGGCCGGGCGGCGTCGAACGGAAGACCTCGTCATTGGCATCGGCGCGGCGCCGCGCATCGACCCGACGCAGATCGGCGAAGTAGCGTCCCGCCTTGCGCAGCGCCGCGAGCGGATCGGCGACGACGCTTTCCGGCAGACGGTAGAGCCCTTGCTCGATGTTGCGCCAGTCCTCGTCGAGGAGTGCACGCAGATCGGCGAGGATTCGCGCCCGGTCGGGCATGCGCTCCTTGAGCTCGCGCGGTGCCGGCACCTCCTCGGTCAGCCGCGCGCTCAGCCATTTCTGGCCGAAATACCACGATACGCGCAGGCGCTGCGCGGCGCGGTAGGCGATCCATTCGAGCGTGCTCGGCATGGTGCCTCAGGCTATCCACTGCGCCCGTCTTGGCAAGAGGCTCCGGCTCGGCGGGCGTTAACCGCTGTCAAATTGACGCGCCGCCCGGGCGTTCGCTAGGACCAGCGGCCGGCGTCTTCTCTCAGCGGGCCCTCCGATGGCGAAATTCCGCACCCTCGACGATGTCGATCCCAAGGGAAAACGCGTGCTGCTGCGCGCCGACCTGAACGTGCCGGTGAAGGACGGCACGGTCGGCGACGCCACCCGGATCGAGCGGCTCGCGCCGACCATCCGCGAGCTGGCCGAGCGCGGCGCGCGCGTCGTGGTGATGTCGCATTTCGGCCGTCCCAAGGGCAAGCCCGAGGCAGCCTATTCGCTGCGCCCGCTGGTGGCGCCGCTGTCGCAGGCGATCGGGCGGCCGGTCGCCTTCGCCGAGGACTGCGTCGGGCCGGCGGCCGAGCGCGTCGTGGCGGCGTTGAAGCCGGGCGAGGTCGCGTTGCTCGAGAATCTCCGCTTCCATCCCGAGGAAGAGAAAAACGATCCGGCCTTCGCCAAGCAGCTCGCCGCGCTCGGCGACCTCTATGTCAACGACGCCTTCTCCGCCGCACACCGCGCCCATGCCTCGACCGAAGCGCTGGCGCATCTGCTGCCGGCGGCGGCGGGACGGCTGATGCAGGCGGAGCTCGACGCGCTCGGCGCCGCGCTCGAGACGCCGAAGCGGCCGGTGGCGGCGCTCATCGGCGGCGCCAAGGTCTCGACCAAGCTCGATCTGTGCTCATCATCGGCGGCGCCATGGCCAACACGCTGCTATCAGCGCAAGGCGTCGCGGTCGGCAAATCGCTGTGCGAGCGCGACATGGCCGACACCGCGTGCCGCATCATCGAGCAGGCGAAGCAGGCCGGCTGCGCGCTCATGCTGCCGCTCGACGGCGTCGTCGCGCGCGAGTTCAAGCCGGGTGCGGCGAGCGAGACCGTCGCCATCGACCGCGTGCCCCCAGACGCCATGATTCTCGATATCGGCCCCAAGACGGTGCGCGCGATCTCCGAGCGCCTCGCCGAGTGCCGCACCCTGGTGTGGAACGGCCCGGTGGGCGCGTTCGAGACGCCGCCCTTCGATGCCGGCACGACGGCCTTGGCGAAACGGGTCGCAGCGCTGACCAGGCAGGGCAAGCTGCTCAGCGTCGCCGGCGGCGGCGACACGGTGGCGGCGCTCGTCCAGGCCGGGGTGGTCGGCGATCTCAGCTATGTCTCGACCGCCGGCGGCGCCTTCCTCGAATGGCTCGAGGGTCGCGAGCTGCCGGGAGTGGCGGCGCTCGGCCGCCGTTGACCTTGTTCCCGGGCCTGCCTTGCTGCGGCAAGGACGCCGGTGATACCATTGGCGATCGGCTCGCGGGAGCATGCCATCGTGCAGGTCTTGCCTGGATCCGGCCTCGCCCGGTTGGCGCCGAATGTAGCGCCGCCGGTGGTTATTGTTGCCGGTCCGGCCGCCCCGGCGGCGCCGATCGACCCGGCACGGCGCGTCACCGCCAGTAGCCGCGGCGGCGCCGGCGACCTCGTGCCGCGCCAGGCGCAGCGCAGCCGGCTGGCCCGCGGGCGGCTCGTCGATCTCCTCGTCTGAGGCGCGGCTTGCCGGCGCGGCCGCGCGCAGCGCCCTCCTTCGGTTGAGGCCATGTCCAACGGTCCCGCCGTCCGCGGCCCCAGCGTCCTCACCGTCCCCGAAGGCGACAATCGCGAGCGCATGGTCTGCCCCGATTGCGGCTTCATCAATTACGAGAACCCGAAGATCGTCGTCGGCGCGGTGTGCCTGTGGCAGGAGCAATTCCTGCTGTGCCGCCGCGCCATCAATCCGCGCCGCGGCTATTGGACCTTGCCGGCGGGATATCTCGAGCTCAATGAATCGACGCTCGCCGGCGCGATGCGCGAGGCCTGGGAGGAGGCGCAGGCGCGCATCACCATCGACGGCCTCCTCGCCGTCTACGACATCCCCCGCATCAGCCAGGTGCAGATCATCTACCGCGCCCATCTGAGCGCGCCCGAATTCGCCGCCGGCGCCGAGAGCCTCGAGGTCAGGCTCTTCGCCTGGGACGAGATCCCCTGGGACGAGCTCGCCTTCCCCTCGGTGCGCTGGGCCCTCGACCATTATCGCGAGTGCGCCGCCAGCGGCGACTTCACCGCGCGCAGCACGCCGGCTTAGCGCCGCGGCATCGGCATCGACGAGCGTGCCGTCGCCACGCTACCGTGACGCAGCAGCCAAAAGCCCCAGGGAGAGCCGCCATGCCCGAGAAAAACACGCAGGTCCTGCTCGCCAGCCGCCCGACAGGCTGGGTGAAGGAGAGCGATTTCCGCATCGTCGAGACGCCGGTGCCGTCGCCCAAGGACGGGCAGGTGCTCCTCCGCAACCGCTTTCTCTCGCTCGATCCCTATATGCGCGGGCGCATGAACGAGGGGCGCTCCTACGCCGCCAAGGCCGAGATCGGCGACGTCATGACCGGGGAGACCGTGGGCGAGGTCGTCGAGTCCAAGAACCCCAAATTCAAGGCGGGCGACACCGTCGTCGGCCGTGTCGGCTGGCAGCAATACGCGCTCTCCGACGGCAGCAATTTGCGCGAGGTGGATCCGAGCCTCAAGCCCTTGTCGGCCTATCTCGGCGTCGTCGGCATGCCCGGCGTCACCGCCTGGATCGGCCTCCTCGACATCGGCCAGCCCAAGCCCGGCGACACGGTCGTGGTGTCGGCGGCCTCGGGCGCGGTGGGCAGCGTCGTCGGCCAGCTCGCCAAGCTCGCGCGCTGCCGCGTGGTCGGCATCGCCGGCGGCAAGAAGAAATGCGACTACGTGGTGAGGGATCTCGGCTTCGACGCCTGCATCGACCATCGCGGCGACGATCTGAAGCGCGCGCTCGCCGAGGCGACGCCGCAGGGCATCGACGTCTATTTCGAGAATGTCGGCGGCCCGATCCTCGATCTCGTGCTGGCGCGCTGCAATCCCTTCGCGCGCATCCCGCTTTGCGGCATGGTCTCGCAGTACAACGCGACCGACCCTTACGGCGTGAAGAACCTCATGGTCGCCGCCGGCATGGGCCCGAGGCGCTGCAGCGGCTCGGCCAATATGTGCGCGAGGGCAAGATCAAATACCGCGAGACCGTGACCGAAGGCCTCGAGAACGCACCGCGCGCCTTCATCGGCCTGCTCAAAGGCGAGAATTTCGGCAAGCAGGTGGTGAAGATCGGCTGAGCTGCAGCTCCGACCCGCTCTCTGCCCAGAAATCTGTTGGCGGCGCGGATAGTTTGGTAAGCGCATGATTGCTCAGGCTGCGTGCATCTCGCTATAGTGCGGGAGAATCGCAAAGCCGCCCGCCGAACGGGCCGGCAGGGAGGGGAGACAATGAGCAGGGCGAAGAGAACCGTGGCGGTCGCGCTGGGGACGGCGCTGGCCTTGGCGCTGGCGCTGCCGGCGACGGCGCAAACCGTCAAGATCGGCGTCATCCTCACCTATTCGGGACCGGCCGCCTCGCTCGGCGACCAGATCGACAAGGGCCTCAGCCTCTACGCCAAGGAGCACGAGAAGGAGCTGCCGCCGGGCGTCAGGGTGGAGCTCGTCCGTCGCGACGACACCGGCCCCAATCCCGAGACGGCCAAGCGCCTTGCGCAGGAGCTGGTGACGCGCGAGCATGTGAACTTTCTGACCGGCGTGGTGTGGTCGCCCAATGCCGCCGCCATGGCACCGATCGCCACCGAGGCGAAGGTGCCGTTCGTCATCAGCAACGCGGCGGGCGCCGGCATCGTACGCGCCTCGCCCTATATCGCGCGCGTCTCCTTCACGCTGTGGCAAGAGAGCCTGCCGCTCGGCAAATGGGCCGCCGAGAAGGGCGGGTTGAAGAAGGTGTTCATCGCCGTCAGCGACTTCGCGCCTGGCCACGACGCCGAAGCGGCCTTCACCAAGGGCTTCAAGGATTCCGGCGGCCAGATCGTCGACACCGTTCAATTTCCCGTGAAGGACCCGGACTTCGTCCCCTTCATGCAGCGCGTCAAGGATGCGAAGCCCGACGCCGTCTTCGTCTTCGTGCCCTCGGGCAAGCAGGCCACGGCGGTCATGAAGGCCTATAACGACCTCAACATGAAGGCCGACGGCGTCAAGATCATCGGCCCGCAGGACATCGTCCCCGACGAGGAGCTGCCGAGCATGGGCCAGGAGCCCCTGGGCGTGATCACCTCCGGCACCTATTCCAACGCCGCCAACCGGCCCGCCAACAAGGCCTATGTCGCCGCGTGGAAGCGCGAATACGGCGACAAGACGCCGCCGGGATTCATGTCAGTCGGCGGCTGGGACAGCATGGCCGCGATATTCTCCGTCATCAAGGAGACCAAGGGCAAAGCGGACGGCGACCAAGCGATGAAGATCCTCGCGGGGTGGAAGAACCCGGACAGCCCGCGCGGGCCCATCATGATCGATCCGCAGACGCGCGACGTGGTGCAAGACATCTACATCCGCCGCGTCGAGAAGCAGGGCGACCACCTCGCCAATATCGAGTTCGAGACCATCCAGCAGGTCAAGGATCCCTGGAAGGAGCTCAACCCGCCCAAGTAGGATCGGGTCGGACGGGTTCGATGATGGTCCAGCGGTGCTGCAGGCGGGACGCGCCGGCAGCGCAGCCTCGATCCACTTCCAGCGCAGGACGGACCCGGTGAGCGCCGCCGCCTCCGCCTTCATCAGCATCGCCTTCCACGGCCTCGCTTTCGCGATGGTGCTCTACCTCGTCTCGGTCGGGCTCTCCGTCACCATGGGCCTGATGGGCTTCGTCAACCTGGCCCATGGCGTGTTCGCCGCCGCCGGCGGCTATGTCATGACCCGCCTCATCAACGCGTACGACGTGCCCTTCCCGCTCGCGGTCGTCGCCGCCTTCATCCTCGTCGGCGCCGGCAGCGTGGTGCTGGAGCGCCTCCTCTATCGCCGGCTCTACGGCGCCGATGAGCTGTCGCAGGTGCTGATGACGGTCGGGCTCATCCTGATGTCGGTGGCGATCTTCAAGTTCTTCTGGGGGCCGCTGGCGCAGCCGATGCGGCCACCGGCTTATCTGAGCGGGCAGCTTGATCTGGGATTCCGCTCGTCACGCTGCTCTGGCTCGGGCTCGAGCGCACGCGCTTCGGCGCGCGCATCCGCGCCGCCGTCGACAACCGGCGCATGGCGCAGTCGGTCGGCATCGACACCGACCGCCTCTTCACCCTCGCCTTCGCGCTGGGCAGCGGCCTCGCCGCGCTGGGCGGCGCGCTCGGCGCCGAGATCCTGGCGATCGATCCGGGTTACGCCCAGGAGCATCTCATCTATTTCCTCATCGTTGTCGCCGTGGGCGGGCTCGGCAGCATCAAGGGCCCGTTCTTCGCCGCGCTGCTGCTCGGCATCGCCGACACCGCCTTCAAATACAAGCTGCCGGAATTCGGCGCTTTCTTCATCTATGCCATGACACTCGCCCTGCTGCTGTGGCGGCCGCAGGGCCTGTTCGGCCGCTCGTCATGAGCGACGCGCTCGCCGGCCGCGCCGCGCCCGCCGTCGAGGCACTGCTGCGCGGCCATCGTCTGCGCCCATGGGAAGCGCTGCCCTGGCTCGCCGCCGCCGCCGCGTTCTTCGTCTTTCCCGACTATCTGGCGCTGGGCTCGCAGATCCTCGTCAATATCCTCTTCGCCCTGTCGCTCGATCTGATCCTCGGTTATGCCGGCATCGTCACGCTGGGCCACGCCGCCTTCTTCGGCGTCGGCGCCTACACCGCGGGGCTCCTCGCCGCGCATGGCTGGGGCGAGCCCTTGAGCGGCCTCGTCATTGCCGGGCTGGTCGCCGGGCTGGTCGGTCTGGTGAGCGGCGCCATCATCCTGCGCACGCGCGGCCTCACCCTGCTGATGCTGACCTTGATGATCGCGGTGATGCTGCAGGAAGCCGCCAACAAGGCGGGCAGCATCACCGGCGGCGCGGATGGTCTCCAGGGCATGGACGTCGCGCCGGTGCTCGACCTCTTCCGCTTCGATCTCTACGGGCGCACCGCTTATCTCTATTGCCTGGCGCTGCTGTTCCTGGGCTGGCTCGCCGCGCGCCGCATCGTCCATTCGCCGTTCGGCCGCTCGCTGACGGGCATCCGCGAGAACGAAGCGCGCATGCACGCCATCGGCTCGCCGGTGTTCCGCCGCCGCCTGACGATCTACGCCATCGCCGCGGCGCTCGCCGGAATCGCCGGCGCGCTGCTGGCGCAGACCACGCAATTCGTCGCGCTCGAGGTGCTGAGCTTCGAGCGCTCGGGCGCGGTGTTGATCATGCTGATCCTGGGTGGCGTCGGCCGGCTCTATGGCGCCTTCATCGGCGTGCCGCTCTACATGATCCTGCAGGACCGCTTCGCCCAGGCCGATCCGGTCTATTGGGATTTCTGGATCGGCTTGCTGCTGATCGTCGTCGTCGTCTTCGCGCGCGGCGGCGTGCTGGGCCTCGCCGAGCGGATCGCGCAGCGCCTGAGGAGTCGGCGATGAGCGCGGCACTCGAGACGCACGGCCTGTGCAAGAGCTTCGGCGCGCTCGCGGTCGCCAGCGATATCGAGTTCCGCCTCGAGCAGGGCGCGCGGCATGCGCTGATCGGGCCGAACGGCGCCGGCAAGACCACTTTCGTCAATCTGGTGACGGGCGCGCTGGCGCCAAGCGCCGGCCGCATCCTGCTCGACGGCGACGACGTCACGGCGCTGCCGCAGGCGCAGCGCGTCAAGCGCGGCCTCGCCCGCACCTTCCAGATCAACACGCTGTTCCGCGGCCTGAGCGTCCTCGAGAATATCTGCCTTGCCATCGGCGAACGGCTTGGCGTCGCCGGCGACATCTACCGCCCGGCGGGATCGCGGCGCGACGTCGTCGACGAGGCCTACGCCGCGCTCGAGCGCCTGGGCCTCGCCACCGATGCCCAGCGCCTCGTGCGCGAACTGTCTTACGGCCGCCAGCGCCTCGTCGAGCTCGCCGTGGCGCTCGGCCTCAAGCCCAAGGTGCTGCTGCTCGACGAGCCGGCGGCCGGCGTTCCGTCCTCGGAGAGCGGCATCATCGTCGACATCGTCGAGAGCCTGCCGGCGGATATCGCGCTGCTCATCATCGAGCACGACATGGATCTGGTGTTCCGCCTGGCGCGGCGCATCACCGTGCTGGTGCAGGGGGCGGTCCTCGTCGAGGGCACGCCGCAGGAGATCGCCGCCGACCCGCGCGTGCGCGAGGTCTATCTCGGCGAGCGCGCCCCGGCATGAGCGACGCACCCGGCATCGTGCTCGAGGGCGTGCGCGCGGGATATGGCGAGACGGTGGTGCTCGAGGGCGTGTCGCTGACCTTGCCGCCGCGCGGTACTCTTGCCGTGCTCGGCAGGAACGGCGTCGGCAAGACGACGCTGCTGGCGACGATCATGGGGCACACGACGCTGCATGGCGGCGCCATCCGCCTCGGGCCGCGCGAGGTGAGCCGGCTCGCGCCCTATCGGCGCGCCCGGCTCGGCATCGGCTGGGTGCCGCAGGAGCGCGAGATCTTCCGCTCGCTCAGCGTCGATGAAAACCTCGCCGTGGCGGCGCGCGCGGGCCGCTGGTCCGCGTCGCGCATCTACGATCTCTTCCCTTCGCTGGCGGCGCGGCGGCGCAACTACGGCAACCAGCTCTCCGGCGGCGAGCAGCAGATGCTGGCGATCGGCCGCGCCCTCATGGGCAATCCCGCCGTGCTGCTGATGGACGAGCCGCTCGAGGGCCTGGCGCCGGTGATCGTCGATACCGTGTTCAAGAGCATCGAGCGGCTGAAGCGCGAGGACGCGCTCGCCATCGTGCTGGTCGAGCAGCATGCGCGCCAGGCGCTCGCCGCCACCGAACGCGTCATCGTGCTCGAGCGCGGCAAGATCGTGCATGAAGGCGACAGCCGCGCCCTCCTCGCCGCCCCCGAGCGCATCGCTCAGCTCATGGGCATCGAGCGGCGTTCGCCCGCGCACGGCCCCTCGTCGTAATTTCTGTGGTGAGGTGGTGGGCAGCGCGCTGGCGCTGCTGCTGCGCCGCTTGGAGCGGCGTGCCCGGTGCCGAGATGCGCTATCCCTGGCAAAGCAACGGCACCGACCGCTATCATCGGGCGGGTTCGGCGGGGAATGGCGCGGCATGAGCTACACCGGCTTCTACATCAATCTCGATCGAAGCCGCGAGCGACGGGCGGAAATCGAGGCGCAACTGGCGCAGCACAAGCTCGAGCACGTCTATGCCCGCTTCAAGGCGGCGGACGGCAATGCCCTCGATCTGCCGAACCCGCATCTCAAAAGCGGCGAGATGGGATGCTTCACCTCGCACTATCTCCTGCTGAAAAAGAATCTCGACGCCCCGAAACATCTGCATGTCATCGAAGACGACGTCGTGTTCTCGAGCCACGTCGCGGGATCAATAGCTACGACATTATCTTCACGGATACCTACATTCCCATCAACGTCGATGCCTTCCGCATGTACAAGGAACTCTACGACCGTAGCGTCGTGCGCGACGGTTCGGGAGCGATCGTCAACGCCGCGTTCAACGTCATCGACCTCGCGGGCCTGCTGTTCGCGACGACGTCCTCCTATCTCGTCAACGCGAAATCCATCCGCAAGCTCTACAACATCTACACCAAGGAGATCACCAATAGCCCGCGCGTGCCGATCGACCTGCTGATCCGCGCCAAGGCGGCGCAAGGCGTCATCAAGGTCGGCTGCATCTTTCCCTTCATCACCTCGATCCGCCTCGATGGCGGGCTCGACACGACGATCGCCGATCGGGCCGAGATCGGCCGGCACGATAAGCTAACCGTGCTGGCGGGGGACAGCGCGCGGCAGTCCTTCTTCGTCGAGGCGAGCTTGAGCAAATGCCGCGACTTTGCGGACAAATTCCTGGCGCCGCCGCCGGGCGACACGCATCACGCGCTCCTGACCAGCATCCTCGGCTTCGCCATCGGCAGTGGTTACCGCGCGATCTGACAATCCGCGGTCAAAGCTGCGCCAACGCCCAGACCGTCGCGGGGTACTCGGGCTCGTTCTCGAGCGAATGCTGGCCAGGGTCGTAGACTTCCCAGCGCGTGAAATTGGCGATGATGCAGTCGCGGTTGCCCCAGCCGCCGGACTTGATTTTCGCCGGGTCGAAACCGCAATCCTCGAGCAGGCAGCGCAGCCCCTCCTCGGTCCAGCGCCAGAGATCGAGCGGCGAGGGATGGACGCGCAGCAGGAAGGGCGTGCTGACCAGGCAATACCCCTCCTCGCGCAGCGACTCGCGGACATTCTTCACCGCGCGGGAGGGATGGCGCACATGCTCCAGCACCTGGTCGAGGATGATCAGCTCGAACTTCTCCTTGGTCGGCTGCGCGCACACGTCATAGTCGGGATAGGACAAGCTCTTGTAGCTCTTGAACGTGAACGCGTCTTTCCAGCCCTCGCCGGAGATCTCCAGCACGTCGCGGCGCTCGGGCGCGATCGCCGCGAGCAGCTTGCGCACCTCGTCGACCATGACGTAGCGCACCCAATGCAGCCGCCCCGGCGCGAAGGCGGTCGCCTGCTCCAGGTTCATGCGGGCTTCGGTATAGTAGGGGCGCAGCCGCAACGCTCTACCGAAGCATTGCACCGCCTCGCCCACCTGCCCGAGGGCGAGGTGCGCCTCGCCGAGGCGGTTGTGAAATTCGGGAACGCGGCCGTCGCGCGCGATGGCGCCGTGCATGAGGTCGAGCGCAACATTGGGCTGCCGGCGCTGCAGCGCGATCAGCGCCAGGAAATGGAGCGCCTTCGGCTGCGTCGGCTCGACCGTCAGGATCTCGCGGTACTTGCGCTCCGCCTCGGCGACGCGGCCGGCGCGGTGATCGGCAACCGCCTCGTCCAGCTTCTGTGCCATGCCGGCCATGCTCTCCGCTCCCGCCGTGCTCGCCATGCCGCATCCGGGCGTACTGTGGACCACCCGTCCGCCAGCGGCAACCGCGCGGTGACGGACATCCTGGCGCAGGCCGCGGCGGGAACAACGCGCGGCGCCAAGAAAAACACGCCAACCTTGTGGCTGGCGGTGTAAGCATCGGAAACCTTCGTAACTTTAGCGGCGCAGTCGGGTCGGCGCCCCAGGGCGAGGACGCGGCGGCGGACGATAGCCATGGCAGCGCTCCGGCAATTTCGTTAGGGTCTCGTCCGTCGCCGTCGCGGCACCATTCCTCGCCATGACATCGAGCATGCCCCCATCTCCAGCGGCCGGTCGCCTCGCCGAGATCGAGGCGGCACTGCGGCGCGCCACCAAGCAGCGGCCGCGCGACGCCGAAGCGCATTTCCGGCTCGGCATGGTGCAGCACCAGCAGGGTCGACTCGCCGAGGCCGAGCGCTGCTATCGCACCGCGCTCCGCCTGAGCCCGGACAATGCCGACGCGCTCAACAATCTGAGCCTGGTGCTGGAGCAGCGCGGGCAGTTGCCGGAAGCCGAGGCGCTGCTGCGCCGCGCGCTCGACGTTCAGCCGCAGAAGGGGCTGCTGCAATGCAATCTGGCGCGGCTGCTGCTGGGGCAAGGCCGCCTCGAGGATGCGGCGGCGATCTTTGCCCGTGCCGTCGACTTGCCCGAGGTCGCGGCGGCCGCGCAGTACGGGCTCGCCACCATCCGCCAGCGCCAGCAGCGCCTAGCCGAAGCAGAGACGCATTACCGCGCCGCGCTGGCGCACGAGCCGCGCTTCGTCGACGCGCTCAACGATCTGGGCATCTTGCTGCGCCGCACCGGGCGCGATGCCGAGGCGGAGGAGTCGTTCCGCCGCGTCATCCGGCTGCGCCCGGATTTCGCGCCCGCCCATCTCAATTTCGGCGTGCTGCTGCTCGACCGCGAGCGGCTCGACGAGGCCGCCGCCGCGTTCGAGCGCGCCCACCGGCTCCAGCCTGATGCGGCCGACACCCATTACTATCTCGGCGCCGTGGCCCGCGAGCGCTACCAGCGCGAGGCGTCAGAAGCGGCCTTCAACCGCGCCGTCGCCCTCGACCCGTGCCATGCGGCGGCGCTGAGCATGCTGGGCATCATGCTGCAAGAGGCGGGACGACTGGCCGAGGCGGAGCAGATGTTCCGGCGCGCGGCCGCCGCCGACCCCGCCTATATCGAGGCGCGCATCAATCTCGGCGCCGTTCTGTTGCGGCAGCGCCGCGACGCCGAAGCGCTCGCGCTCGCCGAGGAGATACTGGCGCTGGCGCCCAACTCGCCCGACGCCGTGAACAACCGCGGCACGCTGTGGGAGATCGAGGCCGATTTCCACCAGGCGCTCGCCTGGTACGAGCGCGCCCTCGCCCTCGAGCCGCTGCACCCCGATGCCAATTTCAATCACGGCCGCCTGCTGCTGCATCTCGACCGCTGGGCGGAAGGCTGGGAAGGCTATGAGTGGCGGCTCAAGAACAAGCGGCAGAAGCGCGCCTTCTTCCGCTCGGTGATGTGGGACGGCAGCCCGCTGCAGGGCAAGACACTCGTGCTCCACGCCGAGCAAGGCCTCGGCGACACCATCCAGTTCTGCCGTTACGCGCCGCTGATGGCCGAGCGCGGCGGCACCGTGGTGCTGGCGGTGCAGCCGCCGCTGCGCCGCCTGCTCGGCGACCTCCCGGGCGTGGCGAGCTGCCACGATGTCGGCGGCGCGGTGCCGCCCTTCGACTTCCTCATGCCGCTGGCAAGCCTGCCGCGGCTTTACCAGACGACGCGCGCGACCATACCGGCGACGCAAGGCTATCTTCGCGCGCCGGAGGACGCCGTGGCGCGCTGGCACGCGCGCATCGACCCACCCGGCGCCGGGCTACGTGTCGGCCTGGCCTGGAGCGGCAATCCCGAGCAGTCCAACGACCGCAACCGCTCGGCGACGCTCGCCGCCTTCCTGCCGCTGCTCGAGGTGCCCGGCACCCGCTTCTACAATCTGCAGGTCGGCCCGCGCGTGGCCGAGCTCGCCGAGCACGGCCTCGGCGATCGCCTCGTCGATCTCAGCCCGCACCTGACCGATTTCGCCGAGACGGCGGCGGCGATGACCGTGCTCGACCTGATGATCACGGTGGACACATCGGTCGCGCATCTGGCCGGTGCGCTCGGCCGCCCGAGCTGGGTGGCGCTGACCTTCCTGCCGGACTGGCGCTACCATCGCTCCGGCGCCGACAATCCCTGGTATGCCAGCCAGCGCCTCTTTCGCCAGCCCAGGCGTGGCGACTGGGCGAGCGTGGTGGCCGAGATCGGCGCCGCGCTGCGCCAAGCGGCGGCGCGTCAGGAAATTGCCTGAATCTTTCCCAGCCATCGCCACGCGCGCGTCATACGCCTCCCGGCGCTTCCGGCTTGCCGCGGCGGCCGAGCGGGCTATGCTGCCCGCTCGGCCCCCGTTCCTTCGCGAGCCTGAGCGCCCCATGAAGCCGCGCGACCGCGCCCCCTTTTCCGCCATCGTCGACCGCCCGCCGCTGACGCTGCCCAGCGGCCTGCGGCTCATCGTCTGGCCGATCGTCAATCTCGAGGAATGGGAGATCGATCGCGCCATGGCGCGCCAGGTGCTGCCGGCGCCGACCGGCGTGCCGCTCATCCCCGACCTGCCCAATTGGAGCTGGCACGAGTATGGGATGCGCGTCGGCGTCTGGCGCTTTTTCGCGGCGTTCGACCGCTTCAACATCAAGGCAACGCTGTCGATCAACGCCAAGGTGGTCGAGAGCTATCCGCGCGTCGCCGCAGCGGCGCGCGAGCGCCAGTGGGAGTTCATGGGCCACAGCTATGTGCAGGGCCCGATCCACAAGCTCGAGGACCAGCGCGCCACCATCCGCCAGTCGCTCGACCTGCTGCAGAAATTCACCGGCAAGCGTCCCGTCGGCTGGCTCGGGCCCGGCCTCACGCAGACCTACGAGACGCCGGAGCTGCTGGCCGAGGCGGGCGTGCAGTATATCGGCGACTGGGTCTATGACGACGAGCCGACCGAGATCCGCACCGCGCACGGGCCGCTGGTGACGCTGCCCTACACGGTCGAGCTCAACGACATCCCCATGATGATCGTGCAGCATCATCGCGCCGACGAGCTGCTGCGCCGCTCGGTCGACCAGTTCGACCGGCTCTACACGGAAGGTGCCATGCGCGCCAAGTTCCTATCGATCGCCATCCACCCCTACATCAGTGGCGTGCCGCACCGGATCAAGTATCTCGAGGCGTTCCTGGAATATGCGAGCCGGCATCCCGGCGTCGCGTTCTGGACCGGCGAGGAGATCCTCGCCTGGTATCGGTCTGTGACAGCGGGTGGTTAGTACCCCGGCATCGATGCTTCGGGTGCGAACGGTGCCTCAGCGCACCGCCGCCGCCTGACGGTTGCCCGGCGGGTCGGCCGCTGCGCGAACCCGCCGGCGCGCGGCCGGGAGGCGGATCGTCACGGTGGTGCCGAGATGGATCTGGCTCTTGATGTCGAGCACGCCGCCATGCAGCTCGACCAGTCCCTTGCTGAGCGGCAGCCCCAGCCCGGTGCCCTCGTATTTGCGGTCGAGGCGATTGTCGATCTGGCGGAAGGGCGCTAGCGCCAGCGGGATGCTCTCGGCGGCCATGCCGATCCCGTTGTCGGCGATCACGATGACGAGCCCGCCGCTCGTGTCATTGGGTCCGAGATCGCGGGCAGTGATGGCGACGCGGCCGCCCGCGCGGGTGAATTTCACCGCGTTGGACAGAAGGTTGAGGACGATCTGCCGCAGCTTGAGCTCGTCGGCGCAGACGCCCGGCAGGTCCGGCGGCAGTCGCGCCTCGATCAGCACGCGCCCGCTTTCCGCGCGGTGGGCCATCAGGCGCTGGCAGCGCTTGATGATGAGCGCGACGTCGCACAGGCTCTCCGACAGCGTCGCCTTGCCGGCATCGAGCTTCGACATGTCGAGGATGTCACTGATGATCTGCGTCCTTGATGTCCTTGAGGTATTCCTGGTAGCGCGGCTGCAGCGACCCGAACAGCCCGTCGTGCATCACCTCGGAAAAGCCGATGATCGCGTTCAAGGGCGTGCGCAGCTCGTGGCTCATCATGGCCGGGAATTCCGACTTGGCGCGGTTCGCGCTCTCGGCCTCGTCCTTGGCGCGGCGCAATGCCGCCTCATGCTGCATGAGATCGGTGATGTCGGTTTCGACGCGCACGAGATTGCCCGAGGCGGTGCGCGATTCGCGGATCTGCAGCCAGCGTCCGTCGGGCCCCTGGGCGATCTCGGCACGACCGGGATCGCGCTGCCGGCGCTGCGCCGCGTTGCTGAGGATGAGGCGGCCCTGCGGATCGTAGAGGCTGACGCCGTCGTTCAGACTCTCGACCGCATCGGCGAGGCGCTCATAGGCGCGCTGCTCGATCTCGACGCCCTTGCGGCGGTAGTTCAGCAGCATGAGCTGGAAGGCGATAAGGCAGCTCGCCAGCAGCACCGCCGTGGCGGTGATGATGGCATAGCGGCTTTCCCCGAGGACGCCGGCCATCGCCGACTGGTACGAGACATAGCAGAGAACGGCCGCCGGCAGCGCCGCCAGGCTGCAGAACACGAAGGAGATGATCCCTTCGCGCGAGCGGGCGAAGCCGCCCGGCAGCCTGAAGCGCCCCCACATGGATAGGGCGGGGGTCGCAACCGGCTCGGCACTGGCGTCGATGTTCGCCATGCCGCAATCTTGCCACAGGGAAGTTAACCGGCAGTTTAG
>WNFJ01121561.1_pt1 | contig 15050 bp, 8 predicted proteins | sample 5400461 | NCBI WGS metagenome assembly WNFJ01 (sample SAMN13153349, study PRJNA577476) | soil metagenome | isolation source: 115 cm saprolite on Douglas fir-dominated hillslope | place: USA:California | collected 2013-09-17 | reverse complement strand
GTTTGGCCCTCTGACTAGTTCGGAATAGGTTTTCCTCCAATGGTGAATCCGCAACATCCTTGCCTGTGGCAACTTGTGTCTTTCTGTATCTAGTTATATAACTAGAGCTCAGGAGGACCTTATGGGTTTCCCCACCAAGGTGCAACTCATCCAACGCAAGGACAGTCAGCAGTGGTACATCAACTTTCCCTCCGCCGTCGCCCAGGCCATGGAGTTCACCCGCGGCGAGGTCGTCGAGTGGATCGTCGAGGACAAGAACCGTTTGCTTCTCCGCCGTCGCCAAACTCCCGCCACGGCTCAAAAAAAAACCAAACGCGGCAAGGCGTGATGGCTCACTGGAATTCGCTCTTCGATCAGGCGCGTACCGCTTTCTCGCAGCAACGCACCTTCGAGCGGGCGCGCACCTTGGGCCTTTCCGCCCTGACCTGTTTGGGGCGTCACACGCTGTCCGGCCTGCTTTGCGCTACCGGGCAGCAGTTTCGCGACTGGTCGGCCGCCTATCGCTTGTTCGAGCGCGAGCGTCTGGACGGCGATGCGTTGTGGCGCGTCCCGCTGGGCGGCGTGCTGGACACCCTGCCACCCACCAGCCCTGTCGTGGCCTTGCTCGATGACACGCTGCTTCCTGGCGGCGCGATCCGCTGGGGCCGCACTTCACCGACAATTTCATCTGGGCCAGCCGCTTCCTGCAGATTTCTCTGGCGCTGCCGGAACATCCCGGGGCAGCCATCGGTGCGGCCCGCGCGATTCCCATCGATCTGCTGCACGCACCTTCGCCCCGCAAACCCTCTCGCCGGGCCGATCCCGCCGGGCCGGAGTGGCAGATCTGGCGTGCCGCTTCGGCGGCTTCCGCCATCAGCCGCCGCGGGGCCGAACGCCTCACGCATTTGCGAGAAGCCATCGATCAGTTTTCTGGCGGCACCCGTCGCGCGTTGCTGGTCTGCGCCGACGCCACCTTCACCAACCGCACCGTGCTGCGGGATCTGCCCCCGCGCACCATCCTGCTCGGCCGCATCCGCAAAGACGCGCGCCTGTATGCCCTGCCCACCGCCGAGCAAGAAAACCAGGGACGCGGTCGCCGCCGCTGCTACGGCCAGCGCCTGCCCACTCCCGAACAATTCCGCCGCGAGGAATCCATCCCCTGGACCGCCGTGCAAGCCTTCGCTGCTGGCAACGTCCACGACTTCGACATCAAATTCATCACTCCGGTGCGCTGGAAGCCTGCGGGCGGCCAACGGCAACTCTCCCTCCTGATCGTCCGCCCGGTCGCCTATCGGCTCAGAAAAGGCGCGCCCCTCAGCTATCGCAACCCCGCCTACCTGATTTCCAGCGATCCCACTCTATCGCCGGAGCAAATTCTGCAAACCTACTTGTGGCGCTGGGAAATCGAACTCAACTTCCGCGACGAAAAAACCCTGCTCGGTTTCGGCCAGCCGCAAGTCCGCAGCGATCCCGCCGTGCGAACCACCGCTACGTTCTTTGTTTTTGTTTATGCGCTCCTGCTGCTGGCCCTGGAAAACAGCCATCTGGCGCACAACCCGTTGCCCCGCCCTCGCTGGCAGCGGCTCCGGCCCCAGCGACCTCATTCCCGTATCACCACTCCACAAGCGATCTCGCTGCTGCGCGCCGACCTCTGGGCCTCCGCTCTGGGTCTGCGAAATAAAAACGGCTTCGCTGCACCAGACTCCTGCGCAACAAAGCCACTCTTAATCGAAAATCACTTGCAATCCGCTGTTCTCTACGCCTCTGGATAGCCAAACACGAGAAAGCCCACCGAGAGATCGGTGGGCTTTCTTGTTCATAGAAGCGAACCCGAGTCAGGGTGCGGGGCTCTGCACCCCTCTCGAAACGTGGCCTATCGCCACTCCTACGCCCACCGAAATTACGACGATCCAAAAATAGTGGACCCGGTTGCGATTGCGGTGGACCGCCTGGCCCATAGTTTGAATCTGTTCAAAAGGCAAGGACCTCCCCGTTCGTCCGCCTGGGAAAGCCTGAATAGGCGATTCTTCATCTTTCACCAAGAGTCCCTTCGGGTCAGTTTTCAGAACGCTAACTTCCATTAGAAAACCGGACACAGTCTCCACTGGGTATCGTTTACCGGCAAGAGGTATCTGGAGATGGACCTCAATATCTTTTGGGGGATCGGACACTCTTACGTCGGGAATCTTTAAGCTTGGGAAGCGACCGTGAGTAATTATGAGGTCATAAGTGACGCCGGGATCTAGAATGTCTTGCAAGGGCTGCATTGAAAAGCGCCCGTCATTGTCAGTTGTAGTGTTACATTCTGTTTGCGGTGGACCTTCCTTCTTCACGCAGGTGATGCTCGCCGCAGGGACCTTAATTTCTGTGCCATCTTCAAATATACGACCCTTGATGAGGTAGGGTTCCATCTGCACAGTCATCGGATCTCCAGGCTCCCCGGACGCTGCATTGCGCAGATATCGCGCATGTTCAAAGGTTAATCTGTACTTTTCGGAAGGGGTAACCTCTGGGAAAGAAAACCTCCCGTCTTTGTCGGTGGAGACAACTGACGGCCTGCATACAGCATCTCTGGGTGCGATGCACGTAACTTTGACTCCATCAATACCCGAATCGCCCTTTGCAATTACCCTGCCTGTGAGACTTGCGGTTTGACTTGCGTTTGACTGGGGCTCAACAGCATAAATGGCCGTTGTCTGCGCTACCAGCAAAAAGGCAACCAGAGCCGAAAATAAACGCCGGGCATAGGTCATTTGGACTTCTCCGTCGCTTTATTTATTGAGGCGGCTAACTTATCCTCCAACCTTTTGTTCCAGGTCCTCAACGATTGCAGTCGCGACCACAAGATGAGGACTGAAACATTCAAGACAATCACTGCAAAGACCGAGACATACAAAAAGATGAAATAGAATGTAGCGTGGTCCGGCCCGTCTAATACAACCAACTTTTCATCGGAAGAATTCAGTACCATCCGCCCGCTCCGTTCGGGAATTTGTCGCTGACTGCCAATGAAAACAGTCAGGACTAATCTCTGAGGATTTCTAAACTGAGCAATGTTGACAGTGCGTGAGTAAAAGCGTTCATCGGAAGAAAAATCGGTTATTTCAATGCTTGGCGGGAACGACTCGGGTTGGCGGTCTGTGCTCGTCGAGACGATCGCAGTCATGTGGTTTTTCAGAGAGACCGTAATCTCCAAACTAGGAATGGAGCCGCTTCCCTCCCTCACTAACGAGAATGCTATTTTTCTGCACTGGCTTGGGCGCCCAACAGGAGCTGGAGGGCTCTCCCAAGTTTGATCGCAATCTACGTTCGCCTCAGGAAGAGTATCTACTCTTACCACGTGCCTGGATTCAAGCTGGCTGTATTGCTCCTTGGCAATCTCCGAAAGAAAGCCCACCAAACTACCTAGCACGAGGCCGGCAACAAGCAAAACAATCTGGCTTGAGATAGAGGAATCGGCTGATTTCCCCGCCACAACAGTCCTTTCAGTTACTCTGTATTAGGACATCATAAATATCAAAATATATGATGTTTTGAAAGGTATAAGTCCTATTGAATAATCCTCAGCAGGGTGCCCCATCCTCGCGGCGCGAGGGTGGATTTGCTGGCTCTACCGGTCTGGACAAACAGTTATCAGGTTACCTTTGCGGAACCATCTTCCCGTTCCCAACCCACCTCTGATCGAGTAAACTGAGCTGCTCTGTGCGGAGCCAGCACATATAGAGGGCAGCTCAACCCGTCGGCGTCCACGCACTATACCTGACAGGCTATGAGCGACCTTACCTTCCGTTCCGCAACCTCCATCGCCGCCGCAATTCGTAGAAAAGACGTGTCCAGCGGGAAGTGTTGGATGCGCATCTCGACCACATCCAGCGCGTGAATCCGCCGCCGAACGCAGTGGTTCGCGTGCTCGCCGAATCGGCGCGGCGCGAAGCTCGCGCGGCCGATGAAGCCCTCGCGCGCGACGATTGCGCTGGACCTTTTCACGGTGTACCGATGACGGTGAAGGATGCATGGGAGCTGGCCGGAGTACCCTCCACCGGCGGTACGCTTGGCCGCGCAGCGTTCGTCCCGGAACACGACGCGACGGTCATCGCTCGCATGCGAGCAGCCGGCGCGATCCCAATCGGGATGACCAATCTTCCGGAATTGTCGTTCGCGTTCGAATCTGACAACTTGGTTCACGGCCAGAGCAAGAATCCGTATAACCTGGCGCGGACGCCCGGCGGAAGCGGAGGTGGCGGAGCGGCGGCGATTGCGGTGGGAATGAGTCCCATCGAGATCGGAGCTGATCTCGGCGGCAGCATACGCCTACCATGTCATTTTTCCGGAATCGCCGGCATCCGCTGCACCACCGGACGCGCGCCAATGACCGGGTACTTCCCGCCCGCACTTGGCTGGGTCGCACGATTTTGCGCGTCCGGGCCAATGGCGCGCAGCGTCGAGGATCTGGCCGCCGCGCTGCCGGTGATCTCCGGCCCGGATTGGATCGACCTCGGAATCGTCGACGTTCCCTTGCGCGACTGGAAGACAGTTGCGGTGAAAGGGATGCGTGTCGCGGTACATGCCACCAACGGCATCATGCCCGCTCGCGCCGACGTTGGTGCGACGATCATGAATGCCGCCAAGGCCCTGGCAGACGCGGGCGCGACTGTCGAAGAAGCGGTTCCCACCGGGATCGAGCAATGCATGGAAATTTTTCTCGGGATCGCCAACGCGAACGGCGGGGAAGGTCTGCGGACCGCGCTCGCCATGGCCGGAACCAAACACTTGCGGCAGTGCACCAGCCCGCCGGTGTGCTTCAATCGTTGTGGGTGCAAGTGGACCTGTATCGGAGCGCGAAGCTGTCGTTCCTGAAGAAGTACGACCTGATTCTGTCGCCCGTCAACGCTCTGCCGGCGATCGAGCATGGAACCAGCTTCCATCCTGATGTGTTGCCAGCTTTCAGTTACACGATCGCCCACAACCTGACGGGCTGGCCAGGCGCGGTGGTCCGCTGCGCCTCATCGGTGGAAGGGCTGCCGATCGGCGTTCAGGCGGTGGCGCGGCCGTGGCGCGAGGACGTCGCGCTGGCTGCGGTGCAGCATCTCGAAATGGCGATGGGCGGCTATCAGCGCCCGCCGCTCACCGCCGCAGCTTGATCCCTCGAAACAATCTCCAGAGGTGTCGGTTGGCGGGATCGTGTCCAGTTCGTCGGCTACACGGAAGCAATCGCCAACCTATGACCTTTGACTTCGCACGTCGTCTATAAGCTGCGAGTCGTATCAGTTCCAACCTAAAAGGCAGCACTAAACAATTCGGATGGTTGTAGCCCCCCGCAACCAGTCTCATTTTTCATTTCTTGTCTTTTAGTTGGTTCTGAGGCCAGGCTGTTGCTGCCTGGTTGCGAATGGTTGTGAATTTGAGGGGGCCTTTTGGTCGTTCTAAATCCCGTAAGTGAGGCCAGGACGATGGCTTAGGGATTTTTTACTTGCTGGTTCGGGACCAGGATGTCGGTGGTTCAAATCCACTCGCCCCGACCATTTTTTGCAATGAGTAATCTCGGACTCCTGGTCTTTGCGTCTCATGAATGTGGGCGATTTTGAGGCGGTCAGATCCTCTTGATTGATTCGCGTTAAAATCCAACTGCAAAACCGCACTTTTCCTCGCGAGAATTACACTTGCCGACGTGGGCTAGAGACAAGGAACTTCTTTCATAAGAGCAGAGGGTTCGATTCAGCTCACTGACATCCTGTTTTGTCAGGTGGAAGTGACACGCTTTGCGCGGAAGGGGACTGCGAGTGGCCAGGAGACGAGTCGAAGATAAGAGACCCTGCCCTCTCAACCGGAGCATTGAAGCTTTTTGCCAACCCACATTCCAACCCACAGAGTGTGATGTCTTATCCGACTTCCGCGTAGTTTGGCAGTCCCCGCGGTCTTCTAAGTTGTTGTAAAACCTATCCCGGCAAGATTGACACGGTAGAGGTCTGCGGTTCGAGTCCGCACGGGCCTACCATATCATTGCGGTGGACTTAACCACTTTTTCGCCACACTGTTTTTAGCGATTCCGTACCGCTCTCCGTACCGCTGAACATCTTTTTTCTCGGATGGTCGGCTTCGCTCCGTTAAGGCGCGTCGGGAGGCTATGCGTCAGCGAACTTTCTCTTCGACCCGGGTGAAAGCTGAAGCTGGACTATTGCCTAACTAGAGAAAGTATCGAATCTGAAATCAAGCTCATCCTTTGGAAGATTCAAATACCATCTACTCCGACAGCAGCGTTCGGCGTCTGCCTTCCTAAGCCGACGAGGGAATGCCGCCCTCACAGATCGGGAAATATAATTTCAAACTGAAATATCACCGGGAAATTCCGAAAAGCGATTGACTGGGCCCCGCCCAGACAGGGACGGAAGGAACTTGAAATGAGCGATGATAGGGGTGCGTGAGAATGCGGCAAGCTACGGCCCGAAGTCCTCAATGGTGCTTTCCGAAGCCCGTCGAAAAGCGTGGGTCCGAGGTAGCGGACAGGTCAGTGATGACGTCTGTTGGCAACGACAGCGATCTCGATTAGGAGACTGCAAGGTTTCGCGCCTCGGGCCGCGTTCTCCACGCAAGGAGAAAATGATGGCGAAGAGACGAGAGAAACGAGAGTGCAGAGCCGTTGTACTGGAGCCCGATGCTGCGGGGGTTGACATCGGGGCAGAAGAAATCTACGTGGCTGTTCCCCCTGATCGTGACGAAGAATCCGTACGCATGTTCAGCACCTTCACCTGCGATCTGCATGCTCTGGCGGATTGGCTTGTGCAGTGCCGGAATCGCACGGTGGCGATGGAGTCCACCGGCGTGTACTGGATTCCGCTGTTTCAAATCCTGGAAGCAAGAGGTTTGGAAGTCTACCTGGTCAACGCGCGGTACTTGAAGAGCGTTCCGGGCCGGAAGAGCGATGTCTCCGATTGCCAGTGGATTCAGTATCTGCACTCAGTTGGATTGCTGAGAGCCAGCTTCCGCCCATCCATGGACATCTGTGCGGTGCGTTCTCTTTGGAGGCATCGGGGGAGTCTGCTGCAGATGGCCTCCGAGCACATCCTGCATATGCAGAAGTCGCTCAGCCAGATGAATCTGCAGATCCATCACGTACCGAGCGACATCACCGGAGCGAGTGGGCAAGCGATTCTGGATGCGATCCTCGCCGGTGAGCGCGATCCTGTGCAACTGGCACAACTCTGCAACTGTCGTGTGAAAAGTCCGCGCGAAAAGGTAGCGAAAGCTCTAGAGGGCGATTACCGACCCGAGCACGCGTTCATGCTGAAGCAGTCACTAGATGGCTTCCGGTATTACCAGAGTTGATCGCCAAACTAGATCGTGAAATCCAACGCCTCATGCAGACTCTGCCCAGTGCTGTCGAGACCGGACAAGAAATTCCACGGCGTACGAAGCACTCCGCTTTTCAGCGCCAAGGCAACGACCCCGGCTTCGACCTTCGAGGCCAGCTCTATCGCATCGCCGGCGTCGATCTTACCGATATTTCCGGGGTCAGCGCGGTTACGGCACAAGTCATCCTTACCGAGGTCGGCCCGGATCTCCGCCGGTTCCGCAACGCATCTGCTTTCGCATGGTGGCTCGGTCTCTGCCCGGAGAATCGAGTCAGCAGCGGCAAGGTTTTGTCCTGTAAAACGCGCAAAGTGAAGAGCCGCGCTGCTCTTGCTCTTCTTGCTCTTCGGCTAGGAGCTAATTCTCTGTGCCGTGCAAAGGGGTATTTTGGAGAGTTCTTCCGGCGTATGCGCTCAAAGCTCGGTACTGCCCAAGCCATTACCGCGACTGCACACAAGATCGCTCGTGTCCTGTACCACGTCTTGCTTACCAAAGAACCCTATGCCGAGACCGTTTTCCACCAGTCTGAGGAACACGCCCGGCGACGAGCAGAGATGAAACTCCGCAAACACGCTGCCCTTCTCGGCTTCCAAGTCATACCGCTTTCAGCAACATCAGCAACTTAGCCTATGAGTTCCTTAGGAGAGGAATAAGAAATGGTCGACTATGGCACAATTCTTCTTGCCGGCTCTTGAACCGCTAGTAACATCTGGACCGCGACAAGCGAATGTCTCTCAACTCAAATTACAAGATGTTGGTGAATTCGGTAGCAAGGCGCAGGACATTGGGCTCCAGCAAAAGATTTTGCTGATGACCTGGTATTTCGCGGACTTCCAGGTTCCCATTGAAAACATGTTTCCAGCCCAGGTACTGGTCGGCAGCCAATCCGGACAGCTGTTTGCTGGCGCGAAAGAGGACAACCCGGCCCCCGTAGGGACGCGGAACCCAGGTTTTGAGGGCTTTTTCATGTACCTTGCCAAGAGTCTCCAGGATGTACGGCATGGGCAACTGCGTGGGATCCGGGTGTTCGCGGCCAGTCAGGCTACCTACAGCGATGGCGATGCGCGCACGCACGACACCCGATACGTAACGAAGCTTATCCACGATGTAGCCCTTATTGCCATATAGCAAATTATCTGTTTCGAGGCTAATTCGCTTGGTCGCCCGATACCATGCGCGCTGGAAGACCGAGGTGCCGGGCTTAAAACGCCAGGCTTCGGGATGCACCGATTGGATCATGGCCAGCAATGCCACAGCTTGCCCCGCGGCAGTGAGTTGCTGCGCAACCTCCAAAGCCAGCAGTCCTCCAAAACAAAAGCCCCCCAAAAAGTACGGACCCTCGGGCTGAAGACTTCGAAGTTCGGTGATATACGCTGCAGCCATATCTTCCAGCGTCGAGTCCTTCACAATGTGGCCGTTCAGCCCTCTGGCCTGAAGGGCATACACGGGCTGATCTGGACCAAGCAGGTTTGCCAGCGGATAGTATTCGAGGACGTTGCCGCCGTGAGCATGCATTAGAAATAGAGGGGGTTTGGACCCAGCCGACTGGATCGGAACTAGGCAAGACCACGATGGTGTCCAGTTTTCCCGGCGAAGTAAGTCCGCGAGCCCCGCAATGGTGGGGGCCTGCAACAACATCGCGAGCGGCATCGTGAGCTTCTGGATCTCAACGACTAGCCGCACCGCCAGCAGCGAATGACCTCCCAATTCGAAGAAGTTGTCGTGGCGCCCAACGCGCTTCACTTTCAGGACTTTGGTCCAAATCCGGGCCAGCATCTGCTCGGACGGATACTCTGGAGCGACAAACTCGGACCTGATCAGGACCGACTGCTCCGGAGCCGGCAATGATTTGCGATCAATCTTGCCGTTGTTCGTGAGCGGGAGTTTTTCCATTACCACGAAGACCGAAGGGATCATGTACGCCGGAAGGTTCTTCTCCAGGCTGGCACGCAAGTCGGTGACGTTCAGCGTTTGGCCCGGCTGCGCTTCAAAATAGGCGACAAGCCGTGCGTTACCGGGCAGATCCTCACGTGCAATCGCTGCGCATTGGCGGATCCCAGGATGCAAGCTGAGAACCGCCTCGATTTCGCCCAACTCTACCTGGCTATCCACCCGGCCAAGGCATTCCAGAATTCCGCCGGGCAACCATCGCGCTATATCGCCGGTGCGGTACAGCCGCGCACGCGTGTCAAAAGGGCTTTGGATAAAACGTTCCTGTGTCAGCTCGGGACGACCCAAGTACCCGCGCGCCAAGCCCGCGCCACCGATGTAAAGCTCGCCAACGGCGCCCGCTGGAGCGAGATTGCGGTACGCATCCAGCACAAATGTTTTCGTATTGGCGATCGGCCGGCCGATTGGAATTGGGCCGTCGGTGGAAGTAACCCGATGGACGGTCGACCAGATAGTAGTTTCTGTCGGACCGTACATATTCCACAGCTCCCTGCAACGTGGAAGGAGGTCTTTCGCCAAATCACGAGGCAGGGATTCGCCGCCGCACAGAACGGTCAGGGTTGGCGAACCGCTCCAGCCCGCATCGATAAGCGCCCGCCAAGTGGCTGGTGTAGCTTGCAGCATGCTGCAATGGGAGTTGCGTATTAATTCCATTAATCGCGCGGGATCGTGGGAGTCATCGTAGCTCGCGATCACCACACTTCCGCCACTGATTAGGGGAAGATAAATCTCGAGGCCGGCAATGTCGAAGGAGAGGGTTGTTACCGCCAACAGCGAATCTGTGGCCGTGAAACCGGGCTCGCGTTGCATTGAAGAGAGAAAATTCGTGACTGCCGAGTGAGGAATTCCCACGCCCTTCGGTTTGCCGGTTGAACCCGATGTGTAAAGCACGTAGGCAAGGTCCCCCGGTCCTGCATCCTCAGATTTGAGATCATCGATGCCTTGCTTTGCAATCTCCCCCCAATCGGAATCCAAGCGAACGACCGATGCCGGCTGGACCGGTAAATTCTTTTCAAGGTTACGATGAGTGATCAGCACGTCCATCCCGCTGTCCGATACCATGTACGCGAGGCGGTTCACTGGGAAAGAAGGATCCAGGGGCACATAGGCGCCTCCGGCCTTAAGAATCCCAAGGAGGCCCACGACCATCTCAAGAGATCGTTCGACATAAAGCCCGACCAACGAGTGTGGTCCCACGCCCAATTTCTTCAAATGCCACGCAAGTTGGTTTGCGCGGTGATTGAGTTCTCCGTAAGTCAAATGTTCGTGCTCGAATGTTAGGGCGCGGGCTTCAGGAGTTTTTTCCACTTGTGACTCGAACCACCGGTAGAGAGCGGCGTGTTTGGGAATTTCTACAGCTGTGTTGTTCCAGTCGACGATTTGTTCTCTGCGCTCGATCTCCCCAAGGACAGGTAGTTTTCCCAGCACTTCTGTCGGGCTTTCCGCGATGGCGTTCAAAAGTGTTTCGAAGTGCCCAAACCAGCGGTTGATCGTCGCAGCGTCAAACAGATCGGTATTGTAGACGCAGTCCAGCGTCAAAGTGTCGCCGTCTTGATTAAAATCAAAGGTAATATCAAGATTTGTGAAACTGTGCGGATTGAGTTCTTTCGTGACCTGGAGGTCCGTGAACCGCAGAGGATTATCCCTGCGCGCCAGATTGAACGACGCGGCGACGAGCGGGATGCGGCTGTTGTCTCTGGCCAAGGCCAGTTTCTGGATCAGGCTGCCGTAGGTGAAATGCCGGTGCTCCACCGCCTCAATTACCAGGCGTTTCACCGCTTGGAGGTGGTCGCCCCATGACGAATTTCCAGAAAGGTGGTCACGCACCGCCAGAAAATTAACGGTATGTCCGACCAGCGACTCGCTCCCCTCCGTTCCCGGCGTGGCAAACGGCACGCCAACGACGATGTCCTCCTGACCTGTAAGCCGGTACAGGAGCACGTAGTATGCCGCAAGCAGAATCGTGAAGAAGGTGCATCCTTGCCGCGCGCCGGCAAGATTTAACTCGCTACAAAGCGCGGGTGGCAATTCAAATTTCGCCAGCGCCCCGTGAAAAGACTTCTGCGCCGGACGTGGAAAGTCCGGAGGCAACTCCAGTGCAGGTGGTTGGTCAGCATACTGCTCAATCCAGTAGGACTCGGCCGCACGCCGTTCAGGGCTTTCCGTTTGACGATATTCTTCCACCGCATACGCCATTAACGATTGCGCCGGCACCAGCAGCGCCGCCCGTCCGGCACACTTCGCCGAATATAATTCGCCCAAGTCGTTCGACAATATGGCCAGCGACCTGCCGTCACAAACGATGTGGTGAACCGTGAACAACATGATGTGGTTGTTCTGATCGAGTCTTACCAATCGCGCGCGTACGAGCGGTCCGTGCGCTAAATCGAATGGCCGCGAAGCTTCATCGGCGAGCAGCGCGTCTAACTGCGTCGCGCGTCCAGTCAGATCAGAGAAGGGAAGGTCGATCGCCAATCGTGGCGCGACGGTTTGAGAATCGCCATTTTCAGAAAACGTCGCGCGCAATCCATCATGCCGCTGAACTAATTCCTGAAATGCGCTCTCCAGAACTCCCTGTTGCAAAGGTCCACGCAATCGCAACGTGGAGGACTGGTTGAACACGCACGACGCCGCGTCGCCGATGGCCGTCGCGAGCCACAGCTCGCGCTGCGCTTCCGTCAACGGCGCTGTTTGTGGCTCGGTGGCCGCCAGTACAGGCGCCACCGGTTCAACAATTGCGGGCGGTGCGGCTATGTCCAGATGAGCCGCCAGCAAAGCCAATGTATTGATATCGCCGAGCAATTGACGGAACGCAACTTGGACGCCGAACCGTTTCGTAATTGCCAGGCTGAGCTGTGTGAGAAACAGCGACTCGAAGCCCAACTCCACAAACGAGACGTTGTCGTCCGCGTCGCTGTAATCCTTTCCGGATAACTCCTTCAACATCGCCTTGAGTTCATCCGTTCGCTTCGCTGGCGTCGTTGCGCCTGACGCCGAAGTGCGCTCCGTGGCGCGGAGGTCCAAAGCCGGAGTTGACGCCGCAGTCGCGGTCCAAGTCACTCCATTCGATTCGACCCAGTGGCGTGTGCGCTCGAATGAGTATGTCGGTAACGACACTCGTTTCCGGCGTTCGTTGGCGAAAAATGCTTCTGCATCGACGCTCGTACCTGCCAGCCAGAGTCGCCCGCACGCCGTGATGATCGAATCCGCTTCCTCTCCTCTTACCAACGAACTCAGCACGGCCTGCTCGCGCTTCCAATCCGGATGTTGCCGCGCCAGCGTGCTCAACGACTGGCCGGGTCCGACTTCCAGCAGTACCGTGGCTGGATCTTGCACGAAGTGCGCGATGCCTTCTGCGAATCGCACGGCCTGGCGCACGTGGCCGGCCCAGTAATGCGGATCGGTTGCGTCTGTCTCGGTTATCCATTGAGCGGTCACATTGGAAACGTACGGGATTTGCGGCGCGTGAAGGGAAATCTGCCGCACCACTTCGGTGAATGGCGCGAGCACGGGCTCCATCATCGGGGAATGGAACGCGTGTGAGGTTCGAAGATGCCGGAACGTCACCTCCCGAGAGGATAGCTTTGCTTCCAACTCCGCAATGTCTTCGTGCGGGCCCGCGACCACGCACATGCCCGGCGAGTTGATCGCCGCGATGGCCATCTCTCCGGTTCCTGTCCCGTCGAGCCATTGCAATACTTCATTTTCAGGCAGCCCGACGGCGAGCATTGCGCCGCCTGGCTGTTGCTGCACGAGGCGTGCACGTTCCGCAATCAGCGTGAGCCCATCCTCGAGAGAAAAAACTCCGGCCAAGCACGCGGCGACATATTCGCCTACGCTGTGGCCAATCATTGCCACCGGCTTGATGCCCCAGGAAATCCACAGCGTCGCCAAAGCGTACTCAATAACAAACAGCGCAGGTTGCGTGAACCGAGTTTGAACCAGCAACTGTTCGGCGTCTTTTTCCAGTCCTTCGACAGGAAACAGAATCAGGCGCAAGTCAGTTTGCAGCATCGGCTGGAGGAATTCAGCGCAGCGATCCACCACTTCGCGGAAGACATTCTCGGAGTGGTAGAGGTTGGCGCCCATTCCGACATACTGCGAGCCCTGGCCGGGGAACATGAATACGACCGGGGCGTCTTCTCGCACCTGCCTTCCGATGAAGACACGTTTCGGGTCGGGCTTTTCCAGCTGCGCTGCGGCGTCCAGTGTGTCGTGGCAAACCACCACGCGCCTCTGCGGCAATATACGGCGGCCCACCTCCAGGGTATAGGCCACATCGGCAAGATTCAGCTCGAGATGTGTTTTTAGATGCGCCGCCAACTGGGCCGTCGCCCGATCCAATGCGGCAGGCGTTTTCGCGGAAAGCTTCAGCAAGTGCGTCCCGCGCGAAGACCCGGATGGTTCGATGGCCGGCGCTTCCTCCAGCACCACGTGCGCGTTGGTGCCGCCTACTCCAAATGCACTGACCCCCGCCCTGCGCGGCGCGTCATTCGTCTTCCATTCCGTGGGTTTCGAGACAACGTAGAACGGGCTGCTCGCGAAATCGATCCTAGGATTCGGCGAAGTGAAGTGCAGCGTTGCCGGAATGAGTTCATTCTCCAGCGCCAACGCCGCCTTGATCAAACCCGCGACGCCCGCTGCGGCATCCAAATGCCCCACGTTGCTCTTCAGTGACCCAATGCCGCAGAACCCGCGCTTGTCAGTGCTCTCTCGGAACGCCTGTGTCAGCGCCGCCACTTCGATCGGGTCGCCTAACGGAGTTCCGGTACCGTGGGCCTCAACATAATTGATGGTGTCGGCGCTGACCCCGGCGATGGTCTGCGCCAGAACGATCACTTCTGATTGGCCGTCGATGCTAGGCGCGGTGTAGCTGACTTTAACGGCGCCGTCATTGTTGATTGCCGAACCTTTGATGACCGCGTAAATATGATCGCCATCCGCGACGGCCTCGTCCAGCCGCTTCAACAGCACGATGCCTACCCCGTTGCCGAACAGCGTGCCTTGGGCCTGCGCGTCAAACGGTTTGCAGTGCCCGTCCCGCGATTCCATCCCGCCTTCTTGATACAAATACCCTTTCTTCTGGGGCACGTGGATGGCGACGCCGCCCGCGAGCGCCATGTCAGACTGATAACAAAGTAAACTTTGGCATGCCTGGCAAACCGCCACGAGCGAGCTGGAGCATGCGGTCAGCACCGTCATCGCCGGTCCACGCAAGTTCAGCTTGTAGGCTACTCGTGTGGCCAGATAGTCCTTGTCGTTCCCCAGATACATCTGGTAGCTTCCGGGCTCGCTGTGATTCAGCAGGCCCTCGGTTTTTCGCGGGTCGGCGCATAGATTAGAAAGTAGATAAGTATCAAAATAAATACCACCGAACGTGCCGATGGCTCCCGGATAGCGCCACGAATCGTACCCCGCGTCTTCCAGGGCCGCCCAGGCCGTCTCCAGGAACAGCCGCTGTTGCGGATCCATCATCTCCGCATCGCGCGGGCTGTAGCCGAAAAATTCCGCATCGAACGCCTCGACATCCTCGAGCACGGCACGCGCCTTGATGTAATTCGGGTTGGCCAGCAGGTCCGGGGCGATGCCTGCCTCCGCCAGTTCCGCATCCGTGAAGAAGGTCACGGACTCGATGCCGTTTTGCAGGTTCCGCCAAAACGCCCGCACATCGCGCGCGCCGGGGAAACGCCCGGCCATGCCAATGATCGCGATGTCGCCAATCGATTTCTTTTTTCCCGGACGCTTCATGCCGATTTCCGAATTCTCTCATCTCG
>WNFJ01397005.1_pt1 | contig 15052 bp, 19 predicted proteins | sample 5400461 | NCBI WGS metagenome assembly WNFJ01 (sample SAMN13153349, study PRJNA577476) | soil metagenome | isolation source: 115 cm saprolite on Douglas fir-dominated hillslope | place: USA:California | collected 2013-09-17 | reverse complement strand
TCTGCCAGAGGTGTCTGGCCGCTCGGAGTCTGGTGGCCACCATACAAGTAAAACAGGCCGGCAAAAATGGCGAGAGCGGCGAGGCCTAAACCGACGCTCCTGCGCTTCATAGGAGCCTCTCTACGAGATCTGCGAATGCCTGCGGAAGCAGAATCGACATGGCGACAATCAGGGCCGACACCCACAGAACCACTTGGCTGAGAAGACTCGGTTTGCAATTGCATTGGCTGGCGCGTCTGCTTTGATAAAATCCGAGAGCTATGAAGAGAACGGAAACCCCCAAAAGGTATGGCCGAAGAGCACTGATGTAGGAAGAGAGAAATGTGGCGCTGCTTGCCGTTCCAGCAGCGAGTACAAAGGGAAGCACTGGGAGGCAACAGGTCGCCGCAGCCAGGACACTTCCGACTGCTGAGAGCGCTGCGGCAAGCGCCCCCTTCGAAGAGGTTTTCCCGGTCGTACCAATCGTTTCAGTATTCATGGGATGCTCGTTACCCCCTCTTTAGGAGCTTCGACGCACAGCGGCCGCATAGCGCCATTCCAGCAGAAACGCGATGACGACACCGACGAGAACGAATGGCCAAACCAAAAGGCTGTTGACGTGAGTCGTACCCACGTCTGAGAGCGGGAACACGACGGCAGCGATCAAAAATAATGGCCCAGTGATAGCGCAATGAAGAGTGCGATTTCTAAGCCAGTTGGCAACGCAGCCGATTGCCATTGCGGAAAGGGTCGTGGCGGCGGACAACGCATGTAGAGGACGCCAATAGATTCCTATGAGGCTGAGTACTCCCCACGCTATCAGAGACGCAGCGAGCCAATAGCGAATCGCTGCGGGTGAGCTACAGCAAGCTCCCTTGTGCTCTGTCATAACTTGGACTCTCCTTTCTGACCCAGTCTGTCCTTGGCGGTCCGTGTAACGTCGCCCAGACAGCACTTGCCAGAGGGATTTTTCACTTCGCAGGCACAGTTGCCCGCCTTCACTTCTGCCGAAATCCGATCTGCGACCGTGGAGCGCCCTGTCTTGGCGATTTCGTCCTGAATGTCTTTCCGTGTGAAGCCAAAGCAGTAGCAAACCGGAATGGGGTCCTCCGGCTCTTTCGCGCCGACCCGCACGATCAGGTCGCTGCGACGGAAGAGCGGTGCTTGTGTGTCTAGAGGAAAATAGACCGCATCACAGCCGGGCTCTTCGCAGAAATAGTATTGCGTCTTTGGCATCCCTAGGGGTAGCTGACGGACGAGACTCTTGACCGTGAGCAGGTCTACTTGTTTGGAGCGTACGCCATTCACGGGGCAAGCCATCACCGCTGGCGCGCTACCAGTCATCGCACTGACAGAACAACAGTCAGACATACATGTCTCCTCGCCCGATCTCTCCGCAGAACTCTCAGCTACTTTCCCCTAGACTTCGCTTGTTCGACTCGAAAACCAGAATTTACTCGGTTGAACGCAGCGACAATTTTCTCGGGCGCGGTTTTCTTTGAGTCAAATTCGACTTGCGCCTCTCCCGTCTTGTAATCCACTTTGGCGGTTGTCACACCATCCAGCTTGAGTAGGCTCTTCTCCACCATTCCGGCACAGCCTCCGCAGGTCATGCCGCTGACCTTCAGCGCGCATTGAGCGACCTGCAGTTTCGCCGTTCCAGATTGCGCTGTCTTGGACGGCTCCTGGCTGAATCCTGACAGCGGCGCGAGGATTGCCAGCAAACCGCTAAATAGGATTCTTTTTGTCTTTGTATTTCGCATCGTCATCTCCTTGGGAATTTCTACAGCATGTATGGCAGATTTGATCCGTGCGTCGGATAGGCAAACCACATGTGTTTGAGATCGGCGGCGCGCATTCCCGCCCTTATAGCCACACCGAAGAGATTGATGACTTCTTCGGCTTGGCTGCCAAGCAGGTGAGTTCCCAGGAGGCGATCCGTGCCTTCCTCGATGAGAACCTTGAACCCAGAATACTTTTCCGCAATACGGCGAGATGAATACCAGTTGGAAGTCAGCTCTTTCTTGAGCCTGAATTTCAGATCTTGCGCGCGTGCCTCCCTTTCACTGAGTCCCACAGAAGCGAGGGGAGGAATCGTAAAGACCACTGTCGGAATGCCCAGATAATTCGGCTTTTGGTGATTTCCCTTCAACAAGTTCGCCGCCACGATGATGCCGTCGTAGCTTGCCACGGGAGTGAGGGGCGGGCCTCCACTCGCAGCAGCGTCGCCCGCTGCATAAATGGATGGGTTCGTCACGCTCTGCAAGAATTCATTAACCTTTATGCCTTGGCTGTCCCATTTGATTCCGGCTTCATCCAAGTGCATGTCGTCGATTTCAGGTACGCGACCCGCAGCATGGACGACCATGTCTGCCCCAAACGTGCGCTTCTGACCAGAAGCAGAGGCCTGAACAACCAGTTGGCTGGAGCTTTTTTCAACACCTATGACTTCCGTGCCGAGCTGAACGTCAACCCCAAGCTCGCGACTACCGTCCACAATTTGATCAACCAAGTCAGGGTCAAAGCGAGCAAGGGGACGCGCGCCACCGTGCACAATCGTGACTTGTGATCCCGCACGCACGGCCACGTGAGCGAATTCAAACGCGATATATCCCCCTCCAATAAACAAAGTCCGCTTTGGAAGCTCATCCAGCTCCAAGAACTGTTCGCTCGTCGTGAGATACTCTGTTCCATGAATCTGCAAGTCTGCCGGTTTTTGCCCCGCCGCGATGACGACATAGCGCCCTTCCAACACCTCGTCATTTACTTGAACTGAGGACGGACCAACGAATCGAGCGCGCCCATGGAACGCGGCGATACCGTCTTTCGCAAACCCTTCTTCCCGGTTCTTGGCAACTGGCTCGGTGAACGACCGCTTGAAGCGCATCAACTCCTGCCAATCAATTTGAAGTTTCTCGGCTTGAATTCCATTGCCCTTCATTCGTCGCGCCCAGTCAACGGCTTCCGCAGCGCCGACAAGAACCTTTTTCGGGTCGCATCCCCGGAGCGCGCATGTCCCGCCGAACGGCCTCGAATCGATGACTGCCACCTGCCATCCTGCAGACCGGCACCGCGACGCCACCGCAGATGCGGCAGATCCGGTTCCAATAACAACAAGGTCAAATTTTGTCGTCATGCGAAACGCCTTATTCTTGCGCAGAATTCGAAACCGCTGCCTTGTACCCCGTATCGTTCACAACTGCGATCAGCTTGCTGGTATCGGTTTTCGAGGAGTCGAATTGCACTGTTGCCGAACCAGCCGGGTACCGCACTTCGGCTTTCACAACTCCTGGCATTTCGAGCAGCTTTCGCTGAATCACGCCAGAGCAAACCGGACAGTCCATACCCGTGATCCTTAACTCGGCGGTTTGGAGAGTTGCCGAAGACATTGGCGCTGCAGCAACCGGCCTTACAACTAATTTGAGGCCGTACGATGGGAAGAAAGCCAGCGCAGCAACCGCGAGCGTCGCCAGCCAGAGCAGAGGCTTCGCAATGCGGCGAGTCCCGCTCTCCGGTGCGCATATCTCTCCGGCACACGCTTCGCCAGCTTTTGGCTTGCGGTAGACGAAATAAAATCCTCCAGCCAATAAAATTGCGCTTGCAGCAAGAAAGTAGGGTCGCAAAGGAGCGAACGTTGCCACCAGCACCGCGCCTAATCCGGCACCACCCAGAAGCAACGGACCCAAGCAACAGAGCGAAGCCAAAAACGCAGTTAGGGTTGAGCCAATTGCCAGAGATCTTTCCTTCATTGGGTTTCTCCTCGGCAGCTTACCGCTGCACAATGATGCGAACATTCATGGGTCTGAAGCCTTTCAACTCTCACTTGTCACTCTCCGGCTTGGGCTTGTTTGTTTCCCTCAAAATTGGGCAATGAGCGGATCGCTTGCGCATCTCTTTGTTGCAACTGCGCAGAGCTATTCGCAGCTCGTGCTCCAGCTTCTGCAGGTCGGCAAGTTTCCGCTGTACAGCAACCAGCTTTTCTTCCAATCGGCGGCGCACCGGTGCACACGGCTGCAAGCGGTTTCCCCGCAGACTCAAGAGACCGCGAATCTCGCTGAGTTTGAATCCCAAACCCTGTACCCGCCGGATAAAAGCCAGCGTTTCGACATCATTTTCCTCATACTGGCGGAAGCCTCCCTGCGTCCTTGGAGGCCGCGGGAGCAAGGCATTGCGCTCGTAGAAGCGGATCGCGTCAACGCTGAGACCGATCTTTTTCGCGACGACACCAATTTGCATCACCTTGGCTCCTTTCTAGAAGCTACACCCTGGAGTATAGTCCAGAGTCAAGCGTTTTTTGGTCTGAGGACCTGGAACCGCGTTTGCCGTACGGCGTCCGCAGTGTGCCCGCGGTCGTGATTGACGGCAAACTCGCGGCGTGCTGCGTGGGTCGCGGCCCGGATGAGCAGATCTTGCGCTGAGCGCCCGCCGGCTGAATTTCACAAAGCATTCGGCCGAGAGCCGGATGCTCTAGGATTTCTCAACTGATTGAGAAACCATGATGTTGGCTCCCCGCGGAGCATTCCAACCTCCAACGATCCAGTTCAAAACCGCTTGCTTTGTAGCTTTCTAAATTACTGAAAATCGAGAGGTTGGCTCCCCGGGTAGGATTCGAACCTACGGACTCTCGGTTAATAGCCGAATGAGTGATTTAACCAATACTTGCCGGAGCTAAGCTAAACCGAAGAGAACTAGCGAATTGCAGAAAGATCCAGGGAGTCACTTCCTCAGCTTTTATTCACGTTTTATTTGCCTTTCGCTGTGCTTCGCCACATTTGATACTACGTCTGTACTATGTTTTCGCAGCTCAGGATGATCGGCCACCCTAATCCGTTGACAGCAGTCCTCAGCGCTTTACGACCACCTGTCTTACTGGCAAGGTCGCTTCCCAACCACGCCGAAGAAGCTCAGGGGAGGAATTATCTTCTTCTGGATATCCAATACAGAGATACGCTATCAATTTCCAGTTAGCGGGGACGTTCAGCCCGCGATTGACTTTCACTGGATCAAGAATCGATACCCAGCCAAGGCCTAGTCCATAGGTGCGCGCAGCCAGCCATAAGGAGTGCACGGCCAGAACGGCTGAATATTCCAGGGTCTCTGGCATTGTGATTCTGCCGAGTCCGCTCCCATGATCGGTATTCTGGCTCAAGAATATTGCCAACTGGACCGGAGCATCGCGAAGACCTGCCAATTTTAAGCTGGCATAAAGCCGCGCTTTTTCGCCCGAGTATAAGTTCAGAGCTTCTCGGTTGCAGTGTTCGAAGTTTGCACGCACGGATTCGCGGCATCCGTCTGACTCAACGAGGACAAATCGCCACGGCTGGCTGTAGCCGACGGATGGAGCTAGCGAGGCCAGGCAGATGAGATGCTCGACCAATCGAGCATCGACGGGGTCGGAGCGAAAGCTCCGAACATCGCGTCTCCACTTAAGGAGTTCTTCAAATTGCTGTCGAAAACTCTCGTCAAATTCCGGTTCGTGGAGGTCATCTTGGTGACACTTTGTGCTCATGAAACGTCGATCCCTTAACATTCCAACTGTCCGATGCATAGTTGAGGTCTCTGATCGTAACGAAAATTCACGAGGTCCTGCTTCGCTATCGAGAGCTAGGAGACGACCAGGTATCTCAAATTGGATAGGCGCCGCAAATTCGGCAGTACCTCATGTCGGTGCGCGATACAGGTCCTTGGCACTCAGAGCAGTTCTTGACGGCACGAGCCAACTCCTTCGGCGGATTCAGAAGGTTTCGATACATCAGGTAATAGAAACACTGTTCTTTGTCGCGCAACTTCACGGAATCGTACGTAGCGGCACGTTTGCGTTCCCGCTCAAACTCTGTGTCGTTTACTGACTCCTCCGCAAGCTGTTTCAACGCGGTGCTGCCGGACCCATATTCAATGGGAGTCTTCAAGCGCCAGGCGATTTCTCTCGGAAGCAGACTGGAAAATGCTTCTCTCAGGATTTTCTTTCCAAAACGCTGACCCTGATCATCGCCGACGACATCTTCGTAGCCGAGCGACAAGGCGAAGTCTCGGATGGCAGGCGACAGGTAGGGTGAGTCGACGCCCATACCTAGGCTCAGGCCGATCACTTGGCTCGTGAAATGCATGATGTCGTTCAAATGGCGGATATAAGAAGGTAGCTGCTCCGCGGACATGTTGAACATGAAGCTGTACCCAGCAAAGAGCTCGTCCGCAGCATCGCCGGTTAGAACGGTTGACAATCCGCGCTTCGATGCCGCTTCCATGGCGACATGCGTCACGATGCTATTGCGGAGTTCCATGGGATCGAAGGTTCGTAGGAGACGGATCAGCTCCGGCATTCGATCCATCAACTCCTTCAAGCTTGGTCGCAATATTTCAAGGTCGAGTCCCAGCCGTTCCACCATGAGTCGGGCAAATGGCTCGTCGAGTCCGGTGCCCTCCTCGACGGAAACCATTACCGCTTGCAAGCGACGCCCGTGGGAGCTCGCAATCGCTGCCAATACGCTCGTGTCCAGGCCAGCAGAAAAAAGGATGCCGTCCGCAGAACTAGCCAGAACTCGATCGACAACCAATTTGCGTAGCTGTTCGACTCGGTCCTGTCGATCAGCTGGCGTGAGCAGTTGAGGGCTCGAGCTGTTTGCCATGGTCTCTCCTGCGAAGGAATTCGTATCCCCAAAATAGGACTGCTCCGCCGACCAGTGTGCTCAAAGAGGAAGTCCGGTAATAAGGCAGCGCCGCGACATAACAGGCAACTAGCCCCTCGCGTGTGTGCGGGTAGACTCCCCACGCGAGCCAGACACCGAAGTTGCTGATGATGAAATAGGCCGTCGAAGCTGCAACTGCACACCCTGCGAACCGGAAAACCGAGAGGTTCTGACGAAGTAAGCCGCCGATCCACGCCATCGCAGCAAAAGCCACCAGAGTGATTGCGTGTCCCCATCTGACTTCCATATGGAAAACCTGCGTCGTCAGGATCCAATCGCCTATAGCCAGCGCGACGACAGGGAACCAGATCGCATCTCGTTTTCTTAAGCGAGCACCGCTGAAAAGCAGCGCACCAAAAACCGGCGAAAAGCCAGGCAGGTGCGAGCTCATTAAGAATCGGGTGAGCACTGCGACGACAAAAACTAAGTAGATCATCTTCGTCTCCTTGATTGTTTTGGGTTGTTGCGGTTGCGCCACTGGCGCCAAAGCCGATGGTCCTGGTCGAGACTCGGAGCACCTGGGTTGATCACCACCGTGACGCTCAACCATGGGAACTCGTGCCCAACCAGACGGGAGAGTTGAGTGCGGACGATCGTCTGTTCGGGAAGACTCAGCGCAGAGCCGACCAAGACATCGGTATCTGCAGGCGCTCCTTGCTGAATCAACCACTTCGCCATCGGACCCGGTCTCAAGTCTGGACTTGCGAGGGTGATGAGATGCCGGCCCTTGCGGAAGCAGTCCAGCATGTACTGCTTCTTTTCTTCAGGATCGCCCAGATCATGAAAGCTGATGATCGCGCTCTCATCGAGATTGATACATGCGTACGCGGCCGCAAGTTGCACGGAACTGATTCCCGGATGAATGTGAACCTCAAAGCCGACGAGGGCGCGCATCAATCCCTTGAGTCCGGAAGACAAGCATGGATCGCCCACGCGCGGGACACCCAGCAGCTTGCGAGTCCGCCTCGCCTCGCGGACCGCCGCGCGCGTGGCTTGAACGTAATTGCGGACGTCTTGGAGAAAGACTTTCTTTCCGGCAACACAATCCCGCACCGGCAATAAGTCCATGTCCCAACCCAGGATGATTTCGGCTCTTGAGATGATCTCGCGTGCCTCGGGTGTGACCAACACGGACGCGCCTGGCCCGACTCCCACAAGAACCGCTTTCAGCTTGCTTCGCATGTGCATCTATCCCACCTTGCGCCAAAGATCTAGCTCGGCGCCGAACGAGAAGCGACGGGGATGAATCAACGCAGCCATAAGCTCGACTCCGTCAACCAAGCGTGGTCCGGGACGATGAAACAGGCTGCTCTCGAGAGCGAACACGCACCCTTCGCGGACAGCAGGAAATTCCCTCCATGGCGGGTGATCGCGGAGGCCTATCCACTCATCCGCAGTCCGGCTCTGAGAGAAACTACAGGGCAACAGGAAGATGACTTCCGGCGATTCTCCTCGCAATCGGTCGACTTCGATGCGGGAAGACGCCTCTCGTTCGCTTCCCAGGCGCGCATCTGCACCAGCCAGCCTCACCATCTGCGTGATCCAGGTACCGGCGGACATGAGCGGATCAAACCAGCTCAAACAAAAAACGCGAGGGTGGTATGCCGAAGCCGTCTTTTTCGCTATGCGTTCCAGACGCGCCGAAAGCTCAGCGACCAACCGTTCAGCTTGAGACCTGCACCCCGTAGCCGATCCGACGTCGAGAATGTCCGTGTACAGTCCTGAAAACCCGGTCGCCACGAGCGAAAGCCAATCTGTATTCAGCTTCATGCTCTCCAGGGCGCAGACGGTGCGATCGCGATCTACGGCACACACGCTGCACTGTTCTTGGGTGATGACCAAATCGGGATGCAAGCTCTCGAATAATTCGGTTTGAATTACATAGAGGCTGTGCCCCGACGCCGCAGTGGCGCGCACTTTCTGATCGATCTCGTAGCTAGTCAGGTCCGAGCCGAGCGTCGTGCCTGTGAGCCGGGGCCGATTCAAGATCTCAGCGGGATAGTCGCAGTCGTGTGAGATCCCGACTATGTCCTTCGCCAGACCCAGGGCGCACAAAATCTCGGTCGCACTCGGCACCATCGAAACGATTCTCATGGTCGATTCTCAATCTCCCTGCGCCTTGCGTCTGAGAAGCGAGACGCACTCACGTTCAGCGCCGTGACGGTCCAGTGATTTCCCAATTTTTCCAAAGTGCTTAGAGCGCCATGATTCTGGCCGATGCGTGAAATGCGTTCGTCTGGTATTCCGAGGACCCAGGCTACGGCTGTCCGGATGAAGCCAGCATGCGTAACAACCAGCGTGCAACCGCGCTCCGCATGCCTCGCTAACTGCTCCAACTGCTCGACTGCTCTTGCTTGCAACTCCAGGAACGACTCACCTCCAGGCGGCCGATGGTGAGGGAAGTGCTTGGCCCAGGCTCGTGCGTCATCTGGGTATTGAAGCTCGACTTCTTTCCACGTCAGTCCCTCCCATAGGCCGAAGTTCATCTCCCGTAAGGCGGGCGAAGTCGCGTAGTCGAGGCCGAAATGTTTTGCGATCGGCTCGGCAGTTTCTGTTGCTCGCCGAAGATCACTAGACCAGATCGCTCTTGGAACTACTTGAGACAGCCTCTGGATGATAGAGGGAATTTGTTCGCGTCCTTGCACGCTCAGGCTGGGATCCGAGTGACCGCAGAAGCATCCATGAAGATCTATCTGTGCATGACGCAAAAGAGCAATCTGGATGGTCGCGTCACCTCTGAGGAAGTCACACGACTGCGTGTTTGTCATCGCGGTAAGCGTCATCGGAGTAGCGCCCCGTAGAAGTAAATGGCGACTTCGGTGATCTGGTTGGTGGCGCCAAAACAGTCACCGGTCACGCCTTGAATGTGATGCTTGAAGTAGAGACCACTTGCTGCTGTCACCATGAGAGTGATCAGCCACGGCAACAGACTGCCCGGACCCAACGCGGCGGCTGCACTCAGCACGGCAAAACCTGTGCCCCACAGCAGCGAAGAGAGAGGCATCCGGCCTGCGACCGCCCCGCCCAATCCCTGGTCTTTGCGGGCATAAGGCAGCCAGAAACCGAGCGGCAGGGCCGTCCATCGACATAGCACGCTTGAGGCGACCAAGAAACCCGAAAGCCTGGCGGGTGAGGTGTTACTAATAAAGATGAAGCGCGAGAAAAGCGAAAGCGTGACAGCCACCGCTCCGAAGCTGCCAATCCTGCTGTCGCGCATAATCATCAGGATCTTTTCTTTCGTCCACCCGCCGCCAAAACCATCCGCCGCATCGGCCAAACCATCTTCATGAAGCGCTCCCGTGATCAGCACCAGGTAGATAATGAGCACCAATGCGAGCACCTGATGCTGCACGCGTGCGACGAGAACCCGCTGGATGGCAACCGCGATTAACCCAATTGCGAACCCCACAACTGGAAAGAATTTGGCAGCACGAGCTAGGGCCCGAGGCTCGCGGGGCAGTCCCGAGACAGGAATTCGAGTCATGAATTGGAAGGCCAACAGAAGCTCGTTTACCGTTTTCCTCATAGGGCCCCGCTTACTCCAGCCGACGAGAACGTCGCCATTTCGTTCAACATGCGAATCGCTGCTTCGACCACCATCATGGACAGCACAGCGCCGGTGCCTTCACCCAGGCGCATTCCGAGATTTAAAATCGGATCCAACCCGATGCAGTCCAGCAAGACCCGGTGGCCAGGCTCTTCGGAAACGTGCCCAGCAAACAAAATGTCCCTTACCTTCGGTTCTATGGCGTATGCGAGGGCAGCAGCAGCGGTCGAGATAAAACCATCGATCACAACGGGAACGCGCTGCTCCTGTGCTTCGAGCACCATGCCGGTCATTGCTGCGATTTCCAGGCCGCCCACTTTTTGTAGGACATGGTGTGGACTGGAATTTTTGTTCAGGCCGTTTACGCTTAAGGCTCTCTCGATGACTTGGCGCTTATGAATGAGTGCTCCAGGCGAAACTCCTGTTCCCGATCCCGTCACCTCCGCGACTGCCTTTCCTGACAAGGCCGCGGTAATTGCTGCCGCCGCGGTCGTGTTCCCAATGCCCATTTCTCCAACGGCGATTAGGTCGCGGTGCTGTAGCCGCGCTTCTTGAGCCAGCATTCGTCCGACCCCTACTGCCGCGCTAGCTTCAGACTCGGTCATCGCTGGCCCTATCGCCATGTTGCGCGTGCCGCGCCTTATCTTTTTGTCTACGAGGTTGGGGTGACAGTCGAAATCCGCGGCAACGCCGACATCAACCACGATCACTTCAACTCGGGCGCATCGTGAAAAAACATTAATTGCCGCTCCATTCGCAAGAAAGTTTCGAACCATCTGCTGGGTCACAGCCTTGGGATAAGCGCTTACGCCCTCTTCGGTGACGCCGTGATCTGCAGCAAAGACATAGACCACTTTGTTTGCGCAGCCTGGAGATTCCCGTTCTCGAATCGAGACAATCTTGGCCGCGATTTCCTCGAGCCTCCCGAGACTGCCTGGAGGTTTGGTCAGGCTATCCAGCTTTACTTTCGCGAAGGCTTGCCAATCGCGCGGGGCATGGACAGCGGACTCTTTCGAAAGGGCTGGCTCCGATGACGTCCCAACCACGAGAGGTCGCTCCGTGAGATCGGTTAGTGGATTTTCCACGACTCACCTCCCAGCGTAAGTTTCATGCCGGTTCGGAACGTGAACGGCAAAGAGGGAAAGCCAAAAGCTGCGTCGTAATGCTCGTTCAGTATGTTTTCTAGACTGGTGTACAACTCGACTGCCGAATTGATTCGCAAGCTGCCGTTCAGATCGATTTTCTGATAGGCCGCATCCAGATTTCTATTGGGAAGCAGTAGAGTATTGCCAAAGAATGCGTCGGTTAGATGTGTGCTGTCATCGCGCCTCCCGACAAGGCTTCCGCTGAGGGATAGCGTGAACTTTGGCCGGATGTAGCCGATAAGGAATTCTCCGGAATGTGGCGCTCGGCGAAATGGGCGACCTCCGACGAGAGGTGTGGAGGTGCCAATGGGAATCGTCGGGAAATTGGGATTGAAGGCAGGCGAAAGCGCGCTGCTTACGAACGAATGTTGAACCACAGAGTCCAGGTATGTGTAGCTTCCTCTCGCGGTAATGCCGTGGCCCAGATTCAATTCCAGTTCGGCTTCCGCACCCATGGCGCGAAATGCGCCCGAGTTGACGCTCGCTCCGAATGGAGTCGCGGACGCGACGGCGAGCGGAACCCCTAGCTGCGGCAGGACGCTGGCGTCCACGAACTCGATCTGGTCTCCAAATTCATTGTGAAAGACAGTGAGCCCGAGCTTCGCGCGTCCGTTCCAGGCGATTTCATCCACTCCGAAATCAAAACTGCGCGAGCGCTCAGCGCCGATCGGTTTTACATGGAACTGGGACGCGAGTTGAGGGCCGTTGGAAAGTTGAGAAAGGAGAACAAAGAGCGACGTGCTCTCATCGAAAATGGCAGGTTCTTTGATACCCCTTCCGTAGTTGAATCTCAGCTTGGTGCCGTTCAAGAATCCCGTCGATTGCAGGCGGGCAAGGTAGTACGCGAGAGAAACGCGCGGCGTGAGCTCTACTCCAAAAATGGCATTGTCTTCAATTCCGACGCCTGCAGTGGCGTAAAGCCGGTCCCAAAGATTGCCTTCGAGCTGAGCGATGTAGCTGAAATTGTTGCGGTCCGTCGGAGTCTTCGTTCCCGCGAAACGGGTGAAGCCGCTTTCCTTCTCATAACGGAACGCGAAAAGCCCAGAAAGATGCCGGTTGAACTTGTAGTCGGACTGGGTGTAGATAAAGTCCCGGTTGGATTGGCTATCGAACAGGGAGGGGTACACGCCGGCGAAATCTAGGATGGCGCGTCCACTCGTCACGAAACCGTTGGCGCCGCGCAGAGTGACTTGGTTTCCCAAGAAATTCGCACCTGAGCCGAATGGATCGAAGGGTTCTCCCGTCGGGCTCGGATTGTCGAAGGTTGTGCCAGCGCTCGGTTGTCTGGTTCTGCGCGGTTACTCCGTAATACGTGTCCTGTTCTTTCTGGAAAGAGTCGTCCGCTATGCCGTAGAGATCGAGAGCGTTCGGCAGTCCCAGCGCTGTAGCCGTGCGCCGCAAGGTAAACCGAACTTGAGTCGAGCTGTTTGGCGACCAGCCAAAGTTGCCGGCGTAGGTTCCATTGTGGAAGGCGCTGTTTGGTTCACCGTTTTCGGTATCTAAGCGGGAAAAGTCGGAAAAGTAGTCCACTTGGCCGTGCGCTCCGCCGATGGAGACCTCCTGGCGCTTTGTCCTGAAATTCCCGCCATCAATGGAATAGGTGAGTTCCGGCAAGCGAGTGTTACCTTGCCTCGTGCTCAGACTTACGACGCTCGCCAGTGCGTCGGCGCCGTACAGAACGCTGTTTGGTCCGCGGAGGACTTCAACTTGTTCAATTCCTGTGGAAGAAAGGTTCCCGAATTCGACACGCCCGCCGATATCGTTTACGGGAATCCCGTCTACTAATACTTTGTTGGCGTCCGGGTTCCCTCCCCGCACAAACAGATCTGTGGTTCCACCTCTCCGGCCGGTTTGGAGGACTTGAATACCAGGAGCCACGCGAAGCGCTTCGTGTACGTCCAGCTTTTCCGTGATCGTCTCGTCGGGAATGACTGCAATCGATGCGCCGACTTGCGAGTCGGGTGCTGGGGTTCCGGTCGCGGATACGACAACCTGTTGAGTTACGGTTCCTATCTTTAGCGACAAAACAATCTGCGGCGCTTTTCCGACACCGACATATACATCAGGACTCTCTTGCTCCGTAAAACCAGCCGCTGTGCCGCGCACTCGGTAGCGCCCGGCACTCAGCGATGAGAAGACAAACTCACCCAGATCATTTGTCGCAGTGTGAGCCAGAAGAGTGTTATCGCGAAGCAGGACTACTTGCGCATGCGGGATAACCGCGCCCAGCGGATCCGAGACCGTGCCGCGCAACTCGGCGGCACGCGCTGTAAACGAAAAAAGCGAGGACAGAAGAAGTGAAACCAGAACTGCTGGAACGGTGGTGGGCCACCTGGAATTGCCGATCTGCATAGTCATCTCCCCCTCGGAAGAATGGACCTAGGTACATCGGCAAGACCGGTCTCCTGACTCGCGACCTACATCTCTTGTGAAGGCCTTCCCACGCTTAGGCAGTGGCCATCACATCCTCCAGGTCGCTTACAGTTGCGGGGCAGTAGCGGATTCTCACCGCTTTCCCGAGCATCTTGCCGATTAAATTGTTCTCAGCGTTGACTGTTCCGAGCAGCTCTACAATCGGGCTGCTCCCAACACCTCATGATCGATCTCAACGTCTGATTGCGCGGCGACAGGCAACGTTCCCTTAACAGGAACCGGTATGCCTGCAACCATCAGAATTACGTTGTCCGCGAGCGCTGCCACGCGCTGGTTCAATTCCCCCAAAAGATCACAATAAAATCTCCCGGTCGCGCTCGCTGCGTGAACTCCGCTTCCCACTTCATTCGAAACTAGTATGATCGAAGCCTTCGTTCCTTTCAGCGCTGAACAGAGTCGCTCTGTATGATCCTTGATCGCCGATTCTTGCCCCTGCGCTTTGCTCATGACATTCGCTAGGTAAACGGTCAAGCAATCGATTACCGCTAACTGTCTCGGATCCTGAAGACTTGCGATCGCCACGTCCAGATCGACCGGCACTTCGAGCGTCTGCCACGTAGCAGGGCGGCTCTTGCGATGGCGTTCGATCCGCAGTTCCATCTCCGGATCGCTCGGTTTCGCGGTAGCGATAAAGACCACGCTCCCAGATGCGGAGGCGATTCGCTGCGCGAAACGACTCTTGCCACTGCGCACGCCGCCAAGCACGAAGGTCACCTTATTCGGGTGGGCTTCTTGCATGCTGTTGCCTTCAATCTAGCGGGAACTAATTGGGGCGATTCCAAGGACCGAAATGGCCCGAGAAAGACGCTCCTCGACTCTCCCATCGAAGTCGATTAAAGCAGTTGACGTGCTCTTGGTCGGTCTCCTGACTTACGCTTCATCGGACTTGAGCTGCCTTCCCAGGAAACAATCCCGGTGGCACATCGTTGCTCTCATCCTGGCGTTTACAGTTGCGGGGCAGTGGCGGATTTTCACCGCGCTTCCCATTTACCAAGAGTAGAAGGTTTTATACGCCGCGCGAGTTTCGATGTCAACAGCTTCATTTGCCTCACGATCGTTGAGTGGCGTTTCTCAATGCAAATAGTCAAGTAACAAGCTTGAGTTTGGGACTAGGCAGGGTTGTACAATCGTTCGCGTCGTATGCCTCGACTAACCGTGTGATATGGACCACGTTTCGGCCGCTTGTAGGAGAAGGATCGCGTGCCAACCAAGCATATATTCATCGTAACTCTCTCTCTATGCCTCTATACGTCTCTCTGTCT
>WNFJ01397560.1_pt1 | contig 15053 bp, 18 predicted proteins | sample 5400461 | NCBI WGS metagenome assembly WNFJ01 (sample SAMN13153349, study PRJNA577476) | soil metagenome | isolation source: 115 cm saprolite on Douglas fir-dominated hillslope | place: USA:California | collected 2013-09-17 | reverse complement strand
CAGATTGTTAAGGCTAGTCGCTGTATCTGGATGCTCAGGGCCGAGCACTTTTTGGCGAATCTGCAAAGCCTCTTGGTAAAGCGGTTCAGCTTCGGCGTACCGGCTCATATCTTCGTAGAGCTCCGCGAGATTGTTGAGGCTTGTCGCCGTGTCAGGATGTTCCACGGTCTCTGCATTCTGATCGCCGTGCGCTTGCCTGGTCAGGGTAACCAGTTGTTCGGCCAGCGGAATCGCCTCTTCATATTTCCCTTGGTTTTTGAGCTCTTGAATCTGCCGATTTAATTGAGCCGCAGTGTGATCTTCTGCTTGAACCTGCGCGGAGAACGCAAGGCTGAAGCCAATCGCAAGCATGATAAAGATGATCTTCACGGATCTAAAAACGATAGTTATCTTTCTCCCAACCATCCCTCTCCGCGCTGGCGCAGCACGCTCATTACAGCGTCGCTTACGGCGGCCCGCGTCTAGTGCCCCAAAATTGGATGATTGGACATGACCTGTCCGCGACTCGTTCAACGGTTCGTAATAAGTTCCGAAAAACAATTATCTTCAGTATGTCGAGGAACGCTCGATCATCCTATAATGCACGCGGATAAATTCGGGTTGCGACTGGCAGCGGGCAAATATTATGACTCAACACTCCTAGCAAACTGTTGTAAGAACCCGTTTATTTCAACAGTCTGGTAGGTACCTATGGACGCACGGGACGACGATGCCGAACTGCAAAGGCGACTGGATGCTCTTTGGTCGTCACCCGATGACCATGCGTTCAGAGAGAATGTGACGGTGTTGATCAACGACTTTGCACCGAAGATGCAAGGCGCAATTATGTCTGCAGTTGCTCGAGGAGGAACCCGATCAGGATGGGATATAAACACGGTTTCCAAAAAAACCGCGGATGAGGTGCTCGCTGAGGATGCTCTCGCGGTGGCTCAGACAGATTTTTGGAGCGCCTTGAGGAAGATGAAGAAAGGCGGGATCGTGCGGATTGCGAGATATTCACAATTGCAAAAATATGCTTCCAAAATCGCTATCCAAGCTTGGCATGCATTGCTTCGAAAGAAGCACAGAGAGTGGACAAACGTCCATGGCGCGATCGTTAGAATTATCAAAAGGAACCCGGAACAGTTTTCAATTTGTACCAAGCCAGGCGATAACGCCCTGGTCGGATTGACCCAATGGCATCACCCGCCAACGGCCGGCACCCAATGGGATGTAGACTCCATCTGCGAAGAGGTTCGCCGCAATGCGGAAGAAGATCCCTCTTTCCGCGGATTAGCTTCCCTGGACCGGCTCAAGATGTGTTCTCTGGTGCTGAATGCAGTGCGAGAACCGATCCGCATTTACGAAATGGTATCAGTCATCGCAAAATTAGAAATTCAGACTACGCTCCAGCCAACTCCGGAATCCGAACCGGCCTGGCTTCGGCTCCATTACACAGAGCTTTTTCAACTCTGCTGGTCGGCGTTCATGCGCTTATCCATTCAGCAACGACGCGTCCTCTTATTAAAGTGGCATGACCTTGAATGGTTTGAGATCTACTGTCGCGTCTCCATTGGGACTATTGCTACGGCATTGGACCTGCCTTTAGAAAAATTCCTGGACTTTGTGGAGAGGTTGCCTCTGCCTGATGAAGAGATTGCCGAGGTGGCCTCGATCAAAGTGCAAAGCATCAGAAATCTGCGGGGTGAAAGTCTGCGAGCTTTTCGCAGAGAGGTCGAAAAACTTACCGGCGATCATGCGTCGAAAAACTTACCGGCGATCATGCGGGCTTAATTGTTAGCCGGCCCCGATTTATCGGTGATGCTGTTCAATTCAATAGCATTGATTCGATTGAGGCGATTTAGAAAATCAAAGATTTCGAGTTTGTTTATGGTTCATTTGACGGAAGATCAGGTTAGTCGCTATCTGGAAAAGAGATTGACTCGAATGGAACGAGTTGAGTTCAGTGAGCATTTGTCTATTTGTGAGCAATGCCGGGCGCAAGTGATCCGAACCAGCGAGTTTCAACGATTCGCATCCAATGGAATATTTGCCCTGACCGGGGTCACCCGGGAGAGAAAGTTTTCTCCCTTGCGGTTTCGGCGACTAACCGGCGCCGAGCGGCTCGCGATTGATATGCGCGATCATCTATGTCCATCGGTTCCCGAGAAGGAGCCGAGGGATGAGGAAATTGAGCTGCAGCGGGCCAATAGACTCGATTGGCCAGGATCTTTGTGGCGACGAATATTTGCCGGCGGAACCTGGGGCCTAGCGACAGGGGCCACTGCCGCAATAGCTTTGCTTGTGATCGTTTGGTTTACTCGCTCTCAGGAGGACGGCGTCAAGCTCGTGACGATTCGCGACTCTAACAAAGAACTCAAGATTGGAGCGCGCAGAATCGCGACAGATAAACACTGAAATTGCCCAGATAGTGAACGATGGTAAACTCACCGCGCCGCGAGCCATACGTGCTTTGCAGGATGAAGAGCCAAGACAGTTAAATGGCGACACGCCTGCGAACGACTCGTTCAAGTTGCAACGCCCGGTGCGGACCGCCGTCGACAGCACGACACCCTTGTTTCAATGGACGTCGCGGTCGAAGGCTACAGGCTACCTGGTCAATGTCGTCGTCGATGATCGCAACAACCGGCAAGTCGCAAAGAGCGGCGTCATTCCTGCGTCTGGCAATGAGACGTCGCTCTATCAGTGGCGTCTACCGGAGGATAACCCTTTGAGACGAGGAGAGACCTATCGCTGGTATGTCACGGCGCTGGTAACCGATAATGGCGGCCATTCAGCAGCCGTCGATGAACCAGCGGCAAAGTTTTTCGTGCTGAGCGGAGGCGAGAGCGAAAACCTCGCGGGTTTAAAGACGAAAGCCGGCGGAAGTCAACTTGTCGCCGGCCTGCTGGATCTTCAAGCCGGGCTGCTCGATGATGCGGAGCGTAAGTTTGATGAGCTCCGGCAAACGGAAAACCAGACTGAAGAAGGGAAGTCATTCCTGAGAAAGGTCATTACCGAAGTCAAGACACTGAAAGGGGATCGGTGAAGAGCGCGCATTGCGAGAGCGAAAATTGTCGCCATTCTTCATTCGCAATGTTTCGTATTGGTCTGCTTTTCGCATTCGGGTATTTCGCTCCTGCCGGTTTCCCTGACTGTACGGCAGCCTCCGAGGCTGATTTGTCCAGACCGTACGCCAGTGTCTGCTTGTCGGTCCGGGACGAAACTGTGCCGAAGGAAGTGGTGTTTACTCCCGAAGTGGGGCCGGGACCCGGCAAATCCATCATCGCCCACGCGGTTGCGAGTGCGCCTTGTATTCTCCTCGTCGTGGCTTTTAATCTAGGAGATGGGCAACTCGCTTACGGTTGGCGCCCACAATTTGCAGAGCTGGATGAAGAGTGGGAGGAGGTCAGCCTTCCCCAAAAGAACCCAGTGTGGCGCTGGGAGGCGCAGGCCGAACCGTTCGATTTTTACGTGCTTTTCTTATCGGCCAGTTCACCCCTCGCCCAGGATATCAAGGGTCTGGTAGCGGCGATGCAGGATCTGACCGAGGAGCAAAGCGTACTGAAATTACAGACCAACAAGCTGCATGAGCTGATCTCGCGTGCAGCCGGCGACTCCGATCCGTCAAAACACCGGGCGACTACCACGGTGACAGAAGTCCATGGAATCACCCGGGGTTCGAATGAGTTCCTCTGGAGAAGTTTCGCGTCGAAGGTGTACTTTGATGATCGAAATTCCGGGCTATTGGTTTTCCCGAGTGGCATCTAGTGTACCGTCTCGCATATAATGGTGATGTCATTGCGTTCAAAATTGGCCGCCGGTCGTGGTGGCATACGCATCCTGCGTCTATCTCCAACAGGCTGGAAGCCTATCCGACTTTGAAGTCGCGTGGGCACCAGCGCGCATATCTAAATTGATACGTAACAGATCCTGTGACTCTTACGATCCGCCGGTTTCGCGTCCCCAACTACCTTGCTTCGGTCTGGCCTCTTGCCATTACTTTGACCGGCGTACTCCTTCTCTGGCTCCTTCTGTTTGGAAATCCGCTCGAGCTCCTCGAACTGCGCTGGCTGGGACAGATGCTCCAGCGGCGCGCAGCCGCCGGAATTGCACCGGCAGTCGATCCGCATGTCGTCCATTTGGATATCGACCGGCAGGAGTTCGAGAGTTTTTCCACGACTGCACTTGAATACCAAAATGCGGCTAACATTGTTCGCGAGGCCGCTGCGCTAGGCGCGAGAGTTGTGGTATTTGACATCATCTTCTCGCGCGGCTCCAAAGAGGAATCGCAGTCGTTGCTCGATGCGATTAGGGAGGCTAAAGGGATGGGTACTCAAGTCGTCCTGGCGGAAGCTTTGGAACCCAGGCCCAGCGATCCTAAGGCGCTAGACCGGATCCGGTCGTTTCCCTTTACCAAGAGACTCGAAGAGCCGGCTGGCTTGATCAACGCTCAATCCGATCCTGACGGTGTTCTCCGTCGCTATTCGATGGTCGAACCAGGGCCCCTGGGGCTCGAACCTTCACTTGCGTTAGCTGCGTACCTTTCATGGCGCGGCCTGACTTGGAAGGATGTCAGCTTTCCGACTCCGGCCATTGTTCGCTGGCCCGAGTTGGGCCACGATTTTGTATCGATCATCTCACGGGAAATACAGGTTGCACCGATTTTATTGAATTTTCGGACCGGCTGGAATTTTCGAACCAACGACGCGAATGCCGCAAAGAGCGTCTTCATCCATTATCGGCTTGACCAACTTCATGGGGAATACGCTAAGGCTCAGGAAGCACGAAGCACGAACCGTCCGGTAAAGAAGAGTCTGGACGATTGTGTGGTGGCGGTCTCTTACATTGTCACGGGCGTTGGCGACGTAGCGAGCACCCCCATGGGGACGAACCAACCCGGAGTCGGGTCACACTTGCAGGCGCTCAACGATTTAATCCAGAACAGTTTCCTCCAACGAACATCGAGATTTACGGATGCTTTTCTTCTGCTCGCAGTTCTCCCGTTTGTCTTTCTCTCGAACCGCTGCGCCGGCGTCGCGTCGTTAGCTATCCTGTGGGTCGGCGGCCTACTGTTAATTTTTGGTTTGGATGCCTGGCTCGTGTTTGCGAGGAATACGGTTTTCGGCGCGATCTATGTCGCCGGTCTCTGGACCGCCACGAACGTCGCCGAAGTGGCTCGCCGCTATGTCCGGGAGTTCGTTGAGCGGTTGAAATTACGCACCACGATGAGCTTTTATTTTTCGCCGCGCGTGCTTGAACGCGTACTAAAGAACCCAGGGTCAACCGAACCGCAAGAGGCCGAACTCACCGTACTTCTATCTGACCTCCGGAACTCCACCCCATTGGCCGAGCGGCTTGGCGCGAAGGATTTTTTTTTGCTCCTGAACCAGGTATTCGAAATTCAAACCCGCGCCGTTACGGCCGAGGACGGTAATCTCGAGCATTTTCTCGGCGATCAGTTCTTGAGCTATTGGGGAGCGCCTCATCCTCAACCTGATGCCTCGGATCGCGCGTTGCGTGCCGCGTTTGTGTTGATTGCAAGGATGGAAAGCTTCCGTGAAGAATTACCGAGCGAGATTCGCGAACTATTTGGGTATGGAGTAGCTCTTCATAGCGGCTTAGCCCTGGTCGGGAACAAAGGTTCGCGACTTCGGTTGGATTACGGAGTCGTGGGAGATCTTGTTAACACAGCGGCACGCGTCGAATCTCTGACGAAATACTACGCTGTCCGCATGTTAGTGACGCGCGACGCTTATTCAAAAATGACGAGTCCACCACCGTCGCGCCTCCTCGATCACGTCGTGGTTAAGGGCAAAAACCTCCCAATAGAGATTCTTGAGGTCAGTGATTCGTGCAGCAAACCCAACTTCGAAAAGATTGCGCAAGATTATCTAGAAGCGTTCAGGCGGTACCGGATAGGTCAGTTTGACGTTGCGGAACGGTTGTTCACCAGGCTTGCGGAATCTGAGAATGATCTGCCGAGCCTGGTGCTGATGCGACGTTGTGCAGAACTACGCCTGCATCCACCCAAACTTTGGGAAGGCGTCTTCCGGCTCGAGATCAAGTAAGCGAAAGCCTGCATCGCTCACAAATCTCTCAGGATTTGTGAGCGATGCAGGCTGGAGCCTTTGCTTACTTGGCGAAAATTCTTCGTTTCCTTCCTGACCTTCTGAACTAGTATCTAAGAATTGATTCAACCCCCAAAACATATGGATAAAATTGTTCCCCTGATTGGCTCGGCTGAGGTCGGGCCGCTTGGCGTGCTTCACTTACCCCGGCTCTGGCTTAAAGTCTCTCTCGACGCAAAAGGTGCCCTGGCGGATGGATATCCTGCCGTAGGCACAGGGTTCGATCAGATGGTACTCGATGGCCTGGGTCTGAAGAAGGACGCAGTAATCGACTTTATTACGAAAAACCGGCCTACCTACTGTCAGTTCGAAGCCTGGATCAAAGAACAACCGGGTACTCGACTGGATTCGGACTCGATTAAAAAACTCAATGAAACAGTCCGAGGTTACAATCATGACGAGGGCACGGTAAAATCCGTGCTCGGCGAGAGCGAATTGCCGTCGGATATCGGTATTCGTGATGCAGTCACTCTTAACCGGCTCGATGACTGGAAATGCTTTCATGAGGCGGTTTTGAAATAAGCCTCGCGTTTTCCGGGAACCGCGCAAACCCAACTGTTCGACTACGGAACTAGCCCGCAAATCTCAGTATGCCATTTGCATCCACGCGCTCGGCGGCCGCCGGACCGAGTCGAAGAGCTCATTTCGGGCTAGAAAGCTCTTAAACAGACGCTGCGCGTCTGTCTAAGAGCCAGTTTTAAAATAAGTGAATCGAAACAAACTGTTTTTAAACTCTTATCTCCAAAAGCAGCGGAATTTTCCGGCGCAGCCGGGAGAGTTCCGCTGCCACAGCCTGCATCGCTCACAAATCTCTAAGGATTTGTGAGCGATGCAGGCTAGTCATGTTCGAGGAAAACTGTCATTGCGCGGTTCACGCTCGATCGTCGGAGGCTTCGTCAAATCCTCATAAGACGTTACCACAGAGTAAAAGGCGGGCAACGCTTGCTGGAACGACTCCGGGTCGCGAGTGGACAAAGTGATGAAGTGGATCGAGCCCTTGGCCTGGATGTACGCGGTGGCTTCGAAATTGCCGAATTTGTCACCCGCAAAGTAATAGATTTGCCCTTTGCTGGCGTCCTGCGTGGTTAGTGTCTTCACGTATTTAGCGGTGGCGTTCGGACTACCGGTATTTCGCAAGTTACGAAGCGTATCGTTCACCTGGTCTTCGATATTGCGAATTGTTGGCTCGTTCGAACGAACTCGTACGTAAATAACGGCTTTGCTGACTTCCCAATCTGTGCCCGTGGGATAGAAGACCAGATTCAAACCTTGATCCCTCGCGGCTTCATTGTCGAGTACCCATCGTCGCGGGGCCTTTATCTCAAAAGCAAAGTCCTTACCGCGCACTACGCTGTAGCCTTCGAGTATCTGTTCAGCGAAACCGGTCGATACCGAAAAGGCAGAAAGAAGAAGGGCGAAATGAAGAGTGGAAAAGCTAAGAAAAGTCCCGTCAGAAAATCTTATTCTGTTGGAGGACAAAAGAGTGCGGAGGGAAAATAGTACCGGAGTCATCCGCGTAATTAAGGAACGATATCGACTCGATCCGCAATGCTGGAGTGTGCTTTAACAATCACATGAACGCCTTTTTTCACATCGGCGAATGAACCTTTGCCTCCGTTGACGGTGTAAACAGTGTTGGGCGTGACGGTAAAGGTCTTCTCACGGCTACTTCCGCGATAACCACCCCCGGCCATTCCATGGGCGCTTATTTTACCGCTGGTGTCGACCGTCCAGTGAACGGTAAAGGAATTTCCACTGACTTTGGTAACCGTGCCGGGAGCGGCGAAGGCCAACGTTGCAGTCGCAATTAAGGCGAAGAATACTAAGTAGAATTTTTTCATGTTCCGGGGATGATAACATAGTACTTCCCAACGAATCTAGAGATTTCAAGCTTTTTGGAGTTAGCTTTGAGAGATGCCGTCCGGGCGCGAACCTGCGAAGTTTAGGTTTGCGACTACCACTGCGCGTACCGTCCGCACTCCGTACTTCTCTGCTGGTTATCTCGCATTCCATAAGGGTTTCACCTTCCACCTTCTAGGGTACCGTCTCGCAGATAATGGTGACGTCGTTGCGTTCAAAATGGGACCTCATCCAGAACAAAACCGACTTGAACCAAACGTTGTCAGCTAATCGTTGCGAGCTAAATTTTTTTCGACGCGAAATAATCTTGGCGCAGTCGGCGAATCGCTCGTGCTCGCAAATTCTTCGATAATCCACTCATCGTCTGACAATTGTTCCAGGAACTTCCGAACTTCCACATATTCCAAAATGCCTTCTGGGTGCCCGCGGTATACCAGAATCGTGATCCGACCTCGTGCAGACAGGTTAGCGAGGACACCGCGCAGCCCCATAACCGTTGTATCCGGGCGCGTCATGATTTGGCGATTGCCTCGTGGCAAATATCCCAAATTGAACATCGCTCCTTGAATGGCGGCTTCAGCCGGCAGATAATTGGCCAAACGCGAGTGAGAATCGTGAATGAACGAAACTCGGTCAAGCGAACCAACGAACTTCAGCATTTCTCGGGCACCGGCCAGTGCCCCCTTCTGAACATCAAAACCAAGGACTTTGCCTTTCGGACCAACCCGGTGTGCTAGAAACAATGTGTCGTATCCGTTACCGACGGTAGCGTCTACCGCAAGCGCGCCGTCGAACAGCGCGGCCTCGATCCAGGAGGTGGCCGCGGCGGTTAGTCGTTGGTCAGTTAATGCCACAAGGATTTTCGGCATACGTCAAACTCCGTATCAACTTCGCCCACAAACCCATAATAAATCCTCAGGGGCTTTTCTCAAAACTGTGACATGGGCGTCTCGCCCGTATCACGATGAGCTGCATTACAAGTAAATGTCGTCCGGCATTTGGAACGCTCCTCGGATCAGCTGCACGCGCGGTGCCGGTTCCATCAAAACCTCCACCACATCGAATCGATACGGTACGCGAGGATCATCCAGTAATCTCAGCCATTCTTTGGCGCCGCGGATGATGCGGTCTCGTTGGGCCTGCGTCACTTCTTGGTGCGGCGGACCGAATGCGTCGGTCGTGCGGGTTTTCACTTCGACGAATACCAGCGTTTTTTCCTGCCGATCGCGGCAGACCAGATCGATCTCACCGCCCCGTTTGGACCGGAAGTTCTTATACAGCAACCGAAATCCAATTCTGCGGAGATAGTCGGCGGCTATTTTTTCTCCTCGTCGTCCGAGCGCCAGATGAGGAGCCTCAAGTCGCGGGCTAGCCGCTCTTGACCAGAATCTAATAAAAAGGAAAATGCGTCTGAGCAACCGGTGCGAACGATCGCCGATGGATCGGGCAAGGCCCATGGATCTGTAAGCTTTCCAGGTGCGCCGGCGTTCCATAGCCTTTGTTTTGGTAGAAATCGTATTGTGGAAACTCGTTATGCCAATTCCTCATCATACGGTCTCGGGTTACCTTCGCAATGATGCTGGCAGCGGCGATGCTCATGGACTTTGCGTCGCCACCAATAATCGCAGTTTGAGATTGTTGGAATAAAGGAGCTGGAAGACCATCGATCAATAGATGCTCCGGTCGAACCGCTAATGCCGCAACCGCTCTTTGCATTGCCAAATATGTGGCTTGGAGAATGTTGAACCGATCGATCTCTGCGGGCTCAGCGATCCCGACCGCGTAACAGACGAGAGTTCCGCGATCGGTCAATGCTTCAAAGAGTTCCTCACGAACTTTCTCTGGCAACTGCTTGGAGTCGTTCAGACCGGTCAGCGGGAATTCAGTCGGCAGGATTGCTGCTGCCGCCACGACAGGCCCAGCGAGCGGACCTCGCCCTGCTTCATCAATGCCGGCAACGAGCGAAACTCCATTCATCCAAAGACGTCGCTCGAAGTTGATGTCGCAGGGCATACGCTGCGCTCGATTTCAATTCTGAGACTTTTCTTTCACCGTCATCGCCTGCTTGCCTTTGCGGTCTCGAAGGTAATAGAGCTTGGATCGGCGAATGCTCCCGGCTCGCTCTACTTCGATCTTGGCGATGCGTGGGGAGTGTAGGGGGAATACCCGTTCTACGCCTTCGCCGTAGGAGATGCGGCGAACTGTAAACGTAGAATTAAGCCCTGTGCCGCGCCGCCCGATCACAATGCCCGTGAAAATCTGGATCCGCTCCTTGTCGCCTTCCACCACGCGGGTGTGAACTCTTATTGTATCGCCGACCTTAAATGGCGCGATGTCCAGCTTCAACTGCTCTTTCTCAATCTTCTGAATAATGTCCATACAATGCTCGCGGCTGCACAGAGGATGGAATAAGTAACGCAGTAAAGTGAAAATGCAACCCTCATTCTATTTTAACAAACGTTCCGATCGGGCAGGACTCGAAGATCTTTTGGGCTTTTTCTTCTGAGCCCACGCGAATACAGCCATGACTTGCCGGGTGTCCCGGGTCGACGCCGTAATGGATACCATACTCCGAAAAGGATAAGCGGAGGAAATAGGGCATCCGAACTTTATAGAGCGTGGAGCGCTCCAACCTGATTTTGTCCGTGACGAGATAATTTCCGGGCGGGGTCGGCTTATCATTCCGGCCCGTCGAGATTTTGGCGATTAAGTAGGGCGCGCCGTCCCGGAACACGGTCAGCTTCTGGTTCGGAAGAGAAATTTCTATTTTATAACGGTCGCCTTTAGTATCGATGCCCAAGAGGATACTCGCCAGGTCGGGATATCCTATCTTTGCGGCATACTGGGCGGGTACCCAGTCGTATCCTTTGCTGAGAGCGAACTGTTTTGCTCCGCCGGCCACTAACAATTGGCAGATATCTCGTTCGCCCAGACCAGCGGCCAAGTGTAGCGGCCGGAAATCCGCGCCGTTACTATAGTAGTGGTACATCCGAGGGCTGACTGATTTGAGCAGCAGGTTTTCCTCTTGGGAGAGAATGACGATATCGTTGGGGTCGGCTTTGTCCTCGAGAGCGGTCTTTGCAAGAGCGTAATTATTTGTGAGAACCGCGTTGACAAGATCGTTGCGAGCTTGCTCTCGCTCTCGGAGACTCGCAATGCTAAACCCTGCGTCAGGGTCAAACTGAGCAAGGAGCAACAAGAGTAAAATAATGCTCATTGATTCTTCCGGCGATCCAGCGCGCGCCGTCAGCCCTTTCTCGATGTCTTCGCGAAAAACAACTTGTTGTTCAACGTTGGCGCCGGCGCGGCCCAGGGATTGGACTCGTTTTTGTCGTGCTCGCTGGTCGTCATCGCAAGAGTGAAACTCTCGCCAGACGTCTTGCAAAGGTATTCGTAAAGAGTCATCGGAAACTTCCCCCCTGCGGAGTTTCTTGGCGTTGCAGCCAGATATTATGGTTATTATAGTCTGCCGATGGCTATTTTCAACCTGCACCCGGAGCAGTTTTTACCGCATCGCTCTCACAACGATGCCTTGATACAATCTCCAGTATTGGTTCGCCGGCGCCTCCGGTTGCCGTAAGAATGGACGGAAGATTTATGCTCACTTTGATTTTCGATGAAGCCGCAACCAGGTTTGGCCACGATTATCATCCGGAGCGACCGGTTCGGCTGATCCAGTCTGAGGCTTACCTTCTGGACAAGCGCCCGGATTGGATCTGGATGAAACCGCGGCTAGCCACCGAACAGGAAGCTTTGCGAGTCCATAGCCCAAACCACCTTGAGCGGCTTCGGCAGCCGATCGATTTTGACGCTGATACTCCTTACTATCCCGGAATCGAAGAACATGCCCGACGTGCTGCCGGAGCAGCGATCGGTTCGGCAGATCTGGCGCTGCGCGGTAGAAAAGGTTTCTCGTTGATGCGTCCGCCCGGCCATCACGCAACTCCGACCAGAGCGATGGGTTTTTGCTATTTGAACTCGATCGCCATTGCTGCCTATTACGCGCTCGCAACAGGCTGCGAACGTGTTGGGATCTGGGACTTCGATGCGCATCATGGTAACGGCACAGAAGAGATCGTTTTTGGTAACAACCGAATACGGTTTGCTCCGATTCACCAGTATCCGGGCTATCCAGGCAGCGGTACGACGTCGCGAGGCAATGTCTTCAACTGGCCGATCCTGCCACGAAGCAATGCCGGTCAGCATGCGTCGGCGGTGCTGCGGGCCCTTGACGCTCTGGTCGAATTTAACCCGGACATCCTGTTAGTTTCGGCCGGCTTTGATGCGTTCGTCGGGGACCCGCTCACAGAAATGACCCTGGAACGGGAACATTTTGCAAAATTCGGCCGATGGCTTAAGGAAACCGGGCTGCCTGCGGCTGCTATTTTGGAGGGGGGCTATAGTGATGATCTACCGGTTCTCGTGGAGGCTTTCTTAGTCGAGTGGAGCGATTGAATTGAAATCTAAAGGAGAGCAAGAGGACTGAAATTCACCGACAAATGACGAATCTCCTCGTCTTATATGTCTTCCGGGAAGGGTGTTTGTCTGGCAGTTGTACTCTGGTTAATCGTTATTTCATTCCTGCATGCAACCCTGAATCTTGGGGTTTTCGCTCCACATAAGTCGACTACGGAGGCGCCTTTTCGCGTTGGATTCATCCCGGTTACCTGCCATCTGACTTGTCCCGTGACCGATTTCATCAATAGACAATTATCTGGCGAGTCCGGCTTCGAGCCAATCCGGTTCCAGGCTTGGCCGGAGCTCAAAGAGGCGTTTATTTCTGGCTATCTTCCCGCCACCTTCATTCTTGCCCCGCTCGCAATGCGGATGCGAGAGGACGGTATACCGATCAAGATCGTTTATCTTGGCCACCGTGATGGGACGGCAATGGTGGTTCACAAGGACTCCCAGATTTATCACATCGAGGATCTCCGAGGCAAGACGATCGCTGTACCGAATCGTTTTTCAAACCAGAAGCTGCTTGTCGTCAGGGCGCTGAAGGATCATGGTGTGCAGCTCGATGAGGTTAAAATTCTCGAGATGGCACCGCCAGATATGCCGGCTGCCCTCTTAACAAAGTCCGTAGACGCGATAACATCCGGCGAGCCGTATATGGGACAGGCGGAGCTGGATGGTTATGGCCGCGTCTTGTACCAGACGAAAGATGTCTGGCCAAACTTCATTTCCTGCGTGCTGGCCGTACGGGAGGATGCCATCCGTAATCACCGCGAGACCGTTCAGAAGCTCGTCGATGGAATTGCCAAGAGCGGCAAGTGGCTCGACCAAACCATGGATCATCGCATGGAAGCAGCCGATTTTGTAAGCCAGTACTATTATAACCAGAACCCGCGCTTGCTTCGATTTGTCCTCAGCAAACCGCCGGATCGAGTAAAATACACGAACCTCGCGCTTCGAAAAAATGATTTCCTGGAAATTGAGGCGCTCGCTAAAGAAACGGGAGTGCTAAAAGGGAAAGTGACGTTCGAGGATTACGCGGATACGAGTTTCGTCCCGCCCGATAATTCCCTCCAGCCATACGTCTGGGACTACCAGAAATGAACAGAAGCGTTCTGCTGCCCGTCGCTGTCCTGCTCGTAGTCTATTGTCTTTGGGATGGCGCCGTATTGCTCTCTAACTCTGATATTTTTCCGAGACCCTATCAGGTTTTTTTGGGGATTGTCGAACTGATCCAGCGCGGCGTGCTTTTGAAATATGTGGTGGCATCTCTTTTTCGTGTCAGTATCGGTTTTACGCTGGCTGTTCTCATCGGCGTGCCTTTCGGCCTGCTGCTTGGGTGGTTTCGGCCTGCCTTTTTGGCGTTTAATCCACTCATCCAGATCCTTCGGCCGATTTCCCCAATCGCCTGGATTCCAATTGCGATTCTGTGGTTTCACGTCGATGATCGCGCCCCCATATTCCTCATTTTTCTATCTAGCCTGTTTCCGATAACCGTTACCTCGATCGCGGCGGTCCAAAATATCCAACCGGTTTACGTACGCGCTGCGCAGAACTTCGGCCTTACTCGGCTCGATCTGTTTCGGAGAGTCATTTTTCCCGCGTGCTTACCCCAGATAATCACGAGTTTGCGCATCTCGCTGGGCATCGCCTGGCTCGTCGTGGTAGCGGCAGAGATGATCGCCGTTAACTCCGGGCTGGGCTACCTCATCATAGACGCTCGAAACGCCGGTAAACGATACGATCTAGTGGTCGCGGGAATGTTGTTGATTGGGTTGATTGGGTTGATCCTCGATCTGCTGATTCGACGCCTCGAACGATTCGAAGAGGTCAAATGGGGTTACTTCAGCGGGAATTAGGCAAAACGGTGAACGAACCGATCATCAGCGTCCGAGATCTCGGGGTGAGTTTCCCTGGTAAACAGCGCGCCGAACCGATACACGTCCTCCGGTCATTCAATCTGGAGGTCAGGCGAGGAGAATTTGTTTGTATTGTTGGTCCTTCCGGTTGTGGCAAGACAACCCTGCTCAACATCATTACCGGCTTCGTAGGACAGTCCAAGGGCGAGATTCTTGTTCAGGGGACTCCGGTGACGGGTCCGGATCCTAAACGGATCTTCGTGTTTCAGGACAATGGGGTTTTTCCATGGCTCACCGTCGAGCAGAACATCGGGTTTGGGCTCAGTCGCCGTCCACGCAACGAGCGACGAGAAATTGTACATCACTACGTTCAAATGGTTGGCCTAACCGGCTTCGAGAAAGCTTATCCCCGGGAACTGTCCGGGGGAATGCGTCAGCGAGTTGAGATTGCCCGGGCGCTGGCTCCGAATCCTGAGATCATTTACATGGATGAACCGTTTGGTGCGCTCGACTTTATTACCCGAATGAAAATGCGGACTGATCTGACTCGGATCTGGCAAGAGGAGAAAAAGACTATACTGTTCGTGACGCATGATATCGAGGAATCCGTGCAGCTCGCGGATCGCGTCGTGGTCATGAGTCAGCGACCTGGAACCATTCGCAAGCAGATTGAAATTGAACTACCCCGGCCCCGCGATCTGGATTCGCCAGCGTATCTGCAAGTGCGCGACGAGATCTTTCAAACCATGGGCATGAGTCTTAAGGTGGG
>WNFJ01204129.1_pt1 | contig 15055 bp, 14 predicted proteins | sample 5400461 | NCBI WGS metagenome assembly WNFJ01 (sample SAMN13153349, study PRJNA577476) | soil metagenome | isolation source: 115 cm saprolite on Douglas fir-dominated hillslope | place: USA:California | collected 2013-09-17 | reverse complement strand
TCGGCGGTGGCGGCGGTCACGTCGAAGCCGGAGTTCTACACCGCGTACACGCCATACCAGCCCGAAGCGAGTCAGGGCACCCTGCAGGCGATCTACGAGTTCCAGACCATGATCGCCGAGCTGACGGCGCTGGACGTCGCCAACGCGTCGCTCTACGACGGCGCGACCGCGGTCGCTGAGGCGGCGATGATGGCCGCGGTCCACACCGGCCGCAAGGAAGTCCTGGTGGCCGGCTATCTCCACCCCGAGTATGTCGATGTCCTTCGCGGCTTCGGCGAGGGTCGCGGGATCGAGCCGAACGCCAAGACGGCGGCGCTGATCTTTCAGCAGCCGGACTTCCTGGGCCTGTTGGTCGACGCGCCCGACCTCGTCAAGCGCGCGCACGACGTGGGGGCCCTCGCGATCGCCTGCGTCGACCCGATCAGCCTTGCGCTCCTCGCCCCGCCGGGGGAGTACGGCGCCGATATCGCCGTCGGTGAGGGCCAGCAGCTAGGGCTGGCCCCAAGCTATGGCGGCCCGCATGTTGGTTTCATGGCCTGCCGAAAAGAGCTGGTGCGCCGGCTGCCCGGTCGGTTGATCGGCACGGCTTACGACGCCCAAGGGCGGCGCGGCTTTGTGCTGACGTTGACCGCTCGCGAGCAGCACATCCGGCGCGAGAAGGCCACCTCCAACATCTGCACCAACCACTCGCTGTGCGCGCTCGCGGCCAGCGTGTACATGACGTACATGGGCGCCGAAGGGATGCGGCACATCGCCGAGGTCAGCTTCCAGCGTGCCCACGCGCTAGCCGAGCTGCTTGCAGGGCTTCCAGGCTGGCAGCGGGCATTTCCCGAGCGCCTGTTCCTCAACGAGTTTCCAATGCGAGCCCCGAAGCCTGCTGCGGCCATGAACCGGAAGCTGGCGCGGAAGGGCATCCTCGGCGGGCTCGACGTCGGTCGCTGGTACAGGGACCTGAAAGGCGTCCAGACCTTCACCTGCACAGAGGTCAACGATCCCCGCGCCATCGGCGAGCTCGTGGAAGCGCTGAGCTCATGACCGAGCTCTTGAGCTTCGAGAAGAGCCGCCCGAACGCGCATGCTCCCCGGCTGCCGGGCACGGGCGTCGCCGCCAGCGATCCGAAGGCGGCGCTCCCAGGCGATCTCCTCCGCTCCGCGCCGCCGTCGCTGCCGCGACTCAGCGAGCCCGAGGTCATGCGCCACTACAGCAGACTCGCCTCTATGAACTACTCGATCAGCGAGCAGTTCTACCCGTTGGGCAGCTGCACGATGAAGTACAACCCCGTCGTCAACGAAGCGGTCGCGGCGCTGCCCGGTTTCGCGGACCTTCATCCCTACCAGGACGAGGACTCCGTGCAGGGGGCGCTGGAGCTGATGTGGCGCCTGGAGCAGGCGCTTTGTGCCGTCGTCGGTGTCGATCGGGTGACTCTGCAGCCGGCGGCCGGCGCGCATGGAGAGTGGACCGCGCTGCGGATGATCCAGGCCTACCACCGGTCACGCGGCGAGGCGCGGACCGAGGTCCTCGTCCCCGACTCCGCCCACGGCACCAACCCGGCCAGCGCCGCGCTGAGTGGCTTCCAGGTGGTCGAGGTCGCCTCGGGCCCGGACGGCCGCATCAGCCTGCCCGACCTCGAGGCCAAGCTGTCGTCCAGAGTCGCGGCCCTGATGCTCACGAACCCCAACACTTTGGGCTTGTTCGAGCGGGAGATACTGGATATAGCCGAGCTCGTGCATGACACCGGCGCCAAGCTGTACTACGACGGCGCCAACCTGAACGCGTTCATGGGCGTCTGCCGGCCGGGCGACATGGGCTTCGACGCCGTGCACATGAACCTGCACAAGACGTTCACCACGCCACACGGGGGCGGTGGGCCGGGCGCGGGCCCGGTAGGGGTGAAGTCGGAGCTGGTGCCGTTCCTGCCCACGCCGACCGTGGAGCGGCTGAACGGCCACCTGAAGCTCGATTTCAAGCGCCCGCAGTCGATCGGGCGCGTCCGCAGCTTCTACGGCAACTTCGGCATGCTCGTGCGCGCCTACACCTACATCCTGTCGATGGGCGGTGACGGCCTCACGCAGGCCTCGCTGGACGCGGTGCTCTCGGCCAACTATCTCCGGAAGCGGGTGGAAGGCCTGCTGGACATGCCTCATGAGGGGCCGTGCATGCACGAGTTCGTGGCCAGCGCCCGCAACCTCGCCCCGAACGGCATCAAGGCGCTGGACGTGGCCAAGGGGCTTCTGGAACGGGACTTCTACGCCCCCACGATCTACTTCCCGCTCGTGGTCCCCGAGGCGATCATGGTCGAGCCCACCGAAACCGAGAGCAAGCCGACCCTGGACGCTTTCGCGGCGGCGATCGCAGACATCGTCCGGGAGGCCAGGGAAGACCCGGAAAAGCTGCATCACGAGCCCCACAGCCTGCCCGTCGGACGCCTGGACGAGGTGGCCACGGCCAGGCGTATCAACGCTTACCTGCAGGGCCAGAGCGAGGATCCGATCCTGCGCTGGAAACCGAGCCCGGATCAGGCCTGTTAAGAGGCTTCCAAAGGCCATTTTCGAACTCGAAATCCGGTAAAATCAGGGTTCTGAAACCCTGCCGAGTTGTCCCCTACGATTTCACCAGGCTGGGAGCGAGAAACCCTGAGCGAGGCTAGACGAAACCTGGCTTCGGAAAGGCAGCGCAGGCCCCAGCCCCTAGGCGCCGACGTGGCGTACACCGCCGAGCAGATCCAGGTCCTTGAGGGCCGGGAGCATGTCCGGCGGCGTCCGAGCATGTACATCGGCTCGACGACCACCACGGGCCTCCACCACCTGGTCTACGAGGTGGTGGACAACGCGGTCGACGAGTCCCTGGCCGGCTATGCCCGGAGGATCGTGGTCACGCTCTTCGCCGATGGCAGCGTCCAGGTGGATGACGACGGCCGCGGGATCCCGGTCGACATCCACAAGAAGGAAGTGGTCCTCACCCGCCTCAACGCCGGTGGCAAGTTCGGCGGCGGCGGCTACAAGGTCTCCTCGGGCCTGCACGGAGTGGGGGTGTCGGCGGTCAACTTCCTCAGCGAGCGCTTGCAGGTCTGGGTGCACAGGAGCGGCAAGATCCATTTCCAGGAGTTCGCCCGTGGCGTGCCCCAGAGCGGGGTCAAGGTCGTCGGCAAGACCGACCGTACCGGCACCGTCGTGCGGTTCTGGCCCGACCCGCAGATCTTCCCGGACACGAGGTTCGACCGCGAGGTCATCCGACACCGGCTGCGGGAGATGGCCTATCTCAACAAGCGCCTCGAGATCGCGCTCGCGGACGAAACCCTCGGTGTGACGAAGACGTTCTATTTCGAGGGCGGCATCGTGTCGTTCGTGCGCGCGCTGAATCGCGACAAGGCCGTCGTCAACCCGACGCCCTTTTATGTCGACCGCGAGGTCGAGGGCACGCAGGTCGAGATCGCGCTCCAGTACAACGACACGTTCATCGAAAACGTCCTTGCGTTCGCCAACACCATCCACACCATCGAAGGCGGCAGCCACCTCACCGGCTTTCGCTCCGCGCTGACCAACGTCCTCAATCGCTACGCGCGGAAGGCGAACATCCTCAAGGAGTCCGACCCCAACCTCACCGGCGAGGACGTGCGCGAAGGGCTCACCGCCGTGGTCAGCGTCAAGGTTCTCGAACCGCAGTTCGAGGGTCAGACGAAGGGCAAGCTGGGCAACGCGGAGGTCCAGGGCCACGTATCGACGGCGCTCACCGAAGGCCTCACGCAGTACCTCGACGAGAATCCGTCAGACGGCCGGCGCATCGTCGAGAAGTCGCTGACCGCCGCGCGCGCGCGCGAAGCGGCGCGGAAGGCCCGCGACCTCGTACAGCGCAAGAGCCTTCTCGAGTCGAGCACGCTGCCTGGCAAGCTCGCCGACTGCTCCGAGCGCGACCCCGCCAACTGCGAGCTCTACATCGTCGAGGGCATCTCCGCGGGCGGCACCGCCAAGGGCGGACGCGACCGCAAGTTTCAGGCGATCCTGCCGATGCGCGGCAAGATTCTCAACGTCGAGAAGGCGCGCCTCGACAAGGTGCTCACGTTCGAGGTCATCCGCGACCTCATCACCGCCATGGGTGCGGGGATCGGGGACAACTTCAACATCGAAAAGATGCGCTACCACCGCATCGTAACCATGACGGATGCCGATGTCGACGGCAGCCACATCCGCACGCTGCTGCTCACGTTCTTCTTCCGCTACTTTCCCGACGTCATCGACAAGGGCTATCTCTACATGGCGCAGCCTCCGCTGTACAAGGTCTCGAAGGGCAAGCAGGTCGTCTGGTGCAGGTCGGAGACCGAACGCGAGAAGGCGTTGCGGCAGCTCGGCAAGGGCGCCGAGGTGCAGCGCATGAAAGGTCTCGGCGAGATGAACGCGACAGAGCTTTGGGACACGACGATGAACCCCGAAACGAGAGTGCTGCTGCGGGTCGAGGTAGAGGACGCGGCCGCCGCCAACGACATTTTCGAGAAGCTGATGGGCCCGGACGTCGAGCCGCGCAAGAAGTTCATTCAGGCGCACGCCAAGAGCGTCCGCAACCTCGACATCTGACGAGGCCGTTCGACAATGCGAATAGCAGTCGACGCCATGGGCGGCGACCACGCGCCCGAGCAGATCCTCCAGGGCGCCTCGGACGCGGCCGCCGCGTATGGGATCGAGGTTTCGGTCGTGGGCTCGCCATCGGTCGTTCAGCCGATGCTCGACAAGCATCCGCGCCTGCGACTGGTGCCTTCGACGCAAGTCATCGCCATGGACGATCATCCGGCGCAGGCGGTGCGCTCGAAACCGGATTCTTCGATGGCCGTCTGCGCGCGCCAGTGCAAGGAGGGCAAGGCCGACGGGTGGATGTCGGCCGGCAACTCCGGCGCCATCATGGCCTCGGCGCTTTTCATCCAGGGTCGGATCAGGGGCGTGGAGCGGCCCGCGCTCGGTTCGATCGTGCCGATCAAGAACGGCTTCGCCTACTTCCTGGACGTCGGCGCGAACGTCGACTCACGACCCGAGTTCATGGTTCAGTTCGCCATCATGGGCGCGGTCTACGCGCGCGAGATGATGGGCCGGAGAGAGCCGCGGGTCGCCCTGCTCAGCAACGGCGAGGAAGAGGGCAAGGGTGACGAGCTGGTCAAGGAGACCGGTCGGCGGCTGAAGGAATCGATGCGCGAATTCGTGGGCAACGTCGAGCCCAAGGACCTCTACGCGGGCAAAGCCGACGTCGTCGTGGCCGACGGCTTCGTGGGCAACATCGCCATCAAGATGGCCGAGGCGACCGCAGAGTTCCTGTTCCGGAGCATGCGAGACGAGATTCCACGGACGTTCACGGGCAAGGTAGGGGGCGCGCTCATCCGCGACGGTTTGCAGCGCCTCCGCAGCAGCATCGATTGGCGCGAGTTCGGAGGCGCGCCGCTGCTCGGCATCGATGGGGTCGCTGTGGTCGCGCACGGCCGCTCTGATGCCCGTGCCATCAAGAACGCCATCCGTGTGACCAAGGAAGCGGTGGAGAATCAGCTGGTCGGTAAGATTCGGGCTGAGGTGGGGAAGTGAGGAGTAACGGCCGCGTGCGCGTCGTGGTCACCGGGATGGGGACCGTGAACCCACTCGGCAAGACCCTGGACGAGTACTGGGACGGGTTGATCGAAGGGCGCAGCACCGCTCGCATGGTCGATGGGTCGTACGTCACCGATAAGCTCACCACCAAGTTCGCGTGCGAGGTGCAAGGGTTCGATCCCACTCAGTACATGGAGCGCAAGACGGCGCAGCGGATGGCGCGCTTCTCACAGATGGCGGTGGCCGCATCCGGCATGGCGCTTGCCGATTCGGGCATCGACCTCTCGAAAGAAGACGACTTCCGCGTCGGCGTTGACATGGGCACCGGAATCGGCGGATTCATCGAGATAAGGGCCGCCTGCACCCGCTCTACGCCCCGATGATCATTCCCAACATGGCCGCTGCATCTGTGGCCATGGCCTTCCATCTTCGCGGCCCCAACACGACGGTGACCACCGCGTGCGCCGCTTCAACGCACACGCTGGGCGACGCGACCAGGATCATCCAGCATGGCGACGCCGACGTCATGCTCGCGGGCGGCAGCGAGGCCTCGCTGTGCGAGGTGGGCATCTCCGCCTTCAACGCCATTCGCGCCCTCTCCACGCGCAACGAGGCGCCCGAGAAGGCGAGCCGTCCGTTCGATCGCGACCGCGACGGCTTCGTGCCCGGCGAAGGGGCCGGCACATTGGTGCTGGAGTCGGTCGAGCACGCGATCAATCGCGGCGCTCGCATCTACGGCGAGGTGATCGGCTTCGCTCTCACCTGCGACGCCTATCACCAGGTCGCGCCCGACGAGACGGGCGAGGCGCCCGCCCAGGCGATCAGGCTCGCCTTGAAGGACGCTGGCGTGGAGCCCAAGGATCTCGACTATGTCAACGCCCATGGCACGTCGACGGTCCTGAACGACGCCGGCGAGACCAAGGCGCTGAAGCTCGCGCTCGGCGATGACGCTTACCGGGTGGCGATCAGCAGCACCAAGTCGATGATCGGGCACCTGCTCGGCGCGGCCGGCGCTGTGGAGGCCATCGCGACGCTGCTGACCATCAACCGCGGTCTCATCCATCCGACCATCAATTACGAGAACCCCGATCCAGACTGCGACCTCGACTACGTGCCCAACACCGCCCGCCGCAAGGACGTGCGCGTCGCGATCTCCAACGGCTTCGGCTTCGGCGGGCACAACGCAGTCGTGGTCCTGCATAAGTACGAGGAATAGAGCCATCGAATGACTGACGAACGCAACGTCGGAACCGTCATCGGCCGCAGCCTCCAGGAGGAGATGCAGACCTCCTACATGGAGTACGCGATGTCCGTCATCATCGCGCGGGCGCTGCCCGACGTGCGAGACGGGCTGAAGCCGGTGCAGCGCCGAATTCTCTACGCCATGCATCGCGCGGGCGCAACCTCAGCGAGCCGCTATCGCAAGTGCGCGGCGTTCGTCGGCGACGTGCTCAAGCTCTATCACCCGCACAACGAGGTAGCGGTGTACGACGCGCTCGTGCGCATGGCGCAGCCCTTTTCGCTTCGCTACCCGCTCATCGACGGTCAGGGCAACTTCGGCAGCGTTGACGGCGACCCGCCCGCGGCGATGCGCTACACCGAGGCGCGCCTTTCCGCCATCACCGGCGAGCTGATGGCCGACATCGAGAAGCAGACCGTCGACATGACTCCGAACTACGACGGCTCCGAGGAAGAGCCTTCGGTGCTGCCTTCGCGGATTCCCAACCTGCTGATCAACGGAGCCACCGGCATCGCCGTGGGCATGACCACCAACATCCCGCCGCACAATCTGCGCGAGATCGCCACCGGGGTGAAGCACCTGGTCGAAAATCCGGAAGCCACCGGCGAGGATTTGCTGGCCTTTGTCAAGGGGCCGGACTTTCCGACCGGCGGGTTGATCATGGGCACGGCCGGCATCAAAGCCGCTTACTCAACGGGGCACGGTCGCATCGTCGTGCGGGCGCGACACACCTTCGAGCAGGCGCCCAACGGACGCGAGCGGATCATCATCGACGAGCTGCCGTACGCGGTCAACAAGGCGTCACTGGTGGCGAAGATCGCGGAGCTCGTTTCGGATCGAAAGCTGGACGGCATCGCGGACCTGCGCGACGAGTCCGACCGCCAGGGTATGCGCATCGTTATCGAGCTGAAGCGGGAAGCGCAGGTGTTCACGGTCTTGAACAACCTCTACAAGCACACCCCGCTGCAGCAGACGTTCGGCGTGATCCTGCTCGCGATCGTCGACGGCCGGCCGGTCGTGTTGAGCCTCAAGCAGGCGCTGCAGCTCTTCATCGACCACCGTCGCGACGTCATCCTGCGCCGCACGCGCTTCGACCTGGAGCGGGCCCAAGAGCGTGCCCACATCCTCGAGGGCTTGAAGATCTGCCTCGACCACCTCGATGAGGTGATCAAGACGATTCGCGCCGCCAAGGACACCGACACGGCCGCGACCGACCTGCAGACGAAGTTCGGGCTCTCCGAGCGACAGGCGAGGGCCGTCCTCGCCCTCACCCTCGGCCGCCTCACCCGCCTCGAGCGAAGCAAGGTTGACGCGGAGTACGAAGAGGTCATCAAGACGATCGCGTACCTCGAAGGCATCCTGGCCAGCGACCAGAAGGTGCGGATGCTGATCCGGGAAGACATGGACGATCTCATGAAGAAGTACGGCGACGACCGCCGCACCGAGGTCACCGACCAGGAGCCGAACGAGCTGTCGGCTGAAGACCTGGTGCCCAAGGAGGACGTCGTCGTCACGGTCACCCACCGCGGCTACGTGAAGCGGCAGCCGCTGCGGGTGTTCCGCGCTCAGAAGCGTGGCGGCGTGGGCTTGAAGGGCACACGCCCGACCGCGGGCAGCGACGCGCCCAGCGGCACACGGGAGGAGGACTACGCCGTCCACCTGCTGACCACGCACACGCATGCTTCGATGCTGTTCTTCACCCAGAGCGGACGCGTGTTCCAGCTGCGCGTGCATGAGGTCCCCGAGCGCGAACGCCAGGCGAAAGGCGTGCCTGTCAACAACCTCATCGACATCGGCCCGAACGAGCGCATCAGCGCGGTGTTCGTGCGCCCTGAGTCGGAGACCGAGGCGCATTACATGCTCATGGTCACGAAGAATGGATATATAAAGAAGACGGCGCTCGCCGAGTACGCGAACGTTCGCCGCAACGGTCTCATCGCGATCAACCTGCAGGAGGGCGACGAGCTCGACTGGGTGATGCCGACATCAGGATCAGATGACATCCTCATGGCGACGGCGCTGGGCAAGGCGATCCGATTCAGCGAGAAGGAAGTCCGTGCCATGGGTCGCGATACGCAGGGCGTCATCGGTATCAAGCTCAGCAAGGGCGATGCCGTGGTGGGAAGCGCGACCGCGACACCAGGCGGAGATGTTCTCGTCGTCACCGAGCGGGGTTACGGCAAGCGGACACCCGTCTCCGAGTACCCCATGCACCACCGCGCCGGCCAGGGGGTGTTCACGCTCAAGGTCACCGACCGCGTCGGCAAGCTGGCGGTAATGCGAGTGGCCAGCGATCCCGAAGAGGAGGTGCTGATCATCACCGCCAGCGGCATGGTGCTGCGCACACAGGTCGAAGCGATCTCTCGCATCGGCCGGCAGACGCAAGGCGTGATCGTGATGCGCCTCGCTCCCGACGACCAGGTGGTCGCCATCGCGCCGGTGGCCGCCATCGAGGAGGGCGACTCCAAGGAGTGAACGCGGCCACCATGGCCCTTCTCGGCACGATCGGCATCTGGCTGCTGGTGGCCGGCGTGCTGGTGATCTTCATCGAGATGGCGGTGGTGGCCGTGTGGGGCGTGGCGATGGGCCGGCGCATGCGCGCGCTCACCGTCCGCATCGAAAGCGAGCGAGTCGGCCTCCAGGCTGATATGGCGCGCCTCAAGCTGGCGATCGAAGAGACCAGGAAGCTGTGGCAGCCGTACCGGCGGATCCTGCGCTGGCTGCAGCACCCGCTGGTCGTCGCGCTCCTGGGCTCGTACCGGCGCCGTAGGGCGGCCCGATGACGGAGGTCCGCCAGGCCGGGGGATCGTCTCCAGAGCCCGCGCCCTCCCTGAGCACCGCGGCCCGACAGGCCGCCGAAGAGGCGGTCGACCGCGAGAGGGCTCGCATGGCGCGCGAGCTCCACGACGGCATCGCCACCGACCTCGCGGCGGCCATCTCGCTTTTCAAGACGTACGCGGAGGCTCATCCCGGTTTCGGCAAAGCCGGTGGCAAAGACGAGGTGCTCGGCAGCGTGTTCGGGATCCTCGAGCGGATGCTCAAGCAGGTGCGCGAGACGCTGGCCGAGCTGCGGCCGCGGCCGATCGGACCGGAAGGCCTCTTGGGCGACCTGCGCGTGCAGGCCGGCGAGTTCGCCCGCCTCTACTCGATCCGCGTCGAGATCTCGAGCAACGGAACCGAGGACATGCTGCCGCCCCAACAGCGCGAGGTTGTGTACCAGGTCGTGCGCGAGGCGCTCACCAACGTGAGGCGCCACTCGGGCTCGCGGATCTGCCGGGTCAGGATGGCCTTCGCGGCCCGCCCGTTCATGATCGAGGTCGCCGACGAAGGCCGCGGCTTCAAGGCGTCGCATTCGGGCGGAGGTGAGCACCGAAGGTCGTGGCACGACCGTGTTCCTCTTCGGCCCGAACTAGCCGGCGCCCCCCGCCTACCAAGTCACATTCGCACCTCCCGCCGCCGCGCCGGCACCTCCGGAAATGACAGCGCCACCTCCAGGCTCACGATCCGCAGCTTCCGCACGACCCCATCCGCGAGCACTCTCGCGCGGCGCTCCGGGACCTTGATCGCTCGCGCGATCTCGGGCTCGGACAACCCGTAGCTGAGGAGCTGCACGATCTCGGTCTCGGTCTCGCTCAGGCGGCGGAGCGGCCGCCGCAGGGCCTCGACCATCGGCGCCAGGGCCGCGCCAAGGCTGGCGGCGTAATGAACGTCGGCGTCGGTGTACCAGTGGTCACGCCGGCAGCCGACGGTGAGAAGACCCACCGGCCGCTGACCGATCTCGCCGACCGGCGCGTACAGGACCGCCGGCCAGTCGAGCTCCCAGTCGTAGGCATTCGATGGGTTCGGGTTCTCGATCACCGAGTTCACCACCACGGGGCGGTTCTCGTAGAGAGCTCGGCGCGACAGCGGCACCAGCGGCCGGCTCTGAAGAAAGCGAGCTGTGATCTCCGATGCCGCGATCGGCTGGACAGACCCACCACGCAGGAAGCCGAGGACCCAGCGGTCGTGGCACAGCGCTTCCAGGGCCAGTCCCAGCCGCCGCCTGGCTTCTTGGAGGTCTGGGAGCTGGCCCATGGCGAGAGTTTGTCGGCGTCCTGGCGAACGCGCCTCACCGGCGGATCAGCAGTTCCTCAAGAAACGCTGAACTCTCGATAATGGCTGTGGGGATGGGCGGTATGACCGCGAAACTGCTTGTCGTGGACGACGAGCCTCGCACGGCGGAGTTGACAGCCGAGGTGCTCCGGCGCGCGGGCTACAGCGTCGAGGTTGCCGGCAGTGGCACGGAGGCCGTCGCGCGCGCGCGTTCGAGCGCGCCCGACCTGATGCTGCTCGACTACGAGATGCCCGATATGCAGGCCCCAGAGGTGCTGGACGAGTTGCGTTCCGGCGCGGACCGCGTCGGTTTTCCAGTGATCATCTTCACGGGCGCGCGGCACTCTCCAGGCGATCAGGTGATCGGCATCGAGCGCGGCGCGACCGACTACATCGTCAAGGGCACGGATCGGCAGGTGCTGCTCGCGCGCGTGCGGGGTGCGCTGCGCGAGCGCGCACCAGGTGATCTGCTGGTCAGGGGACGGTTGCGGATCCACGCGGCCAAGGGCCAGGCATTTCTCGACTCAAAGCCGCTCAAGCTGGAGCGACGGCCGCTTCTGATGTTGGCGCTCCTCGCCGCTCGCGAGGGTGAGGTGATCACACGCACCGAGCTTCTCGAGCGCGTGTGGGGCAGCAGCTACAAGGGGTTTGAGCACAGCGTCGAGCAGGCCGCATATGAGCTGCGCCGTGCGTTGAACGAACCGGGCTGGATCGAAACAGTACGTGGCATCGGGTACCGGCTTGTCATCCAAGCCTGAGCTGCCCGCGGCCCTACACCGCCTGCGATCGACGCTGGCGCGGATGAAAGCCGAGCTCGAGCTTGCGGTCGCCGACGGGATGCGCCTCCCGTCCGAGCGGTTGCTCGATGACGTGCGCGATGCGCTATCCCATCTTGGCGCAGTCGAAGATGCGAGTCACCTTCGAGGATCCGTTCTGGTTGTCGACGACGACGCACGCCTCGCCGAGATCACCGCGCGCGGACTTCGCCGCTTGGGTTTCGACGCCGACTCGGGCGAGGCGGTGCGCACCCTGCACTCGGGCGAGATCCTGGTCTTCGACCTCAGCCTGGTCGAAGCGCTCGACGCCGCCCGGCAGGGCGAGGTGCGCGCCAGTAGGCCGATCATCGTCACGGGCGCAACTGACACCGCGTCGCGAGCGCTGGCGGCCAGCCTCGACGCCAGCGATTACCTGGTCAAGCCCGTCGAACTCGGCGAGCTCGCCGCGGCCATCAACCGCAGGATGACCGAAGCATGAGCGTGGCGGCGATCTACGAAGGCTGGCCGAAGGTCCAGAATCACCTTGTTGCCCGCCTGCCAAGCCTCACACCGGACCAGCTGGCGTTGAAGGCATCGCCCGACGGATGGCCTGTGTGGGCGCTGGTCAGCCACCTCGCGGGAAGTCGCGTGTACTGGCTGTGCCACGTCTTCAAGGAGCCAGGCGCGGACAAAACGCCCTTCGCAGATCCCAATGGCGACGGCTGGGAGGATCACCTCGACCACCCCCGGCACGCAGATGAGCTCTTGTTTGCGGTTGAAAGCTCATGGAAGATCGTCGACTCCTGCCTGGAGCGCTGGACGCCGGAGATGCTCAGTGAAGTGTTCACGCGCGATTTCTACGGCACTCTCCAGCGGCATTCGCGCCACTCCGTGCTCACTCGCCTCGTCATGCACGACTCGTTTCATTCCGGCGAGGTGTCGCTGTTGCTCGGGATGCACGACCTCCCGTCGCTGGACCCCTGGGAGCCGCTCGCCTAATAGCAGCCGACGGCTAGATGAGGCCGATGAACTTCCACGGCTTATTTTTGAGCGTGGCGCCGAGACTTCGACCGTCGAGATAAAACGCCAATGCATCCTCTGCCAGCTCTGGCGGGACGTACATGCGCTTCGAGAACAGAACTCCCTGGCTGAGACGCGTTGGCACCATGTCCTTTCGGTCGGGCTCGTCGTAGATGGTTGAGACGTCTTTGGTGCTGACCCGATCGAGATTTGCCGGCTCCACAAGGCTGTACCACCCGTCTTGGCCTTCAGGCGACATGCGCTCGGGAACGTAGAGCTGGACGAGCACTCCAACATCTGGCTTTCTCTCCAGCATCAACGTTGGCACGGGGGCATCTCGCTGCACTGGTCCGACTGCCAGGGCGAAATCTGAATGCAGCGGATCCTTCAGGTACTCGTGGGCCTTCTCGACACCTTCTTCGAAATGTTCGAGACGAATATGAGGCGCGCCGTTGCGAGGCACGTAGAACTGAATCTCGAAATCGTTACTTGGCATTGCCCACGAAAATCTGCGTATAGGTTTGCTGGCCGTCTGACCAGATGACGGTCAACCTGGTGCCTTCCAGAAGTATGTTGTCGACCACGTTCGCGCAGAAGCGGCAGGGGCCGTTCGGGTTGTTATGACGTCCAGCGCCTCCCCTATCGCGGTACACGCCTGGAAGCCGGCCATCTCGGCGAGGACTTCTGGAAACGCGAGCGCCCGCTGTTCAATGATCGAACGCTATCCGAGGAGTAATAGACACTCCGCTCAACGCCGCCAGCCCTCATCAAGACGTGATCACGTGCGTCTGCGACCTCGTCATTGATCCCACGCGCGGCCGCGGCGCCAGTCGCGACCCTCGGCAAAGTCCTGGGCGACCGCGATTGCCTTCTCCGCACTGACGATGTACTTCGCAGGCTGGTCTATGAGCTGTCCACCGGACACCATGGGCTCGGTCCCCTTTGCCTGCGAGTCTCCCACCAGATTCTCGACCGTCCCATCGCTCAGCATCGCGCTCACCGTATAGCGTCCGTCGCCGCCCGCGATAAACAATTGGTCGCCTCCCCGCTCGAGGGTGCAGAGTGTCGTGCGTTTACCGTCAAGACGGTGGATCGCTTTGGCGGCCGCATCCGCGGACAGGTCCAGCCGCTCCTCCTCGATCCTCGCTCCAGCCGATGTCTCGACGACAATGCTCAAAGCTGATTCGCCACGATCAATTTGCCGGTTTCGACGCTGTAGGTGCCGTAAAGGCCATCCGGAGTCCACACTCTCATGACATCAAAGTGGGCCCATTTCGCCAGGCCCGCCAGGCTCGAACGACAGAAGCCGCAAGGTTGCCGATCGACGTAGAGATCCGCTTCCCCTCCGGTCTTTCCGGCCGCGACCGCCTGCGCGACTGCGTCGCCCTCGGCGTGGCGCATGGTTTGGTAGGTCACGCTCGGTGGAGGATCCACCACCGCATCGGGAGCGTTCTTGCCGTAGAAAGGCTGGCCGCCCACATCCAGGCGACTGCGGGTGAAGGCATCGCCGCCCGGATCCCCAACAGCCGGGACGCCGTCACGCACCCGAATCGACGCGAGATCGTCGAACGGCTGCAAGGTCGGCGCGCCGAGCCGAACCCGAATCCCGCCGCCCGCCGCTCCGCCGACGGCGCCGGCCACGACGTCGAGTGGGTTTATCTGGCCGTATTCGAGCTCATCCAGGGTCGCGGAGGTGGCGGCACCGGAGGTACCACCCACTATTACGCGCCCAAGGCGCGTTGCCATGGCGTCGGAAAACGCTGAGGGGAGGGCATCGCCGGCCGCGCCGATGCTGGCGCTCAATCCCCCTCCGACGAACCCGCCGACGGCACCCATCTCGCCCCACTGCCAGACCTCGTTCCAGTTGAAGTCTTTCTGGTCGTGAAAGAGCAGGATCTTCTCCGGTTGGATGGCGACGATGTCGATCGCCATCGCCTCCACCGCTCCGAAGCTGGCTCCCACCACCATCCCGCCGATGATCAGCCCGGCGGTCTGCGTGAGCGTTATGCCCACCAGCTCGGCACTGGCGACGAGGCTCACCGACACGGCACCCGCGGCCGCGGTAGCGATGCCGACCGTGCACACGCCCAGCACGACGCCGAGCACGACTGCGGTGCCAATCTCGGCCACCAGTTCCTCGACCTTTACGCGGGCGTCATCCACAGCCTGCGCATAGTCGTCGAGAGCTTTCGCCATCGCGTTGCAGGCCTGGGAGCACGTGGGCAGGTAGCCTTTCGCGCCCGACCATTTCTGCCAGTAGGCAGCGAACGCGTCCATCGCCGGCCCCCGGTTATCCGCCAAGAGATTCAGTACAGCCGGCTGAGTGGCGGCGTCGACGGCGTCGAGCGCGTGCGCCATCTCCCTCCAGGCCTGGGCAGCCGTGCGCA
>WNFJ01587762.1_pt1 | contig 15057 bp, 15 predicted proteins | sample 5400461 | NCBI WGS metagenome assembly WNFJ01 (sample SAMN13153349, study PRJNA577476) | soil metagenome | isolation source: 115 cm saprolite on Douglas fir-dominated hillslope | place: USA:California | collected 2013-09-17 | reverse complement strand
GTCGGGGCGTACGTCATCGAGATGCAGTGCATTGAGCCCTGGCACGGAATCATGTCGTCCGAAACCACGGGCACCACAGTGACCGCATTGGTTCCGAACTCGCTGTCCAGCGTCGCCTGGAACGTGCTGAGGGCTTCCGCCTCTTGACGATTGATTCTATCCTTCACGTCCTGGGGTAGCGGGCTGACGTCTGAGACCGGGTCGTGATAGACGGGCACGAGCATCCGACTCCCAATGCGGATCGAATTGGCATAGGTCGCCCAAACCCGGTCCACCGCGCCAACGCACTCGCGGGTGTCATTCTGATTGGCAACGCAGGTCGTGCTTCGGCGCACGGTGCAATAACGGGCGGGTTGCGGAATTCGAACCACGTTGTAACCCGCATCGCTCAGTGTTTGCGCATTCCTCTCGAGGATCGCCGCATTGTTCGGATCGATATCGGCGTCCTCTGGATCCAGCCTCGCGACGATGACCGTCTGCGGGGACACAAACGACATGAACATGTCGACATGGTCAATCACGGTGCGTTGTCCAATCGTCGATGGGCCCGGATCCAGCCCAAACGACTCGAGACTGATGACGCGATTGCAATTGAAGAAGTTCGTATAAACCGCGTCGAGGTCCTCCTGGGTGTACATCCAAGAAATCCCTCCCCCGGTGAACCTGTTCACCCGCAAAACTTCGCGCTGCATGTGCACGCAAGTTCCCTGGCCATCCGTCTGTAAGTTACCGCCCTCGGTACGGAGCATCGGCCTAAACACGTCGACACCGCCAAGCAGATTTGGTGCAAACCTGGTGGGCGAAACATCGTCGGACGGCCGTTGGGGCATCCCGTCCGGCGTCGCCGAGCACGCGGCCGCAGCGCTCGAGTAGTAACCCATGTCCACGAACTGGAAGGTACCGTCCGGCGTAGTCAAGACTTCCGCGCCGAAGTCGCGAATCCAGATGCCATTGAGGGGAGTAGTGAACCAGTTGATCCGAGAAATCATGTCGTCATCAAAGCCTCGGAGCCGAAGAGTCGCCTCCGCCGGCCCCCTGGTGGCAGCCGTCACCATGACCGTCGTTTCGTATCCATCCTGTTGAACTGAATTGCGGATCAGCTCCGTCAGCGGGGACATCTGATTGCCGTACCCAGGCCAGGCGTACATTGCCCCTTGGGTCTGCTCGCTCTCAGTCGGAAATCTCGAGGTGAGGGGAGGGGGGTCCGTAAAGCCAGCGATCTCTGGGAAGCAGTCCCAGATGAACATGCCCGGCGCATTTGCAGCTTGAGCTGCCTGCTCTTCTTCCGTCATGTATCGCGGCAGGACGCGCTCTTCACTTGCCGCTAGCACAACGGTACCACTCAAAAGCAGTGCCCCTAGCAATGGAATCAGTTGTCTATGCATTGGATGAACCCCCATCGCGTGGATGTGGAGCTATCTACCCCCTGAGGGTAAAAAGGCAAGCACGGTCTTCGGAAACTCCGGAAAACGGAAACTCCCGCCCAACCCGCAATCGGCGTCCTATTCGGACAGCGCGAGCTCCGCTTCCTCGACCGCGCCGGATTCTGCGCAGATGCTGGAACATTCGTGGTGCTCGACGCTGGCGTGTTCCGAGCAATACTCGAAGCCGCAGTCGCCGCAATAGAGCAGCAGGAATTGGTCTTCACCCAGAACCAGACCGCAATGGGCGCATTGGTCGATATCTACGCTGTAGGCCTCAGTCATGGTGGCCAGTATGGAGATTGATCTGACACCCGGGCGGGCCGCCTGACCGACTCCAACGCAGCCCAGGGATTCCACCAGGTCGGCTGGTCGGAACGTCCCGGGCAACGCGGCGCGAAGACAAGCGCGGTGGACTTCAAGTCATTTTCGGCGGCACGCGAGGTATTTGCTCATAGGTTTTTCCATCGATTACGTCTGGGCCTCGCTGGCACAGCGCGTGCTTTTCCCAAGGCATCGGGTGGAGCTTGAATGGGTTTTCAGATCTTCGCGGTGGACGAATCAGTCAGGGTTGGTGATGCGCGGGAAGTTCGACGGACGACTCGAGCGCCCTGCGGCGCGATCGTTCGAATACGATCGGAGCGCGACCATTCCTTCGGGTTTTGCAGCGACTTGTCGCTCGGAGGGATGCTCTTCATCGGCCCCGAGTTGCCGATCTCTCGAAGGGTGGCGATCAGTCTTCACCTGCCCGCCGCCGGCCTGGTCCTCGTCGAAGGAGAAGTGATTGCACATCGAAAGCACCGGGGAGCCGACGCCTCGATCCTTCGATTTCCGAGCCTCAGTGCGAAGAATCTGCGCTTGATCTCGCGCTTCCTCGCCCTGCGTTTGTTCGGAAAGGCCTGCTCTAAACCCGCATCGGCATGACGACGGCGATGTAGGTACGCTCCCCCGGCAGGTGAAGGACGCCGGGGCTGTGCTCATCGCCCAGCTCGAATGCCACCTGGTCCCCGTCGAGGACCGACAAAACGTCGATCAGGTACCGCGCATTAAAGCCGATGGTGATCTCGTTCCCCTTGTAATTCACCTCGAGATCGTCCTTGGCCTCGCCGAGATCCGGATTGCTCGAGGTGATGCGAATGAGATTTTCGGAAAGCGCGACCTTCACCGCATTGGATTTGTCTACCGACAAAAGGGAAATCCGGCGCAGCGCATCGAGAAACTTGCCGCGCGGCAAGAGTACGGTGCGCTCGCCCTCCTGCGGAATGACCCGTTGGTATTCGGGGAATTGCCCATCGATCAGGCGCATCACCATCGTCAGCCCAGGCTTCTTGAAGATCGCGGAGTTTTCGGCAAAACCGAGCTGGCACTCCGCCTCCGGAGCCTCATCCAACAAACGCTTGAGCTCGAACAAACCCTTGCGCGGAATGATCACGCCGCCCTTCAACTTGAAATCGCCGGCCAGCTCCCGCTCGACAAAAGCGAGGCGATGTCCATCGGTGGCAACCATCCGGATTTTTGAGTCTTCGCGCGGCTCAAAGAAGACGCCGTTGAGGATGTACCGGGTTTCGTCGCTGGAGATCGCGAACGATGTCCGTCGAATCATCTCTAGCAGCGTGGCTCCATTGAGCTTGACGAGAGGGGCGCTCTCTTCCTTGGGAAGCTTTGGGTACTCCTCGGGCGCGGTTCCGACGATCTTGAAATGTGCGCTTCCGCTCGTGATGTCCACGTAATTGTTGGGCAGCTTTTTGAGGGTGACCTGCGGCTCGGGCGACGATTGCACGATGTCGAAAAGGTACTTCGCCGAGACGGTCACCCCACCCGTTTTGAGCACCTCGCCCGAGTGCTCGGAGACGATGCCGATGTCCAGATCAAAAGCCGTCACCTGGACTCCGGCCTTGGTGGCGTTGATGAGCACGTTGGCAAGAATGGGCATCGTGGTTTTTCGTTCCACGATCCCCTGGGCGCGGTAGAGGGCTCTTTTCAGCTCTTCGGCAGCGATTCGAAATTCCATGCGAAACTTCGAAATTCCATGCGAAACCCCGTCTCAGCGACGTTTGCGGTGTAGCCTGTGGAGTGGATCGAGTCAACGCGCTTGGATCGATCCGGATATGGTCCATAAGGCCCGCTCAGTTGCTTGTTCGCATGCTCGCCAAAACGAAACCCGATGAAAAGATTGTGGACAACCCTCAATCCGGGGACTCCGTCACGGTCCTCGACGGGGGCGCTCATGCATTTCCTCGAATGCTCGATGCGATTCGAGATGCACATGGGTCCATCCATCTCGAGGTATACGCGTTCGCCATTGATTCCACGGGGCATCGCTTCATGCAGGCGCTGGTCGGCGCGGCCGGCCGGGGCGTTGCGGTGACCGCGGTGATCGATGGCTGGGGCTCCCTTCGGAGCGGTCGGACCGTCGCGTCGCAGCTTCGTCAAGGTGGTTGCGAGGTGACGCTGTTCAACCCACTTCGCGATCTATTGGTCGGTCGATTGCGAAGAAACCATCGCAAGCTCCTGCTTGTCGATGATGAGGTCGTTTTCATCGGCGGTATCAACATTGGTGACGATTACGTCGATGGCGAACGCCTTGGCTGGGTCGATCTTGCGCTCGAAGTGAAAGGCCCCTCGGTCCTTCGGCAACGCCACACATTGCAAGGGCTCAAATCGCCCAATGCTTCCGGAACATCGGTAAGGATCTTCCTGTCGGGTCGGAGTAAGGGTCGAAAACTCCTCAAACGCTACCTTCGCGCCCACAGGTCAGCCACCGTGCACGTTTTGCTGGCTCACGCTTACTTTCTTCCCAACCGCCGGCTGATTCGCGCCCTGACCTCGGCAGCGCGCCGAGGCGTCCGGGTTGTCCCGTTGCTGGCAGGTCAAGGCAACGTCCCTTTCGCGCACGCGGCAACGATGCGCCTTTACCGGAAGTTTTTGAGTGCTGGCGTCGAGGTTTACGAATGGAATCGGTCGGTACTTCACGCCAAGGCGACGGCGGTCGATGGCCAGATTTTTCTGGTGGAAAGCTTCAATCTGGATCCGCTGTCGCTAGCGAACATGGAGGCGCCAGTGGAAGTTCGCGACCCCACGGCCGTTGAGAAGGGCGAGCAGTGGATTGAGTCGAAGATCGCCCAAGCTCGTCGTGTGGACGCTTTCTACACTCGTCCCTGGATCAAACGCTGGCTCACGGATGTGATCGGTCTTTGGGCGGCAAGAGCGGCGGAGTGGATCGGTCGGCTCCTCGCACAGGGTGGCCGGACGAGGAGAACGCGCCGCCGCTAGACTCCAGATCTCGCATCAGCAGTTGACGGCACGCCGCCACAGCTCCATACAGAACACTTGCCATGGTGATAATCCTCGCAACTCTCGGAATGACCGCACTGGTTGGCTTCGCTCTCTGGTACTCACAGCGCGGCGAATCCGGACCGGTGGCCGGAGAAGGCAACGCCTTCACGGCCTACTACGGAAAGACCCGGTTTTCGCCCACACCGTCACCCCCTTGTGACAGCTGTGCCCGGCGTGGATGCATCGGCTCTGGAACGTGCCGATGCCCGTGCCACCGCGAGAAGAAGACCCGCTGACTTCCGACCGCTCGTTTGAAAACCAAACGAGCGAGATTGACTTGCCAAATTTGATATTGATATGCAGTATCAAATTGGTAGACGACAATGGTCATGAACGAATTCCGCTTCCCCGGTCTTAGACCATTACTCGTGCTGTGCGCGCTCTTGCCGCCGGGGTGTGCCAGCCTCCCCCGAGCAAACGTTCAGGACCTCGCAAGAACGAGGACCCAGTTCCCGGATGCTACGCTGGCTTCGCTCGAGGCCGGGCGACGAGCATTCGCCGACAGTTGTGCGGGCTGCCATGCACTTCCGCGGCCGGAAGCAAAGTCCGCTGAGGAATGGCCCAGGGTTCTGGACGAAATGGCCCAAGAGGCAAAGCTCAACTCCGAGCAAAGAGATCTAATCGCCCAATTTTTGACGGCGATCAGTCGCCGATCACAATCGGCGCAGCTTAAGTGACGATACTGGTCCAGCGAGGTTTCTAAAGATCCGCACTACTTACTCTGTTCAAAAGAGATCAGATCTAAATCGTCGTAAGGGTAGTGCCGCTTGAATTGGGGACAAGTTCGAAGCTTCCCTAATCTGCTGGCGAATCGTCCTCAGCAATGCTGTGGGCAAATGGACTCCGAGGCACTCTCGCCCCACAGCTCCATTGGCATCGAGGGATTTGCCCACAAGAGATGGGGATGTTCTGAATAGATGTGCACCGGCCGCGGATGACGAAAGTAACGTTCCGGGCAAATGCCAAGCGTCCAGTCATCGGCGCCGGGTTGCGCGGTCAGAATGCTCCCTTGGTCGGCGCATCCTCACAGATGAAATAGCGACCCGCGGCAAATTAGAGCGCGGGTCGCTCTTCTAGCAATGGAGCGCGGGTGAAGTTCAGCGATTCCAGTCGCTACGACGCTCCAAGTTTCGTTTCGAGTTCGAGCAATTCGCGGTTGATACTCGCCTCTTGCTCACGAAGTCTTTCTATCTTCCTTACCGCCGAGATCACCGTTGAATGATCCTTGTTGAAGCGCCCGGCGATCTCCGGAAAAGAGCTCTTGGTCAGTTTACGACAGAGGTACATCGCCACCGCGCGGGCGTGGGCCAGGTGCTTCGTGCGGCGATCTTCGCGCAGTTCCTCGACGGCGATCTTATAGAACCGCGCAACCTCGCGTTGAATCTGATCCAGGTCGACCGGGCGATTCTGCGGGAGAATGTCCTTGAGAACTTGACTCGCAAATTCCTCGGTGATCGGTTGTCCAGTCAAACTGTGCATCGCGGAGATCTTGATCAAAGCACCTTCGAGCTCACGAACGTTGCGATGAACGTGCCGGGCAATGAACTGACAGACGCGGTCGGGAAGCGAGAATCCTTCTGCCTCCCCCTTTTTCTTCAGAATGGCAACGCGCGTCTCGAAATTCGGTTCCTGGATGTCGGTAATCAATCCCATGGTGAATCGAGAACGCAGGCGTTCCTCAAGACCGGGGATTTCCGAAGGCGCAGTGTCTGAGGTCAAGACAATCGCCTTGGACCGCTCATGGAGAGTGTTGAAGGTATAGAAGAACTCTTTCTGAGTTTCCTCCTTCTTGCCGAGGAACTGAATATCGTCGATGAGGAGCACATCGCATTCCTCGCGGAATTTGCGGCGGAACTCAGGCATCTTGTGATCGCGCACGCTTTCGACGAACTCGTTGGTGAACTCTTCCGAGGAGAGATAAACGACTCTAGCGGTTGGGCTGCTCTCGCAGATCTTGTTGCCTACTGCATGCAGAAGGTGAGTCTTACCGAGTCCAGTACCGCCGTAGATGAAGAGCGGGTTGTAGCAGCGCCCGGGACTCTCGGCCACCGCCGCCGCTGCCGCCGCGGGAAGCTGGTTGGAGTCGGCAACGACGTAGGTTGAAAAAGTGAATCTCTCGTTGAGCCGGTTCAATCGAACCGCTGTCCCGTTGACTGCTGGTGCGGGGGCCGGACCACCGCTCGCCGCAACTGGCTCGACGACCTCATAGCTGATTTTGGAAGGTGCACCGGGTCTCCTCGATCAGGCCGCGATAGTGATCGTCGACCCAATCGCGAAAGAATCGATCGGGAACCGAGAGCACCAGGGCACTGTCTCGAAGGTCGAGTCCCCGCATTCGGGCCAACCAGCCGAGCGCATAGCTCTTCCCTTCAAGCCGAATGCCGTCAAGGGCTTTTTCCCAAAGATTCTGAGCGCTTAACGCGGGATCGGACGCGGTGACAAGTGCTTGCAAGGATGGCCTCGAGCAAAGTCCTTTTTTCTTTTTCGGAGGGCGTGCCTAACAAAGCCCGAGGGGGTGATCAAGCATCACCAGCAAGTATCTGAAACAGAAAAGGGATCGTCCCGCTCAAGCCCGATCACCGGCCCCAAAGCTTCTCCCCGATTAGTGGCTCGTTGAACAGTACCCCCCAAACCTTGTGGTGGACGTGGAGCCGTGTTTTACAAACAGTCTTTGTCTTTCTTTTGCACGGATTGCCTCGCAAAAGCGCACCCGCGAGCGCCCGGAGGGTGGTCGGCAATTGACTTGAGTGAGTCTTCAGGTTATTCGCGGCGCCCTAGCCGGACGTTGGAAGGAGCCTTGCAGGTGTCTAAGCGTACGTACCAGCCGTCGAAGGTCAAGCGCAACCGAACGCACGGGTTTCGCCGTCGCAACTCGACCAAGGCGGGAAGAGCGGTTTTGAAACGGCGACGCGACAAGGGGCGGAAGCGCCTGGCTGTCTCCGCGGGCAAGAAGTAACGTGGTGAATGGCGCTCAGCGCAGCGAAAGGCGCGCCAGGCATCCGTGAGCGCTTTCCCCAATCGCTGCGACTGCGAAGGAGAGAGGAATTTCTGCGCATTCAGCGGCAGGGTATTAAGGTTTCGACAGATCCGCTCCTGGCTCTCGCACTCAGAAACTCAGGAGCCGTGACGCGGTTGGGCGTAACCGTCTCGACGAAGGTAGGCAATGCGGTTGTTCGCAATCAAATCCGGCGGCGTCTGCGTGAAATTTTCCGGCGACATCGCCACAAGCTGCCCCAGGGAATCGACGTGGTGCTGATCGCGACGAGCCGAGCAAGCAAGGCAGACTTCGCTGCGCTGAGCGGAGCCTATTGCACGCTTGCAAACAAGCTGAAGAGGCACTTCTCGTGACCGTGGTCGTTTTTCTCCTCGCAGCGCCAATTCGGCTCTACCGTTGGCTCATTGCGCCCATTCTTCCCTCATCCTGCCGGTTTTATCCGTCGTGCTCGGCATATGCGCTTCAGGCGCTCGAGGAGCTTGGGCCCGCGCGCGGTGTCTATCTCACCATTCGTCGCCTGTTGCGATGCCACAGCTTAAACCCGGGTGGGGTGGATCCGGTTCCCCCGGCCTAGAGAGGCGAATCAGCAAATGGACTCCCAGAAACGGATGCTGATCGCCCTCGGTCTCTCGTTTGCGCTGACGCTGGTCTACATGACGGTGTTCGCACCCAAGAGTCCGCCCACTCCGGTTGGTGCTCCCGCAGCCACCCAGGTCGCGGAGCGCGACGCGGGTGCCTCCGTCGCTCCGGCCACCACCTCGGTTCCGTTACCCGCTCCCGCGCCGTCGGAGGGACCTGTGCGCGAGGTCGAGCGCGACTTCCCGCTCGTCCGCTATTTGATTTCCAGCCGAGGGGGCGGCCTGATCCGTGCCGAGCTCGAAGGCGAGAAGATGCGCGAGCAGGTGCATGTGTCTTTCCGCGAAGGGCTGAAGCAACTGTTGACTGGGAAAGAGCCGTTTCGTCCACAGATGCAAATGGCGATTCCGGTGCCTGGACAACCGCTGCCGCTCTCCATTTCGATTTCCGGTTCAGCGCCCGTCTCTGAGTCCCTTAATTATCGAGTCGAGACTGGAGGCGAGCGGCAACTCACCCTCCTCGGCGCGCAATCCGGATGGGAGGTTTCCAAAGCGATCGAGTGGTCCGCCGACGGTCTTCATCTTTCGTATCTCGTGACGGTGAAGAACACCGGCAGCCAGCCGGCCGGTGGCGAACTGGGAATCCACTACGTCAGGGCGGTGGAACCGGCGAGCGAGGAGAAGCCGAGCTTCTTCGGAGGGGTCGGGAACCTCTCCGGCGCCGCCTGTCGTTTGGGCGACGATTTGAAGAAGCTGCTGCCGGATGAGAAGCCTCCCGCTGAGCACCGAGGCCCGATCAACTTTTTCGGAATCGATCAGCAATATTTCCTCGTCGCAATCTTTCCGCTCGACGGTCCACTCGAGGGCCGGTGCGTGCTCACCGCGACACCATCGGTCAGATCCAGCACGGCGTACTTCCCGATTCAGGTGATGCCTGGGCAGTCGGTCACGCATCGGTTCGGCGCCTATGTGGGGCCCAAGGAAATGGATGCGCTGGTCAACGCTCCGACTCAAATCCCAGGCGCCTCGGCAGCAACCGTCTCCCCGCACCTCGAGAAAACGATCGATTTTGGAATCTGGGCTTTCATTTGCAACGTCCTGCTCTGGATCCTGAAGTTCTTCTACAAGCTGTTCGGCAACTGGGGTGTGGCGATCATCGGGCTAACCGTGGTGGTGAAAGTCGCGTTGGTGCCGCTCACGCACAAGGCGATGGTCAGCGGCGAAGCGATGAAAAAGCTTCAGCCGAAGATCGAGGAAATCCGCAAGAAGTTTCCCGAGGACAAAGAACTCCAGAACCGCGAAACAATGAAATTGTATCAGGAGGCGAAGGTCAACCCGCTGGGTGGTTGCCTCCCGATGCTCATTCAAATGCCGGTGTGGATCGCCCTCTTTACGACGCTGCGCAATTCCTATGAGATATACGGCGAGCCCTTCATCCGTCCGATCTGGAGTGATCTGACATACAAGGACCCAACCTACATTCTGCCGCTCCTTCTTTGTATCACGATGATTGTCACCCAGAAGTTGCAGCCGCAAATGATGGATGCCGCTCAGGCGAAGGTGATGACCTATGTGATGCCTATATTTTTCACGGCGATCATTTTGAACTATCCGGCGGGATTGAGCCTCTACATTTTCACCAACAACGTTCTGTCCATTGCGCAGCAATATGGTTTGAGAAAGTATTTAGAGAAGAAAGGCATCTCGCAAAAAGCCGATTCGAAAGAGAAGAAACAGAAGCCCGAGAAGAAAGAGAAGAAGGATGACGATGGGCGACAAAGATCCTCGCTCAGTGGAAAGCGCGCCTCCCGCTAGCTCTTCCGGCAGTTTGCCGCCTGACAAGCGCGAATGGGCCGCCAGGGTGGTTGCTGAAATGCTTCAGCGGATGGGGGTAAATCCGCGTCTCGACATCAAGGACGGCGCGGATGGTGGTATTTCGATCGCGGTCCATCTCGATGCCGACGTTCCAGGAGTTCAGGCCGGGAAGCGTTCTCACGTGCTGGATGCGCTTCAATTCCTCGCGAATAAGATAGTGAACCGCCCGGGCAGCGAGCGCCGGTGGATTTCCATTGGCGTTGGTGGACACCCGGAGCCCCGCATTCGCGAAGCGAGAAAGGCACCGGACGTTTCGCCGCCGCCGGCCGCCGTCACTCCGCCGGCGCCACGTCCTGCACCCGCGAAGACGGCGAACGGTCGTCCCACCTCGCCCCCGCCGCCGAAGCCCTCGGAGGAGGACGAATCGTCGGTGAAACCAAGCGATGACGCTGAGCTGTCGGCCGCAGCGCGAAACATCGCTAAAAGGGCGAGCGCCGATGGGCGTTTCTTCGCCATCTTGGGGATGAAGCGCGAGGACCGTGCTCGCGTGTTGCGCGCTGTCGAAGGGGTGGGTGGAGTGAAGGCTTCGGCCGAGGGTATCGGCCGCAATCGCCGCGTAGTCTTCACCCCGGACAACCCGGCGCCGCTGCCCAAAGGATCTCTTCCGATGGCGGAAGAAGATGAGTTGGAGGGGTGATGGCCAAACCCAAGACTCTGAAGGACAGGCTCTTCGGTGCCGCGGTTCTCAAGATGAGCTTCCGGCTGCGGGGAGATGAAAAATCGCCGGCCTTCCGATACGTCTATCCCGGAGTCTTGCGAGACCTCGAACTCGACGACAATGCGGTGGAAAAGTACATCGAAGACAATCGCGCCGAAGTCGAACGCGTCGCACGTGGCAAACCGACTGGCAGCGCGTAACCCGATAGAGTCAATGATCCCGCCTCGGGCGAAGGGGTCATAGTGCCCGCCGATTCGTTCACCATCGTGGCGCCGGCGACACCCCCGGTTGCGGGCGGGGTGGGAATACTTCGATTGTCGGGCCCGTCGGCTCTTCCTATCGCTCTCGAAGTTGCTCCCGATGTCCCGGCGGCGCCCGTGGCGCGCCACGCCTATTTCGCCAAATTCGTCGCCGCCGGCGACTCGGTTTTGGACGAAGGGTTGTTCATCTACTTTCGCGCCCCGCACTCGTACACCGGCGAGGACGTGGTGGAGCTTCAGGCCCACGGCAGCCCGCGGCTGATGCAGCTTCTGCAGTCGCAGATCCTTCGCGATCCCCGCGTTCGGGTGGCCGAGCCCGGCGAGTTTACCCGACGGGCCTTCCTGAACGGACGGATGGACCTGGCGCGCGCGGAAGCGATCGCCGATCTGGTGTCGTCGGAGTCGGAAGCCGGGCTGCGGTCGGCCGCACGGCAACTCCGGGGATCTCTTTCCGAGAAAGTTCGCGCGTTGCTGGAACCACTCCGAGCGCTGCACGCCGATCTGGAAGGATTGTTGAACTTCCCCGAGGAAGCGGAATTTGCGGCGGACACTCTCGAGGCGCCCCTTTTGGCGGTGGCGAAGAGCGCTCGCGAGTTGCTGGCAGAAGCAGGTCGGGGCGCGCTAATCCGGCGAGGCGCGCGCGTGGTGCTTTTTGGCCCGGTGAATGCGGGCAAATCGACGCTTTTCAACCGGCTGCTCGGAGAATCGCGGGCCCTGGTAGACGACGAGCCGGGAACGACCCGGGATTCGCTCGAGGGTCGGATGGAACTGTCTGGGTTGCTGGTCACGCTCATCGATACCGCTGGGCTTCGACCCATGCCTGGCCGGCTGGAATCACTTGGGATTGAGCGGACCCGTCAGGCTCTTGGCTCGTCGAATCTTGCGCTTCTTGTTTTGCCGCCAGATGCCACGCCCAGGCAGGCTGACGAGTGGATGCAAGAAGCTGCGGGATCCGCCGTGTTGCGGATTTTCAGCAAAAGCGATCTCCAACCAGCCGCGAATGGCGGCGGTCTTCGGGTCAGCGGCCGCACCGGCGCGGGATTGGCGGAGCTTGAGCAGGCCATTGTGGCAAAACTTTGGGGCGAAGGTATTCCTCAGGCAGTTGACCTCACTTCGGAGCGGCATGCCGATGCCGTGCGGCGCGCGAGCGATTGCCTTGATCGATCGATCGCCGCGCTCGCCAGCAGTACCCTCGAGGTAGTCTCAGGCGAAGTGGGTCTCGCGGCGGAGGCGCTCGGTGAGATTACCGGTGAGAATGCCTCGGAGGCCCTGCTGGACGCGATTTTCCAGCGGTTTTGTATTGGCAAGTGACCGCCATTGACGAGCGGCATTGTGGAACGGCCGACGGGCCTACCCGGCAGTTAAAGCCGGGAGTAGAAGAGGACCGATGACCGTGGGAAGGAATTTGGGAGTGGATGTCATCGTGGTTGGTCTGGGTCACGCCGGCTGTGAAGCCGCGTTGGCAACCGCGCGAATGGGGTTGGCGACGGTCGCGGTGACCCTTCGCCGGGACAGGATCGCGGTGATGAGCTGCAATCCGGCGATCGGTGGAACTGCCAAGGGACATTTGGTTCGGGAGCTTGACGCGCTCGGCGGTGAGATGGGACGCGTGGCTGACGCGACCGGAACACACTTCAAAATCTTGAACCAGTCGCGAGGCCCTGCTGTTCGCGCCAGTCGTGTCCTCTGCGATCGAGACGCCTACGCGGCGGAAATGGCGCGGGTGCTCCAGGAGCAATCGGGTCTCGAACTGGTCGAAGGCGAGGTGAAGACCATCATCCTTGATGCCGGCGCCGCGGCTGGGGTCCAACTCGTCGATGGCCGCGAATTTCGCTCGGGTGCGGTCATCTTGACCACTGGAACATTTCTTCGGGCGCTCATGCATGTGGGAGATAAGAAGGAAGAAGGTGGCCGGGTGGGCGATCTCTCGGCGCGCGGTTTGTCAGGGTGCCTCCGCGATCTGGGATTTGCTCTCGGACGGTTCAAGACCGGCACTCCCCCGCGCCTGCGCCGAAGCTCGATAAATTACGAGGACTGCCTTCCTCAGCCCGGCGAGGCGATCCCCGGGCCCCTCTCCCTGCGGACAACCCTGGAGGCAGAAGCGGGTCATCCATTTCCGCGGCTGCCGCAATTGCCGTGTCACATCACCCACACAACAGGGGAGACCCATCGCATCGTTCGCAGCAACCTTCACCGCTCGCCGCTCTACCAGGGAAGCATTGTCGGACGGGGACCTCGCTACTGTCCTTCCTTTGAGGACAAGGTCGTGCGGTTTGCTGACCGCGACCGTCATCAGGTCTTCCTCGAACCTGAAGGCGTCGGCGTGGACATCGTGTATCCCGCGGGCCTGTCGACCAGCCTGCCCGCGGAGGTGCAACTAGAAATGATTCGGTCGATTCCGGGACTGGAGGAAGTCCAAATCCTCCGGTACGGCTACGCGGTCGAATACGACTTCGCGCCACCGACGCAACTCAAGGAGACACTCGAGACGAAAGCAGTGCGACACCTCTACTTTGCTGGTCAATTGAACGGAACCTCCGGTTACGAGGAGGCCGCCTTTCAGGGACTGATTGCGGGAGTCAATGCCGCGCTGGCCATTCGGGGTGAAGGGGCCCTCGTTCTTCGCCGGGACGAGGCACATGGCGCTGTCCTCATCGATGAGTTGGTGACGCGAGGCGTGGACGAACCATTTCGGATGCTAACCTCGCGGTCCGAGCATCGGCTGCGCTTGCGAGAAGGCAACGCCGATCTACGGCTAATTTCGCATGGCCACAGGTTGGGTCTTGTATCTGCATCTGCGTTTCAGCGCACCGAAGCGCGGCGACGGTCGATCGCGGGTGAGGTGGCCAGACTCAAATCCGCAGGGCTTGTGGAAGTCCTTCGGCGCCCAGAGATGACCTACCGGCGGTTGGGCGGGGAGGATCCAAACCGTCCTTGCCTCCCGGACGATGTGGCTGAGGAGGTGGAGGTCGAGGTGAAGTACGAGGGCTACATCGCCCAGCAGGATCGGGCTGCGGCGCGCCACAGCGACAGTTTTGATTCGTGGCTCATCCCGGATGAAATGACATTCAAGAGCATCCAGGGATTCTCTGCAGAGGTCGTGGAGAAATTTGAACGGCATCGCCCGACTACGGTGGGACAGGCTCGACGAATTCCCGGCGTGACGCCCGCTGCCCTTGGGCTACTCCTGGTACACCTACGTCGCGCCAGCGCTGCCGCGAAAAACGTTGAATCTGCAACCAAATAGAAGTGAAAAGAAGGGTTGTGGAAAAGTTGTTGGTCAAGGTCGCCGCGCGCGCCGCACGGCAATGCTTTCAACCCGTTAGCCGCCGGCCGGTGAGTCGTCGCTGTGGATAATGCAGCGCTCGAACAGGCCCTCCTCGAGGGAGCCGGCGCGCTCGGTATCGGGGTCGATCCCCCGTCAGCCAAGAGACTCATCCAATATCAAGAGGAGTTGCTCCGCTGGAACTTGCGAGTCAACCTGGTCGGCCGAGCGAGCCTGCCCAGGGAGGTCATGGAAAAGCACCTCTTGGACTGCATCGCGGTGGTGCCCGAAGTCTCGTCGGCAGCAACATTGATCGACATCGGGGCCGGCGCGGGTCTTCCTGGAATCCCCTTGAAGGTGCTCTGCCCGACGATGGACGTGACGTTGGTGGATTCGATCGGGAAGAAAGTCGCGTTCATGCGGCACGCTATTCTGGAACTGGAGCTCGGACCTGGGATTCGCGTCCGACAGTCTCGCGCCCAGGGAAACCCCACTGCCGAGCAGCTTCCGGTGACCGAGGTGGCGATTTGCCGCGCGTTAACCGCGCTGCCTGAGTGGCTTGGCCTTGCGTTCTCTTATGTCGTTCCAGGCGGGCAAGTGGTAGCGATGCTCTCCAAGGCCGAAGATACCGCCATCGCAAAGGTCGCCACCCAGATCGGGGCGACGGTTAGG
>WNFJ01386148.1_pt1 | contig 15057 bp, 13 predicted proteins | sample 5400461 | NCBI WGS metagenome assembly WNFJ01 (sample SAMN13153349, study PRJNA577476) | soil metagenome | isolation source: 115 cm saprolite on Douglas fir-dominated hillslope | place: USA:California | collected 2013-09-17 | reverse complement strand
ACGTTGAATGAGCGGGCGCAGCGCGGCGAGCTGCACATTTCCGCCATTTCCATTCACGCGTACGCCTACGTCGCAGATAAATACGCGCTGTTGCCGTGCGGCGCTAGCATGGGCGATGGATACGGACCGCTTGTGGTCAGAAAACATCCAACGCCGAACGTCCAACGCTCAACACCCAATCAAGAAGCTGATGCTCGCGAGTCGTTGCGCAGCGGAACGATTGCTGTCCCCGGCAAGATGACCAGCGCATTTCTGGCCCTTCAGCTTTTCCTCGGAAAATTTGATTATGTTGTCGTGCCGTTCGACAAAATTTTCGATGCGGTAGAAAGCGGACGCGCGGATGCCGGTTTGATCATTCACGAGGGGCAACTCACATACGCGCGGTCGGGTTTTGAGAAGATCGTCGATCTTGGTGAATGGTGGAAGCGTAAGACCGGGCTGCCATTGCCGTTAGGCGGAAATGTGGTGCGCAAAGATATCCCGCTGCCAGTGCGACGCGACGTCAGCGAGATCATTCGCGAAAGTATCGATTACGGTCTCACACATCGGGACGAAGCCGTCGCTTACTCGCTCGCATACGCGCGCGACATGAACGCGCAGCTCGCCAGCAAGTTCATCGGCATGTACGTGAATGAATTTACCCGCGATTATGGCGAGACTGGGCGCGCAGCAATCCGCAAGTTTCTGAGTGACGCTCGCGACAAGGGCTACATCGACGTTCCAATCGAAGTGGAGTTCGTGGAATAACTCCAAAAGCTACGGCTGGGAAACCCCTCGTTCGTTGGCGAAAATTGTCTTGCCACAGAATTCGCAACAGACGTATCAATGATGGCTCGGTGAAGGCATTGCTGCCGGCCAGAGACGAGCATTTGTCCGTTTGAATCAGAACGAGCTACTCGAGAAAACGCAACTTTGCTCATGTAGATATAGCGAATCATCCGCGGATTACCTACGCCGTTAAGGTGCCATGGCAGACAACGACAAACGAAAGTTTGATCTACCCTGGGCGACCTTACTGCCTGTCGCGGCAGTACTGGCCGGAATCGTGGTCCAGTACAAGCCACTTGTCAGCGAACGCCCGTCGGTTCCGATCGAAAAGACTGCTCCAATAATCGCAGCGCAGGACGTCGATGCGCGACTGTGGCAGGACCCAATCGGTGTTGCGCAAAAACAAAAAACGTTGCTGGACGAAAAAATCGAGAAAGGCGTAGCCAAAAAGGGCGTTGCCGAATCGCACAGCATCGCCGCGCTGTCTGCGCTGCTTCATCAGGACGCCAGCACATTTCCTGGAAATGTTTTGGTACTGGCAGTGATGCTCGACGCCGGGCCCTACAGCGAACAAGCTGAGTCGCGTTTACGCGCGCGACAAGCAGTATTGGAGGGACTAAGCGAGAGCGGCTTTGTACCAGTCGATGGCGAGCACATAGGGTTTGTAACGCGGGATTGGCCGCCCGATTCGCCGTTCGCCAGCGAAGGTGCCCTGCTGCTTCCATGGGAACAATGTGAAGCGGTCGGCGACCCCTCGCGCGTTTCGCCGCCCGGCACGCGACGCGTCCTTGTTCTCTGGTTGCCGTCAGTGAGCTTTAGCCCGTATCCACTGACGTATTTCGCGAGCCTGATTAATCAGCTGGTTTCGGACGTTCGCGACAAGGTCCAAGTCAAACTTATTGGTCCGGCAAATTCCAACGGTTTGCAGAACATGGTGCGTGAAGTGCGCTGGTATCGGCTGGGTCCCGCGACGCAAGAGGCGCTTCGCGGCGTCCAGATTATTTCGCCTCGGGCGACTTCCTCGGACATGTTGCTGCTCTCGTCGCCCGGTTTCGGAACGAGCGGACCTGCCGGGAAATCCGTGAGTGAACTATTGGAAAACTCGGTTCCGAAGGATCCAAACAATCCCAGGAGCGGACTGCGTTTTATTCGCACGATTGCACCCGACGATTTTGTATTGCGAAAGTTAATCGCTGAACTCGAGCGCCGCAGAATTCCCGTTACGCCACAAACAGCACCTGATGGTCGCGTCGTTACCCCTTCTCACATCGTAATCTTAAGCGAGTGGGACACTCCCTACGGCCGGTCGTTGGACGCGACCATCACAGCAGAGGCTTCGGGGCAAACGATTAACGATGTTGTCGAGCAAACAAAAAAGCCGCCGGCCTGGATACATTCCTATCATTATCTTCATGGAATNNNNGCAAAGACAATCAGCGCGAGCAAGAGCAACAATCTCAGCCGGGGCAGAACACCGTCGCTGTAGAGGCGACGGAAGGATTGAACCAATCCGATTATCTTCGCCGGTTGGCGCGCCAGATGAGAGAGGACAATGCGCGATGGAAACGCCAGGACGGGTACGGTATTCGCGCGGTCGGTCTGCTCGGAGCTGATGTCTACGACAAAATGATGATCCTACGCGCATTGCGTCCGGAGTTTCCCGCCGCTGTTTTTTTCACCAACAACTACGACGCGCATTTTGAGCGGCACGACAATTGGGCCGACACGCATAACCTGCTGATCGTTTCGCCATTCGGCAGCACGTTGCCGGAAATTTATCTTCAGCAGCGCATCGCTCCGTTTCGCGACAACAATCAGACGTCGATGTACGTCGGCACACTGGTCGCCACCGAGCGCATGAGCAAGGAAGAAGTCGAATCGCTCCTATGGCAAACGCGCATTTTCGAAATTGGGCGGCACGGCGCGTACGATCTGAGTCCACCCTGGTATCTCTGGCGGCCCAGTGATTCAAAGTTTGTGTTGGAAAGGAATTACAAGAAAGACCAGCACGAAAAGACGTGGTTTCGGGAGTGGTTATTTACGCCTGGTGTAATCAGCGGACTTATAATCATTGCATTGTCAATTCTGGCGATGGCAGCATGGACCAGCGTCAGCATTGCCCGCCGCAGATTACCGGGCGGCGGCACTGCCACTCAGCGGCTGAAACGCGCGCTCGTCAGCACAACCTTCTGGCTGGTCTGTGGCGTGCCGCTCATTGTTTTTCTGGTTGCTCTGGTGGCGCAATACTGGGGATCCGAAGAACCGCTGACCTTTTTCTCAGGTATCAGTGTTTGGCCAACTGAAATGGTGCGTCTGATCGCATTGATGCTCGCTATCTTCTTCATGTTCAAAGCCAGCTTCGACCTTCGTGCGAACGCCAGGCGCATCGAGACTGAGTTTTCGTTTGCGCCGTTGCCATTGACGCCTTTTCGATGGCGGGATCTCGGGATCGGCTCCGAACGTTGGCGGCTGAAAGAATCTCCACGCACCTCACGCTTTTCCGCCGAAGAAGCCTGGCACGCTTACCTCTGCCGGCACAAATTCTGGCCCCGGCTGATTCGAATCGGAATTCTGTTTACGCTGTATTGGATTTTCGCGTTGACCGTTTTGCAATTGTCTCCGCAACCGCTCCCGCCCGCGCGCGGCATTCCGGTTTTCAAAATTGACGCTGTTGTGTTTTATCTCACCGGTGTCGGTTTACTGCTTTCGATGCGATTCAGTTAAACAGCAATTTCATTCGCATGTTTGGCCGGGAGGTAACCAAATGGGGTGACCGCGTGGTCGACCGATCTCACCGAAGCCCGCCGCTGACCGAAGAGGAGCTTTCGGCATATCACGAAATCTTTTTTGTGGCACAGCGGACAAAAGTCGTCGCACCCCTGATCTGGTATCCGCTTCTCGTCCTCACGTTGCTCGTTGTGGCGCGCTCTTCCTTATTCGATAACTGGACCTGGCCTCCTGGTCTTATGTTGATCATTGGCATCACTGCGGCATGGGCATTGGGCAGCGCCATTTTGCTAAGGCGCGCCGCCGAGGATTTGCGCGAAACTGCACTCAACGATTTGCGGCGATTTCGCTTGTTAGGTCAGGAAAGCGACGTAAAACGACGAACGTTCGACGAACTCATCGCTGAGATTCGCGACCTCAAGACTGGTGCATTTGCGCCATTGAGTGACCAGCCATTTGTTCAAGCTGTGCTATTTCCCGGGGCTGGCCTCGGCCTTCTCGCGGTCGCGCAGCGTTTGCTCGGTATTTTCTAGCTAACGTGAATTAGAATTTTCTTGCCACACGGTTCGCTCGAAGCGTATCGATGCTGACTCGGTGAAGGCACTGCTGGAAGCGAGCGGCCATCTTTTCCGTCTCAGTCGAGTCGGATCTTGCGTCGGTATGTGCGCCTGCGCGTTACTCGCGTTTGGCAGCTGCAAAAAAGACGAGCCGATCGACGAAGCTAAAGCAGCAGGAAAAAGCACGGCCGACTTTCCGCAAATCACCGCAGACATTTTCAAGCCCATGGATGGCGGCATTGATCTTTCACCGGAGGAAATCATGGGCCGCAATACCTGGAACCTCTGGAGCGGAGGCAATGAGCATTTTTGGAATCACACCGCGCAGGACAGTTTTGGTCTGATGGATCTGCTGAAGATGCTCGATAACCGCAAATTTCCGCGCGGCGAACGCTTTAAAGTTCTCGGCCTGGTGAACGAGCCGGGATTCCGCGCGGCGAGTAAGCCGGACGAATTTGGCTTATGGCTCGACGAAGAAGCGGAGCCCGAACCGGCAGGCATCAATACAACAGTTTACGGCAAACCTTCCGGTGTACTCGGTTTTCGTCTTTTTCCGAATCCGGATTTCAACGAGGAAGCGCGTAAGAAATGGAATGGTGATCGTTTCATGAACGATCCCATTTACTACAACGACAACAAGCTCATCCGTCCGTATCGGGTCGGTGTAGCGTGCGGCTCCTGCCACATCGCGCCCAATCCGAGTAATCCGCCGCTCGATCCGGAAAATCCGCGCTGGGAAAATCTGGCCTCAGCGATCGGCAATCAATACATCAACGAAGGAAAGGTGTTCGCCTGCAACGTCGAGAAAGGCGGCTTCTTTTACGAAATGCTTCTCGCACAGCCTCGCGGCACTTCCGATACCTCGCGTATCGCGACCGATCACATTAACAACCCAAATGCAATCAACCCGATCTTTTTGCTTGCTGAGCGAGAACGCATCGCGGTGCCGGAAAAGATGGCGGGCGGAACACTCGCGTTACCCGGAGAAAAAGAGGAGATGCCGGTGCCGCACATCCTAAAGGACGGTGCCGATTCGATCGGTGTTCCAGGCGCAACAATTCGCGTTTACGTGAACATCGGAATGTTCTCTGAATATTGGCTGACGCGCCACCAACGGTTGATCGGTCTCACGAAGCAGGAACCATTCGAGATCCCTTATGCTCGCGAGCATTCCATTTTCTGGCGCGCGACCGAAGAGCGTCTGGCAAATATCGCCGCCTTTTTCCGCAGGCTTCAACCATTTCATCTCGCTGACGCGCCGGGCGGACAGGCTTACATCACTACGGATGCCGCCGTGATGACGCGCGGAAAAGAAGTTTTTGCCGAAAGTTGTGCAGCGTGTCACTCGAGCAAACAACCGCCGCCGAACGTCGATCCGCGCTCGGGCGAAGGGAAAGCCTGGTTCCACGCTGCGGTAATGGACCCCGATTTTCTAAAGGACAATTTTTTATCTAACGAAAAGCGATATCCATTGACGAAGATCGAGACCAACTCGGCGCGCGCGTTCGCGACAAACGCAAAAGCCAATCACGTCTGGGACAACTTCTCCTCACTCACGTACAAGGAACTATCGCCCGTTGACGAGCTTGAATTTTTCAACCCGTTTGATGAGACGCATCCGATCAAATTCAAGCCAAAAGAAAAGGACGTCGCCCCGGGATATTATCGTACGCCGTCCCTGGTCAGTGTCTGGAGTTCGGCGCCATTTTTGCATAACAACATGCTCGGAAAATTTACGGGCGACCCCTCTGTGGCGGGGAGAATGGACGCGTTTAATGATGCGGTCGAAAAATTGCTCTGGCCGGAGAAACGGCTGAATAAGGATTCCATCTGGCGAACGCAAAACGATTGCTCGCTGCATTTGCGCAAGGAATTTGTGCCACCCGTGCTGAAACCGCTTCGAGCGCTGGCAGATCGTGACGGGTACATCAAAACCGGGATGATTCCAAAAGGCACGCCCGTGAACCTGGTTGCCAATCTGGATCCGGACACTGAACACAGGGTTGTCTTTGTTAAAGCCGCGGAAAAGTTGATCAAGCTTAAAACCACGAACCTTTCGCGCGACGAAGCCGCTGCCGAATTTAATCAACTCATTCCGGATCTGCTCGCAGCGAATAAATGTCCCGACTTCGTCGAAGACAAAGGACATTATTTCGGCACAGACCTGCCGGATTCAGACAAGCGCGCTCTAATCGAATACTTGAAAACGTTTTAGCGCGTTGAAAGAAAGGAAACAAATGGCAGTCACAGTCCCAGAAATGTTAAAGATGTCGCAGGCTCAGCTCGACGATCTGTTCACGGAGAGTCCGGTTGGGGAAATTCCCAAGGGTGAGGCTAAAGGAACGGCGATCGTGGCACCGGGGACGACTTACACGCAGGATGTTGCGAATTTCATAAACCGTTTTGCGTGGCAGGGAAAAGTTTTTGATCCCGGCAAAGGCGTGTTGCGAAACAAAATCTTGCCCTTCGGATTAAACGCCATCATCGCCAAGGTCTACAAGGGTTCGAGCTGGATGGACAAGAAGGAGTGCATCGTCCTCGATTACTCGGAGACTTCGCTGCTGGCGCATTGGGTCCGCGATGAGATTCGTGAAGTCGCGCCATGCACTTACCTCGGCAAAGTTTACCTGGGCAAAAAGCGATTGATTGATTTCGCCCTGGAGTTTCCGGCTGCCACGTAATCAGATCGTGCGGCCATCGGAGATGCCGTGAATTCGAACGTTAGCCGCCCAATACCGCGAGCCAATACCGGTTCGCGATTTCTGAATTGGATGAGCGGCACCACGATGTTCCTGCTGCAGATGGAACGCCGAATCGATCCCTGGCTCCGGCCAATATTCGACGCAACCCTTCGTGACCCCGTCGCCCGCCTGGTGACCGCGTTGATGAACAAGCAGCGCAAAGACGAAGGCTTGAAAATCGCCGAGGAAAAGCTGTTGCCTAACGAGGAGGAATTTCTCGACTCCGTCATCGAGAGCTTTACGACGCAAATGCGAGGACTCTGGAAACCTGGCGGATTTGAGCGCGGCGGGAACACCAAAACTCAAGGCATCGTCCGCGGCGAGTTTATCGTTCACGACAATCTTCCGCCGCAATTTCGCCACGGCATCTATGCCAAACCGCAAACGTTCCGTTGCTGGGTCCGCTTTTCGGGGCCCGGTCCTTACATCACGCCAGACATCGACGACGTCGGTTTCATGAGCATCAGCATCAAGCTCATGGCAGTGCCCGGGCCGAAATTGACTCCACGCCCACATTTGTCACACAAGACATAAGGTCGAATGCGCACCTCCAAAAATGGAGCGTGAAAAATGCGCAGATTTTTCATTTCGTTAATTTCGAGCAACCCCACATCGCGGACATGATCATGCAGGGGTTGTGGGTGAAGACGCAGAGCAGCCCGTTTGAAGCTCCGTACTTTAGCTGCGTGCCGTATCTTCTGGGCGAGGGCCAGGCGATGCAATATTCGGTCTGGCCGAGGACGAACAAGAAAACACCGATCCCGCGGCTGCCTTTGCGTCCGCCAGATGATTATCTGCGCAACGCGATGGTCAAGGCGCTGAGCGAAGGGGACGTTGAACTCGACTTTCGGTTGCAATTGCAGACCGATCCTTTCCTGATGCCGATTGAAAACAACGGCGTGCTCTGGCCGGAGAAACTTTCGCCACGGGTATCAGTAGCAACACTTCGGCTGCCAAAGCAGAAATTCGATTCGCCGGCACAAATGGAATTTGCCAGGAAGCTCTCTTACAACCCATGGCATACCATCGCCGAGCATCGGCCACTGGGTAATCAAAGCCGCGCCCGGCAGCGGATGTATTTCGAGTTGTCGAAACTACGCCATGACATGAACAACGTGCCTCATTACGAGCCCACAGGTGATGAGGTGTTCGAGCAGGCGCCATGACTCCTCAGTCGAACTTCATGTTCCTGACGCCGATCATTCCGGAGCGGGAGACCGAGCTTCGGCAGTTGCTCGATTCGATGAACCAAGGGCCGGGACAGGTGGATCCGAATAACGCTCTGTTGCCATTCGCGGAATTCGAGACGCTCCACTTCGCGCGATTCGTTATTCTTGACGACAAAACGACTGAAGATATCCGCGTGTACGGATTAACGCCGCGCACTTATCCGCTGTATCTGGCATTCCTGGGCGATGTCGATGGCGACGCGAACGCTTTTCTGGGCAAGTTGATCAAGCGCGCGGGCAAGGGCTTGGGAAAAATTTTCTCATGCTGTCAGGGATTCGGCCCTGACACAGACCTTCTCGATTGGATGAAACAACACGACGCCCCGGCTATTGCTGCCTACGTGAATTGGCGGGGGCGAACAGTGCGCCAGATTCGCGAAGAAGCCGCGCTTTACGATGCGCTTGAGAATTATATCGACCGAAACCATGCAACTTTGCACGGCCTGCCACCGCGCGAGCTTCATGAGAAATTGCGGACCTTCGTCAACGCGGAACAATCGGGAGGACACGTAACGTTATCGAAAGAAAGTCCAACACCGATCGGATGGCAGATCAAAAATCTGCTGCACATGATCGGGTTTCCGTTGCTGGGTTTGCTGCTATCGCCACTGCTTCTTGTTGCCGCGCCGTTTTACATCTTTGCGCTTCGCCGCTTGGAGAAAACCGATCCCGAAGTTTGTCCCACCGCAGATCAGAAACATTCTGACGACCTCTCGAGCTTCGAGGACCACGACGTCACGAATCAATTCAGCGCGATGGGAAGTTTGAAGCCCGGTCTCGTGCGACTGTTGACGACCAGCGTCGTACTCAAAACCGTCAACTACGGAGCGCGCCATATTACGCTCCCTGGCCGACTCGGTCGGATACGCTCGATTCACTTCGCACGGTGGGTCTTTGTTGCTGGCAGGGAGCGAATGATTTTTTGCAGCAACTACGACGGCAGCGTCGAGAGCTACATGGATGACTTCATCAACAAAACAGGTTTTGGGCTGAATGCGTCCTTTAGCAATGGGATCGGTTATCCAAGAACGAATTGGCTCGTGCGCGATGGTTGCATCGACGAGCGAAACTATAAGGAATACCTCCGGCGTCATACGTTACCAAGTCAGGTTTGGTACAAGGCTTATCCAGGATTTAGTGCGGTCGACTTGGAGAGAAACACTCGGATTCGTCAGGGATTGGAGATGTCGTCGATGACTGACGAGCAAGCCCGCGACTGGGTCACACTGCTATGAGCCAAATCGATTATGCCGACGTGCAAGGTCTCGTACGCTTTGGATACGGTCAGATGACGAGCGCGTCGTACGTTCTCGTCCGCGTGAAGAACACAGATGCGGCAAAAGCGTGGATCCGCTCGGCTCCGGTAACCACAGCTGTTGCACAAAAGCCGCCTCCGAAGGCTGCGATGAACATCGCGTTCACGGCGCCTGGCCTTGGAGCGCTCGGCGTTCCGGAGTCCATCATTGCCGGTTTTTCGCATGAGTTTCGTGGAGGCATGGGGCAAGAAAGCCGCGCCCGACAATTGGGTGACGTTGGAAAAAACGCGCCATCAAATTGGACTTGGGGTAGTTATCGACGTGAGCCCGACGCGCTGTTGATGTTTTTTGCGGAACCGGACCAGTTCGATTCGTTTGTCCAAAGGTCCCGCGATCACAACTGGAGTGAAGCATTCGAGGAGATTACGTCGCTTGGCACCAGCAATCTCGACGGGGACGAACCGTTCGGGTTTGCGGATGGCATCAGCCAGCCGCAGATCGATTGGGAGCAGCAGCTGGAGAGGCCATGCACTCAGTTGGAATACACCAACGCTGTCGCGTTGGGTGAGTTCCTGCTCGGTTATCGTAACGAGTACGGAAAGATAACCGATCGGCCATTGCTCGAGCCCGATGCTGCCACCACAGGTTTGCTAAACGCGGAAGATGCGCCCGCAAAAAAAGATCTGGCACGAAACGGAACTTATCTGGTCATGCGGCAATTGGAACAGGACGTCCGAGGCCTCTGGAAGTTTCTTTATGAGCAAGCTGGCGGAAATGTTGCGGACGCCAACCAATTGGGCGCGAAAATGGTTGGCCGTACGCGAACAGGCGATCCTTTGGTGCCGATCCAGGCCGAACCGATTCCCGGCACGGATCCGCACACCGTTACGCAGAATCAATTTACTTATGAGAGCGATCCAGTTGGCGCGCGGTGTCCTTTCGGCGCACATGTTCGCCGAACGAATCCCCGCAACAGCGACTTTCCTGGGCGGCGCCTCAGCGCACTTCAAAAGCTTATCATTATGCTGGGTTTCGGCCCGAAGGGGTTCTACGATGACCTGACGTCATCGGTTCGGTTTCATCGTATTCTGCGACGAGGTCGTGAGTACGGTTCGGAGCTATTGCCCGAAGAAGCGCTGCAGTCAGCGCCGCCTAACGAGTCGCCTCGCGGATTACATTTCGTCTGTCTCAATGCCAATATTTCGCGGCAATTCGAGTTTCTCCAAAATGCATGGATAGCGAACACCAAGTTCTCCGGCGTAACCGGAGAAAGCGACCCGCTTCTGGGCAATCGTGAATCAATACCGGGGTGCCCGGTTACCGGCAACTTTACCATTCCTGGCGACGGCACACCGCGGCAGCGCGTGTCCGGCCTGCCCCAATTTGTGACGCTCCGCGGCGGCGCCTACTTCTTTTTGCCAAGCTTGCGCGCGTTACGCTATTTCGCCGGAGCTTGACGGCTGGTCAGTAGCGGATCGTCGCGCGAAGCATGAAAAGCGCTTGTGTGCGCGGCAGTTCTCCGGCAGTTTCGTTCCGGTATGGCATCCGACCGCAGGCTGGGTTGTCTAAGTATCTTTTTGTTCATCGCGCTTTGCGCCAGTCTGTTCGTGAACTTTGTGTTGATGATCGCCGCGTTTCAGCGCGTCGGCGGTATCAGGGAAGCAGAACCGATCCCGCGTTTTCGCGAGATCCTGCTTCAAAGAGGTGGCCGCGCGACCACAGATAAAATCGCAGTTATCACCATGCGCGGCCTGATCAGCACCTCGATCCCGGGAAATGTCAGCGACTCGATGGTGGACGACATGCGCGCAGCACTTCAACAGGCGCGCGAAGATAGTCGTGTTAAAGCCATCGTGCTGGAGATCGATTCGCCCGGCGGAGAAGTCACCGCTTCCGATGAGATCTACAGCGCGGTTGTAAAGACGCGCGCGAGGAAACCTGTTGTCGTTTACATGGATTCATTGGCGGCCTCGGGCGGATATTATGTCTCCTGCGGCGGCAAATTTTTGATGGCCAATGAAACGACGATCACCGGGAGCATCGGCGTAATCATTCAAACCCTGAATTACGAGCAGCTGTTTAACAAAATCGGCCTGGCATCCGTAGTTTTTAAGAGCGGCAAATTCAAAGACATGTTGAACGGAGCGCGACCGATCACGCCGGAGGAACGGGAGCTCGTGCAGAACTTCATCATGAGCACGTACGACAAATTTCTCGGCATCGTCGCAAAGGAGCGAAACCTGCCGGCTGATCTTCTCCGCAACACGATCGCCGACGGCCGAATTCTCTCCGGCAAAGAAGCATTGCAGAACAAACTCATAGACGGTCTCGGTGAATTAGACGACGCCTTCACCAAAGCAAAACAACTGGCCAATGCGCCAGACGCGAAAGTCGTGAAGTACGGACCGCCATTTAGTCTTTCCCGGTTCCTGCGCGTATTTGGAGAATCGGAGTCGAAAATCGAACTGCAACTTCCGAAACAACTCCTGCCGCAACTGGAATCGGGGCGCGCGTATTTCCTGCCGAGTTACTACGCTCCGTAGGCGCTGAGGGTAGCGCACACTTCAGCACACCCTCATGCTATTCGGGAACGTTTTTGCGACATTCGGAGCGGCCCCAAGCCTCGCCCTGGGTTTGCTTTCCGCTCTTTACTTCATTGCCAGTCTCTGTGTGTATGTGTCGCTGATTTATCAGATCAGCACACGGATTCGTAGCGCTTCCGGGGCTGACATGCCGACGGTCGCTTTTGGACTCCCGGAAGCAGTTCTCGCCAGTGTGCTGACCTTTTTCTTTCTACTGACGATTAGCTCAACAGATCCGGACCCGGCGCTTCAATTTCACCCACGTAATCTTCTGGCCAATTTCCTCCTCAGCGCTTTCGTAGTGCTCGTCATAGTCAGTCTTTTGCAATTTCGCGGTTTTGATGTCGGCGCGTTAGCGGGATTTCTCAGAATCAGTTTTTTCCGAACTTTAGGGACTGGAGCCATTCTGCTCTTTTTTGCTTATCCATTGATCGGTTTTTCCGAGACCATTAATCAGCGGTTTTTCGGTGGCGGCTCAAGCAAGCAGAGTATCGTCGAGTTCTTCAGCGGATCGCGCACCATCGAGGAGCGGATCATGATCATTGTTTTCGCGGTCGCAATCGCCCCGATCGTCGAGGAGTTTGTTTTTCGATTTTTCATCTACGGTGTGCTCAAACGCTATGTTGGCTGTCTTCCGGGGGTGATACTTAGCTCGCTGCTATTCGCCGCGGCGCACGCACATTTTCCCTCGTTCGTGCCACTGTTTGTCTTGGGGAGCTGTTTCGCGATTGCCTACGAATGGAGCGGCTCGATTCTTGTTTCGATGACCATGCATTCCCTCTTCAACTCCCTGACTCTCACTGCCCTCGCGTTTCCAGAGCTCATTTCTCAATGAAACTCGGTGCTCTGGGTGAAGACCGACTGCTCAACCAAATCTTGCTTCATCTTCCGCGTGGGAGAGATCCGAAGGTCTTTGCGGGTGCAGGCGACGACTGCGCGATTATTGAAATACCGGAAAGCAAAAAATGTCTCGTGCTAAAAACGGACTGCGTTGTCGAAGGCGTGCATTTTGTGCACGGAACGAATGCGTCAGACGTCGGATGGAAAGCAATGATGCGTCCGTTGAGCGATTTCGCCGCGGCGTCAGCTCTGCCTCAGTTCGCGTTGATTACGCTTATTGTTCCGCAGCAAACCGACGTGGCGTGGGTGCGAGGACTCTATCGGGGGCTGCGCCGAGCGGCGAACCGCTTCAAAGTGAGCATTGTCGGTGGCGAAACGAGCAACACACCGGGGCCAATCGCGATTTCGGTGAGTGTGATCGGATTTGTTGAGAAACCCCGCGCGACCTCGCGCCGGGGCGGAAGATCGGGTGACGATCTTTTCGTTACCGGCCGGCTTGGCGGCGCGCTGAAACAAAAGCATTTGAAGTTCGTCGCGCGAATTGCGGAGTCGCGCTGGCTTACAAAAAATTTCTCGATCCACGCTATGATGGATTTAAGTGACGGACTCGGAGCAGATCTTCCTCGACTCGCGCGCGCAAGCAAAGTGGGATTCGACATCGAGCTGGAAAAATTGCCGGTCACCCGTGGTGCAACCACCGACAACGCGATTTCAGAAGGCGAGGATTACGAACTGCTCTTTGCCGTGGCGCCTCGCGACAGAAACCGCTTGGAGCGCGAGTGGCGACGAAATTTTCCGGACTTACCGCTGACGCGAATTGGTTCGCTCAATCGCAAATCGCCCGTAACGGATGCAAAGCAACGGCCGGGCTTTCCAATCGCAAATCGCAAATTACCTCTTGGCTACGTTCATTTCCAACAGCCCCGCTGAAACGGGAGCAATCGCGCGACAAATTGCGGAGGATCTTGTGGCCGGTGCCGTGTTGGCGCTCAAAGGCGAACTGGGCAGCGGCAAGACTTTGTTCACGCAGGGTCTCGTCGCGGGTCTGGGGACCGACACCGCAGTAACGAGTCCGACCTTTACTATCGTGCACGAATATCAAGGTGGTCGAATGCCCGTTTACCATTTCGATTTCTTTCGCCTGGAAAATCGAGAATCAGCCGTGCGGCTTGGACTGGAAGATTATTTTTTTAGCGATGGCGTTTCAGTGATCGAATGGGCCGATCGATTCCCGGAATTGATCCCAGAGCAGGCGCGCTGGATTTCCTTTGCAATAAAATCGGAGCGTCAGCGGATCATAACGCTAATTCATCACGGTCATGAAAATTCTTGCGCTTGAGCTTTCAACCTCGCGCGGCAGCCTGGCGTGGCTGGATGGCGAAATCGAGTTCGCTCGCGAATGGCCTAACTACCGAAAAAATTCCGCGGCGTTTTTCGAGAACCTTCACGCGGTGCGAAGAAAATTCGGCGCGCCGGAAACGATCGTTGTCGGACTTGGTCCCGGCTCGTATGCCGGGACGCGCATCGCGATTTCGGCCGCGATCGGGATACAGCTTTCCTGTGATGCGCGCTTGATCGGGTATCCCTCGATTTGCGCAATGGAATGCGAAGCGCAGGAATACTGTGCGATTGGCGACGCGCGCAGGAAATCTTTTTTCTTCGTGCATATCCTCAAGAATGAAGTGATTGAAGGCCCAACGCTCTTTTCTGACCTCGAGCTGAAAGCGAAACTGGAATCGCTCGACCCGGCAACGCCGGTTTTCTCTTCAGAGTTGCTTCTGCAGTTTCACCGCCCCTTAATTTCGTTTCCTTCGGCTCTCATTCTGGCCACACTTGCGAAGGAGCCCCGACGAAGCTTTTGTCTGCCACCGCTGGAACCAATTTATTTGCGCGAACCACACATCACCATGCCGAAATGAAAGAAACTTACCGCTGCTGGGCTGAAATAGATCGCGCCGCGTTGCGGCACAATGCGAAAGTCGTACGGGATCGAATCGGACCCGCTGAGATGCTCGCGGTCGTGAAAGCCAATGCTTACGGCCACGGATTGGTCGGCGTCGCGGAAGCGCTAGCCGATGAGGCACAATTATTTGGCGTCGCCAATCTTCAAGAAGCTCTTACACTGCGCGAATCGCTGCCGCATCCGATAGTGATTCTTGGCCCGGCAACCCCTGAGGAACGCCCGACAATCGCCGAGCACGGATTTATCCCGACGATCTCCGGTTTGGAGGAAGCCCAGGCGTTCGATCGGTTGAAGGCGGTATCAGTCAATTTCAAGATCGACACTGGCATGGGGCGAATGGGCGTGGTGCAGAATGAGGCACGCGAGGTTTTTCAACGCGTCGCGGGAATGGCGA
>WNFJ01668326.1_pt2 | contig 15059 bp, 15 predicted proteins | sample 5400461 | NCBI WGS metagenome assembly WNFJ01 (sample SAMN13153349, study PRJNA577476) | soil metagenome | isolation source: 115 cm saprolite on Douglas fir-dominated hillslope | place: USA:California | collected 2013-09-17 | reverse complement strand
CCACTGAACCACCGGCACCACCCACACCACCGCCAGCCAGCGTCACCTGCCATCACCGACACGCAGGTGACACTGGCCTTCACGCCCGACTGTGGGACCGCCGATATCCAGTCCGCTCCTCATGGAGCGCCGGGCTTGGTCGGGGAGCCACGGGGTATCTCCGGGATTAGCGACGGGGTTTTCGTTAAGAAATATGCATCATGCTCATCGATATGCATGACGCATATTGACGTGCAAGACGGATACGGGTGAACAGGATGCCAGCTTCCAGCGCTCTGCGTTGGACCCGGACCTTCCCGGCCCGCGCCGACCAGATCGGTGAGGCGCGCAGGTTCCTCGCCCACATCCTGGACGGCCTTCCGGGGGCCGATGACGCCATCCTGTGTGTTTCCGAGCTGGCCACAAACGCCGTGATCCACAGCAATTCACAGCGGCCCGGTGGCTCGTTCTCCGTCCGCGCCGGGATACGCCACGGTGGCTGCCTCCGCGTCGAGGTCGAAGACCAGGGCGGCCCCTGGGGCCAGCCGGTCTGCGCGGACGGTCAGCACGGGCGCGGGTTACTGATCGTCGGCCGGCTCGCCTGTGACTGGGGTGTCGCCGGCGACAGCCAGGCAGGCTGGACTATCTGGTTCGTAATCACAGCCAGCGGGCCATGCGGCCAGGACGGGCAGCACGGCCAGGACGGGCAGCACGGCCAGCACGGGCAGCACGGTCAGCACGGGCAGCACGGGCAGCACGGTCAGGCGGCAAGCTCGGCGCCGTTGAAGGCCGCCCAGAGTGACGCGTAGGCGCCGCCGGCCGTGAGCAGGTCGTCGTGGCTGCCTGACTCCACGATGCGCCCCCCGTCGACGACCACGATCCGGTCAGCCCGCGCCGCGGTAGTCAGCCGGTGCGCCACGACCAGGGTGGTGCGCCTGGCGGTCAGCCGCTCGGTCGCTTCCGTCACTGCGGCCTCGGTGGCCAGATCAAGGGCGGCCGTGGCCTCGTCAAGGAGCAGGATGTCGGGATCGACCAGGTAGGCCCGCGCCAGGGCGATCAGCTGGCGCTGCCCGGCCGACAGGTTCCGCCCGCGTTCGGCAATCTGGTGGTTGAAGTCACCAGGGAGCCGCGCGATCATGTCGATCGCGCCCACCGCCCGCGCGGCCGCTTCGACCTCGGCGTCGGCCGCCTCCGGCCTGCCGTACGCGATCGCGTCGCGTACCGTGCCGGCGAACAGGTGGGCCTCCTGCGGGACCACGCCGAGCCGCCGCCGGTAGCTTTCCAGGTCGTAATCCCGGACGTCCATGCCGTCCACGAGAACCTGGCCCGATGTCACGTCATAGAACCGGGCGACCAGCTTGACCAGGGTGGACTTGCCCGCCCCGGTCTCGCCGACCAAGGCCACGGTCTCGCCGGGCGCCACCGTGAGGTTCACGCCAGCCAGCGCCTCACGCTCGCCGCCGTAGCTGAAGTGCACGTCGCGGAACTCGATGCGGCCCGGCCCGTGTACCGCCGGGCGCGGATGCCGCGCCTGCGGGGTCGACGTGGGAGTCCGCAGCAGCTCCCGGATGCGGCGCAGCCCCACCGCCGCCTGCTGGTAGCCATCGAACACCTGGGAGAGCTGCTGGACGGGGGAGAACAGCAGGTCGATGTAGAGCAGGTAGGCGATCAGCGCGCCCGCGGTGAGCGCCCCGCTGCGCATCTGCCCGGCGGCGACCAGCAGGACCACGGCCCCGGCGATGGTCGACAGCGATTGCACGAACGGGAAGTACAGCGCGATGTAGCGCTGCGCGCGCAGCCGCGACCGGCGGTAGCCGTCACTGAGCCCCGAGAAGCGGGCCCGGTTGCGCCCCTCACGTCGGTACGCTTGCGCGACCCGAAGGCCCGCGACATTCTCCTGCAGGTTGGCGTTGACGGCGCTGACCTTTTCCCGGGCGTCGTTGTAGGCCTTCGACGACTTCGAGCGGAAGACCACCGTGACGGCGACCACCACCGGGATCAGGGCGAGCACCGTCAGGCCGAGCCGCAGGTTGATGACCAGCAGCGCGATCAAGACCCCACCGAACGTCAGGACCGAGTTGACCATGGTGATCAGCCCGGTCTGCAGGAACGAGGAGAGCGCGTCCACGTCGGTGGTCATCCGGGTCATGATCCGTCCGGACAGTTCGCGCTCGTAGTAATCGAGCCCGAGGTGCTGCAGGTGCGAGAAGATCTTCACGCGCAGCGTGTAGAGGATCCGCTCGCCGTTGCGGCCGACCACCATGGTCTGGACCGCGTTGATGACCCAGTCGATCAGCACGATCGCCAGCGCGACCGCCGATACCACGACGATCGCGTGAAATACCCGCGTCTGGACGCCGTTGTTGATGCCGTTGCGGACCAGCGCGGGCATCGCCACGCTGGCCAGCGCGTCCAGGCCGTCCAGGACCAGGCCGATAATGAGCGCGAGCGCGAACGGCCGGAGCAGCCTGCGCAGGCTAAAGTGCGGGTCGGCGGCGCGGGCCGAGTCGCTGTCGATGTCGGGTTCGTCGTCGGCCGGCGGCAGCGCATCGACCGCCGCCAGCAGCTCCGGCGAAGGCGGAACGCCGGCCAGCATGCTGGTCGCGCCGGCCCCACCGGCGGCCGCACCGCCCGCCCCACCGCCGCGGCCGGCGGTCCGGCCGGTCCGAAGCCTGCCGCCGCCGCCTGGCCCTGCGGATGCCTCCATGGAGCAAATCGTCGCGGCGGCCCGCGAGGCCGAGGCCGACGAGTTCATCACCGCCCTGCCGCAGGGCTATGACACTGTAATCGGCGAGCAGGGGCTCACGCTGTCCGGCGGGCAGCGCTCCATCAGTTCGTCGTGACTGCCGATGTCGACCAGGTGTCCCTCATCGAGGACCGCGATGCGGTCCGCGAGTTGCAGGGTCGACCGCCGGTGTGCGATGAGCAGCGTGGTCCGGCCCTGCATCACCTGGCGCAGCGTGGCATGGATCTCCGCCTCGATCCGCGGGTCGACCGCTGATGTGGCGTCGTCGCGGAGCAGGATCCGGGGGTCGGTGAGAAGGGCCCGGGCGAGCGCCACGCGCTGCCGCTGCCCGCCGGACAGCGTGAGCCCCTGCTCGCCGATTACAGTGTCATAGCCCTGCGGCAGGTCGGTGATGAACTCGTCGGCCTCGGCCTCGCGGGCCGCCGCGACGATTTGCTCCATGGAGGCATCCGGACTGCCGTACGCGATATTGGCGCTGACCGTGTCGGAGAACAGAAAGCTCTCCTCCATGACCAGCCCGATCGCGCCGCGCAGCGAGTCCCTGGTCAGATCCCTCACATCGCGCCCGCCAACGCGGAGTGCGCCCCCGGTCACGTCATAGAAGCGCGGGAGCAGCAGCGAGATCGTCGACTTGCCTGAGCCCGCGGTGCCGGCCAGGGCGAGCGTCTCGCCCGGTTCCACGCGCAGGGACAGGCCGCGCAGCACCGGTTGCCCGGGCACGTAGCTGAACTGGACATCATCGAGTTCCACCGCGGGCGTGCCCACGGGAAGGTTGGCGGGCAGATCTACGGCGCCGGGCCGGTCGGTGATGACCGGCCTGGAATCGATGATCTCGAATACCCGGATCACGCTGGCCCGCGCCTCCTGGCCGATGGTGACCAGGCTGGTCAGCGACCGGACCGGGCCGACCATCTGAATCAGGTAGGCGGAGAACGCCAGGAATGTGCCGAGCGTGATGGAGCCGCGGATGGCCAGCCAACCGCCCAGCGCAAGCACCCCGACCTGGCCCAGCGAGGGGACGGCCTGCAGCGCCGGGTTGTACCGGGCCGTCAGCCGGACGGCGCGCACCCGGGAGGCGAACAGCCTGCTACTCGTGTCCTCCAGCCGCTCGACCTCCTGCTCCTCCTGGCCGAAGCCCTTCACGACACGCACGCCGGTCACCGCCGCGTCCACCACGCCCGCGACGGCAGCGGACTGCTGCTGGGCGTCCCAGCTCGCCGGGAACAGGGTCCGCCGGGAGGCGAGCGAGATGAACCAGAGGGCCGGCGCCACCGCCAGGGCGACCAGGGTGAGGGTGGGGGAGAGGACGGCCATGATAACCAGCGACGCCACGAACAGAACAGCGTTTCCGAACAGCATCGGCACCATGGAGAGCAACCCCTGGACCATGCTGATGTCGGAGATCGACCGGCTCACGACCTGGCCGGTGTGCAGTTGGTCCTGCCGCTCGCCATCCAGCCGGGTCAGCGCGCCGAACAGTTCTGTGCGCAGGTCGTGCTGGACGTCCAGGGACAGCTGGCCGGCCCGGTAGCGGCGCAGGTACAGGCCGCCGAAGCTCAGCAGCGCCGCGCCGATCAGCGCGAGGGCGAGCGGCCAGATCACCTGGTGCCCGGAGCCGGTCAGGTCATCCACGATCTGCCGCTGAATGAGCGGGATGCCAGCGGCGACCAGTGTCACGATCAGGGTTCCGGCTAGGGCCAGAAGCACGTTGCGCGGGTATCGCCAGCAGTACCCCCCGAGCCGTCGCAGCCAGCCCTGCTGCGGCGTGGTGTCAGTGCGCGTGTTCGTGGTTTTTCCTTTCCGTCTCGTGCCCCGTCTTCACCTCGTGCCGGGCCTGCCGCTCCCTGGTCAGCGCGGCGTCGATCAGATCCAGGGCCCGCAGCACCGTGGCTGGCTCCCCGGTATGCGCCAGCAGGGGGCCGAGCCACGCGGCATACGCGGCATCGGCGCGTTCGAGTGCCGCGCGCCCCGCCGGGGTCAGCGAGAGCCGGCCGACACGCCGGTCTCCGGGTTCGGCCTCCCGGATGGCGTATCCCGCGGCGACCAGGCCATCGGCGATGGCCGTGAGCGTCGGCTTCGCGACCGCGAGGCGCTGCGCGAGCCGCGTTGAGCGTTCCCCAGCCGCTCCAGCTAGCTTGAGCATGCGGTACTGCGGGGGAGTCAGCCCCGTCTCCGCGCACTCAAGCGCGCGCGAGAGGCGCATGATGGCCAGGACAGCCGGGGATAGGTCCACGGTGCCCGTCTCATGTCCTTGGTCCGTGATGCTCATAGTTCAGTACTCTAACAATCCCCGGCGGCTTTATTCTTCCCGTGATCCGCGGGGGGTGATCAGCCCGTGCTCGTACCCGTACACCACGGCATGCACCCGGTCACGTAGGCCAAGCTTGTCCAGGACATGACCCAAATGCGTCTTAACGGTCGTCTGCGCTACCACAAGCTCACGCGCGATCTCGGCGTTGGAACGGCCCCGCACAACCAGGTCCAGCACCTCACGTTCGCGGGGCGTGAGCCTGCTCAGCTCGGTCGGCTCACCGGCCGTGGCAGTCCCCAGACCAGCAGGCCAGCCGCGATGAGCAGGTCAACCCGCCGCGGTGCCGCCAGTCCCTCCACCGTGGCGCGCGCATGATCCGACTGTAAGGCCCGGTCACCGGGTGCCGTCATCAGCACGTGGACGAATCTGGCCTCGTCCAATGGACGAGGCCAGGCCGGTCAGCGGTGGGGCTGAACTCGCCGTTCAGCGGCGGGCCGTACCCCGTAACCGGCGGCGGCGCTGGACACGATCAGCCCGAACAGCAGGAACGTGATCACGTGGACGCTGGTGCACCACAGGCAGATGGCGTTCAGGGTGAACAGTTCGGTGTAGACGAGGTAGAGGACGAACACCATACCGATGATCACTGAGCCCAGCCGGGCCCACCGGATCGCCGGGAGCTTGGCCCGCCAGGCCCAGGGTGTGTTGACCGCCACCATGAACACGTAGAACGCGAGGCCGAGCACGGCGACCGGGAAGATGCCGAACACGATCGACTCGGGGCTCGTGGTGACCTTGGCGCAGTTGATCGTCCCCTTGTCCGAGCAGGCCAGGATCGACGACGTCGTGTAGTGCGCGATGGTCAGGTAGACCGAGACCCCGGCGCCGCCGAGCGACAGCAGCAAGGTGGTGAGCTGAAGCCACAGCGGCGCGGTCAGCGTGCCGGGGTCCGCCGCGCTGGACTCGGCGTCGCGGGCCGGCGCGGCCGCGGTGCGGGACTGGCCCCGTCCCGGCCGGGCGTCGTCACGCTGGCCCTGGCTGATGCCGGGCGGCCGGGGCGGCCCGCCGTTCGGCCGGGCGGCCTGCGCGCCGGACTTCCCCCGTGCCCCCCCTCCGCTGGGCTGCGCATCGGGCCTGCCGCCCCGGGTATTGCTCTTCTTGGCCGAGGCCCCGGTGCCGGTTCCGCGGGCCGCCGCCCCCGGGCTGCGGGCCTGCTTGGGGCCGGCCATCAGATCTGTCCCTGCAGGCTCTTGATCGGCGCCGTGCAGACGTTCGCCGGCTGGTCGTTGGTGAGTTTGCAGATGGTGGCGGTGATCAGATTCGCGGAGCCGCCCGCCCCCTGCGCGATCGCACTCGACTTGTCATTCAGCGCGGCGGCGATCTGGGCCCAGGTCTTCCCCTGGAGCACCGCCGGGTTATAGGTCACCGCGTTGATCAGGTACTTGTTACCGAAGTTGACGAACGGGATGCTCCCGTTCGGGTCGTATTTCTGCCAGAGCTGACTCTGCGCCGCGGTGGGCTTCTGCAGCGGCGTGTTCCTGTCCTGCGTGGTCGTCTCGACCGGCGTGAAGGTCAGGTACGGACTGGTGTACGTGGAGTTGTAGAACGTCACCGTGGGAACGCTCGCGGGCGTGTCTGTGCTGCTGGAATAGATACCGTGCAAGCCCGAGAAGGTGCCGAAGCGGCTCAGCGCCACGACCATGGGCCAACGCTCCGTGGCGCAGTACGGGCAGTACTCCGCGCCGATGTACAGCACCTCGGGCTTGCCGCCGGACGTCAGCGACGAGCCAGAGATGGAGGTCACGGCCTTCGAGGCCGCGGTGCCGGCCCCGATCGATTCCAGTGTGCTGGCCGGGACCGTGGTGAGGTTCTTGACAACGCTGGCGGGCAGGGCCGTGCCGCTGGCCGAACTGGCCGAGGCCGAGCTGGACGCGGGTTTATTGGTTGCCTTGATGACGATGAAGGCGACCACCACGACGACGACAGCGAGGATGCTGCCCGCGGTGATGAAGACCCGCCTGCGCATCTCGGCTCGCTGCGCCGCTGCCCGCTGCGCCGCTATTTTCTCGCGGGCGTTCTCTCGCCTGATCCTGGTCGCCTTGCTCATCGCCTGTCCTATGAATGGTTGCCGTCGGTCACCGGCCGCAGTCCATCGTAGAGCGCTCCATCTAATGAAGGCGTCCCGTTGGTGCGTCGGAGGAGTGCAGTGATCCGTTCCCCGCAGCCCAGGCAGCGATCTGGGCCCGCGAGGTGAAACCCAGCTTCGCCAGGATATTCGCGACGTGCCGTGCCGCGGTAGCCGGGCTGATCACCAAGTCGTCCGCGATGCCCTTATTGCTGCGGCCACGGACGATGAGCGCCACGATCTCAGACTCGCGCGGCGTCAGGCCGGTCAGCCGCGACAGTTCCGGTGACGCGGCCGGCTGGCCAGCGGTTCCTTCCTCCGCGCTGCCATCCGCGCTGGCCGGCTCGCGGGCGGTGAGCGCCATGGCGACGGCGGCGTCGGCGGTCATCGCCCGGCCCTGGGCCCACAGCTGGGCCACGGCCGCCTCCCCCAGGTTCCGGGCCGAGGCCAGGGGGCGCTGCTTGCGGGCGGGCGAGAGCGGCGGGAAGCCGGCCGCCTCGCGCAGTCCCTCGGCGGCCGCGGTCAGCTGGATGGCTACGTCGGCATGGTCCTCCCTGGCGGTCAGCGCCGCGAATGCCTCCAGTGCGCGGGCCACGCCGAGGCGGGAGCCGGTGGAATGGCTCAGTCGCAGGCTCTCGGTCAGATGCAGCCGGGCCACGGCGAGCTGGCCCTGGTCAAGGGCGACGCGCCCGATGCCGGCCAGGCAGCGGGCCGTCTCCGGCCGTGAGTCGATCTCGCGCAGCGCGGGCAGCGCCGCCCGGTAGCAGTCGAGAGCGCCGGCCGGATCTCCGCGCAGCCGGGCCAGCGACCCGAGCCCCAGCAGCGTCCGGGCGACGCCCCACTGCTGGTCGATGCGGCGCATCACGCCGAGCGCGGCTTCGCCGAGTTCTTTGGCCTCACGCAACCGCCCCTGCACTGCCGCCAGCGCCGCCTGGGTACCCAGGGCATACCCCTCGTTCCAGCCGTTCCCTGCGTCCCGCGCAACCGCGAGGGCCTCGGCGGCGTCCGCCTCCGCCTCGCTGGTCTGGCCGGCCTGCAGGCCGGCCTCGGCGAGGAGGTTCAACGCGGTGGCCGTCGAGATTGCATCGCCCGCGGCCCGGCACAGGGCCCGGCCCTCCCGCGCCCACGTCACGGCCGCCGTGGACTCGTTGGCCAGAGCGAGCTGAGCCCGGCCCACCAACGCCGCGCCGCGCACCTGGCCCGGCACGGGCTGGTCGAGGGCGAGGAAGCGGCCGAGCCAATCGGCGCCCTCGGCGAACGAGCCACGGGCGATCCAGCTGGGCCGGACCGCGGTGCAGATCCTCAGCCCCGTCTCCGCGTCGCCGTCAATCAGGCAGCCGCTCAGCACCTGGCGGAGATTGCCGACGTCCACGTCGTACCTGCGGAAGACATCGACCGCCGCCGACCATGGGGCCGGGACTACCGCCATCCCGATGGCCTCCGCGCGCTGGACGAATTGCAGCGCGTAGTCCCGGAGCCGCAGGTGCACCGCCACGGCCTCGCCGGAGGAGGCCAGCCTCTCGGCCGCGTAACCGCGGATGGTGTCAAGCAGCCGGTACCGGGCCTGGCCGAGCACCTCAGGCTCCACCACGACGAGGGACTTATCCACCAGCCCGCTGGTCAGGTCGAGCACCTCGGCGGCGGGCAGGTTGGCGTCCGCGCATACCTGCTCGGCCATCTCCAGCGACCAGCCCGCGAACACCGACAGCCGCCGCAGCAGCGCCTGCTCCCGCGCGTTCAGCAGGGCGTGGCTCCAGTCGAGCGTCGCGCGCAGGGTGCGCTGGCGCGGCGGCGCGGTGCGGTCCCCCGAGCCGAGCAGCGCGAAGCGGTCGCCCAGTCGGGCGGCGATCTGTTCCGTGGAGAGCGCGCCGACCCGCGCCGCGGCCAGTTCGATGGCCAGCGGGACACCATCCAGTGCCCGGCAGATGGCTGAGACGGCCGGCGCGTTGCGCTCGGTGAGGGCGAAGCCGCGGCGCGCCGCCGCGGCCCGGTCCGCGAAGAGCCGGATCGCCTCGTAACGGGGCAGCCCGGCTGGATTGGCGATTGCCATCTCGGGCGGCACAGACAGCGGGGGGACCTGCCTGACCACCTCGCCCGGCATGCGGAGCGGCTCCTGGCTCGTCGCCATGATGCGCAGGGCAGGAGAGCTGGCCAGCAGCCGCTGGCACAGGCGTGCGCACGCCTCGATCAGATGCTCGCAGTTGTCGAGCGCGAGCAGCATCCGCCGCGGCCCGAGCGCGTCGGCGAGGGTGTCAACCAGCGGGCGGCCGGGTTCCCCGACCACCCCGATGGCCGATGCCACCCGCGAGACGACCAGCTGGGGCTCCCGCAGGTCGCCGAGCTCCACGAGCCAGACTCCATCCGGGAAGTCGCCGGCGACGGTGGCCAGGACCTGCAGGGCCAGCCGCGTCTTGCCGATACCGCCGGGGCCGCAGAGCGTGAGCGCGCGCGTGCCGTCGAGGACGCGGCGCAGGTCGGCCAGTTCCAGTTCCCGCCCGATGAACCGATTAGGTTCCTCGGGCAGGTGAACTGACATTTCCGTATGTGTCATTGGCCTGATGAATGATTATGCCGCCTACACCTGGCTGGCGCCATCGCCGGCTTGGGGCCGGCGTATCTCTGCCCAGTGAGAGAACTGTGATATCGGCGCCCATTGATATCGCTGATGTCAGCGCGGTCGGCGGCGGGCCAGCCACAGGCGGGTGCGGTAGGGGACCGTCATCGCGCGGCCGGGGAAATGCGCGCTGAGGACCTCGTCGATGCCGCGCAGCAGCCGGTCACGGGCAGGCGGTGGAAGCTGGGCTATATAAGACTTGCTGCGTTCCTCGGTCATCCACTGCGCTATGTCGAGCACGCGGGTCCACCGGACCATGACGGCGGTGCCGTCCTCGAAGAGCCCGGTCTGCGCGATGCCCTCTTCGCTCCAGTCGGTGTTGCGGTGATGGCGCCGGTAGCCGGGGCAGGCCGCCTCCATCAGCCGCTGGTAGGTGTCGAACCAGGGCTCGCCGTCCGCCCAGGCGTGGCTCCACCACGCCGTCCAGTGCCCGCCCGGGCGGAGCACCCGGGCCACCTCCCAGCTGGCGCGGTCCGGATCGAACCAATGCCACGACTGGGCGAAACACGCAAGGTCAATACATCCAGAACGGATCGGCAGCGCATTGCCGTCAGCCAGCAGGCAGCTCATTCCGGGGCTCCGGGCCAGGGCCCGCCGCAGCATCATCTCGCCCAGGTCCAGCGCGATGGCGCGGGCACCGCGGGCGGCAAGTTGCCTGGTGGCGATGCCCGTCCCGGCCCCCGCGTCCAGCACCAGGGTGTACAGGCCGTCCGGGTAGGCAGGCCGCCCGGCATCGTAGTCCGCCGCGACGGGATCGAACGGGGACCTGGCCGCCATCACCGTCAGTGGCCTGTCTAACGACGGCCCATCGTCTTGGGCGTGGTCACCCTGTCAGCGGCGATCTTGAGGATGACCCGGCCCTGGGGGCCGATCGGGTTGCGGTAGTCGGTGCCGACGTACTTGCGTGACAGCTCGTCGATGTGCTCACGTGCCTCTTCGCCGGTGGTCGTGCCGACGACCCGGCCGCGTACCTCGGCCCAGTCGTAGGGACTATCGGCAGAGTGGATGAGCACCGTGACCCGCGGGTCCCGGCGCACGTTCTTCGCGCGCTGCCGTTGCGGCTCGGTGTTCACCAGCACGTGCTCGCCGTCCGTGTCCACCCACGTGAGCAGGGCCTGCGGCTGGCCGCTCGGCATCAAGGTCACCACCGTCGCCAGGTTCTTGCCCTTGGCCAGCCGAACGGCGTCCTCATCAAGCGACACGGTATCTCTCCCTCGTTATCAGCTCTGGCCGGTCAGTGGCCGTACACGGGAATGGCCAGCCCGCGGGCGATGGTGTGGAAGCGCAGGTTGAAGCCGGCCACGGCGGGGGAGATGTCCGAGTCGACGCCGAGGTCATCGGTGTCCAGGGCGTGCACCGCGAACACGTACCGGTGCGGCGGGTCGCCGGCGGGCGGCGCGGCGCCGCCGAAATCCTTGGAACCGTAGTCGTTCCGCACCGAGAACGCCCCCTTGGGCAGCCCGGAACCGTCCGCGCCGCCCGCGCCCGCGGCCAGCTCGGTGACGGAAGCCGGGATGCCGAGCACCAGCCAGTGCCAGAATCCGGACCCGGTCGGGGCGTCGGGGTCGTAGGCGGTCACCGCGAATCCCCTGGTCTCGGCGGGGAACCCGTGCCAGCGCAGGTGCGGGGAGATGTTGTCGCCGGTCATGCCGAACCCGTCGTACACCTGCGCTTCGCTCATCTGCTGACCGTCGGTGACATCATCACTTTCGACCGCGAACGAGGGAACCTCGGGATGGAAGTCGTAAGGCAGGGGTGCGCGTTCGCTCATGATGTCTCCTCAGTGCCCGGATGGCCGCGTCGCCATGCATACGCTATCCACGACGCAGCCGGGGAGCGTGCCGCATCCCGCGAAAATGCCCCCGCGCTTCGTAGCCCGCGGCGGTTGCTTACTATGGACCATGCCCCCAGCCATCGAGCGGTCGAACGTGTCCGCCAGCACGTCGGGGGGGCCCCGAACGGCCGGGACCCCACCTGAAGAGGTGACGTCCAGTTCGCTTCTGCTGAGGCGGGTGCGCGCCGTTGACGCGGCGGCCATTGCCGGTGCCGTCCAGGCGAGCCTGGATCACCTGCGGCCCTGGATGCCATGGGCGACACGGGAAGCCGCCGACCCGAGAGCGCAACTAGCCCGTGTCGCTGAGGCGGATGAGCTGTGGGATTCCGGGACTGATTTCATCTACTCGGTGCTCCTGGCCGGGAGCCGCACGCTCATCGGGGAGATCGGCTTGCACCGCAGGGCCGGCGACGGCGGTATCGAGATCGGCTACTGGGTTGACGTGCGGCACTCCGGGCGGGGCCTGGGAACCGAAGCCGCTGGAGCCCTGACCCTCGTCGCGCTGGCGTTGCCAGGCGTCACCCAGGCCGAGATCCACTGCGACGAAGCGAACCAGGCGAGCGCCGCCATCCCACGCAAGCTTGGCTACCGCCTCGACCGTATCGACGATCACGAGCCCGAGGCACCGGGGGAACGCGGCCACCGGATGATCTGGGTGATGGAACAGCCGGCTTCGCCGGCGCGGGCCAGGGGCCAGGGATCGCCCCGGTGACCCGTCCCCCGGTGACCCGTCCCCCGAGGACCGTTGCGCGGGCCCTTGAGACCGCCGCCCGCAAGGCATAGAACCGATGGCAGAACGGGACTGGCGGGCCTGGCACGACGACTATGACATGCCGGGCTCTGGGCTCGCCCGCAGGCTGGCGGCCGTGCAGGACCGCATCAGGGACGCCCTGGACAGCGCGCCGCCCGGGCCGCTGCGAGCGGTCAGCATGTGCGCAGGCCAGGGCCGTGACCTGATCGGCGTGCTGGCCACCCACCCGCGCGGCCGCGACGTGACCGCCCGCCTGGTGGAACTCGACCCGCGCAACGCGGCCACGGCGCGCGAGGCGGCCGTCGCCAGCGGGCTGCCCGGCGTCGAGGTGGTGACGGGCGACGCCGCGCTGACGGATGCCTACGCCGGCCTGGTCCCCGCGGACCTCGTGCTGGCCTGCGGTGTATTCGGCAACATCACCGATGAGGACATCGAGCGCACGATCAGCTGCTGCGCCCAGCTCTGCGCGTCCGGCGGGACGGTGGTGTGGACGCGGGGCCGGTGGCAGCCCGACCTGATCCCGCAGATCTGCCGCTGGTTCGCGGAGCAGGGGTTTGACCTGCTGTGGCTGTCCGATCCGGAGGTGAGCAACGCCGTGGGCGCCCACCGGTTCTCGGGGAAGCCCACGGCGTTCGCCTCGGGCCTGCGCATGTTCAGCTTTGTCGGCTACGACGTGCTGCGAGGCCGTGAGCTATGAGGCCATGAAATTGCAGCGTTCCCGGTTGCGGATCGGCGGGCGCGTCAGTACAGCTAGTCCCGGGATCGGCGGCGCGTCCGGCTGGGTTAATGGCCGAGGATCGGCACTGGCATGCGGATCAGGTTCAGCCGGCACTGCTTGGCCTTCACGATCAACTCCGCAGCGGGTGCCTTCAAGGCCGGCCCGCATCGCCGATGAGCAGCGCGCAGGCCATGGCGGCGAGCGCCGCGGGGAAGAACAGGATCGCCTGCGTCCACTCGGACCGCCGCCTGGCGAACCGCCGCACCGGGGCCATGCGCCAGGAGGCCCAGGCGCGGAGCCGGGTGAGCCGGGCCCTCAGTTCCTCTATGCCGGGCATCTCCTCATCCCGGGTGAGCTTCGTGAAGATCACGAACAGTGCCATCAGCCGGGGATCGGAGTCCCGCAGTCTGCCTTCGATCCTGTCCAGGACCCGCTGCTGGCTGGACGGCAGGCTCATGGTGATCTCCGATCTGCCCGGGTGCTGGTCGGCATGCTGCCATCCGGGTACGGGCCGTGTGCGCTCCAGGCTACCCGCCGCCCATTCCCGCCCGCCCGGCACATCGGCTATCTCGCCCAGCGGTCACGGTCGACGCCTTCGGCTGTCCGCCGTTGTCCGCCGATTTGGCCGCATTTCCGCCTTGACAGGCGGGGGGTTCTGGGACTGTTGTGTGTGCAGAAACATGTCGGAAACCGTTTGACTCTGGGTGGGCATGATGGACGCTTCTGGCGGTGGCAGGCCACGAGGGACCGGAATCGGCCAACGTCCAGGTGGCAGGGGTGAACTATGCCAATTACCCAACCGGCTCGTCAGGTCACGAGGTGTTCGTGTTCGAGCAGTCGGTGCCGCTCGCGGCGGGCAAGACCATCGAGGCGGTGACGCTCCCGTCCCTCGGCGACGTGGCCGGCTACAACGCCGCCCTGCACATCTTTGCCCTCGCTGTTGGCTGACCAAGCGGCCGGGTTACAGTGTCAGCCATGGCGCGCACCTGGATCGGGTCCTGGCCGGTCTACCGCCAGCTGACCGGGCCGGACCGGCTCGGCCTCGGCGCCGCGACCAAGACCGCGCGCAGCGCTGGGCTCCGGCCGCGGACCGAGACCGCTGACAGATGCGTGAAATCGGTCTGCCCGTACTGCGCCGTCGGCTGCGGCCAGAACGTATACGTCCAGGATGGCAAGGTCACCCAGATCGAAGGGGACCCGGACTCGCCGGTCAGCCGCGGTCGGCTGTGCCCCAAGGGGTCCGCGAGCCTGCAGTTGACCACCGGCGACGCCCGCCAGTACCGGGTGCTGTACCGGCGGCCGCATGGCACCGAGTGGGAGTTCCTGGACCTCGACACGGCCATGGAGATGATCGCTGACCGGGTCATCGCGGCCCGCCGCCAGGGCTGGCAGTGGGAACACGAGGGGCTGCGCACGCGGCGCACCCTGGGCTTCGCCAGCCTCGGCGGCGCGACCCTGGACAATGAAGAGAATTACCTGATCAAGAAGCTGTTCACGGCGCTGGGCGCGATCCAGATCGAGAACCAGGCCCGCATTTGACACTCCTCCACCGTCCCCGGTCTGGGGACTAGCTTCGGGCGCGGCGGCGCGACCACGTTCCAGCAGGATCTGCAGAACGCCGACTGCATCCTGATCGAGGGCTCGAACATGGCCGAGGCCCATCCGGTCGGCTTTCAGTGGGTGATGGAGGCCAAGGCCCGCGGCGCGAAGCTGATTCATGTCGACCCCCGGTACAGCCGGACCAGCGCCGTCGCTGACCTGCATGTGCCCATCCGGGCCGGGGCGGACATCGCCTTCGTCGGCGGGCTGATCAACTACGTCCTCCAGAACGAGAAGTACTTCCGGGACTACGTGGTCGCGTACACGAACGCGCCGGTAATCCTGACCGAGGATTTCCAGGACACCGAGGATCTCGACGGAGTCTTCTCCGGGCTGGACACCGAGCGCCGGGTGTACGACATGGAAACGTGGCGCTACCAGGGCGGCGAGATGGCACCCGCCAGCGGGGCCCGCGGCCTGGATGCTGGACGGCTGCGGCAGG
>WNFJ01456255.1_pt1 | contig 15061 bp, 16 predicted proteins | sample 5400461 | NCBI WGS metagenome assembly WNFJ01 (sample SAMN13153349, study PRJNA577476) | soil metagenome | isolation source: 115 cm saprolite on Douglas fir-dominated hillslope | place: USA:California | collected 2013-09-17 | reverse complement strand
CGCCGAGCATTATCGCGACCGCCGCGTCTTCCTGGCCGGCGACGCGGTGCATCTGGTGATCCCGAGCGGCGGGCTCGGCATGAACACCGGCGTGGGCGACGCCTTCGACCTGGCGTGGAAGCTGGCCGGCACGATCCAGGGCTGGGGCGGACCGGAACTTTTAGACGGCTACGAGCGCGAGCGCCGGCCGATCGGCCGGCGCAACGTCGACGCCGCCGGCTGGGCGGCCGCCGGCGTGCCGATCTGGCGCGCGCTGGTAACGCCGGAGGCCTACGAGGACACACCCGCCGGCGCCGAGGTGCGCGCCCGGCTGGTGGCGGCGTTTGACGTCGAGCACCGGCGCATGCACGGCATGGTGGGAGTCGAAGCCGGCTATTCCTACGCGGGCTCCTCGCTGATCGCCGATGAACCGGCGGCGGAATGGGAGACCAGCCGCTACGAGCCCAAAGCGCTGCCCGGCGCGCGCATCCCGCACATGTGGCTGGACGACGGCCAGGCGCTGCAGGACATCCTGGGCGACGACTACACCCTGCTCGACCTCAAGGGCGATGCCGACACCGGCGCGCTAGAGGCGGCGTTCCGCGCCCGCGGCGCGCCGCTTGCCGTCATTCGCCGTGACGAGAAGCGGGTGCGCGGCGTCTACGGTGCGAGTGTCTTCCTGTTGCGGCCGGACCTGCACATCGTCTGGCGCGGCGACGAAGCGCCAACCGATCCTGCGGGCCTGGCGGCGCTCGCCACTGGCTGGGTTGGCGACAGTATCCGGATGGCGAGCGGCGGCGAGCGAATACGCGAGGTGCCGGTTCCCTAATACGTCATCCTGAGCGAAGCGAAGGATCTCATAGCGATTGCGACCGGCGTGCTCGTTCAAATGCCATGAGATCCTTCGCTCCGCTCAGGATGACAGAAAGCGTTGCGTCCGCGTCTCGGTAGTTCGTCTTCTTGAGGGAGGAAACGATGAGGCGGAAGACGGTGACGCTGGCGATCGGCCTGCTGCTGGCGAGCGGAGTCGTTGGAGCGGCGGACAAAAACTACGGGCCGGGCGTCAGCGACAGCGAGATCAAGCTCGGCCAGAGCATTCCCTACAGCGGGCCGGCCTCGGCCTTCAGCGTGGTCGGCCGGGTGCAGGTCGCGTATTTCAAGATGCTGAATGCCCAGGGCGGCATCAACGGACGCAAGGTCGAGCTGATCTCGCTCGACAACGGCTTCTCGCCGCCCAAGGCGGTCGAGGCAAGCCGCAAGCTGGTCGAGGATTTGGGCGTGCTGGCCGAGGCCGGCACGCTCGGCACGCCGACCAACCTCGCCAGCCAGAAGTACCTCAACGGCAAGCATGTGCCGCAGCTCTACGTCTCAGCCGGCGCCACCCGGTTCAACGACCCGAAGAACTTCCCCTGGACGGTGCCCTGGTACACCCGCTTCGAGATGGAGGCGCGGATCTACGCCAAGTACATCCTGCAGACCCGGCCCGACGCCCGAATCGCCGTGCTCTACCAGAACGACGATTTCGGCAAGGACTATCTCGCGGCACTGAAGAAGCGCCTCGGCTCCCGCGCCGCCAGCATGATCGTGGCCGAAGCGAGCTACGAGCTGGCCGATCCGTCGATCGATTCGCAGATGATCGCACTCAAAGCCTCGGGCGCCGACACACTGCTCGTCTTCGCCACGCCGAAATTCTCCTCACTGGCGATCCGCAAGGCCTCGGAGCTCGACTGGCATCCCCTGCACTTCGTCGGTCAGCCGGGCAGTGCCATCGAAAGCGTGATCCGGCCGGCCGGGGTCGAGAAGGCGGTCGGACTGATGACCGCGCAACTGCTAAAAGATCCCGGCGATCCCGCCTTCGTCCAGGACGCGGAGGTCGTCGAATACAACCGGTTCATGGCAACCTGGGCGCCGGGCGACAACGCCAAGGACACCGGCGCCATCGCCGGCTACGTGACGGCGCAGGGGATCGAGCTCGTGCTGCGCCGCTGCGGCGAGGAGCTGACGCGCGAGAACGTGCTGAAGCAGGCCACGACGCTCGACGGCGTGCGCTTGAAGATGCTGCTGCCGGGCATGACGCTCAGCAACTCGCCCGAGGACTACGTCGCGTTCCGCCAATACCAGCTGGCGCGGTTCGACGGCCAGGGCTGGGTGCTGATGGGCGAGCTGATCACCGCAGACTGAAGAAGCCTCTATTTTGAAGCGTCTGTGCCTTTCCACACAGGATCGGCCGCGCGCCGGCGCCATGCTGCGCGCAGCGCCGAAGGAATCAGGCTGGAGCCATTCGCAATCAGCCGTGGTACCGTCGCTTGCCCAACCGGTTGCGCCGCAAGCCGACAGGTTGCGCGTCGAAGATGAGATTGTGCAACGAGAGGGGGATAGACATGTTTGATACCAATCGTCGGACGACACTGAAATTGCTGGGTGGCGCGGCGCTCGCGGCGCCCGGCCTGGCGGCCCTGCCGCTTCCGGCAGCTGCGCAGCAAGATCTCTACATCGGCTCCCGCTACCAGAACTTCAAGCGCGGCACGATCCACAGCCTCGATCCGAAGACGCGCGGGTTCGTCATCATCTGGGAGGATCTGGGCCGGGTGAAGCTGAAGGCTGCCGACCTCGTCGCCAACTACGCGCCTGGCGGTATGAAAGAGACGACCGGTCTGGCTGCGGGGCTCAAGGAAGGCCAGATCGTCGACGTCCAGTGGTACGACTATGTCGACTTCCTGATCGCCAAGAAGACGCCCGAGACCATGGCGCAGGCCAAGGCGTTGATGGCCCAAGGTGCACGGATCGAGGGCCTTCCGGGCTCGCAGGAGCGCATCCGGCTGTGGGAAATGGACGGCATGTGCACGAAGGTCGATCTCGCGAACAACGTCGTCTATCTCATCAACGCCTCCGGCGGCGAACCCGACAAGCCCGCGCCCGACAGCGGCGAGGTCATCCAGATGCCGCAGGTCGTGTCGCCGGAGGGGCTGGCGGCGCTCAAGATGATCAAGGTGGGCGACGTCATCGTCACCGTCTTCAGCGTGCAGACCGCGATCAAGGTCACGGTCATCCGCTAGCAACCGATCATCGCAAGGGCGCCGGGATCACAAGGTCCCGGCGTTCGTTTGCGGCGATGGCTCCGGCCCGGCCGCTGTACTATGATTCGCCTGAATGTCGACCAGGAATCCCGCGCTGATCGTGCGGCGCCGTTCACTGCTCGTGGGCAGCGTGGCCGCAACCCTGGCGGCGCCCAACCTTGTCGAAGCGCAGGGGACTGGCTGGCCGAAGGGCCCGATCAAATTCGTCGTGCCCTTCCCGCCCGGCGGCTCGACCGATCCGGTGGCCCGCCTGATCCAGGCCCGGCTGCTGGAGACCATGGGCTGGCAAATCGTGGTCGAGAACAAGCCGGGCGCCGCCGGCGTGATCGGCGCCACGGTCGTGGCCAAGTCTCCGCCTGACGGCCAGACCTGGCTGGTGGCGTTCGACAGCCACATCCTGAGCCCGGCCTTCACCAGCAACCTGCCCTACAAGGACGCCGATCTTCTGAACGTCATGCTGGTCGGCCGGGCGCCGCTTGCCATCGCCTGCCACCCCGACCGGCCCTACAGGAATTTCGCCGACGCGATGGCCGATGCGCGGCAGCGACCGGGCAAGCCGAGCGTCGGCGTGCTCTCCGCCAGCCAGGCGCTGCTGTTGATCACCCATCTGCAGAAAGAGAACGGCTTCGACGTCAACGTGATCTTCTACAAGGGCGGCGCGCCCACGGTGCAGGACCTGTTGGCCGGCGTCACCGACATGGCGCTCACCACGCTGGCCGCCCTCGAGCCGCATGTCCGGGCGGGCCGGCTGCGGGCGCTCGCCACCACCGGCGACACGCGCACGCCGATCCTGCCCGACACCCCGACGCTCCACGAGCAGGGCATCAAGGGCTATCCGACCTACTCGTGGTGGGGCATCTACGCGCCCGCCGGCACGCCGCGGCCGATCGTCGAGCGCATGAACGGCGAGATCGCCAAGGCGGTGCGGTCGGCCGAGGTGGCGCCCAAGCTCGCCGCCCAGATCGGCATGGAAATCCTCGGGACCTCGCCCGCGGCGTTCGCCGACTTTCAGAAAGTCGAGCAGGAACGCTGGACCCGGATCATCGAGGAGAACGGCATCAAGGCCGACTGAGTCAGCCCTTGAATCCCTTGGGGGGATCGCACGGCGTCGTACCCATGTGCCCGGGCGACGAGACTTCGAGGATCTCCATCTTGTCCGAGGTGCGGATCTCGTTGTGGCGCAGGTATCCGGGAATGAAAAGCGAATCGCCCTTCTCGACGCGGATCGTGCGGCCGTCCTCGAATTCGAGGTCGACCCAGCCGTCCAGCATGTAAATGAACTGGCCGTCGCACTCGTGATAGTGCCAGCCGGTGGGCCGGCTCAGGCCCTGGCTCGACGACATGACCTGGGCGCGCAGCGTGCCGGCGCTGGCGTCGGCGACGCCGAGGTCGCGATACTTGAAGAAGTCACGGCGTCCCTTGACCAGCACCGGTTCGGCGGCGCGGGCGTGAGCGACTTTTTGTTTGGGCGCTTTGGGACGTGACTTCGTAGCGGCGGCGGATGGCATTGTTTCCTCCCTCCGGGGCGAACGGGTCGGAAACCCTGACTCCGGTCACCGGGCGGTTCAAGCGGAATTCAGCTTCCGGCGGCGCGCCGCGAAAGGAAACCCTTGATGGCCCAGATGATACCGAGCCCGAGCAGCAGCAGGAGAACCGGACCGCTCAGCAGAACGAGCGCCAGGCCCAAGGCCATGCTGCCGTTGGGCCAGTCGACATGCGCCGGGGACTCGCACCACGGGGCGAACCAGAAGGCGCACGAAAGCTGGAGGTTATAGAGCCAGTAGCCCGCCCACACGAACGACGCGAGCAGCCACAGGCGAACCAGGCCGCGCTTCCAGTTCACGCGCCGCAGCAGCGGTGGGCGGAGCCCCTGCTGCACGAGCCGGCGGCCGCCGCCGGGCGCGCGACGAGACCGCCCGTCGCGCAGGGCTGGCGCCGGCGAAGCCTTTGTCCGCGGCTTCAGAGTCGGCCGCCGTGGCAACGAGAAAACCTTGGCTCTGATACTTCGTCCAGTTCCGCCTCCCTGATCCCGGTACACTATCGAGACTCGAGCGTCGATGGCCATGGCAAAAATTCGGCGATACGCTCGCACGACATGAGCCCGGTTCCGATCCTGCGAGTCGCCCGTCCGACCGACAATCTCGAAGCGCTGCTGCGCTTCTATGAGCAAGGGCTGGGGCTCAGCGTGCTCTACCGCTTCGAGGATCATGACGGCTTCGACGGCGTGATGCTCGGGCGCGCGGGCGCGCCCTATCATTTCGAGTTCACAGCCAAGCGCGGGCATGCGGTCGGGCGCGCGCCGACGCCGGACAATCTGCTGGTTTTCTACCTGCCGGAGACGGACGCCTGGAAAGAAGTCGTCCAGCGCCTGCGGGACGCAGGTTTCGATCCCGTCCCATCGTTCAATCCCTACTGGGATCGCGACGGCGCCACGTTCGAGGATCCGGACGGCTATCGCATCGTCCTCCAGAAGGCGGCCTGGACACGCTAAACGCCGCCAAAAGGCCGCCTTTCATCGATTCTTCCTGTGCGGAATGTCACAGATGCCCGGCCGGCAAGGCTTAGTGTGGCGCCGCTTAGTCAAGCAAAGGAGACCTTCGATGAATGCGCGTCCCGTATTGGCAGATCATCCCCGCCCTCGCTCGACTGGAGGATCAGCCTCGCGGTCGATGGATCTCCTGCGCGACCTGGCCGGGGACAAGCCGATCCGCAGCTCGCGCCAGAGCCGGGCGGCGCTGACGCAGCGCCTCGCGCAGGTCGAGGATCTGATTACCCTCGGACGGCAGCAGTTTGCCCGCCAGCTCACGATCGTGACGGAGATCGAGCGCAGCCATGGCGATTCGACCGCCGCCCGCGATACGCTGCACCTGTTCGCGCAGGCGCATACCATCCGCCTCGACGACCGCGACCGGCTCGCGCGCCTGCTCGAACAGGCTTAGTCCTGCAACCCTTGTCGTCGGGCGGCGAGCACGCGCAATACAGCGCGAACGATGCCGCGATAGCCCGTGCAGCGACACAGATTGCCGGCCATTTCCTCGCGCACCCGCGCCTCGTCCGCTTCGGGCAGCCGCAGCACGATATCCCGCGCGGCGACCAGCATGCCCGGCGTACAGTAGCCGCACTGCAGGGCATGCTCGCGTGCAAAGGCCTCGCGCAGGGCGGCCATCACCGCGTCACCGCCAAAACCCTCGATGGTGCGGATCACTGCACCGTCGCAGCTGCCAGCGTGGGTGATGCAGGAGCGCGCGGGCACGCCGTCGATCTCGATGGTACAGGCGCCGCACACACCATGTTCGCAGCCGACATGGGTGCCGGTCAGCAGCAGGCCGCCGCGTAAAAGGTCGGCGAGCTGCTCGCGCGGTTCGGCCAGCAGCTCGGTCGGCGTGCCATTGACGGTGAGCGAGATCGCGATCCTGGTCACGCGGCACCCGCGAGCTCGACGGCGTGGCGCAGCGCCGTTCCGGCGATGGCGCGACGCCAGGCCGTGAGGCCGGAAAGGCCGTCCAGGAGGCGGGCTGCTTCGGCAACCGGATCCGCCATTAGCGCCCGCGCGTCCTCGATCACCAGCGGCGGCGCATCGAGGGCGGCCAGCACGGCGCGCGGCGCCTGGCCGGGCAGCGCCAGCACGCAGGCCGTGGCCTTGGAGAATTCCCCCACCTTGCGGCAGAACTTCCAATGCCCCCAGCGCGCCGCGGCCGGCAGCACCGGCAGCTCGACGGCGCGCAAAAGCTCGTCGACGGCGAGCGCGGTTTCGAAGATGCCCGTGACGAAGCCCGCCGTGGGAATGCGCCGTTCGCCGCGCGGGCCGAGCGCGATCGCCGTGGCGCCCAGCGCCGGCAGCACGGCGACCCAGTCGGCGGCGGGATCGGCATGCGCCAGGCTGCCGCCGATCGTGCCGCGGTTGCGCACCGGGCGGTAAGCGATGCGGCGCGCGACGGCCGCCATGATCTCGCCGACTCGGCCCGGCACCGCTCCATCCTCGATCGCCGCGTGCGTCGTGCCGGCGCCGATGCGGATCGCGCCGCCCGCCCGCGCAACACCGGCATAGCCCGGCAGGTGGCGCAGGTCGGCGATGGTGTCGGGCTGCGCCAGGCGAAGATTGAGCAACGGCCCCAGCGACTGCGTGCCGGCGCCTGGCCGCCCGCCGGCAGCGAGAAGCTTTAGCGCGTCCGACCAGTCCTTCGGGCGGGCATAGGCGAAGGGTGCGGGCTTCATCGCCGGGCGGCCTGCGCCGCCGCGATCGCCGCCAGCACGCGCGGTGGACTGGCCGGCAGGTCCAAAACCTCGGCGCCGAGCGGCGCCAGCGCGTCGTTGATCGCGTTCACGATCGCGGCCGGCGGGCCGATGGCGCCGCTCTCACCGATGCCCTTCTGGCCGAAGGTCGTCCACGGGCTCAGCGTTTCCATGTGATCGAGCCGCACGTCGGGCACCTCGGTCGTGCCGGGCAGCAGATAGTCCGCGAGAGTGGCGGCCAGCGGCTGGCCCGCGTCGTCGAACGGCATCTCCTCGTAGAGCGCGGTGCCGATGCCCTGGGCCAGGCCGCCCAGCACCTGGCCGTCGACGATCATGGGGTTCACGAGCTTGCCGCCGTCCTCGACCACCAGGTAATCCTCGAGCGCGACGGCGCCGGTCTCGGTGTCGACCTGCACCACGCAGGCATGGCAGGCGTAGGAGTGCGTGCCGGTATCGGGATCCGGGCGGTAGCCGGCGGTGATTTCCAGCCCGCCTTTGTCGACGCCGGGCGGCAGGTTCTGCGGCGCGCGGTACCAGGTGTGGGCCACGTCGGCGATGCTGACCGAGCCGCCGGTATCTGTGCGGCGCACCTTGCCATCGGCGACTTCGACATCACTTGGCTGGACCTGCAACAGCGCCGCGCCGATCGCGCCAACCCGTTGCCCCAGCTGGCGGCAGGCTTCGGCCACCGCGCCGCCCGCCATCACCATCGAGCGGCTGCCCCAGGTGCCCGTCGAATAGGGCGTGAGCGCGGTGTCGCCAAGGACCACGCGCACCTTGTCGGGATGAACGCCCAGGATCTCGTGCGCGACCTGCGCCAAGGTCGTCTCCATGCCCTGGCCGTGGCTGTGCACGCCCACGCGCACTTCCAGCACGCCGTCGGGACTGAGTCGGACATGGGCCTGCTCGAAGCCCGGCACGAAGGGAATGCCCCAGGCATGATAGACCGACGTGCCGTGCGCGCCCTGCTCGCAGAAGGTGGCGAGGCCGAAGCCCACCGTCTCGCCCTTGGCCTGGCGCGCGCGAATGGATGTTAGATCGAAGGCCGCCACTGCCCGGCGCAGCGCCTCCGGGTAATCGCCGCTGTCGAAGACCTTGCCCACCAGGTTGCGGTACGGCATCGCGTCCGGCGGCACGAGATTGGCGAGCCGTATCGCCTCGGCGCTCAATCCGAGCTGGCGCGCCAGGGCGTCGAGCGTGGTTTCCATGGCGTAGCACACGCCGGTCCGCGCCACGCCGCGATAGGGCAGGAGCGGCGGCTTGTTGGTGCAGGCCGAGATGGTGTGGCAGCGGAGAAGCGGCAATATGTAGGGTCCCGGCAGGATCGAGCCGACCTGCGCCGCTTCCAGGCAAGCGCCGAACGGATAGGACGAGTAGGCGCCGGCATCGACCGTGGCCTCGCATTCCATGCCGAGAAGCTTGCCGGCGCGGTCGGCCCACGCCGTGATGACATAGTGATGCTCGCGGCAGTTGGCGCCGGCCGAGAGCTGCTCGTAACGGTCTTCCAGCCAGCGCACCGGCCGGCCGAGCAGGCGCGCGATGCTGGCGCAGACGATCTCCTCGGGCAGCAGGATGCCCTTGTAGCCGAAGCCGCCGCCCACATCGGGCGAGACGATGCGCACCTGGCCTTCGTCGAGGCCGAGGCAGTCGGCCAGGCCGCTCTTAGTGACGTGCGGCATCTGGGTCGAGGTGGTGACGATCATCTGCTCGAGCCGGGGATCCCACTCGGCCAGAACGCCCCTGCCCTCGATCGGCGCCATGCACTGGCGCGAGGTGCGGAGCGTGCGCGTCACCCGGGCGGCGGCGATGGCGTCGAGATTGCTGACATCGTCGTCGCGCCGCGTCTCGAGGAAGGCGTTCATCGACCAGCCGTCATGGATGAGCGGCTGCGTGGGCAGCGGCGCGGCCAGCATGTCGTGCACCGCGGGCAACGTCGCATAGTCGAGCCCGCAGGCCGCTACAAGATCCTCCGCCTCGGCTCGCGTGCCGGCGACGCAGGCGGCGATGGCCTCGCCGACATGGCGAAGCTTGCCGACGGCCAGCGCCGGCTGCTCGGAGACTCGGAAGCCCGGCAGGGCGGAGTTGGCGCGGATGGTGCGCACGTTGCCTAAATCAGCGAGCGTGAACACGCGCTTCTCCGCCCCGGGGGGCTTGGTCACGCCGTGCAGCCGCGCATGCGCGACGGGGCTGCGCAAAAAGGCCACTTCCAGCATGCCGGGCCGGGTAATGTCGCCGACGAAGCGGCCGAGGCCGTGCAGGAAGCGCGCGTCTTCCTTGCGCCGGAGCGACGCGCCGACGCCAAGGGCCGCTTGACCTGCCGTCATGCGGCGTCGGCCAGCATAGGCTGGGGCAGGATCGCCGAATCGGCATCGAAACGCTTGCCAGCGCGCAGGCAGAAGACCGGACGGATGAAATGCTCAGCGACGACCTGCGTATCTTCATTGTCCTTCAGGACGAAGCGTCCACTCTCGTCGGCCAGCACCGACACGTCCGCCTCGACTCCCGGGCGCAAGGTGCCGATCTCGTCCTTCATGCCGAGCATCGTGGCGCAGTTGCTGGTGACCATCGGGACGACCTGTTCCAGGGTCAATCCCAGCGCCAGCATGCTGGTCATGGCCGAGGCGAGCGAGAAATTCTGCGCGCCGGCGAACATGTGCATCTCCTCCTTGTCGGGATGCGTCTCCGGCGTACCGCGCGGCTTGGGGATCGTCGTGTTGTAGCCGTGCATGTCGGCGCCCAGCGTGTCGGGCACGATGCCGGCCTCGAGCACCAGCCGCGCCATCTTGAAGGAGAAATGCGAGCCGTGGCCGACATCGGTCTTGAGGCCCTGCGCCAGCGCCTCGCGCACCACCGGATGGACCTTGCCGTGCTGGTCGACGAAGCCGCCGGGATGGCGCGTGAAGGGATGGGCCAAGATATCGCCCGGCCGCAGGATCTTCAGCATCTCCGGCAGGATCGCGTCGGGATCGTAGGGATGCTTGTCCTCGGGCAACGGCCAGAGCTGGCCGAAATGGATGTAGAGCGGCAGGTCGAGCGCGCGGCCGATCTCGGCGGCACGGCGCATCGCTTCGTCGCCCCAGCGCGTAAAGCCGCCGATCTCGGCATGGCCCTTCACGCCGCGCACCAAGTCGGCGTTCTCGCGGGCCGCGTGCACCGTGTCGTCGACCGCGATGCAGTCGGGACGATAGAGCTCGGGGTAATAGTGACCCTCAAGCCCACCCACCATGTAGGCGGAGATAAAGGCGAGCACGCGGGTGGCCGCGGGCTTCACGGCATATTCGCGGAAGCCGGGGAAGGTCAGCACCGAGGGCCCGCCCTGGTCGACCACCGTGGTCACGCCGGAATGGACGCCCACGGTATCGGCGTCGAGTCCGAAACGGCCGCTGACATAGCGATAGACGTGGGCGTGGGTATCGATGAGGCCGGGCAGCACCAGCTTGCCGCCGACATCGACCGTCTGCTTCGCCGGACCCGGCAGGCTCTTGCCGACCGCAGCGATACGACCGTCGCGCACGGCGACGTCCAGAACACCGTCGAGATCCTGGGCCGGATCAATGACCCGGCCACCCCGAAGCAAAAGATCGTATGGCGCGGATGGCACGATATCCATGGTGGTTCCCTCGCTTGGCCGACGCGCATTGTGTTGGTCCGGCGCCATCCGGACAAGGGCCGCGATGGGCGGCATGCGGTTTGCATGTTGTCCTGCCAACCGGGAGGGAATCGTGATCCTGGACGGCGCCGAAGACAAAGCCGTGAGCCCCAAGACGAGCCGCGCCTTGCGCGATGCGGGGCGCTGGCTGTTGGCATGCATCGAGAGCTTTCCCATCCCCATCGAGGAAGCCTTGTGGATTGAAGACTCCAGGCGCACCGTGGCCGAAGAAAGGGTCGCGGCATGGCGTAGGAAGATCCGTCCATGACTGAAATCCTGCGCGAGATCGTGCGCCATCCGTCGGCCTGGTACGGCCGGGATCTGGCGAACGACAGTTCGTCGATCGTCCATCTCGAGCCGGGCCATCTCGCGGAGATCGCCGCGGCCGCCCAGTCGATCACCCGACGCGGCTTGCCGTTCGCGGAACTCACCCGGGACGATTTCCCGCTGCCGACGCTCGGCCCGCTGCTGCGCCGCTGGCAGGAAGAGATCATCGACGGCCGCGGTTTCTACGTGCTGCGCGGCCTCAACGCCGCGGACTACACCGACGCCGAGGTCGGCATGATCTTCTGGGCCATCGGTCTCTATCTCGGCCGCGCCGTCACCCAGAATCCCAAGGGAGACCTGCTGGGTCACGTCTACGACCACGGCCGCCGCTACGGCGATATCGACGTGCGCGGCTACGAGACCAGCGCCCACCTGCCCTTCCACACCGATTCGGGCGACATCGTGGGCCTGCTCTGCCTGCGCCGCTCCAAAAGCGGCGGGCTGTCGAGCGTGGTGAGTGCCGTCACCATCCACAACGAGATCGTGAAGCGCCATCCCGAGTACCTGGCGCCGCTCTATCGCGGCTTCCACTACATCCGCCGCGAAGCGGCGCTGACCGAAAGCCCGGTGACGCCGTATCGACTGCCGGTGTTCGGCGTGCGCGACGGCAGGGTGAGCGTCCGCCTCATCCGCAACCAGATCAACGCCGCCTGCACCAAGACCGGCGTACCACTGGAGCCGATCGAGCGCGCAGCGCTCGACCTGTTCGACGCACTGGCGCAGGACCCGGAGATCCATCTCGACATGGACCTGCAGGCCGGCGACATCCAATTCTGCAACAACTATGTGATGCTGCATTCGCGCACGAGCTTCGAGGATTATCCCGAGATCGAGCGCCGACGGCACATGATCCGGCTGTGGCTGACCATGGACCAGCGCCGGCCGCTGGCCGAGGGCTTCCCGCCGCAGAACGGCTACGGCGACCGACAGCTCGTCGAAGCCGCTCTGCAAGCGACAGGCTGACCGAACTCGGCACGTCCGGCCCGCTGCCGCCCTTCACCTGCCCGAGCCGCAAGGAATAGGCAGGCCGAGGTGATGGCGTAAGGTCGTGCCCTCGTAATCCCGGCGGAACAGCCCGCGCCGCTGCAGGATCGGCACGACCTGGTCGACGAACAGGTCCATTTCGTCGTGGAAGTAGGCCGGCATGACGTTGAAACCGTCGCACGCGCCTTCGTCCAGCCACAGCTTCATGTGGTCGACGAGCTGCTCAGGCGTGCCGACGAAAGAGCCGTGCGAGCGGCTGGCGGCGACCAGGACGCCGCAATCGCGCACCGACAGGCCCCCGCGGTCGGCGCGCTCCATCAGATGCATCACGCGCGGCGTGAAGGCGCTGCCGGCGGCGCGGATGTCGGCGGTCGGCAGCGGGCCATCCTGCGGGTAGTCGTAGAGGCGGAATTGCATCTGCTCGCTCAGCATCCAGATGCCGACTGCCGGATGCAGCAGATCGTTCAGCACCGTCTCCTTCTCGAGCGCCTCCTTCTCGGTCGAGCCCAGGATCGGCAGCAGGCCCGGCAACACTTTCAGGATCGCCGGATCGCGGCCGTGGCCCGGCATCCTCTGCTTGACGGCAGCGCGGAACTTGATCGCCTCCTGGCGATTGCTTTGCGCGGCGAAGATCAGTTCCGCCACCGTGGCGGCGAATTCCAGCCCGGCCGGCGAGCCGCCCGCCTGCACCATGACCGGCCAACCCTGCGGCGAGCGCGGCAGGTCGAGCGCACCCTTCACCGCGAAGAACTGACCCTTGTGATCGAGCGCGTGCACCTTGTTGGCATCGACGAACATCCCGCTCGCGCAGTCGGCCGTGATGGCGCCGTCTTCCCAGCCGTCCCACAGGCCCTTGCAGATGTCGACGAACTCCCGGGCGCGCTGGTAGCGCATGGTTTTTTCCATGTGCGACTTGCGGCTGAAGTTGAGGGCGGCATCGTCGTTGGCGGTGGTGATGATGTTCCAGCCGGCGCGGCCGCCGCTCAGATGGTCGAGCGAGGCGAAGCGCTGGGCGATGGCGAAGGGCTCGTTGTAGGTGGTGGAGAGCGTCGCCACCAGGCCGACGCGCTCGGTGGCGCCGGCCACGGCCGAGAGGATCGAGATCGAATCGATGTTGTTCAGCGCGCCTTGGGCGATGACGCGGCCATCCTTCTCGCGCGCCGCCAACATGTCGCCCACGAACACCAGGTCGAACTTGCCGCGTTCGGCCGTCTGGGCGGTGCGCCGGTAGTAGTCGTAGCCGAGGATGTCCTGCGGCTGCACGGAGCCATGCCGCCATCCCGCGATATGGTGGCCGCCGGGATAGGTAAAGACGCCGAGATACATCCGTCGCTCTGCCACGTAGACTTCTCCCTAAGCGGCGAAGCGGCTCTGGGCACGCCGCAGGCCGAGATGGCCGCGCAGCATCGTCGATTCGTAGCTCATCCGCACCAGCCCGCGCTGGCGCAGCAGCGGCACCACGGCGTCGACCAGCAGACCAAGATCGATCGGCAGCACGGCGGGCAGGACGTCGAAGCCGTCGCAGGCGCCGGCCGCGTGCCATTCGGCAAGGTGTGCGGCAAACTGCGCGGGCGTGCCGACAAAGCGCGTCGCACCGGCGTCCGGCGCCGCCAAGGCGTCGAGCTCCGCGGCGCGACGGGTGGCGGCGGCCTCGGTCTCCGCCAGTATCGCCATCGTGCGGGCAACGTAGCGCAGGCCATCGGCGTCGCGGCCGTGCCGGGCGGCGAGCGCACGCCAGTCGGCACGCGCCTCTTTCGCTTCGGCAATCGTGGCCGGCCGGGCCAGCACGACCTCGGCGCTGGCGGCAGCGCCCTGCCGCGCGTCGCCGGCCGGCACGTCGCGACGCAGGATGACGCGGGCCGCGCACGGTGAAGAAACGGCCGGCATGATCGATCGGATGCACGCGCTCGGGATCGGCGAAGGTGCCGGTCGACTGATCGACGACGAAGCCGCCGTCCTCCCAGCTGTCCCACAGCTGGCGCGCGACGTCGATCAGCTCGGCGAGCCTGAGTGCCGCCTCCTTGTCATCGGTCGGCAGGTCCGGCCGCTGGACCCTTGCGGCGAGCTCGGTGAAGCCGTCGAGGCCGGCGATCCAGCCGGTGCGACCGCCGGCCAGGTGATCGAGCGTGGCAAACACGCGGGCGACGTGAAAGGGCTCGGCCACGTCCGCCGGCCAGTAGCCGCCGAGGCCGATGCGCCGGGTGGCGCCGATCAGCAGACCGAGCAGCGGCAGCGGATCGAGCTGGAGCCCATCGACCCTGCCCGCGGCGCGCGCCGCCAGCGGCGCGGTCGGCAGGCCGAGCAGCACGGCGTCGAGGCCGCCGCGCTCGGCGGTTTGCGCCGCCGCCTTGAACGGCGCCGCGCCCGCGAAGCCCGCGGTGCCGGAAACGCGCCAGGCGGCGGGATGCCAGCCGTGCGCCGCAAGCGATGCCAGCAAATGCATGTCAGGCTTCGCCCATCACCATAGCGGGTTGCCCATCAACTCCTCCGGCCGGCCCTCCTCGATGATGCGGCCTTCCTCCATGAACAGGATACGGTCTGCGGCCTTGCGCGCAAACTGCACCTCGTGCGTCACCACCGCCAAGGTCATGCCGTGGGCGGATCCCAGACGAGCACCCGGACGGGCGTCGGGTTGAAGCCGTTGCAGGGATTGTTGACCTGCGGACAGTTGGAGATCACGAAGATCACATCCATGTCGGCCGTGACGTCGACATGGTTGCCGCCCGCGGAGATGCCGTCGACGACGGTGAAATTTCCCGAAGGATCGATCGGCACGTTCATGAAGAAGTTGAGGTTGGCGACGATGTCGCGC
>WNFJ01032442.1_pt1 | contig 15062 bp, 19 predicted proteins | sample 5400461 | NCBI WGS metagenome assembly WNFJ01 (sample SAMN13153349, study PRJNA577476) | soil metagenome | isolation source: 115 cm saprolite on Douglas fir-dominated hillslope | place: USA:California | collected 2013-09-17 | reverse complement strand
GTTGCGGCCCCGGCTCGGTCACGCCACCCTCAGCGGCGCCCCAAACCGGCCAGCATCATCCTGCCGACCTCACGAAGTCCCTCGAACAGAGCCGCACTCATCCGATATTGACGGTTGACCAGGCAATGTCCTATTGTCCCGGAACACATCACCGTCGTGGCGTCACGTTCGCCGGATGCGCCCTTCGGGCCGGCAGGGTCGCCGAGCCCGGCATGGCTCGTCCTTCATCGGATGTCTGGTATCGGATGTCTGATTCGGGCCCAGGCGTGAAGGGGGAGGCAGTGCGGAGATCATCGCCGCGAGCGCTGGTGGGCGCTCGGCTGAGGGTTGGCCTCATGGTGGCGGCCTGTGCCGCGTTAGCGGCCGGTTCGGCGGCGGCATTCACTGCAGCCTCCGCGTCGCAGGTGCCGGGCGGCACCGCGGTGAATCCGTATTCGCCGGCCGCCGGGCATACCTACCGGCACGGCGTGGTGGCGACGCGCGGGACGGCGGCGCGGATGAGGTCGTGGGCGGCGGCGCATCCGGTCGCTCCGGCGCTGTCGGTGAATGATCTCAACTACGGCGGTGGGATCGACGGGATCGGGGTGACGACCGGCCAGGAGAAGGTGTACCTGGTGTTCTACGGGTCACAGTGGGGGAGCAGCGGCACCGATGGGAACGGGAACACCACGCTGTCGGGTGACCCGTCCGGCGCGGCGCCCTACGTGCAGCGGCTGTTCAAGGGCCTTGGGACCAACGGCGAGCGGTGGTCGGGCGTGATGACCCAGTACTGCCAGGGGGTCGCGCTCGGGGCGCAGTCGTGCCCGTCGGGTGCGGCACACGTTGCCTATCCCACGAGCCGGCCGCTGGCGGGAGTGTGGGTCGACGAGTCCACCGCCTCGCCGCGGCAAGCGACCGGTCATCAACTGGCGCTGGAGGCGATCAGGGCGGCGGCGCACTTCGGTAACACGACCGCCGCGGCGAACCGCAACGCCCAGTACGACATCTTGTCGCCGACCGGGACGAACCCGGACGGGTTCAACACCTCGACCGGGCAGTTCTGCGCCTGGCATGACTACAACGGGGACACCACGCTCACCGGTGGCGCGGCGTCGTCACCCTACGGTGACATCGCGTTCACCAACCTGCCGTACGTAACGGACGCGGGTACGGCGTGCGGACAGGATTTCGTCAACTCGGGCGGCACCCTGGACGGTTTCTCGATCGTCAACGGGCATGAGTACGCCGAGACGATCACCGACCAGAACCCGCCCGGTGGATGGACCGACGTCTCGCAAAATGAGAACGGGGACAAGTGCGCCTGGATCTCCCCGGGTTCCAGCGGCGGCTCGTTCGACCTTTCCCTCGCGACCGGCAGCTTCGCCATGCAGACCACCTGGGCTAACGACGGCGCGGGCGGGGCGGGCAGCTGCGAGGCCAGTCACCCCATCGTCGGTGGCGGCGGCACGCCGACCGGCCCGATCACCTCCGGCATGGCCGGCAAGTGCGTGGACGACTTCCATGGCGGCGTCACCAACGGCACGAAGGTCGACCTCTACTCGTGTAACGGCACCGCGTCCCAGAGATGGGCCGTCGTGACGGGTGGCACCCTGCGGATCAACGGCAAGTGCATGGATATCACGGGCGCGCGCACCGCCAACGGGACCAAGATCGAGATCTATACCTGCACCGGCGGCTGGAACCAGGTCTGGAGGCCCCTGTCCGACAAGGAACTGCTGAACCCGCATTCGGGCAAATGCCTCGACGATCCCGGTTACAGCACCACGAACGGCACCCAGCTGGACATCTGGACCTGCCGCGGCGGGGCGAACCAGCAGTGGAAGCTGCCCTAACACCCGTGCCCCGGCTCATCGCGGCGGGCTCATCCTGACGCGGCTCATGGGGTGAGGGCGGCGGGCCCGGCCAGGGGTGGCCGACCGCGACTATAGGGACCGCTGGCAAAATATTGCCTGTGCAGGCTCATCGGTCACCCCACAGCGTCGAGTCGTTCGCCGCCCTCGGTGACAGCTTCACCGAGGGTCTCGAAGACCAGGACTCCGCCGGGCACTATCGCGGCTGGGCAGATCGGTTCGCCGCGCTGCTCAGCGACCACAACGCCAGCGTGCGCTACGCCAACCTCGCGATCCGGGGGAAACGGCTCGGCGAGGTGGTGGCGGAGCAGGTTCCGCACGTGATCGAGATGGCACCGGACCTGGTGAGCATCGCCGCCGGCGGCAACGACATCTTGCGTCGGGGAGCGGATCCGGACGCGCTCGCAGCGATCTTCGACGGTGCGGTGACGCGCCTGCGCGCGGCCGGCTGCGAGGTCGTCGTGTTCACCGGATTCGACACGCAGCAATTCCCCGTGCTCCGGCTGCTCCGCGGCAAGATCGCTACCTACAACGCGCACCTGCGCGAGATCGCGGACCGGCGGCAGTGCCACCTGGCCGACCTGTGGTCGATGGGCCCGCTGCGTGATCGCCGCGCGTGGAGCCCGGACCGGCTGCACATGTCCCCGGACGGCCACCGCAGGGTCGCGCTGCTTGTGGCCGAGGTACTCGGCGTGCCGGTGAGCGGGAATTGGCGAGACCGATGGCCGCCCTCGGTGACCGCCCACTGGCTCACCATGCGCCGCGAGGACGTCCAATGGGCGCGCCGTCACGCGGTGTCGTGGATCAGCAGGCGCCTGCGCGGCGTATCGTCGGGCGACGGCCTGCAGCCAAAGCGTCCCGGCTTGCTGCCGCTCCAGCCCGAGAACGTGATGTAACAAGCGCAAGCTTTCATGATCGCGGTACCTTCGGCGCTCGTCGAGGCTGTCTCATTGCCCGCGCCGCCCTGATCCTCGCCCGGCGCAGGATTCCACCGAAACGGATCGTGGGCGCGGCGAGGGGCGCGGCGGGGTGGATGGCGCCGTGCGGGGCGCTGGGCCGCCCGATGGGATCGTAAGCGCGGACACGGGCGGCACGAGCCGACGTACGCGTGTAGCGTCTCCCGCACGCGTCTGTTTCGAGCCACCGGCCAACCGGTCGCGGCGCACACCGGCCGCGGTCGCGGTCCGCACCTGGTCCGGCGGCCAGTCGCAGGCTTGAAAGGCAGGGAACAGCCGATGTCGCGGGTGCGGTGGTACACGCAGGGCCGCGCGGTAGCTGCCGCGGTCGCCACCACGGTGGCGATCACGGTCGCGGTCACCGGATGCGCCGCGGGCGCCAAGCTTCAGGCCGGCCCGAGTGGGGGGCCGGCCCGTCCGGCCGCCACCGGGGCAACGATGGCCGTCCCGCGCCCGGGTCCGCAGGCGGCCTCTACCGGGGACCCCAACGGCGTCCTCCTGCCGGCTCCCGCTCCGCCGTCGCCACGCTGCCCGCCGCTCGTCCGCTACGCGGCTGGCAACGCGGGGCCGCTCTTCTGCACCGACGGCAGGGACAATCCCGCGGCGCTTCGTTACTTCACCGGCCTGCACCTGAAGGTCATGGGCCTCGCCGCGACCGCGTCCCAATCCCAGGCGGTCAGCGTGATCTGCGCCGATCTGCAGCACGCCGCGGTCGGCACCGAGTACTCCGCCTACCTGCTCGCCGCGACCCGCGAGCAGTGGACCTTCGCCGGCATCGCGAAGGTGCACGGGGCGCTGTCCAGCCTCTGCCCGAAGAGGTGAGGCCGCCGCCGGCCCGGGCCGCGCGCGGCCGGGCCCCGCGCCGGTCACGATCCTGTGTGGTCCTGGCCGATCCGCGGTGCGCGCTCGTCGATGTCGAATCCGCAGCCCGCGGTGAGCATGTGCAACCGTACGTCGAACAGCGTGATCGGGTCGTCGTCGGCGGCGGCGTAGGCCACGGTCGCGTCGTCCGCGTCGACCACGGTGACCACGCCAGAGCCGAGCACCTCGAACGAGTCCCCGCTGACCAGGATCGCGGTGTCCTCGTCGATCCCGACGCCGAGGTGGCCCGGGTCGAGCGCGATGGCGCTGAGCAACCGGGGGAGCCGGCCGCGTTCGGAGAAATGCATGTCGATCAATACGTCTGGCAGCAGCCCGAGCCCTGGACCGGTACGGACGCTCGACGCGCAGACATCGGGACCCTCCCCGCCCAAGATCATGGTGCGACCGATCGCGGTGGCTCCGGCGCTCGTGCCCGCGATCACCACGTTCCCCTCGTTGAGCCGGCGGCGGAGCAGCGTGTTGGTCTGCGACCCGATGATCGTCCGGATGCGCGACTGGTCCCCGCCGCTGATGAAGATCCCGCTCGCCTGCTCCAGTTGGGCGAGTGTGCGTTCGTCGTCGGCATCCCCGCGTCCCTCGAGCCGGAGCGGCAGGATCTTCCTGGCGCCGAGCTTGCGGAAGATCTGCTTGTAATCGGCGAGCACCTCCTCGGGCGCCTCGGTCGCCGTCGTGATGAGCGCGATGCGCGCGGAACTCCCTCCCGCGAGCGCGGTGAACCTTTCGAGCGCGCCGACGCCGTGGACGCGATCCTCCGCGCCACCGATGATCATCAGGTGGCCCTCCTGCGCGGCCCAGGCCGGCCGGGGCGGCGGGGGCGGCCGCTCACCGTCCCGCAGGTGGCTGGTCACGCCACGTAGCTACCCGCCCCCGCCGTCGCGAACCGGCCCCGCCAGCCGCGTCACACCGCGACAGCCACAGTGCTGCCCCGGGGGGCGACAGTCGTCCCACTCGATGCGCCACGCCGGGAACTCGCGCCGCAGCCGGGCAAGATCGTCTGCCATCTTGATCGCCTCCTGTGGTACCGCGCGGCCGGGCGTCGTGCGAGGAAGCACCCGGCCGCACGGGGTCTCAGATGCGCTGCCCCTGCCCCCACCGGCCGGTGGCGATCGACAGCGCCTCGTCTATGTGCTCGGCAGCAGCCTGATAGGCCATTGCCTGCCCCCGGCACAGCGCGGCGCGGATGGGGTCGGCAGCCAGTTCATCGGCGCGCTCGGTGTGCAGCTTCACGTTGTCGCGGTAGCCGTCGCGGGCGTCGAGCACAGCGTCAGCGAACCGGCGCAGGTCATCAGCGCCGACTCCGGTCAGCGGGGTCACGCGGGGCGTGTCATTCATGGTGGCAGCTCACCGGTTCCGGCCGCCGCCCCAGCGACAGCTCACCCAGCTTTGCCGCCAGGCCGGCGATGTCGGGCGCGTTGACCAGTGCGCGGTGCGGGTGCCCGGCTGGCGGTGCCGCCCAGTACTCCCCGGTCGTCTCGCCGCGCCATATCCGCCAGCCGGGGTAGACCTTCCGCAGCCCGGTCAGTCCGGCGCTGTCGCCCCCGCTGGCCGTCATGACGGCATCCCGCGAGCGGCCCGCCGCCTCGCCTGCACCGCTGCGTCACGCGCGGCGTCGGTCTCGGTGGCCTGGATGGCGTTGCGCAGCCCGTCCACCGTGACCGCATCCACCGTGTGCCCCTGCCCTGCCTGGAACAGGCCGCTGCGGGTGGCGTAGAGGTGGCCGCCGTCGCTCTCCCAGATCCGCCACAGGGGAAACTCGCGCTTGAGCCGCGAAAGTTCGTGCGCCATCGGGGGCGCTCCTTCACAAATGTTCCCGCTTGATCCTGCTCCACAGCCTGTCGCTGCGGCGCTACGGTCGGAAGACGACGACAGTGGAGGTCGGCTATCCGTCCAGGGGTTGCCTGCGGAGTCGCCGGGGGGCGGAATGTGTCGAGAGGCTGTAGAGGGAGGGCCGGTGACGGCACCTGATGAGCCCGCTAGCCCATTGCGAGTGTTCGGCCGGATGCTCCGCTACTACCGAGTCAAGGCTGGAATTTCGCAAGCGGACCTCGGTAGCCGGGTGTTCTGCTCGGGCGATCTCATCAGCAAGATCGAGAAGGGCCAGCGGGCACCGTCACAGGAGTTCGCGGTGGCCTGTGACGGCGTGCCTGAACTGAACACGGGCGGGTCGCTCGCTGAATTGCGGGAGCAGCTACGGGACTACCTCCGCCAGCAGGTCTATCCCGGATGGTTCCACCGATGGCCAGAAGCCGAGGGTCAGGCGCGGGCGCTGCGCTGGTATGAGCCGCTGCTTGTCCCTGGGCTGCTACAGACTGAGGACTACGCCCGCGCGGTCCTGCGCGGAGCCCAGCCCGACGCGGACGACGAGCGGATCGCCGATCAGGTGGCCGCGCGGATGCAGCGCCAGGAGGTCCTGGCGAAGGAGGATCCGCCACACCTGTGGTGCGTCATTGATGAGGGTGTGCTGCACCGCCGCATCGGTGGCCGCAAAGTGATGCACGATCAACTGCTCCACCTGGCGGAGATGTCGGAGCGGCCCAAGGTGTCGGTCCAGGTCGTGCCGTTCAGCGCTGGTGCCCGTGCGGGGCTGCTAGGTGCCTTCATAGTCGCTGACTCAGACGGGACGGCCGGTACGCTGTACCTGGAGACGGCGACGACGGGGCAGGTCGTTGAGGTGCCTTCGGTCGTGAGCCAGGCCGCGCTAATCTTCGACATGCTCCGCTCGGAGGCCCTGCCTCGCGGGGCCTCCAAAGATCTGATCATGACCACGATTGAGGAAAGATGGACTTGACCCGCGCCGAGTGGCGCAAGAGCAGCCGTAGCGGTGGCAATGGCGGTGCGTGCGTTGAGGTCGCCCGTAACCTGCCCACCGTGGTTGCCGTGCGCGACTCGACCGACCCGGATGGCCCAGCGCTGGCGTTCGCGCCGGACGCCTGGAAGACGTTCACTCGCCGCATCAAGGCTGGTGACCTGGACCTGCCCTGATCTTGGGGCCGGTTACCGACAGCGATTCAGGGGGACATGCCGTGTCTTCGGCCACATCCCCTCAGCACTTGAGAGCGCCCGCCAGCGCTAGCCAGCGGGGCGTCTACCGCGTGTGCGGTCAGCCCGTCACGGTGCACCAGATGGGGGCATGTTGCTGTTCTCCGGGCAAAGGCTCCGGATGGCCGAGTCCAGCAGGACCGCTGCCTGGTGTGCGGTCGGTTGCGCGCCGTTTTCATGAGCGAGTCGATCAGTCGCGAATAGCCCGCGATGCCGTTGCCGTTGGCGGCGGAGAGTGCGCCGCACTCATCCGTGCCGATGTTCAGAAGCTGTGAGTCGGTCGCGGTGGTCAGATCCTTGTTGCCGAGCCCGGCGGCGCGGACCTCGGCAAGGAAACGCCGGGGCCTGGCGGCGCAGCCGTGGCCGTCGCGGGTGCCGTGGTGGCTGCTGCCGTGTGCCCGGCCTGTGTGCTGCCGCCGCCGCATCCGGCTAACGCCAGCGCCACGCAGGCGATGGCTGCCGCGATTGGTGATCCTCGTGCTCATGATCTTCTCCCTGATCTTGTTCCATTGTTCTGCGGTCACGGGATGGTCGAGCCGCCATCTCCATGCACCCAGCGCACAGCCACTGCCCGAACCCGTCAGGCAGCAGCGGCCCGGCACAGCGGGAAGCGCCGCAGCGGTCGCAGCACCTTTGGCGCTTCATCGAGCCGCACGAACGCCCGCCAGGGCTATGTCCGCGTCGAGCCAGGATGGGGCACATTCGTGGTCCCATGAGACGAGCGGAGAGGCTGATCAGCCACACACGTGGCCTGGTATCTGACATCCTGGCGCCGCCATGAAACGTCCCTACATCGGGTACGTCGAGATCAGCGACAGGATGAAGGAGAAGCTGATCACCAGGCGAGGGCTCACTTCCGAGGATGTACGAGATGCGTGCCAGGCGCCCAGTCGCTACCGACGCGCTGCCTGGCATGTGCACCCGGAGTATGGAAGGCGCCTCATCGTGTTCGGTGTGACCCGCCACGGCAAGCTCCTGAAGGTGATCTTGCAGCCCGTGGATCCGCACGACGGAACATGGCGGCTACGGACGGCCGTTGTAGCTACCAGGGGAGAGGGTGCACTATGAAAGACATGGAGTCTGGCGATGAATTCGCTGAGTTCGACACAACCGAGGACGAGATTGATGCCATGATGGCGGCCGGGGAGCCGGTTGAGGTCGAGGTGCCCGGCGAGGCGCGTTCCCACATTGACTCCCTGTATGTGGTCATGGGCGCCTCGCTGAGCGTAGGCGGCTTCTCGGTGACGCGAAGTCTCGCCGTCAACTCGCCGTTGGTGACGACTGTGTCTGGGCACCCACTGGCTGGGACGGCTGCCTAGCCAATGAGTATTGGAGAAGAGGCCCGTGCGTGCCTCGTCCTTGCCGACTACGCCAGTGTTGATGCGGGGCAGAAACTGAACCTCCTTGGCGGTGGCTGGCAGGTTACCGGGTTGATGCCGTCAGGTCTTACCGGGCCGCAGGCCGTCGTCACGCTGATCGAGGTACCGCCGAGTTACGCTGGCACAGAGTTCGCAGTAAGCCTCACCCTCGAAGATGAGGCAGGGCAGCCGGTGAAGGTGCCCACGCCTACAGGCAGTCTCGAACCATTGCGGATCGCGCAGATCGCCAAAGCCGAGATACCCAACGTGCCTGGCGTGCTGCTGCATGGGAAGGTGTGGAGCCGCGTCCAGGTGATCCTCAACTTCGGCAACGGCTTGCCACTGCAACCTGGACAGGCGTACACGTGGAAACTTGAAATTGCGGGCACTGACAATCCCCAGTGGCGCGCAAGCTTCCTGGTCGCTGCACCGCCGCAGCCTGTGCTCGGATAAGCCTGCCCGCCTAACCAGGTGACGGCACCCCCAGCCGTCCGGCAGCAGCGGCCCGGCGCGGCGGGAGCGCCGCACCGGTAGCAGTGGCGCGGCGCTTCATCGAGGCGCACGAAGGCACGCGCGCCGATCTCCGCCCCGAGGCCGGCGCCATCCTGCGCAGCCGTTATGAATCATGATCCCGAACGGCTCACGCGGGGTGACACCGGCCGGCCGCCTGCCACTGGCCCGGGTTACGCTGCGGTGCATGTATCTCGACCTCTCCGCCGGCGGCGCGGCGCTGACCGCACGCCTGGTGGACATCGCGTCCGTCAGCGGCGGCGAGGCGGCGCTGGCCGGAATGATCGAGGCGGCGCTGCGCGAACTGCCGCACGTGTCCGTGGACCGTGACGGGAACGCGGTGGTGGCACGGACTCACCTTGGCCGCGCGGAACGGGTTGTCATCGCGGGCCACATCGACACCGTGCCGATCGCGGACAACCTGCCGTCCCGGCAGGACGGGCGCCGGCTGTACGGGTGCGGCGCGACCGACATGAAGGGCGGCGTCGCCGTCGCGTTGCGGCTCGCCGCGACGGTGACCGAGCCGCGGCGCGACACGACGTTCGTGTTCTACGACTGCGAGGAGATCGAGGCGGAGCGCAATGGCCTGCTGCGGCTGAGCCGCCACCACCCGGACTGGCTGGCCGGCGACTTTGCCGTGCTGATGGAACCGACCGACGGCGTTGTGGAGGGCGGCTGCCAGGGGACGATGCGGGCCGAGGTGCACGTGCCAGGGGAGCGCGCGCACAGCGCCCGATCGTGGATGGGCCGCAACGCGATCCATGCGGCGGCCGACGTGCTCGACGTGCTGCGCGGCTACCAGCCGCGCGAGCCGAAGGTCGACGGGCTCTCCTACCACGAGGGCCTGAACGCGGTCCACATCCGCGGCGGGGTCGCGGGGAACGTGATCCCGGATTCGTGCGTGGTCGCGGTCAACTACCGGTTCGCTCCCGACCGGACCCCGGACCAGGCCGAGCAGCACATACGCGAGACGTTTCCCGCGTGGAAGGTGGAGATCACCGACGTCGCCGACGGCGTGCGGCCAGGGCTGGACGAGCCGGCCGCCGCGGCGTTCGTGGCAGCGGTCGGGGGGACGCCGCGGGCCAAACTCGGCTGGACCGACGTCGCCATGTTCGCGGCGCTCGGCGTGCCCGCGGTCAACTACGGACCGGGAATCCCCGAGGTCGCGCACACGCAGGGCGAGTACGTCGAGCTTGCGCAGATTCCGGAGTCTGAGGACCGGATGCGGGCCTGGCTGCTGACCCCACCCGCCTGACCCCAGTGGATGTGCCGCGCCGGGCGCCCAGGTTGTGACGCGCCCGGGAAGCCCGGCGCCCGGGGCGTGCCGCGCGGGGGCGCCGGGCGTGCGGGTGGTGACGCGCGCGAAAGGCCCGGCGCCGCGGGGCCGGGACACGCCAGAGGCCCGGCCCCACGAGGCCGGGCCTCTGGCGTCTGTCCGCCGCGGGCCTAGGCGGCCGGCCCAGCGACGAGCGTGAGCGTGGCGGTGTGGCGCTGGCCGTTGGTGTCCACCCAGGTCAGCGAGACCTGGTTGCCAGGACGCTGCGACCGCATCGCCGTGGTGAGGGACTGAGCGGACGTGATCGTGGCGCCGTTGACGCCGGTGATGACGTCGCCGACCGCCAGACCGGCGGACTGCGCCGGCGTGCCGCTGTAGACGTCGCAGACGAGCGCGCCTGAGTTGACCGGCGCGGATCCGCTGCCCGTTCCTCCGCCCGGCCCGAAGTTGCCGAAGCCTGACGCGCAGCCGGCGGCGATGTTCTGCACGCCCACGCCGAGGAACCCGCGCTGGCCGATCTGGATGGTTGAGCTGCTGTGCCCAGCGGCCATCTCGCGGGCGATGGACAGGGCGTGGTTGATCGGGATCGCGAATCCGATGAGCTCGGACTGGCCGGTGTTGTTGCTCGCGGCGGCCGTGTCCATACCGATGACCTGGCCCGCCGAGTTGACCAGCGGGCCGCCGGAGTCGCCGGGCGCGATGTACGCGTCGGTCTGCAGCATCCCGTGCAGCGTCTCGACGTCCGCGCTGCCCTGGTCACCTGCGGTGATGGTTCGGTTCAGGTTGGTGATGGCACCCGATGTGACGGTCGGGTGGCCGCCCTGGCCGCCCTGGTTGCCCAGGGCAACGACCGCGTCGCCCACGACGGCCTTGGACGAGTCGCCGATCGACGCGGCCTTGAGGCCGGACGCCCCCTGCAACTGCAGCAGCGCGACGTCATCGGTCTTGTCCGTGCCAAGGACGCGGGCCGTGTAGGTCCTCCCCGTGCCGTCGATCTGCGCGGTCACCTGGGTGGCGCCGTTGACGACATGGTTGTTGGTGAGTACCAGGCCAGAGGAGTTGAGCACGATCCCCGTGCCCTCGGCCGTCTGGTTCGAGTAACTCAGCTTCGACGTGACGTCGGCCACCGAGGGCGACACGGCGTTGTCGATCGCCTGAGCGTTGATCTTGCTGGAGCCGGTGTTCTGCAGCGGCGCACGCTGTGAGCCGGGCGTCGGGACCGCGGAAGCGCCCGGGCTTGACGCCGACGGCTGTGCGTTATTGTTGTCCGCGATCCCAAACGCGGCGGCCGCCCCGATGCCAACGCCCAGAATCGCGACGACGGCAAAGGCGAGGGCGCGCCGGCCACGGTGTGGGGGCTGGGGCGGCGCACCCCACTGCCCGAACGACGTACCAGGCGGCCAGTTACCTGCCCCTGGCGGTTGCCATGACCCCGGGTACGGCGGCGGTTGCTGGCCGCCGGAACCGTGACCGGGTGGCGGCTGCTCCTGCTGCTGATTGCTGACCCAGAAGGCGTCCGTCTGCGCACCCCGCGTTCCGTAGCCGGGCTGTTCGCGCCCGGTCTCGTGCGGCGCAGAATCCTGGCCTCCTCCGGCCCCGTAGACCGGAGGCTGGAGGCTTCCCGCGCCATGCTCCGGGGTGGCCGGGGTGGCCGGGGTGGCCGGCCTGCCCATGTCGTAGGCCGGGGGCTGCGGGCTTTCCGCGCCGTAGGCCGGGAGATGCGGGCTTACTGCGCCGTAGGCCGGGGGGTCCTGGCTGCCGTGCGTCGGTGTCTCCTGGCTCGCACCCCACTCGGCCGGCGCTCGCTCGCCGCTGGTTCCGTACGTGGGCGTTTCCTCGCCACCGCCGCGAGACGCCGGGTCCTGCTCCCTCTCGTGCTCGTGATCTTGCATCCCCATCACCTTCGATCGGAACAGGCTGTTGTCCGGTCAGCACATCTGTCGGGACGGCCTCACCCAGCGTTGCGGCTCGGCTCGGGCCGACCACGTACCAGTCGGCTCGGGCCGACCAGGTACCAGTAAGCCAGAGCATCGGTAAGAGAGGCGTAAGAGGTGCCGGCGGCCCGCATGAGGGTTTCCCGCGGACTTGCTGAAGGCGGCGAGCATGTGCCGCGTGCGGGTCTTCATGACCGGCCCGGCCTGAGCTGGCCGGGCTGCACGAGCCCCGACTCGTAGGCGTAGACGACGAGTTGCGCTCGGTCCCTGGCCTGGAGCTTTACCATCGCCCTGCTCACGTGCGTCTTGGCGGTCGCCGGGCTCACCACGAGCAGTTGCGCGATCTCTTCGTTCGAGAGCCCTTCCGCGACGAGGGCCATCACCTCCCGCTCGCGTTCGGTCAGGCTGCTGAGATCCGGCGCGGACCGGGGCGGCCGGGCACGCGCCGCGAACTCGGCGATCAGCCTGCGGGTCACGCCGGGGGAGAGCAGCGCGTCGCCGCGCGCGACGGCCCTGATGCCGGCGATCAGCTCAGCGGGCTCGGTGTCCTTGACGAGGAACCCACTGGCCCCGATCCGCAGCGCTTCGAAGACGTATTCGTCGAGGTCGAAGGTCGTGAGCATGACAACGCGCACGGCGTCGAGACGCTCGTCGGAGATGATCTGTCTGGCGGCCGTCAGCCCGTCAAGCTTCGGCATCCGGATGTCCATCAGCACGACGTCAGGCACCAGCCTGGCGGCCATCGCCGCCGCCTGTTCGCCGTCGGCCGCCTCGCCGGCCACTTCGATGTCGTCCTGTGCGTCGAGCAGCGCCCGGAATCCGGCGCGCACCAGCGCCTGGTCGTCCGCGAGCAGAACCCTTATCACGTGACGCTCCCGCCCGCTCGCCGGCCTGCGGCACCGGTGCCAGCGACACCATGGACATCGGCGTCGTGCACGGGTGCCGCGCCGCCGGCATCCGCTGGGCCGTCTGGCCCGTGACGGCCGCGCTCCAGTGGCAGCCGGGCCTGGACCAGGAATCCCCGGCCCGGCAGAGATCGCGCGGTCAGCTCGCCGCCGAGCAGGCGAGCACGTTCTCGCATGCCCGCGATCCCGTTTCCGCCACCGTCGGCGGCGCCGCCGTCGAGAGCACCGCCATCGTCTTCGACGTCGACGCCCAGGCTGGTGTCGCCGTAACTGACCCGCACGGCGACGTTGGCCGCCCCCGCGTGCCTGATCACGTTCGTCAGCGCCTCCTGCACGATCCGGTACGCGGCGAGGTCGGTTCCCGCGGGCAACGGCCGTGAGTCTCCGCTGATTTCTGTCCGCACCGACAGCCCGGCGGCGGTGGCGCGTGAGGTCAGGTCGCTCAGTTGCGCCATCCCGGGAAGCGGCGAAAGCGGCGGGCGCTCGCCCGAGGAGGTGCGAAGCAGGCCGAGCACGGACCGAAGTTCGCCGAGCGCCTCCTTGCTCGCGTACCTGATCGCGGTGAGCGCGGTCCTGGCCCGTTCGGCCGCCTCGTCGGGCCGCTCGTCCATCAGGTGCAGCGCCACTCCGGCCTGGACGCTGATCAGCGAAATGTTGTGGGCCAGCACGTCGTGCAGTTCCTGCGCGACGCGCAGCCGTTCATCACTCGCGCGCCGCCGTGCGAGTTCGGCGCGCCCGCGCGCGGCGCTCGACGCGCGTTCGCGCCCCGCGCGGACCACCTCGGCGCCGACCAGGATGACAAGCGGCCACGCGGCGTTGGTGAGCCCGCTGACCACCCCGGCCGGTTTGTGCGCGGTGGGCAGGACGTAGCCGCTCCAGACGATGACCAGGTAAGCAGCGCCGCAGATCAGCCACGCGAGCAGGCGGTACCCGGCGAGGACGGCACCGAACACGGCCACGGCGAGCGGGAGGAACGCGGGTCCCCAGGAGTATCCGAGCGCGAAGAACGTGGCCACCGCGCTCGCGGCGATCAGCAGAGTCGCGGCCGGGTAGCGCCGCCTCCCGAGCAGCGCGGCGCAGCTCGCCGCGAGCAGCGCCACCCCGAGCGCGTCCAGGTGACGGCCGGCGTGCTGGTGCGTCTGCGCGCTGAAGCTGCCGCCGATCGTGACCGCCGTGATGACGCCGACGCCGACGGTGGCGCTCACCGTCTGCGCCCAGGTGGGTGGGCACCAGGACCAGCGCGGCCGACGTTGGTCTGCTTCCACATTCTGAACGGTAGGCGATAATGCCTGACCATCGCGTCGCGCGTGCGGAGACACTGTGCCGCGGCAGGCTACTACCAGCGGAGTATGCGCCGGGCCCGCTCTTGATTAGCGCGGTAACTTTGGCGAAAATGCTTCGCCAAAGTTACCGCGATCATGAAAACCGCCGCGTCGGTCGCTGGGATCGGCCGCTCATGCCGGGCGGTCCTGGGACGCGGAGCTGACGCGACATATCTTGTCAACGGGTGCCAGCTGTGGCATGCTGAAGCAGTCGAGATATGACGCGTACGCCGCGGTGCGGCCCGGCCGGGTCGAGCGCCGTGCGGCGGGCGCAACCGCACTGCAGGAGTTGAGGATGTCGACACTGTCCCGGCGCGAGGAGATGGCCGTCTCAGGTGCGGCGCTTTCCAGCGCACCCTGGAGCGCAGCCACCGTGACCGGCGGGGTCGTTGCCGCCGGCGATCTCGGCCTGCAGCTCATCGGTGGCCACATCGGCCTGACGATGCTGAGCGGCCCCCTGGCACTCGGCGTCGCCGCGTTCTTCGCGGTCGCCGCCGCCGGTGCGCTGATCAGGGCGCGCAACACCCGCGCGCTGGCCTGGGCGCTTCGCAACCCCTGGCGGTTCGCCCTGATGCCCGCGCTCGCGTGCGCGGCGGTGGTGCTTCCAGTAGCACTGGTCCTCGGCGGCGCCGGGATCTTCGGCGCCGTGTTCAGCGCCTTCTGGCACGGCCTGCTGGTGTACGGCATCACCGGAGCGGTGGGATCGCTGCGCCGCTCGCCGAGGTAAGACGCCAGGCCATGAGCCAGCGGACGGCACAGTTCGCAGCTCTGGAATCGTTAGGGATCTTGGATATTTAACCCGAACGGCTGCCGCGCCGGTTTGGCGCCCAAGCTGCGGGCGGCGCTGGTCTGTCTCGCCTGGCGCCCGTGGGTCTATCGATCCGCACGGTGCGGGTGAGTAGGTTGTGATTCGCCCGCCGCCGCGGATACTGCTACGATCGCTGGGTCGTTGGCGCCGCTAGCTCAACTGGCAGAGCAGCGGACTCTTAATCCGCGGGTTCGGGGTTCGAGTCCCTGGCGGCGCACCCGT
>WNFJ01572286.1_pt1 | contig 15064 bp, 15 predicted proteins | sample 5400461 | NCBI WGS metagenome assembly WNFJ01 (sample SAMN13153349, study PRJNA577476) | soil metagenome | isolation source: 115 cm saprolite on Douglas fir-dominated hillslope | place: USA:California | collected 2013-09-17 | reverse complement strand
GCTGGCGCAAAGCTACCGCGAACAGGTCGACGATCAGAAAGCGCAAGTGGAAACGTTGAAAGGCGCCTTGCAGAAACTGGAGCAGAAATTGGACGAAGCAAAGTCAAAGCGTGATTTGCTGCTGGCGCGGCATCGGCGGAGCATTGCGCTCGGCAAGGCGGCCCACGCGCAAACTGCCATCGGCGACCAGTCCAAGAGCGCCACGTTCGACCGGCTAAGAGATCGTGTGAATCACACCGAGGCCGTCGCCACGGCGGAGGTGGAACTGGCCGACGATGATACCGCCGAGCGACTGACGCGCATGGACCGTGACGTCGAGATCGATCGCCTATTGGCGGATTTGAAAGAGCGGCGCCGTTTGCCAGGGTGAGGCGCTTCGGACACTGCCCGGATTGACGCGACCCCCTACGGAGGTATGACACCGGCGTGTTGGCGTGCGAGAATGGCGCGGTGAATCCGTGGCTGATAGGGGTGCCGGCGGCCGCAGTTGCCGCGGCAGGGGTTGCCGCATACGGCGGCGTGTATCCGCGCGCGCAGCTTTTTGGGCCCACGATTTGCCGCACGAACTCGGCTCGCAAGCTGGCCATCACGTTTGACGACGGACCCAATCCCGCCATTACGCCAAAACTGCTCGACCTGCTTGATCGCTACAAAGCGCCGGCGACGTTTTTTCTAATTGGGCGCTACATCCGAGAGTGCCCGGAGTTAGTCGGCGAGATTTCCGCGCGCGGCCACGTCATCGGGAATCATACGGAGTCGCACCCAAATCTGTTTTGGAAGCGCTCGGCAGACATACGAGTCGAGCTGCGACTCACGCATTCGGCGATCAAGAACACGCTGGGTGCGCCGCCGAAATGGTTTCGTCCACCGTTTGGTCTGAGGAACCCCTGGCTTGCCGCGGAAGCGCGCGAGCTCAACATGCGCGTGGTGATGTGGACCTTGCTGCCCGGAGACTGGCACGCGCCTTCGGCAGAATGGCTGATTCGCCGCATGCAGCCTATTGCGTCGCGCGCCAAGCGTGCGTTAGCACAGGCGTCGGGCACCGGCGAGATCCTATGCCTGCATGACGGGGGGCACCGCGAGCAGAACGCGGATCGAACGCGCACGCTGGCGGCACTGGAGCATTGGCTGCCGCGCTGGCGTGACCTCGGACTCGAATTTGTTACAATCGATGAAGCGGTGAGTGCTCCCGCACATTGAATATGGACGAGAGAACTTTTTATACAGAGAAAGAAGAGACGCGGAAGGTCAAGCTGGTCTGCCCCAGCTGCCGCGGCGAATTTGAAGCGCCAGTGCGCTGGAAAGTGTGCAGGAAGCGGAAAGAGCTTCCACGCGGCGCGGGCGAAGAAGACCGCAGAAAATTTGCCAAAGCCGCTTCGTACATGGTGCGTCTCGATGATTTAGTGGCTTGTTATAAGTGCCGCAAACGCTTTGAGCTGACGGGACAGTCGACCGTGCTCATCTCCGATGCGCTGGGCGATCCCAATGCGGACCCGGAAAATTTCGGGAATCGTTGAAATAGTTGACAGCAGTCAGCTTTCAGCAATCAGTTCTCAGCCACATTTGGGTCCCGGATCGCTGTGATCGGGAAATCCGGGCGCTCTTGCTGAAAGCTGACGACTGATAACTGAAAGCTTCTAGATTTCCGGGTACATATCGAAGAAGGCCTCGATCGACTGACGAAATGTCGACTCGATTTCTTCCTTGCTGCCCTCAATCAAGTGCATTGTGACGCGGGCGGTTCGGCCGTTTTTCAGCACTACCGTGGCGTCCCGCACTTCGCCGAGGTCTTCCTCCGGGAGCAATCGCATTCCGTAGATGAGTGCCAGTTTCGCCATGCCGTCCTCCCTGTCGCTCCGCTCAGCGTAGACTGCGTGAATTGGGCGGTCAAATGAGATTGGCTGAATGGATTTGCGCGCTCGCGCGTGCCGCCAGTGTATACTATAGGCATCTGTACCTCCGTTGCCTGCATCGGATGACAGCATGGAGGGATCCTCGTGAATCGCACGCGCAAGCTCTTTGTTCTCCCCGTCTTGGTTCTTGCCTCGTCCGTACTAACTTTCGCTCAGCAGCCTGAAGGGCCGCAGACATCGGCCCCGCCTCCGGTCGCTCCCGAAGCGCGTCCTGCGAGGCGCGAAGGCACGAGCGACAAGATCACGGTTCCTGCCGGCACACGTGTTGCGGTTGTCCTGGAAAACGGCATCTCCACGCGCAGCGCGAAAGCAGGCGATTCTCTTTATTTCCGCACTTCGTTTCCAATCACGCAGAACAACCATGTGGTTGTTCCGGTCGGTTCCTATCTTCGCGGCGAACTGCTCGAATCCAAGCGCCCGGGACGGATTAAAGGGCGCGGCGAGTTTCGCATGCGCCTGAACACTTTGATCTTTCCGAACGGGTACACCGTCGACTTGAACGCCGCGCCGCGCAGCGCGGACACCGGTGGCAAGGAGACTATGGATCCGGAAGGGAAAGTAACCGGACCCGGCGGCAAGGGAAAAGACGTTGGCACGGTTGCGACTACCACGGTGACTGGTGCGGGCATCGGAGCAATCGCCGCTGGGGCTAAGGGCGCCGGCATTGGCGCCGGCATAGGAGGCCTTGCGGGGTTGGGCGCGGTGCTTCTCACACGCGGGCCGGAGGCGGAACTGCCGCGCGGCTCAACGCTGGACATTGTGCTCGAGCACGCCCTTGCCCTGGATGCCGACCAGGTTCAATACAGGCACGTAGGTGATTTTTCGCCGATTACACCGCCGCCCGCTCGGCCGGAGTAGTTTCTCCGTTTTACTTTCTTATGCAGTTGTTTCTCTGCGAGCTTCGACAAAGCGCAAGGGGCTGAAGCGCTCCCAGTCGATCGAGACGCGCTGCTCGGTCACCCATTCGCGAATGAGTCTCGCGGTAATGGGCGTGAGCAAAATGCCGCTGCGGAAGTGGCCTGTCGCTATCAGTAAGCCACGAATGTCCGCTGGTCCCAAAATCGGCAGATGATCAGGTGAGTCGGGGCGGAGTCCGGCCCAGGTTTCTTCAACTCGAGCGTGGGCCAGATCCGGCGCAAGCTCGATGGCGCCGCTTAGAATTTTTTCCAACGCGCCTGCCGTCACTTTCTTGTCGAAGCCGATATACTCGACCGTGGCGCCGGCCAAAATTCTGCCGTCATTTCGCGGCACCAGATAGATTTTGTCAGACCAGAGCACCCGCTCGATTTTCAGGCGTTCGGCGCGCAAGGAGACCATTTGCCCTTTTGCGGGGCGAACCGGCGCATAGGTGTCCACTCCTGCGATGCTTGCGGAGAAGGAGCCTGCCGCAATAATCGTCCACTTCGCGGAAATTTTCTCGTTCTCGAGCAGCAATCCTGCGCAGTGATGTCTCTCGCGCCAGATTCCTCGCACCTCGCGGCGCGCGAAGATCTCCGCGCCACTTTTTCGTGCTGCCTCCAGCACTGCCTGCGTCAACGCGCGGTTGTCCACCGACGCTTCGTCCGGCCGGAGCACCGCGGCTTCCACTTCGGGACTAACTGCCGGCTCCAGTTCACGGGCGTCTTCGGCGCTGATCGCCTCGGCCCTCAGTCCCCATCCATGATAGAGCGCGACGTGCGTGCTCAGTTCGCGCGCGCTGTCCCGCGAAAAAAGCGCCTCCAGAGTTCCCTTGGCACGGAAGCCAACGTCTTGGCCGGAAATTTCTTCAACGCGCGCAACGAACTCCGGATAGAGCGCCATACTGGCTTTGCCAAGCGGGACCAGCGGAATGGTTGCGGGATTCTCCGGAGCAGGCGACAAAATTCCGGCGCCGGCCCAGGAGGCTTCCCGCCCGGGCTCGCCTTGTTCAAAGACGGCCACACGCACGCCGGCGAGCGCAAGCTCGAGCGCGATGGCTCCGCCGATGAGCCCTCCGCCGGCGATGACGGCCTCAAAGTTTTTCGTCATTTTCTCTTGGCAGGCCTTTCAGGCTGACCGCAGCAAATCCGATCGCATTACAATGAGCTTGCCAGCTCCTGTGAAAGCACTTCGGCCTTCTTCGCTGCGTTTCTTGCGCGCGTCCAGTCTCCGCTGTTGGCCGCCTCGCGGGCTTCGGCCATGAAGCTGCGTACTTTCGAAGCGAGGTCTTGCTGCGTGGCATTCAGAGTTTTTCCCGCGGCGGAGCCAATGTTGCGTTCCGCGACGCTCAAGCTCTGGCTGGTTTGCTGCTGCGCGGCGGATGTTTCCGCGGCAGTCAGTTGCGGAGCGATCTGGGGTATCTCGGGTTTGCTGCCCGCATCGTTTTGCGAAGGATTGCCCACAGGGACGCGCGGCCGCGGAGGAACGCTGCGCGGGATGACCAGAGCCGAAGGAGGCGGTTCGACGTCAAGCGTTACGTCCGCGAGTGGGTCATCGCTTTCATCGATCTGCGTCGCTGCGCCACTTGGCTCCAAAGGACGCGTGTAGGCAAAGGTGCTCCACGGAAATGGCCTAGCCTTTGCTTGCCGCCTGACGCATCCGCTCAGCAACAGCATTAAAGCGCACGAAGCAGCCAAGCCCAATCGCGCGAACCAGTGCTGTGAATGCTGACAGAGCTGAGTAGTTCCCGTCATTCTCAGGCCGCGAGCGGCAGCTCGATTCGGAATGTCGTTCCCCGGCCAACCTCCGTTGTAAAGTCTATCGAACCGTTGTGGAGCTGTACAATTCGGAACGTGCTGGCCAATCCGATGCCGCTGCCCCCGGGTCGCGTTGTAAAGAAAAGCTGGAAAATTTTCTGGCGATTTTCCACCGGGATGCCCTTGCCCGTATCGCCCACGGTAATCTCGGCCATTTCACCTCGGCGGCTGAGCATCAAGCGCAACTGCCCGCCGCTGGGCATGGCCTCGACAGCGTTCAGCACAAGATTTAGCACCGCTTGTTTCAGCAGCGCGCGATCGACATAGACTTCGGGCACATCGATGGGCAAAAGCTGCGCGGTTAGAATTTTTGATTTTTGCAACTGTGGTTTGGCGATCTCGATGACTTCTTTCAAGATGTCGGCAAGCTGCGTAGCTTCCAGGCGCACGTCCATGGGGCGAGTAAAATCGAGGAATCTTTTTACGACCGCGTCCAGGCGATCGATCTCTTTGTCCAGCACCTGCACGGCTTGCTGCGAACCGCTGTCCGGTTCCGCTGGCAAAGACTCCTTTAAATTTTCGAGCCACAGGCGCATGGAATTCAGCGGATTCTTCACTTCATGCGCAACGCCCGCGGTGATGCGCCCGAGCGCCGCAAGACGCTCGCTGACTTGCAACTGTGTATTGATGCTTTCGATGGAGTCCAGGTCGCGCAGCGTCACCAGCGCGCCCATGCGCTCGCCATCTTCCTGAATGGCCTGCACGCTCACGCTGACGCGCCTGATTCCTCCCACGGTGTCCAAATCCGTCTCAGCAGCAATCTCGCTCAGTTCGTCGCCCTCCACGTGCAGGACTTCATGCAATGGATGCCCCAGCGGAAAAATTTCATTAACGCGGCGTCCCAGGAAGTGCCCGGCCGGCGCACCCAGAAATTTCTCCGCCGCCGGACTGACCATCACGGCGCGCGCGTCACGCGTGAAGAGCAGCAGGCCGTCTTCCAGGCCAGCCATTACGGAATCCATGTTCTCGCGCAAGGTGCTGAAGATTTCGTGCACTCCCCGCAGTTGCTGCCCGACTTGCGTGATCTTCCGGCTTACCTGCCCGAGTTCGTCGGTGCCGCCGGCAAAGCCCTTCACGCTTGCCACCGGCGCATCGTATTGACCGGCGGAAATGCGATCCAATTGCGCGGAGATATCGCTTAGCGGCGCGAGCGTTGCCCGGCTGACCACCGCGGCAACCACCGTCGAAATCACCAGGGCGAGCAGAACGATGGTCGCGAATTTTCGGAGGCTTGGGGAAATCTCCGTCGCCAGAAGAAGGCCGGAATCCACCACCACGCGCACCTCGCCAAATGGCTCGCCGCTCTGGCTGCCGAATGGAAAAACATACTCATACTGCCGGCCGGGTCCTGCCAGGACCTTGACTTGGTGCACGAAACCTCGTCCCGTAAGCTGCGAGAGCGCTGTGCGTCTGGGCAGAAATTTCCCCGGCAATTTCTCGTCGGTCGACGACAGAACGATTCCTTGCTGATCGGTGATCGACACTTCATAAATCGCCGGAGCATCCAGCTTCGCGGTTTTCAATTCGGCCTGCAGATTTTCGCTGGATTGAAACGCTCGACGCACATAATCGCGGACATCCTGCGGTTCGTTCGACAAGGGCCGCTGGCCTTCCTCGGCCGCGTCCTTCAAGGCTCGCGCAGCTTGCACGAACACCTGATGCGCGATTTCATGCGTGCGTTTGTCTGTTTGCTCGAGAACCTGGCCGAGAAGCTGCGCAACGAACACGACGGACAGCACCGCTACTACGAGCAGCACCAGGCTCGTCATAATCAGCGTGAGTTTTGTGCGCAGCCGCAGCTGCATCGAGCGTCTCTACACCGTTTCGGCGCGTTCGCCGCCGTATTCTTTTAGTTTGTTGTGCAAAGTCTTCAAGCTGATGCCCAATAAGTCCGCCGCGCGCGTCTTGTTGTTCCCCGTGGCGTTCAACGTTTGCAGGATGAGCTCGCGTTCCATGGCATCGACCGTCGTCCCCACGGGGAATTTAATGCCCGACAAATCGCCGGGGCCCTTCGTTTGCGACTTGCCGAATTCATCGGGCAGGTTACCCCGCGTGATCAAATCCTTTTCGCACATGATGGTCGAGCGCTCCAGGACATTGCGCAATTCGCGGATGTTGCCCGGCCAGGTATGGCTCATGAAAATATCCATCACCTCCGCGCCGATTCCGCGAACGTGCTTGCCGTGCTTCTCGTTTACATCGTGCAGGATATATTCCACCAGCAGCGGGATGTCGTCCTTGTGGTCGCGCAACGGCGGCAAGTGAATGTGAAACACATTCAAGCGGAAGAAAAGATCCTGGCGCATTTGTCCCTGCCCGACGGCGTTCTCCGGATCCTTGTTAGTTGCCGCAAGAACGCGCACATCCACGGGAGTTTCGCTCTTGCTGCCCAGCCGCCGCACCTTGCGGTCTTCCAGCACGCGCAGCAGCTTCGCTTGCGTTGGCGCGGGCATCTCTCCGATTTCGTCGAGCAGCAAGGTTCCGCCATCGGCGAGCTCGAAGCAGCCGATGCGCCGCTCCGCCGCCCCGGTGAAGGCCCCGCGCTCGTGCCCGAAAATTTCGCTTTCCATCAGTGTTTCGGGAATCGCGGAACAATTAATGGCTATGAAGGGCCCCGACGCGCGCGGCGAAAGCTTGTGAATCGTTCGCGCAACGATTTCTTTGCCGGAACCCGTTTCGCCGGTAATCAATACAGATGCCGAGCTGGGCGCGGCCATCTCCACGATGCGCATCACATCCTGCATGGCTTTCGAGCCGCCCACCAAATCGCCGAGCCGCCCGGTTTCCCGCAACTGCCTCTGCAGCACCGCCAATTGCCGCGCATCGCGCGCTTTCCCCAGCGCGCGGTCCAGCAAAGCGTGCAACACGGGCCCCTTCAGCGGCTTTTCGATGTACCAGAACGCGCCCGCTTCGATAGCCGCCACGGCGCGCTCTTCGCTTCCCTTGCCGGTGATGATGATCGCCGGGACCTCGTGCAGATCGGCGCCCAGCTGCTTCAGCAGGTCCAGGCCGTTCATTCCCGGCAGCTCGACGTCGGCAATGAGCGTGTCCGGCTGGTAGCTGGCAAATTTGGCCAGCACGTCTTCGGCGCTGGCCACGCCTAGAACGTCATAGCCCCATTTTTGCAGCAGTTGCTCGTAGCCTTTTCGCGCGTTGTCTTCGTCTTCGACAATGAGGATGCGGTCCTTTCGCTCTCCGGTTTCGACCGCGCGCACAGCCATTTTCGTATCGTCGCCCATGCGGCTCTGCCTCTCCCTAAGTACGCTTTGCATATTTGATTTCTGCATAGGCTGGACACTTTGACTGTAACAAGGCGCGTGGCCGCTTGCCAAGCACGCGAAATGTGTAGGGGCGCAGCCGGCCTACGGTCAGGCTTGCCGCGTCTGTGTTTGGCTCGAACGCCCGGATGAGCGAGGTCCCTCTACTCCTTCAACAAATACAACGCTCGCTCTAACTCTAACTCCAGCTTGGCGCCTTTCGGCAAGTCGATCTCGTGGCCGCGGCCCGATTCCATCAAGTAAGCCGCGAGCGCGCCCGCTGCCGCTCCTTCCGCGACTTCCTTTTTGTCTCTGTCTTTTACGCCTCTGACGGCGCCGATTGCCGCGCCTGCCGCCGCCGCCTCTGCGGCCGATTGTTGCGTACTCGTGCGCCCCTCGATCAATCCCTCCTGCTGTGCAGTTCCCGTTTTCACGCTGTGATCTCCCGGCACACTTACAACTTCGGCCACGATAGGCAGCGTCGCGAATTTTGTGCGGATCTCGTCAAACGTTAGCCAGATCTTCGCCCGTCCGGCAATCCCCGCTGACTCGACGCGGCTCACATGCCCTCGAATCTCTGCGCCGCGCGGAAGATAGATTCCGCTGCCAGCCTCCAACGGTTCCGGTTCCAAAGTCACTACCTTAAAGCGCTTTTTTTCTCGCGTTTCCTTTGTGTCCAGCTCGTCTTCGAGCCGCACCAGGAATTTCGTGCCGGGGACCACCGCGTACGCTTCAACTGGCAGATCGGCGTGACGGCGTCCATCCGCCGGATGCGCGGGCTGCTCCGGGATCGGCGCGACAGGCTGTGAATCCTGCGGTTGGTCCTGTGCGGCCGCTGGGCGGGCCGAACCAAAGCCGAGCAGTGCCGCGACGCCAATTGCGGAAAAAAACCTGATGCTCCTACGCTTCATCCGTACCTCCTCATGAATCACACCTCAACGGATGCACCCAGCCAGCCAATGCCGCCATTCCTGGGCAGCTGCTATGTCCTTGAATTAATTGGGTATACGGCGCGGTCAGAGCAAAGCCTGTCGAACTTCTGTCGGCCTCCGCCGCCAACACTGCCGTGAAATCACGACACACTCTTCTCGGCGAAACTCAGTGCCCTCCGCGTCTCTGCGTTAGCGTGTTCTTTCTCTTCTCTGTGCACTCTGTGCCCTCCGGGAGCCCTGTGTTGAGTCTTGGTTCTAGCTCGAGAAATCGACGGACGCGCCGCAGCACCTTCGCATACATCGCCGGAGTCAGGAGTCCCGTCTGCGTATTTTGTTGGCTCGGGTGGTAAACGCCAAACAGCCGCAGCCCCGCTTCTGGAAAATCCACTTCCGCACCGTGCGCGAACCGGTATCCCACCCGCGCCGGAATCGCCCCGCGATGTTTCAGGATTCCCAGGAAAACGTCCCAGCCGATTTTCCCCAGCGCGAGCACGGCCTTGGGCCGCAAGATATCGATCTCGCGTTCCAAGTAACCGCGGCAATTTAGAAGTTCCGACGGAAGGGGCTTGTTGTCGGGAGGAGCGCAACGCGCCGCTGCTGCGATGTACACATTCTTCAGCCGCAAACCGTCATCGCAATTCAGCGCACTTGGCTGATTCGCAAAGCCCGCGTCATACAGCGCCTGATATAAAAAGACGCCCGAGCGGTCGCCGGTAAACATCCGTCCGGTGCGATTAGAGCCGTGCGCACCTGGTGCTAGTCCGACGATGAGCAGTTGCGCCCTGGGGTCGCCGAATCCGGGCACCGGCTTGCCCCAGTAGGTCCAGTCGCGATAGGCCAGGCGCTTTTCGAGGGCAACATGTTCGCGGTACTCCACGAGCCGCGGGCATTTCCGGCACGCCACAATCTCGTCGTTCAAGACTCGAAGTAACTCTGAATTTTCAGGCATGTGTAGCTCACGCCGGCAGCTCTTGGCTGCACGCAAGGCGGGCATCAGGGGTGAGCGTTTCTCTTTGTAGCAGACGCGCTCCGCGCCAGCAAAGCGTTAACCTCCGCAAACGGGATTGCTTCTTCGAACACAGACGAATACGTCCCTTTTTCCAGCAGCTCTCTGCCGATGCGCATCACGCCCGAGCCGATGCTCGCGCGCCGGACGCCCAGCTTTTCCAGTTCTGGAATCGGCGGGCATCCCGGCGTTACCAAAATGTTCAACGGCGCCGCAACGGCCTTCACCAATTTCTCGATCAGCCCTCGTTCGCTTACGCCCGGCGCGAACACGCAATCCGCTCCAGCAGCGCGATACCCGCGCAGACGTTCCACCGTGCGCTCGAAGCGAGTGGCCTCCGGCCCGATCGGCATCAGGTAAATATCGGTCCGCGCGTTGATCACCAGGGAAACCCCCAGCGAAGCTGAAGTCTCGCGAATGGTCCGAATCTTCTCCGCTTGCAGCTCTATATTTACTTGCGAACTCTCGGTCTCACCGGTCACGTCTTCCAGGTTCAATCCCACCGCGCCGGCATCGACGATCGCCTTCGCAGTCTTGGCCATATCCGCCAACGTTGTTCCGTAACCGGCCTCCATGTCAGCCGTCACGGGAACGCGCACCGCGCGCGCAATGCGAGCCACAACTTCCAGCATTTCATGTCGCGTAACACGCTGCCCGTCTGGATAGCCCAACGCAAACGCCACACCCGCGCTCGTCGTCGCAATCGCCGGATATCCCAATTCCTCCAGTACGCGCGCGCTAGCCACATCCCAAGCATTCGGCAGCACCAGCATGCGCGGCCCGCCGTGCAACTTCCTGAGTTCTTCGGCCTTCCGTCCCTGCGCTGTCATGTCCATAAGTGTCCTTTGGAGTGCGGCGGACCGCCGCTTTCACGGAGTAAACGCCAGGCAAAATTTCCAGTGTTGAGCAACGTTACTGCAACAATCGCAACACTTCCTCATGGATCTTTCCGTTCGTGCTCAGAAAATTTCCGGTGTAAATCGTCCGTTCGCCGCGCACATTCGTCGACTTGCCGCCCGCTTCTTCGACAATCACTCCCAGCGGCGCCAGGTCCCACGGCTTCGACGTCCAATCCAGCGCCGCCTCCGTAGCTCCTTCCGCGACGAGCATGTGCTGCCAGAATCCTCCAAGAGCGCGCCCGCTGCGAGCGGAATCAGGCACGCGGCGGATTTTTTCTTGAGCCAATTTGTCCTTGCTCGGCCCCGTCCCCGTGGTGAACACCATCGATTCGCTCAGCCGCCCGACGTTCGAAACGTGAATCCGCTTCCCATTCCGGTAAGCGCCTTCTCCGCGGTAGGCCCACCAGCGCGAGCCCAATCCCGGCGCGCTGGCCATACCCGCCACGATTTCTCTCTCCCGCTCAACCGCGATCAGCGTTCCAAACGTTTGAATCCCGCGCGAAAATTCCTCTGTCCCGTCGATCGGATCAATAATCAGCCGCGCGCGCTTTCCAGAGCGTGGATTCCGTTCCTCGCTTCCGCTCATTTCTTCGCCCAGCACATCCAGTGCGAGCCCGCTGGCCGCCACTTTTGCCCGCGCCATCTCTTCCACGGCGCGATCCGCCTGCGTAACCGCTGTCCCATCTCCCTTTCTCTCGACGCGCATCTCGTCCGCGCGAAAATATCTCATCGCAATGGCATCTGCTTCCTTCGCAATCTCCTCCAGCAGCGACCCATATTCCGCTCGATAGCTCATCATCTCCCCTGGACCGTCCAACCTCAGCCGCGCCTTGACCAAATCCGCTCGTGCCCCCTAGCATACAAAGTTACGCCAATGTCTGCTCAGGCCAACACGGGAACCGTGCTCGACCGCATTCTCGACGCGCGCCGCGCCGCCGTAGATCACCGCAAGCGCGTCCTGCCTGAAGCGGCCCTCAAGTACGGTGCGAAAGCAGCCACTCCGCTGCGCGACTTTGCTGCCGCGCTCGCTCGCGATGGACTCAACATTCTGGCCGAACTAAAGCCGGCTTCGCCCTCTCGCGGTGTTTTGCGTGAACCTTTTGACGCCGTAGCCCTGGCTCGTTCGCTCGAAGCTGCCGGCGCCGCCGCGCTTTCCATCCTCACCGAAGAAGAATTCTTCCACGGCTCCCTCAAGAACCTTCGCGAAGCGCGGAAATCTATCGCTCTCCCCGTCCTTCGTAAGGACTTCATTTTTGATCCATGGCAAGTCTGGGAAACCCGCGCCAACGACGCCGACAGCTTTCTCCTGATCGTGGCCGCGCTGGACGATGCACAACTCCGCGATCTAATCGCGCTCGGCCGACAGCTCGGCATGGAGCCGCTCGTGGAAGTTCACACCCGCGGCGAACTCGACCGTGCTCTTGCCGCCGACGCCCGCATCCTCGGCGTGAACAATCGCGACCTGAAGACGCTCACCGTGCGCGTGGAAACATCATTCGAGCTGATCGATCAAATTCCCGATCATTGTATCGCGGTAAGTGAATCCGGCCTGCGCACGCACGATGACCTTGTTCGCCTGCGCGCAGCCGGCTTCGACGCTTTCCTCATCGGCGAACATCTCATGCTTGCGCCCGATCCCGCCGGCGCGCTCGCAAATCTTCTCACGGCAACGCCGCAAGGTTAGACCTCATGATTCGCATCAAAATTTGCGGCATCACCAATCTCGCCGACGCCAAAGCCGCCATCGACGCCGGCGCCAACTCCCTCGGCTTCAACTTCTACGAAAAAAGTCTGCGCCGCATCTCGACCGCCGATGCCGCGCAAATCCGCTCCAAGCTCCCCGCAGAAATCGAAGCCGTCGGCGTCTTCGTCAACGCCAAGCCCGCCGACATCAACTCCCTGCGCGCCTTCGTGCGCTTCGACGCGGCGCAGCTTCACGGCGATGAAACTCCCGACATCGTTTCGCGTGTCGCCAGCTCGCTTCCCGTTATCAAAGCCTTTCGCGTCGATCCCAATTTCGCTCTTGCGACGCTCGACCGCTACTCCGACGTCTTCGCCTTTCTCCTCGACGCTGCCCGTGCAGGCCAATATGGGGGCACCGGCCAGACCACCGATTGGGACTTCGCCCGCCGCGCCGCCGCCTCGCGTCGTATCATTCTTTCCGGCGGTCTCAAGGTCGAAAACGTCGCGGAAGCCATTCGTCTCGTGCGGCCCCACGGCGTCGACGTCGCTAGCGGTATCGAAACGAAGCCCGGCAAGAAAGATCACGCTCGGCTCAAAGAATTCATTGACGAAGTTCGGCGCGCCGAGCCGCAACCCGAAACGCCAAAAGAGAATCCTATTCAGCTATGAGCTCCATTCTCCAATCGCCGACTACTGCGCCAGGCCGCTTCGGCCCTTACGGCGGCCGCTACGTTCCCGAAACGCTGATGGTTCCGCTCTTCGAGCTTGAGCGCGCCTACGAAATCGCCAAATCTGACGCATCGTTTCAATCGCAACTGCAAAGCCTGCTCAAAGATTTTGCCGGACGCCCCACACCGCTGCAATTCGCTTCGCGCCTGACCGCGCATCTCGCCGGCCCGCGCATCTACCTCAAGCGCGAAGATCTTCTGCACACCGGCGCGCACAAAATCAATAACGCCATCGGCCAGGGTCTGCTCGCCCTGAAAATGGGCAAGCCGCGTATCGTCGCAGAAACGGGCGCCGGCCAGCACGGCGTCGCTTCCGCCACCATCGCCGCGCATCTCGGGCTCGATTGTGTCGTTTACATGGGCACCGAAGACATGGCCCGCCAGGCGCTCAACGTCGCGCGCATGCGCTTGCTCGGGGCGCAAGTCGTCGCCGTCGATTCCGGCAGCCGCACGCTCAAAGACGCCATCAACGAAGCCATGCGCGACTGGGTCACCAACGTCCGCACCACGCACTATCTTCTCGGCTCCGTCCTCGGCGCGCATCCGTACCCCACAATGGTCCGCGATTTTCAGTCCATCATCGGCCGCGAAGCTCGCGAGCAGATTCTCGCCGCAGAAAAGCGCTTGCCGACGCATCTTTTCGCCTGCGTAGGCGGCGGCTCCAACGCCATCGGTCTTTTCTACGCCTTCCTGCGCGACGCCGAAGTAAAAATGGTCGGCATCGAAGCCGGCGGCCGCGGCAACGAATTAGGCGAGCACGCCGCCCGCCTCGCCGCCGCGCAAGGTTACGCTGGCGCGCGCCCCGGAGTGTTACAGGGCACCTACACCTACGTCCTGCAAAATAGCGACGGCCAAATCGCCACCACGCATTCCATCTCCGCCGGCCTCGACTATCCCGCCATCGGCCCCGAGCACGCTTGGCTGGCCGACGAGCGCCGCGCCCAATACTCCGCCGTCTCCGATTCCGCCGCGCTCGACGCCGCGCGCACCCTCGCCCGCACCGAAGGCATCATACCCGCGCTCGAATCCGCCCACGCCATCGCCGGCCTAATCGAGCGCCGCGCGCAATTCATACTCTCGCCTGCTCGGTTGATGCCAAAATCTTTTCTTTGGCGCGATTTTCTGTATGCTGTCATTCCGAGCGAAGCGCCAACGGTTTTTGTTGGCGCGTAGTGAGGAACCTGCTTTTTGATGCGGCACTATGGTCTCTGTAATGACATCGCCCGGCACACAAACTCGAATCGCTCAACGCTTCGCCGAACTGCGCGCCTCCGGCGAGCTCGGCCTCGTAGCCTACATCACCGCTGGCGATCCGTCGCTCGACGCCACGCTGAAATTCGTCCTCGCCCTTGCCGAAGCCGGCGCCGACGTCATCGAACTCGGCGTTCCCTTCAGCGATCCGCTCGCCGACGGCCCCACCATCCAGCGCGCCTCCGAGCGCGCCCTAAAATCCGGCACCACGCTCGCTGGTGTAATCGATCTCGTCCGCCGCATCCGCCAATCGTCGCAAGTTCCCCTCGTACTCTTCAGCTACTACAATCCCATCCTGCAAATGGGCCTCGAAAAATTCGCGCGCGCCGCCAGCGAAGCCGGCGCCGACGGCGTCCTCGCCACCGACCTCACTCCCGAAGAATCCGCCGACTATCGCCGCATCCTCGCCGCCCATCATCTCGACACGATTTTCCTCGGCGCGCCCACCTCCACCGACGAGCGCCTGGCAAAAATCGCCGCCGTCTCCTCCGGTTTCCTCTATCTAATCTCGCGAACAGGAGTGACCGGCGCGAAAGACGCGCTGCCCGACGATCTCCCCGCGCTCATTCGCCGCGCTCGCGCCGTTACGCAACTCCCCATCGCCGTAGGCTTCGGCATCTCCCTCCCCGGCCACGTCTCCGTTCTCGGCGGCTTAGCCGACGCCGCCGTAGTCGGCTCCGC
>WNFJ01031889.1_pt1 | contig 15068 bp, 15 predicted proteins | sample 5400461 | NCBI WGS metagenome assembly WNFJ01 (sample SAMN13153349, study PRJNA577476) | soil metagenome | isolation source: 115 cm saprolite on Douglas fir-dominated hillslope | place: USA:California | collected 2013-09-17 | reverse complement strand
CACTTCGACGAATTACTGGCCGATATGGGTGCTGCGATACGTCGGCGTAGCCTACTGGTTGAGAAATTCACGCCGCCAGACGCTGACGCCTATGCACGTTTCCTGGCCTCGGCCCCGGACTACAAGGTTGAGGCAGCATAGGAGGCCGCTCGGCGATCCAAAATTGCTTTAAATATAAAATTATTGCTTTTCAACCGTCGCGGTCCTGTTAGCATTGGAAGGTCCGATTTGACCGGAGGTACGGCGTGCCTCATCTCGCGCCCATGAAAACCAAAGATGGCCGTTTTGGCTACGAGGCCGCCGGCAATCCTGTTTCGCCGCCGCTGGTATTCCTGCATGGAATCGGTGGCGCGGCGCGGGCCTGGCGCGGTCAGCTGGATTTTTTTAGCGGTCGCTACCGCACCATCGCCTGGGACATGCCGGGCTATGGCGGATCGGCGCCGCTTCCAGCCGTCAGTATTGCCGCCCTCGCGGACGCCCTGCAGGATTTCCTGCAGCAGGCCGGCGCGGCGAAACCCATCCTGGTTGGGCATTCGATCGGCGGCATGATCGTTCAGCAATTGCTGGCGAAACATCCTCGCGTCGCCAGTGCCATCGTGCTTGCACAAACCAGCCCGGCATTCGGAAAGCCCGATGGCGACTGGCAGAAATCTTTCATCGAGGCGCGGCTGGGCCCACTCGATCGCGGCGAAACGCTGGCCTCGCTGGCGCCGTCACTGGTCAAGGAATTGGTCGGGGACGATCCTGATATCCGCGGTATGGAGCTTGCCCGCGACTGCATGGCCCGCGTTCCCGAGGCGACCTATCGCGCCACGATGCTGGCGCTGTTGGGGTTCGACAAGCGCAACACGCTCAAAGATATCGTGGTGCCGACGCTGCTGCTGTCGGGCTCGAAGGACAAAAATGCGCTGGCGCCGATGATGGCGAAGATGGCGAGCTATATTCCCTCCGCAAAATACGTTGAACTGGAAGGCGTCGGCCACCTCGCCAATCTGGAATGTCCGGGTGCTTTCAACGCCGCGCTGGATTCCTTCCTGAAAGCCAATGCGGCTGCAACACAAGTGACGGCATGATGACGGTGCAAGCCAATAAGAGCGTGACTGATATCGACGAGATCGATCTGGATGCGCCGATCTTCGATTCGCAGGCGTTTCGGCTGAGCGACGAGCAGACGGCGATCATCGCCACCGCGCGCAAGCTTGGGCAAAATGTGTTCGCGGGCCGCGCAGCGGCCTATGATCGCGAAGCAAAATTCCCGACCGAGAATTACAGGGATCTGCATCGCACCGGCCTGCTCGGCATCGCCATCCCAAGGAAGCATGGCGGCCTCGGCGCCAGCTATCAGACCTACGCCATAGCGGCGGCCGAGATCGGCCGCTATTGCGGCGCGACCGCGCTGACCTGGAACATGCACGTCTGCTCGACGCTGTGGTCCGGCCCGCTGGCCGATGATCTCGAGATGGACGCTGCCACCCGCGCCGAACACGAACGCCGGCGCGCCATTCATTACCGGCGGATTGTCGAGGGCGGCGCGGTCTATTCGCAACCATTCTCGGAAGGCGGCGCGGCCGCGGCGGGTGGTGTCGCGTTCGGCACGGAGGCAAAACCGGTCAAGGGCGGATGGCTCGTCAACGGCAAGAAGATTTTCGCTTCACTTTCGGGCCACGCCGATTATTACGGCGTGCTGTGCACCGAGATCGCCGAAGGCGAAAAGGCCTCCCGACGTAACACGCTCTACCTCGCGATACCAGCCAAGGCCGACGGCGTATCCGTGGTCGGCGACTGGGATCCCTTGGGCATGCGCGGCACGGTGTCGCGCACACTGTTGTTCAAGGATGTGTTCGTGCCGGAGGACGCGGCGCTGATGCCGCGCGGCGTGTATTTTCAGGCGGCGATGCGCTGGCCGCACATGTTTCTGACGCTATCGCCGACCTATGTCGGCCTGGCGCAGGCGGCTTACGATTTCACCGTCCGCTACTTACGCGGCGAGGTACCGGGCACCCCGGTCAAGCGCCGGATGTATCCGACCAAGCAGATCGCACTGGCGCAGATGCAGATCAAGCTTGAGCAGGTCAAGGCGATCTGGTTTCAGGCCATCACCGAAGCCCGCGCCAATCCGACCAAGGAGCAGGTGCTCCGCGCCTATGCCGCGCAATATTCCGCGATGGAAGGTGCCAACGAGATCGCGACGTTGGCGATCCGCACCTGCGGCGGTCAGGCGATGCTGAAATCGCTGCCGCTGGAACGGATCTATCGCGACAGCCGCTGCGGTTCGCTGATGCTGCCGTGGACCGCCGAACTCTGTCTCGACCGCATCGGCCGCGAAGCGCTGTACGAAACCGGCGAAACGGACGAGTAACTGTGGACCTCTGCAGTTTGATCGAGCGCAATGCCGCGTTCACGCCAGACAAGCCCGCGATTGTTTTTGAGGATGAGATCCTGAGTTACGCGGCGTTCAGTGCACGCATCGAACAGACGGCGCGCGCGCTGAAGGCCGAATTCGCCATCAGCCGCGGCGACCGCGTCGCGATCCTCAGCTTGAACAGGCCTGACTATCTGGTGCTGCTCTATGCCTGCGCCCGGCTCGGCGCCATGCTGGTACCGCTGAACTGGCGCCTTGCGGTGGCGGAACAATTGTTCATCCTGTCGGACGCCTCAGTAAAGGTGCTGGCGCTCGAGCAGGCCTTTGCGGAGATTCTCCCCGCGCTGGAAAAAACCCTGCCCGACACCAGCTTCGTCGGGCTCGATTTTTCCCCTCCGCGTGGAATCGCATTTGACGTGATACTGACGCACGCCCGCGGCGACGGCCGCAATCCGCATACTGATTTGTCCTGTCGGCTGCTGATTGTCTACACATCCGGCACAACCGGAAGGCCCAAGGGCGCAGTGCTGCGACAGGAAGCCTTGTTGTGGAACGGGGTGATGAGCCAGCACATGCACGGCCTCACCTCGGATGATCATATACTCACCGTGCTGCCCTTCTTCCACGTCGGCGGCCTCAACATTCAGACCACGCCGGCGCTGCACCACGGTGCCACTGTGACGATCCATCCGCGCTTCGCGCCGGACGCAACACTCGCCACCATAGCGCGCGAACGTCCGACTTTGACGGTGCTGGTGCCGGCCATCATCCAGGCGGTGACCGACCATCCCGATTGGGGCTCAACCGATCTGTCGTCCCTGAAGGCGATCTCGACCGGATCGACCGTCGTGCCGCCGCATCTGATCGAGCGCTTTGTCGCGCGTGGGGTGCCGGTGCTGCAGGTCTATGGCTCGACCGAAACCTGCCCGGTCGCAATTTATACCCGCCTCGGCGGCGACCTTTCGCGCGTTGGCTCGACCGGCCTCCCCGGCCTATGCTGTGAGGCGGCCGTGATCGATGATTCCGGCCTCGGGCTGCCGCCGGACATGCCGGGCGAAATCGCGGTGCGTGGTCCCAACGTATTCTCTGAATATTGGGGCAATGAGGAAGCGACCCGGGAGGCGCTGCACGACGGCTGGTATCGTACCGGCGACATCGGCCGGCGCGATGCCGATGGCTATTTTTGGGTGCACGACCGCAAGAAGAACCTGATCATTTCCGGTGGCGAAAACATCTATCCGGCAGAAGTCGAACGCGTGCTGCTGGAGCACCCCGATGTCGTTGAGTGTGGCGTCATCGGCCGACCCGATCCCAGATGGGACGAGGTGCCGGTGGCCTACGTCATCAGGCGGGCGGGCTGTTCGGTCGAGGCGGAGGATTTGAAGGCGCATGTGCTGACGCAACTGGCCCGCTTCAAGGTACCGCGCGATATCGTTTTTGTCGACGATCTGCCGCGCACAGCTTTGGGAAAGGTCCAGCATTTCATGCTGAGACAGCTTGACGAGCCCACGCCTGCGCAAGGAGACGCCCCTTGAAGATTGCGGTGCTTGGCGGCGGCAATGGCTCTTTCGCGGCTGCGGGCGATTTTGCGCTTCAAGGCCATAATGTGAGCCTGTGGCGGCGCGATACGGCCGAGGTGGCGGCGCATCGGGCCGCGGGCTCGCGCATTACCCTCAAGGACACCAACGGACATCACGACGCGCGACTGGCATTGGTGACTACTGACATTGCCGAAGCTGTCAGCGACGCTGAACTGATCCTGTGCCCTGCCCCGGCCTTTGCGCAGCAGGATATCGCGAGGCTGCTCGCGCCGCATCTGACCGATGGGCAGGTTGTGTTCCTGCCGCCGGCAACCTTCGGCTCGATGATCTTCGCGAGAGCCGTTTGCGACGCCGGCAACCGCGCGGCGGTGAGCTTTGCGGAGACCGGCACGCTGCCGTGGCTGACACGCAAGCACGGACCGTTCGAAGTCGCCATCACAATCCGCGCCAAACGGCTGCCGGTTGGCGTATTTCCGCTCAAAGCCGCCGATCATGCGCTCGATGTGATCGGACGGGCGTTTCCCGGCGTGATTGAGCCCTGCGGCGACGCGCTGTCGGCGGCGCTGATGAATGCCGGACCGATCATCCATCCACCGCTGATCGTGATGAATGCCGCCCCGATCGAACATTTCGAGCGTTGGGACATTCATAAGGAAGGCACGCAAGCCTCGATCCGCCGGGTGACGGACGCGCTCGATGCCGAACGCATCGCGGTACGCAAGGGCTTCGGCTATGGCGGCCCGCACTTTCCGCTGGCGCACCACTACGCCACCGAGGGCGAGCAATGGATGTATGGCCGCGGCTCGCACGATCGTCTCACCGACTCCGGCGACTGGCGCGAGCGGATCGTGCTCGCAGAGCATCGCTATATGCGGGAAGATTTGCGTCTTGGCCTGTCGTTTCTGACCTCGGTTGGTGCGCTGGCCGGCGTTGCAACGCCACTGGCGAAAGCTTTTCTAGCCATCGGTGGAGCGATCTGCGGCGCGGATTTCATGAAAGAAGGACGCACACTGACAAGTCTCGGTCTCGGTGATCTCGACCGGGAGCAACTGCAGACCTTGTTGCGCGAGGGCTTTCGCCAATGACTACTCGCCCCACGATTGCCTGTCTCGGCGCTGGCCGCATGGGTCGTGGCATCGCGGTGGCATTCGCCTATGCCGGCCACGGCGTCATCATGATCGATGTCAAGGCGCGAACCGCGGACCAGTTCGCGACCCTTGAGGCCGACGCGCTTAGCGAAGTCCGTAAAACGCTCGCAAGCTTGGCACGGTTTGGATTGCTGGCTGGTACCGACGCCGACGCAATCATCGCCCGGGTCTCCATTGTGCCCGCGCAAGCGACTGCTGCCGCACTGGCCGACGCCGGCATCGTATTCGAAGGCGTGCCTGAAGTGGTAGACCTCAAGCGCGAGGTGCTGGCGGCGGCCTCGAAATGCCTCGGGCCTGAAATCATCATCGCCTCGACCACGTCGACGATTCTGGTCGACGACCTCTCCGCCGCGGTCGAGCACCGTGAGCGCTTTCTCAATGTGCACTGGCTGAATCCTGCCTATCTGATCCCGCTGGTCGAGATCTCGCCGGGTGCTGCAACCGATCCTTCCGTCATCACGCGGGTCAAGGCCTTGCTCGAGGGCATCGGCAAGGTGCCGGTAGTGTGCGCGGCCACGCCCGGCTTCATCGTGCCGCGTATCCAGGCACTCGCCATGAACGAGGCCGCGCGGATGGTGGAAGAAGGCGTCGCCAGCGCCGAGGACATCGACAAGGCGATCCGCTACGGCTTTGGTTTCCGCTACGCAGTGCTGGGGCTCCTGGAGTTCATCGACTGGGGCGGCGGCGACATTCTGTTTTACGCCAGCCACTATCTCGAGGGCGCGCTTGGCAGCGACCGCTATCGCGCGCCAGAGGTGATCTCACGCAACATGCGCGAGGGCCGCATCGGCTTGCGGACCGGCGCCGGCTTCCTCGACTACTCCGGCCTCGACGTCGACGCCTACCGCGAGCAGCGCCTCGCAGCCCTGGTCGATCTGCTCAGGCATTTTGGACTGGCAAGGCCGCCGGTGCTCGATCGGGAGCATAAATGACTGCGCGTATTCTGATCGCAAAACCGGTACCCACTTTTGCGGAATACGCGCTAGCCGAACACGTCCTGTAGTACGCCTTCGCGGACCACGGCGACGCCGTCGAGCTCGATCGTGGTGCCCATCATGGGAAGATCGAAATGGCCGGCGGTATAGCGCCCGGCGAATTCGTTGGCGCCGGTGGAAAACAGGAAGTTCCCGGCAACCGCGCGCAGTTCGGTGCCGTTGGTATCGCGCTGGTCGTACATCGCCAGCGCCTCGTAACGTGCACCGGGATTCATGCCGAACCCGACATGCGACACCGCATAGGCCTCGCGGTCGCCCCACGCCGCCAGATAAGCGCGCATCATCATCGCGTCGGCGCCCTCCCCTTCCAGATCGGTGACGTAATCGTTCTTCAGCGTCATCCGGACCGGCGACGTCAGGTAGCGCTTGAAGGTGAGATTGATATCGCCGGCCGCCATGACAAGTGTACCGTTGACGGTGCCGCTCTTGGGAAAGCTGACGACGATGCCTCCGGGCCAATGCGCCAGCGTGCCCGGTTTGTCGGTCCAGCCCCACACGCCGACCGTCGAGGCGCCGACCATGTCGACGTCGAGTTTGGTCCCCGCTTTGGAAGTCACGCGCATCCGCCTGGTTCCACGCAGCATCTTCGCCGCTGCCCGCACGCGCTTTTCCAGCGCCATATCGGGCACCATGCGTTCTAGCGCTTCGGGATGTTCGTTGGAAATAACGAGAATGCGCGCGCCGGCTTTGAGTATTTCCGGCGTCTCCACCGCGTGCATCAGCCCTTCGATGGTGCAATCGACAACAAAGCCCGCCTGCTGCAGCGCGGTGACGACAGGCGCAAGCCGCTGAATCGCCTCGCTGGCCCCGGTGGAGCGGATCGGCACGATCTGCCGGTTGCGCGGCGTCGGCACAATGACGTGGAACGGTTTTGCACCCATTCGCAACAAAGCCAGTTCGGCCAGGTGAACGTTGAGCGCGCGCGACTGCGTCTCCGAAAGGATCGCGGCGGTGTCGCCGGACTTGACCGCGCAGCGCTCAAAGATCTCGCAGAACGCGTCGATCCATTTCGCTTCGATGCGATCCGCCAGCATGCATTAGCTCCAGTTCAACCGTCGCATCAGACTTCCGGAAAGCCTCGCAGCAAATAGGACCGCAACCCCTGCAGCAGGCCGTTGAGAATCAGTCCCAGCAGCGAAATCGTGATCAGCGGAACGAACATGTCGACGGCCTGAAAGGTGCGCGCCGCCGTCACCAGGAGATGGCCGAGCCCTTCTGTCGAGGTAATCATTTCGGCGAGAAACACCACGATGCATGAAATCACCAACCCAATGCGGCAGCCGGTGAGGATCGACGGCACCGCCGCCGGCAACACCACCTTGAACAGGATTTGGCGGCGTGGCGTACCGGCCGCCATCGCCGACCAGATCAGCTTCTCCTCAACCATCGAGGCGCCGTAATAGGTCGAAAGCAGAATCGGAAACAAGGCGTCGGCGGCAACCAGCGTGACCTTCGATTCGTGGCCGAAGCCGAGCAACAACAGTAGTGCCGGATACAGCGCGACCTTGGGCAACGGCGCCAGCACCCGCACAATCGGACGCACTACGGCATTGATCGCCGGGCTGGCCGCAGCGACAAGACCGATGGTGACGCCCAGGATCACGGCGATCGAGAATCCGGCGAACAAGCGGAACAGCGTCGCGGCGATCTCATGCTGGAACGTGCTGCTGGCGAGTTGCTGCACGAGACGCATGAACACGAGGCCGGGCGGTGGCAACAGCGTCACCGGGGCGTAACCGAACGATGCAATCGCCTGCCACAGCACGACCAGCAGCGCGATCGGCGCGATCCCAAGCAGAACATCTGATGTAATGGCGCGTGCGTTCATGCGAAGCTCAATGGAATGTCGAAGCCCGGCTCGGACCATCTTACCAGCCTGCCGCGCAGCTTTTCGAATGCGGCGTCGAGACCGATGCCCATTGCGCCAATGATGATGATCATCGCGTAGACGGTGTCGTACTGTCCCATATCGAGCGCATTGAACAGAATATTTCCGGCGCCGGACTGCCGCGCGATCATCTCGCTGGTGACCATGGTGATCAGCGCCAGCACCAGCCCGGTACGGCAGCCCGTGAGGATCTCCGGCAGCGCCGCCGGCAGCACGATCCGGATCATGCGCTGCGTTGGAGACAGGCCCATGGCAGCGCCTGACCACAGCATCTTTTCCTCGACCGCTTTTGCGCCCTGAAAGCTGTGATAGATCACGGGAAGGCTGACGCCGAGAAAGATCACCAGCGTTTTGGCGATATCGCCAACGCCGAGCCAGAGCATGATGATCGGCATCAGCGCCGCCTTCGGCACAGGATAGGTGACCATCAGCAGCGGATTGAAGAACGACGCCACGCCGCGGCTGCGGCCCATCATTAATCCCAGCGGAATCGAAACGACGACGGCAACGCTGAAACCGACGGCCATGCGGCGCAGAGATGCGAGGATGTTGATCAGGGATTCCTTGTCGCCGAGGATGGAGGGGATGGCGCGGATCGCCTCCAGCGCGGTCGGAAAACTGTCGGTGCTCAGAATCAGCGCCGCAGCCTGCCAGATCGCGAGCAAGCCGAGGCAGGCGAGCACGGGCGCCGAACGGGAGACGAGAGCGCGCACCGGCATCATGGCCGCAACTCGTTTTCGCTGGTGTCATCGATCATGCGTTCGATATCGACGACATATTTCTGGTAACGGGGATCGAGCAGAAGCTCCGCCCGGCGGCGCGGACGCGGCAGGTCGATATCGACGACCTCTTTGATGCGGCCGGGCGAACGCGTCATCACCACGACCTTGTCCGACAGGAACACCGCCTCATCGACCGAATGCGTGACAAAAAGCACGGTCTTGCGGTCGCGTTCCCAGATATTGAGCAGGTCGTTCTGCAGCCGCGTGCGCGTATGCGCATCCAGCGCGCCGAACGGCTCATCCATTAATAGCACCGCGGGGTGATAGGCGAGCGTGCGCGCCAGTGCGACGCGCTGCTTCATGCCGCCGGACAGTTCCTTGGGGAAGAAATTCTCAAAGCCCTTGAGGCCGACCATCTCAATCAGCCGGAGGCTTTGCGCTTCGGCTTCCGCGTGCTTCACACCCTGCTGCCGAGGGCCATACATCACGTTGCCAAGCACGCTCTTCCAGGGAAACAGCGCGAACTCCTGGAACACCGGCCCGCGGTCGGGACCAGGCCCGGCGATCGGCTTGCCCCTTACTTTAGCCACGCCATCGGTCGGGCTGACAAAACCGCCGACGATGTAGAGCAATGTCGATTTTCCGCAGCCGGAGGGGCCGAGAATGGAGACGAAGGCGCCATCCTCGATGGTCAGCGAGATATCCGACAACGCGAGATGGTTCTGACGCCCGGAGGTCTGAAAAACTTGCGAGACATGGTCGATCTCGATCATGGCAGTCGCCTGCCCGCGCGCCGGCGCGGATCCCGCCCGAACGTCCGGCCGCGATGGCAATACCTTCATTCCCGCTTTTCTTCCCGACATGGGTCCGTCAGGCACAGTTGCCCTTCCCGATTTTCTTCGGTTAAACCGAGCATAGCGGAAAGTTGCGGGGCTTGGCGATGCTGTTTCGAGGAGACGGCCAACGGGAATCCCGATGTATCGAGCAAGAAAGTCCCGTCGTTCAAGCTTCCCAACCCGATGGCCGCCTTCAGTACCGTAAGTCTACCCTTGAGCGAGCGCGGTGACCCAACTAAAATCGTAGTGGATGCTCATTGCCTTCATCATGACTGTAGCGGTCAAAACGAAGATAATTTGCAACAGTGTTTTCGTCGTAAAAATCTTTGCAAACAGCGTCATGCGTGATGCTCCCGGCAGCCGTATACGGCACTGAAGCCCGGCTATCAAGACATCTACAGCCGTTCCCGCGTAGACTCGGGCGATGATTTAGAACAAGTGAGCCCGATGGCAGCCTAATCAAACCACGGCCATTCCGCCGCGCCGCCATGGGTGACGGCGCCGCCGGGCGCCTGCCCAACCAGGCGTGCATATTTGGCCAGCGCCCCCGCCCGATGCCGTGGCGGGCGCGGCTTCCATGCCTGCCGCCGTTCCGCGAACTCGTGTTCGTCGATCAACAGATCCATGCGTCGGGCGCCGGCGTCGATCCGGATCCGGTCGCCATCTCGCACCAGCGCCAGCGGGCCTCCGATGAAGGATTCCGGCGAGACATAGCCGATGCACATCCCTCGCGTCGCTCCGGAAAAGCGGCCGTCGGTGATGAGTGCGACCTTCTCTCCCATCCCCTGACCGTAAATCAGCGCGGTGACGCCCAGCATTTCGCGCATGCCGGGGCCGCCGACCGGGCCTTCATTTCGGATGACCAGAACCTCACCCGCAGCATATTTGCGATTCCGGACGGCATCGACGCATTGTTCCTCATCCTCGAACACGCGCGCCGAGCCTTCAAACGCCAGCTTCTTGAGGCCAGCAATCTTGATGACGGCTCCATCCGGACAGAGGTTGCCCTTCAGAACTGCCACGCCACCATCCGGCATGATCGGCGCGCGGGTTGAGTAGATGATCTCGCCGTCCGGTGCATTCGCCTCACCATATTCTTCCGCGATCGTCCTGCCGGTAATCGTCAGGCAAGTGCCGTCGATGTGACCGCTTTCGACCAGCGCGCGGACGACGACCGCAGTGCCGCCAGCGTCGTAAACATCCTTAGCGGTATATTTTCCGCCCGGGCGCAAATTGCCGATCAACGGTGTGCGCGCAAAGACCTCGCCGACATCGTCTAACGTGAAGAATATGCCGGCTTCGTTGGCAAGCGCAGGTAGATGCAGCGCGGCGTTGGTCGACCCGCCGGTGGCGGCGACAATGGCCGCGCCGTTCTCCAGCGATTTTCGCGTCACGATTTCGCGCGGCGATGGTCCACCCCGTTGCAGCATTTGCATCACGAGGCGGCCGGCGCGACGGGCCACTTGCGCGCGCTCGGCATAGATGCCGGGGATCATCGACACGTTGGGCATCGTCAGTCCCATCGCTTCGGAAACCATCGCCATGGTGTTGGCGGTAAACTGTCCGGCGCAGGCGCCGATGGTCGGCAGGCACGTCCGCTCGATGCCTGCCAGCGTCGCCTCGTCGATTTCACCGGTCATGAAGCCGCCGACGGCCTCGTAGGAGTCCAGCACGGTGAGGGTTTTTCCCTCGAACCGCCCGGGTAGCGCGCTGCCGCCATAGATGAAGATCGAAGGCACGTTGCAGCGGATCATTCCCATCATCACGCCGGGCAGCGTCTTGTCGCAACCTCCGAATCCGATCAGCGCGTCGTAGGCAAGGCCGTGGACCACGGCCTCGATCGAATCGGCGATCAGCTCACGCGAGAGAAGCGAGAACTTCATCCCCTCGTGGTTCATGCTAATGCCATCGGAGACCGAAATCGTGGAAAATTCCCGGGGGGTGCCGCCGGCCTCCGCGATTCCGATCTTGGCCGCCTCAACCTGGAAATCGTGGGTCATGTTGCAGGGCGTCTGTTCGCCCTTCATGCTGACAACCCCAATCATCGGCTTGGCGAAAGCTTCGTCGTCCAACCCCATCGCCCGCATGAAGGCGCGGTGGGGCGCCCGATCGAGCCCATCGGTCGTCACGCGTGATCGCCACTTCTTCATGCGCACAATTTCTCCGCCCCCCGGCGAGCGCCAGGACGAGTCGTTGAAACGTCCTCGCCTATTGCAGCGGCGCGACGATGGTCGGGTGCTTGAACTGCGCGACGTCCAGCTTGGGTAGCATTCCCGTCTCAGCATAGATGTCGAGCATTTTCTGGATCGCCGGGAAATTCGGCGCGGCGCCGGGGTCGCGGCCAAAATCATTGTCCTTGAGAAGGTACGTGTCGAGGACTGGTATCGGTGCCTTCAGCACTTCGTTGACGACCTTGAGCGTCTCTTCACGATTGGCCAGCGCCTTCTTCATCCCGGAAGTGATATCGCGCACGTAAGCTTTTACCAGTTCCGGATTCTTGTCGACAAAATCGGCGCGGCAGGCTTCCAGGATATGAACGATATTCGGCATAGCTTGGGAGAGCGAAAATAGCTTGCGCGTCCCGCCCTTGGCCTCGGCCCGCGCCGCGAAAGGCTGGTTCATGTTGACAGCATCGACGCGGCCCTGACGCAGCGCGTCTTCGGAAACGGCGAAGCCGACTTCGACAAGCTTGATGTCCTTTGTCGGGTCAACCCCGTTCTGCTTCAGAAGCATGTTGAACGGCCCCTGGGTGCCGCCGCCGATCACCGATATGCCGACGGTCTTGTCCTTGAGATCGGCAATGGTCTTAATCGGCGAATCATCCTTGACAGCCCAATAGACCGAGAAGCCGCCGGGCTTTTCGAACACGTGCTGGGCCACGATATAGGCCTTCAGATTGCCGCCGACCACGCCATTGGCCAGCGACAATGGCGCCTGCGTCGCGCAATCGAGCGCGCCGGCCGCAAGCGCCTGCGTCATCGGCGCTGTACCCTGGAATTGCGTCCATTCGATATTGTAGGTCTTGCCGAGAGCGGGAAATTCCGCCGGCCGCCGCATCATCCAGTATTTTGATTCCTCGGCCGGAATGGTCCAGCCGACGCGGATCGTCTGTTGGGCGCGAGACGAGCTCATGCCGGCAAAAACGACGGCCACAGTTCCAGCCGCCAAAATGAATTTGGAAGGTATCCGCATCATGCCCACTCCACTTTTTCGATGCCAACAGACGCCGACGCAAGACTTGCGCTAAACCTTTCATGGTTCAAACAATCAGGCAAGCCATCGCGGCTCGCTTAGGCGTGGTGCGCTCCCGGCAGGGCCGAAATGTGTAGTATGGCCGGCATGCCGGACAAGCTTTAAGGGCAGTGAAGCAGGAGAATGCAATGGCGAGGGTTGGCGCGGCGGGCGGACAAACCGCGGAAAAACTTGGCTATCTCGGGCTCGGGATGATGGGATTTCCGATGACGCGGCGCCTGGTGAACGCCGGCTACGACGTCACCGTCTGGAACCGGTCTCCCGGCAAAGCGGCCGCACTGGTTGAGGCGGGGGCCAACGGCGCGGCCCATCCACGCGATGTTGCGGCGGCCGCCAGCATCATCTTCATGTGCCTGACGGACGCTGCTGCCGCGGAAGAAGTGGTGTTCGGTCCCGACGGCCTTGCGACCACGGCCGGCTCCGGAAAGCTCGTCGTGGATTTTTCGTCGATTCATCCGAAAGCAGCACGCTCGATCGCGGCGCGGCTCATGGACGCCAACGGCATGGGATGGATCGATGCGCCAGTGTCGGGCGGCACCGTGGGCGCCGAAGAAGGCACGCTCGCGGTGATGGCCGGCGGCGATGCCGCCGATATCGAAAGGGTGCGGCCCTATGTTCTGGCGATGGCGCGAAGGCTCACGCGTATGGGTCCGCTAGGTGCGGGCCAGACCACGAAACTCTGCAATCAGGTCATTGTCGGCTGCGCGATGGCCGTGCTCGCGGAAGCGGCGCGCCTGGCGGTGAACGCCGGGATCGACGCCAAGCGGCTGCCGGAGGCGCTCGCCGGCGGTTTTGCCGATTCCATACCGTTGCAATTGTTCCTGCCGCGCATGGTGCAGGGCATTCATTCGCCGCCACTCGGCCATATCGCCACGATGCTGAAAGACCTGGATACGGTGATCGAGGTCGCCCGCGACACATCAAGCCCGGTGCCGATGACAGGCCTCGCCGCTCAATTGTTCAGGCTGGCCAAGTCGGCGCGTGGCGCGGATGCCGACGCGCTTGAAATCTACAAGCTGTCGGTGTCGAAGGATAGTTGAGGCCAGATTGGAGCGTTTTTTGCTCTGGGTCGGCCATTTAGTCTTCAACTTGGCAAGGGGTCGCTGGACGAGGTGCTCACTTGGGCGGAGTTATTCAGCGTTCAATTCAGACAACTCAATGCATCTCGTTGCCGGTGCGGTAACTAGCCTGCTTTACGCATCCTCAACATTTTTGAGCTTCCTCTACCTACCGCGGAGTCGCTGGTTGATGCTCCATTTCATTTCCTTGAGGCTATTTAAAATGCGCACTGTTCTGGGTGCCTTGCTCATTGTCGCCGCTTGGAATTCGACCGCGTCCGCGCAACAAGATTCCGCGACCGCCTCCGCGCCACAAATTTCGTCGACTGCATCCGCGCCACAAGACACGTGGTCGATGGACCATGGACGCGCCGCAGACGCGGCAAATGCGGCGAAGGCCGCCGCCGCCGCGGCAGCAGCCAAGACGGCCGCCATAGCCGCCGGAACTCCTCTTACTCCCAGCCAATCTACGGGCTTCAGCATCAACGGTTCCGGCATGATTCGCGCCGCTCCCCCTCAAACACCAGAGGAGCAGAACGCTGACATGGAGGCGCGCTCCGCCTGGCAAGCGCGTTGTCGTCCGACCATCGTTGAAGATCGTGAGGGGCTGCGCCGGAGGCAATATGCCGAACCCAATTGCGATCTTTCGCGCTTCAATACCGCTGGGACGCAATAAGCAGAGCCAACGAGGCGGCCTGGATCAGACAGAGCAGTAGCGTTCCTTGATCTCGTTGTCGGACAGCAGCTCGCGCGCGGCGGCGTGATAAACCACCGCGCCCTGATCCAGTACATAGGCGCGATCGGCGATATCGAGCGCCAGCTCGACATTCTGCTCGACCAGCAAAACCGTGGTTCCCTGCGCCTTCATGGCGCGAAACAGCTCGAACATTTCGTCGACCAGCACCGGCATGATGCCCTCCGACGGCTCGTCAAGCATGATGAGATCCGGCTTCGCGATCATCGCCCGCGCGATCGCCAGCATTTGCTGTTCGCCGCGTCGTCACGGCTTCCTGATCGAGACGCTCAGCGAGCCGCAAGTTGAACCGCGGCGGAAAGACTGCCGACGACGAAGCGACGAGTTCCAGCGTCCGCGTCGCGGCTTCGCCGGGATTGAGCTTGTCGTCGCGCACGACCCGTTCCGCCTTGGGCCCGTTGAGCCATCGGCTCTGGCCACGCGAAACAGGATGGCCTGCAGTGCCGTAGCTTGCGCTGCAAGCGAAGATCGGCGGGCCCGGCAGGACTCGAACCTGCGGCCAGACCGTAGCG
>WNFJ01113888.1_pt1 | contig 15069 bp, 16 predicted proteins | sample 5400461 | NCBI WGS metagenome assembly WNFJ01 (sample SAMN13153349, study PRJNA577476) | soil metagenome | isolation source: 115 cm saprolite on Douglas fir-dominated hillslope | place: USA:California | collected 2013-09-17 | reverse complement strand
CTTGCGGCGTTCGATGAAGTGCGGCGGCAACGTGGTCTGGCGGAAGCGGCGTTCCATGGCCTCCTTCGCTGCGTCCTGGTCTGTTTCTACCGCGGAAACTTCCGCTCCGGTGGCAGGATCTTCCGAGTTTACGGAGTTTTTCTCTTGGATCGCCGCAGTCCGCTTCTGGTCCTTTTCTGTCATGGATCTCTTTGATTCGCCGGCTCAGGACCGGGCCATTTCTCCTTCGATGATCCGCAAGATGTTGCGGCGGACGCCTTCCAGCGTCGAGGTGTAAATGTCAATGCGATTGAGCCGATCGGCAGCCTGAGCCATGCCGAGCTCTTCTTCCAGCCAGACGGAGAAGTCGTTATTGTTGAGTTTGAGACGGAGCCGCGCATCGATGAAGTGATAATAAATGCTGTGGATGCTCACCTTGCCCAGACCATCGGCAAATTCCTCCAGATTGCGGGCCACGTAGGGCGTGGGCACCACCACCAATTCGGATGCCATCATGTAAAACGGCTCCATGGCGGCGCGCGTAGCCGCACGCGGGTTCTGGTGCAGGTAAGTCTCGATGAGGTGCACCAGTCGTTCACGCAGGGCAGCGATCGAAGTGAATTCGCGCACATCCAGAGCCGCCAGCCGTTCCGCCAGCGCAACCTCGTTGCAGGCAGAAAACGCCCAGTGGGAAAAGTCGTTGGAAAAGCCTTCGCGAATGAAGTGGTGTTCTTCCAGGGTCTGGAAGGTGTGCTGGAAAATGCAGGCGTCGCTGCAGTCGCGGACAGCGTCCAACAGTTCCTGGAGGTTCGCAGCTTTGTCGCGGCTGATTCGAAGAAGATGAGCCGCCGAATTGAAGTAGAAAGGCGTCCGAGCCCATCGCGTCTGCAGGGAGGTCTGAGGTGCCGTAGCCATGAAACTCCTTCTGCCGGGATTTTAGACCCGATTCGCCTTTTCCGAAATTCTTAGGATGCCCGTCTGCCCGGAATCCGTTGTTCGCTTGCCCGGCGTCAATGCCTTCGAAACCCGGAAGTGGGCGGTGCGAAGAGAAGTGAGAAGGCAAAGCCGATGAGCAGCATCCAGCCCAGATTGGAGCGGGCCATGCCATTGGTCACGTGGATCGTTCCCAGCGGACTAAACAGGAATACGGCGAAGATCAGCGCGGCCAGCAGCGTGCCTAGGATTCCGGCACGCACCCCGAAAAACAGGGCAATCAACAGCAGCACCACGCTGAACACAAGGGGTACCCAGACCTGCCAGGGATGCCCCGAAGCCACGGCGCTTGCGGCCACGGCTGCGCCGGCACAAAGCACGGCGCCAGTAAGGGAATTGGTCCCGCGCACCACGCGAGATTTATCCTTGGTTTCTCGATGCTCATCTTTGGCGATCATGTCTGGTGTTCTATTTGGCGGCCGGCAAAAAGCCGCAACAAGTAGGATGGCAAAACTGAGGGCTGCTGTGGGAAAAATCGCGAGCTGGACTGCCGCCCCGCAACTCTAGTTCGCTTCAACTGCATTGCTTTTTGCTGGCGTCGGCGCATCTGAAGATGTAGGGTTTTGGCCGGGACCCGAAAGCTCAGCTGATATGCAATCTTCCGACCCATTCCTGTTTCAGTTGTTCCTGATTTTTGTCTGGGCCAAGCTCTTCGGCGAAGTCTTCGAGCGACTGCGCCTTCCCGCAGTGCTGGGTGAAATCCTGGCCGGGGTGTTGATTGGCCCCCACGGGGCAGGGCTGGTGGTTCCCAGCGATGCTATTAATGACGTGGCGGAAGTTGGGGCCATCTTTTTGCTCTTCACGGTGGGCCTGGAAATCCAGCCCCAGGACCTCCTTAGCGTGGGCCGCACCTCACTGTATGTCGCCTTGGCCGGGATTACCCTGCCGTTCGTTTGCGGATTTGCTTACATGCTCTCCCAGCACCACCCTCCGCAGGAAGCTACCTTTGTGGCTGTGGCTATGGTGGCCACCAGTGTGGGCATTACCGCGCGGATTCTGGGCGACATGAATCTGTTGCAAACGCGGCCGGCGCGCATCATTCTGGGCGCCGCCGTCTTTGACGACATTTTGGGCATGATCCTGCTGGGGGTGGTGGCCGGACTCGTCTCCACCACGGGCACGGCTTGGGTCCAGTTGCTGGTGACGACACTGGAAGCTCTCGCCTTCGCTCTGATCATGTTGTTCTACGCGCCCCGCGTGGTCCGGCGCATGGAGCCGGGCCTGGAGCGCATGTCAACGCGCGACGCCCCGCTGATCATCGCCCTGGCCATCTGCCTGGGCCTTTCGTACGCCGCGGTGAAGATCGGTATGGCCGCCATCATCGGCGCTTTTTTCGCGGGGCTGGCCTTTGCCGATTACTCGCCGCGATGGAACTTGCGCCCGCGCGTCTTTGCTATCAATGAGTTTCTGGCTCCCTTTTTCTTCTTCGTCATGGGTGCGCGCTTGAACATAGGCGTGTTTGACCGCAGGCTGGTGGTTTCAGCGATCATCATCTCCATGCTGGCCTTCCTCTCGAAACTTCTGGGCTGCGGGTTGCCGGTACTGCGATCTGGATGGAAGACGGCAGCCAAGGTGGGCATGGGCATGGTGCCGCGGGGCGAGGTGGGCCTGATTGTCGCCCTGGTCGGCCTGCAGACCAAGGCAATATCGGAGTCGGCCTATGCCCTGGTGATCTTCATGACCAGCGCGACAACGCTGGCCGCGCCCCCGCTGTTGAAGATACTGTTCCGTCGCGAGGCCGTGGCCGCGCCTGCCTTGGCCGGTGAGGAAGGTAGCGCCATGTAGAGGCTGACCGCGGGCTTGAGTGATCTCCCATCATCAGTTCCTCAATTCCCCGCCAAGCCTGGCTCTGGGCGGCAGCCTGCGCGCGGGCTGGCGCGCTGACCTTGGCCAGCCGCCGGAAGGCCATGATGGCGAGCGCCGTGAAAAGAATGCTTGCGCCACGTGGACCCCGAACCATAGGTCCGCGCCGCCTTCCACAACCAGCGCCGCGTCCGGTCAAACGGCCAGATCAGGATGAAGAAGGTCAGGTCGCCCATGATATGGACCGCGATGCCGGGCAGAATTGAGCCGGTGAGCCAAGGCCATAGCGCCGAAGGTCACGCCCACCAGAAAATACACCAGAAGCTTGGGCCGTTTTCCGTCCGTGGCTGTTGGTGAAGTCCAGACCTACTTTACCGCCGTCTGCAGCGGGATCGCTTCAAAGTACTTCGGCACGATTACCTTTGTCTTCGGCGAAGCGGCTTTGATCTCCTGCACGAAGGATTGCAACGCATCGAGAGAAGGCTGCTGGGACGCCGAGTAGGGGGCAGTAAAGTTGTCCCAGTGCGTGGGGATGACGAGCGCGGGGAAATGCAGGTCGCGCATGAGGCGGCCGCTGTAATCGTAGATTTCCTTCCGCGAGCCTGCAGCGCCCACGAGAACCACGTCCGGCCGCAATCCCTCGATCTCGTGCTCGCTGTAGTTCATTCCGCCAAACGCGAGAATCTGATGACCTCGGAAACGGATCAGGTATGCGAGCGTGCCTCCTTCGGGATGCATTTGCCGGAGCGTCAATGGAGCTTTCATGCCCGCAGGAGCTGTTTCTGAACTGAAATAGCGCTTATGGTCCAGAGGGCTGTGAAGACTGGGGATGACCTTGAGTGAAAAAGCGCCGAACTCGTAATCTTCGCCGCCGCGTACGGTGAGAAGTTGTTCCTCGGGGAGGGTGTAAGCCCGCATCACATTCGCTGTGCTCTCGGTTCCGATGACTGTGGCATGGGTCTTGAGCGCGACATAAGGAATGTCCAGAACATGGTCGTAATGCGTGTGAGTGACGAGGATGAAGTCTGCCCGCTGAATATGCGCGTCGATGACGGCCTTGTCCGGCGCCGCCGGGTCATCCCATCCATAGGCCGGGCGCGTGTCTCCGGGTGCTCGTGGAAACGGCGGCCGACCAGGTGGCTGTGGCCCAAATACTCGTGAAAGATAGGGGTCGATCAGAATGACGGTGGCCCCGTCGCTTATTTCCCAGCCTGCTGTCCCCATGTATCTCAGAGTGATCTGGCTGCTCCTCTCGGTGCCTAGCGGGCTCTGCCCAGTGCAAGCGCAAACCACAGCCGCAGTCAATAAAAGAGATGCAAGATACTGTTCCGTCGCGAGGCCGTGGCCGCGCCAGCCCTGGCCGGTGAGGAGGGCAGCGCGATGTAGACGTCCCCCATCAGGCCGGTTACTCAGCGCTGCCGGTCCCGCTAGGTATAATGCGCAGTTATCTTTACTTCGAGGAGAATCACGCATGCCAGGAGTAACCGGCCGGGTGGCGCTGGTGACCGGGGCTTCCCAGGGAATTGGCCGCGCCTGCGCGCTGGCGCTGGCCGAAGGCGGAGCCACGGTGGCCTTGGCTGCGCGCAACCAAGAGAAACTGGCCCAAGTGGCCAAAGAGATCGAGGCCAAAGGCGGCCAGACGGCGACCTTCCGCATGGACGTCAGCAACTAGGATGAGGTGAAAGCCACATTCAAGGCCGCGCTTGAGCGCCTGGGGAAGATCGACATTCTGGTCAACAACGCCGGCATGACCAAGGACACGCTGTTGCTGCGCATGAAACGCGCGGATTGGGATTCCGTGATTCAGACAAACTTGAGCGGGGCTTTTTTTTGCACGCAATCGGTCATTGGCGCCATGTTGAAACAGCGCTGGGGGAGGATCATCAACATCACCAGCGTCTTCGGCCAGACCGGCCAGGCCGGGCAGGCCAACTATTCGGCTTCCAAAGCCGGACTGATCGGCTTCACCATGGCCATGGCGCGAGAGGTGGCTTCACGGAACATCACCGTCAACGCCGTGGCCCCTGGCTATATCGAGACCGCCATGACCGAAGGCCTCTCCCTGGAACTGAAAGCCAAAGTCAATGAGATGATCCCGCTGGGACGCGCCGGCACTGACATGGACGTGGCCCACGCGGTGCGTTTCCTGGCATCGGACGAAGCCGGCTACATCACCGGCCACGTGCTCAAAGTCAACGGCGGCATGTTGATGGGGTAAGCGAGTTTTTCTTTTGGTCCGAACGCCCGGTTGTACCAAAAAATGGGGCAACCTTACCCTGGCGGCGGCTGGTTTTCAGCTAGGGAATACAAATTCCCAGAAAAAAATACGTAATTTAGAATCTTCACGCGAGTCCGGCTAAAACCTTGCCGCCCGGACAGCGCCCCTGTCCCCAGCTAAAGCTCTATGTTTGCAGCACCAAGCGGCTGATCAGAAATTAATGCAAAGATCCTGAGACTTGGAACCCAGTTTGCAGGTTCCCCTGGCTACAACTGGTCCAAAATCCTTGAGCAAGTTGTCCAGCAGTTCCTTGGGTTCCCCGCAAGAAGGCTCTTCACAACGGTTGACACTTTTTGACACTAAGGAGAAAGAGAATGAAGAAGTTGTTGATAGCGGTTGTCGCTGTGTTTTGCTTCAGCGTCATGAGCGCAGCTTCTGATGACGATGACCATAACACCTTTCACGCCACCCTTCGGGGCATCAACGAGACACCCGGTCCGGTTGCAACTCAGGCCACCGGTTCCTTCCACGCCACCCTCAGCGCCGACGGCAGTACCCTCAGCTACACAGTCACCTACAACAATCTGAATGCTCAGGTACTCTTCTCGCACATACACTTTGGGCTCCCGAAGGAGACCGGCGGCATCATGGTATTTCTCTGTGGTCCCGCTGCGGGTGCTCCCGGCGGTCCACCAGCCGGTTTCCCCAACCCGCCGGCGTGCCCGGACACTACCTCTGGCACAGTGTCTGGCACGGTCACCGCTGCCAATGTAATTGGACCCAACAGTCAGGGCATTACCCCTGGCACGGACTTTGCGAAGGTCATAAAGGCAATGCGTGAAGGAGCGTCGTACGCAAACGTCCACTCCACCCGGTCACCCAGCGGCGAGATCCGCGGAGTAGTCCATGTCGGCGACGGTGACAGAGACGATCGATAGATGGTCCTACGCAAGTCGCGTCGTGAAAGCCTCGCTGCGGCGAGGCTTTCTCCTTAAAAAGTGATTCCCAAATCGCTTGCCGGCATCGAAAGAGCAATGGCCCCGCTCAGCATCCTACAGGCTCAAAGTCCGCTACAGATCGCCACAGCGCGCGAACTGATGACGGAATACGCCACCGCGCTTGGATTCGACCTCTGCTTCCAGAATTTCGACGAAGAGCTGCGCGCTCTGCCCGGCAACTACGCTCCGCCCACAGGCCGGCTCCTGCTGGCCACCTGGAACGGGCAAGCCGCAGGCGTGGTCGCTATGCGAGCGCTCGAGGAAGAGGGAGCATGCGAGATGAAGCGCCTTTTTGTGCGTCCGGCCTTCCGTGGAAGATCGCTGGGCCGGGTGCTGGCCGAGAAGGTGATCGCGGAGGCCAGACAAGTTGGCTACGCGCGTATGAGGCTGGACACCATCCAGGGAATCATGGACTCGGCCATCCGGTTATACCGGGAACTGGGATTCCGCGAGATTCCAGCCTATTATGCGACGCCGGTGCGGGAAACCCTGTTCATGGAACTTGAGTTAGTGCGCCGGTAGGTGCACGTGTGGATCTCCGTCCTCGCCGCCCAAGAGTAAGTGATTGGAAATCTAAAACTTTTCGTGAAAACTTTGCTCATATTTGGCCAGCAATGTGCATGCGTCCGACGAATATCCACTAGGCTGAGTACTTGCGGTGCAAAAATTGTGCTTGCAGAAAATTCCAGCTCTGATTACTATTCAGCCACCCCAAGATGAAGCTTTTTCTTAAGCTGGTCCCAGCATGAACATCGGTGCCACAATCAGGACTTACCGGCTGCAAAAAGGAATGTCGCAAGGCGACATAGAGAAGCGCACCGGACTCTTGCGTTGTTATCTTTCCCGGGTAGAGAACGGGCATACGATTCCTTCCCTCGACACGCTGGCTAAAATCGCACACGCCATGGATTTGCCCATAGGGCAGTTTTTTGGGGAAAATGTCGGCAATGGCAGCATTCGCCGCCTGCCCCGCCTCAGCGAAGAGGAGGTCCGCTTCCTCAACCAGATCCGCCGCTACACCATCAACCTAAATGACAGTGACCGCAAACTGGTGCTGGCCATGGTGAAGAAGATGGCGGCGGGGGCTGGCAGATAGAATCCAAGCAATTAGCAGATAGCAATTAGCAATTGGCCAAACGAACCGCGTCGCGGCTCTGAAGGCGTTTGCAAAGATGCGCTTGGGGCTTAGAGGTGCAGGCTAATTGCCATTTGCCAATTGCTATTTGCCTGGGATCACGCTGCTCGGTTGATTTCGTTCAGGGCGAGCACGGCCAACTCCAGGCGGTCGCGCGAACCGGTTTTGGTAAAGATACTTTGCAAGTGCCGCTTGACCGTGTTCTCGCTGATGTTCAGGGCCTGGCCGATGTCTTTGTTCTTCAGACCGCGAGCCACCTGGTAAGCGATTTGCTTCTCGCGCTCGGAGAGCCGTGCCAGCGCGTTGCTTGAGCCTTTAGCTTCAGCGCTCATGGTGGTAAGCACCTTCTGCGCGAGTTCGTCGGAGAACGCAAGCTCCCCATTCGCGACGGTGCGGATGGCCGCGAAGAGCTTTTCCGGCCCGTCGCTCTTCAGGACCAGGCCGCGCGCACCCAACCTCACCACCTGGGCGTAATCCAGTTCACTGTCTGAGCCGGTGAGGACCACTGATGCCACGCGGCTCTCGGCCCGGTCCAGGGTGCGAAGCACCTCAAAACCGTCGCTCTGGGGCATGAACAGGTCCAGCACCAGCACATCTGGATGACGTTGCTGCGTCAGAGCGAGGGCCTCCTGACCATTGGTCGCCAGCCCTTCCAGAACAAAATCCTCCTGCGTGGTCAATAGGGCAGCCAAAGACTCGCGGAGTACGGCGTGATCATCCGCGATCACGATGCGGATGCGGTTCCGGGGGGCACTTTTAGCCATGATCTGTGCCCTTAGATGCAATCCAAAGCCCAATTCACTGTCTGCACTTTGGGGTGCGCTGAAGCCTTTGCTTTCTATGGTATAGTCCGCTTCGTCTCTCCCCGGAAGGCGCCCGGGAATGGAGTTTTTCCTTGACCATTGATGAAGAACTTTCCGCATTGGACGACCACGTTCGCCGTCTGAAAGTGGAATACGACATCTATTTCGGCGGCGGGTCCAAGAAGCCGCCTGCAGACCTCGAGTGGAGGTTCAAAAACCTGCTCAAGAAACTCGATGGAACCAGGATGAACTACAGCCAGAGGTTCCGCTACAATTCCATTCAGCAACGCTTCGCGCGCTACAACGTCTTGTGGCAGAAAAAGCTCCAGATCAAGGAAGAAGGCTACCGGCGGCCCCAGGACGCGGTGCTCGGGATCCAGGGCCTGCGCGACGAGCAGCAGCATAAAGCCGAACTCGCCCGGAAGCATCTGGCAGTGGCCCAGAAGGACGCTGCTTTCAGCATCGCCTGCCGGGACATGGACTCCGAGTCCCAGAAAGTGGAAGCCTTGTTTCGCGTTCTGGCCGACGCCCGCCGGCAGACCGGTGAAAAGAATTCCGCCAACCTGGCGTCGTTCAAGAAATTCGTGCGCCAAAAAACCGAGCAGCTGCGCAAAGAATACGACTGCAACACCGTGGAGTATTCGGTGGAACTGCAGGACGGTCAAGTCAAACTGAAAGCCAAGCCCAAGGCCTGATTGGGTAATTGGGTAAATTGGTAATTGGGTAATTGAGATTCCTCGTAGCAAGTGAATGCCAACACTGGCTGGTTTTCATTTACCCAATTACCAAATTACTCATTTACCCAATTGTGTGCAGGGTTTGCGTCCGTCATTCCCCCACTGTTACTTTATTCCTTAATCCTTCTCTTCCCCGAGGACCCCGTGCCCAAAATTCAGCGCGCCATTCTGAGCGTTACCGACAAGACCGGGATTGTCGATTTTGCCAAGCAGTTGGAGGATTTCGACATCGAGCTGGTGTCCACCGGCGGAACGGCCAAGCTGCTGCGGGAATCCGGCGTGCCGGTAAGAGACATTTCGGAGCTGACCGGGTTTCCGGAGATGATGGACGGCCGGGTCAAGACGCTGCATCCCAAGGTGCACGGCGGAATTCTGCACATCCGCAGCAATCCCGCGCACGTGGCGGCGGCGCGCGAGCACAGCATTGTGCCCATTGACATGGTGGTGGTCAACCTCTATGCCTTCGAGAAAACCGCTTCCAAGCCGGACGCGCGCTTTGACGAGCTGATTGAGAACATCGATATCGGCGGGCCTTCCATGGTGCGCTCTGCAGCCAAGAATTTTCGCGACGTCGCCATCGTAACCTCGCCCGACGACTATAGCGCCATCGCCCGGGAGATGGCCGGGACCCTCGGCGAATTGAGCCTGGCCACGCGCTGGCGCCTGGCGCAGAAGGCCTTTGCCACTACCGCCGCCTATGACGGCAATCTCATTGGATGGCGAGAAGTTCCAACTGCCCCAAACACAAACGCCCCAAACGCAAGCAAACACGCAAGACCAGCCGCAAGAAGGTTTCCCAGCCACACTGCACTTTGCCCTGAACAAAGTGATGGACCTGCGCTACGGCGAGAACCCGCACCAGCGCGCCGCCATGTACTCTGACGGCTCCTCAGCCGGCGTGGCTAACAGCCGCCAGCTTCAGGGCAAGGAGCTCTCTTACAACAACATTGTGGACTTGCAGGCGGCGTGGGACCTGGCTCAGGAATTCGATGAGACGGTGTGCGCCATCATCAAGCACACCAACCCCAGCGGCACGGCCACGGGCAAGACTCTGCGGGAGGCCTACCTGCGCGCCCTGGAAGCCGACCCGGTCTCGGCCTTCGGCGGCGTGATTGGCGTGAACCGCGTAGTCGACGGCGCCGCCGCTGAAGAGATGGCCAAGCTGTTCGTGGAAGCCATCGCTGCGCCGGGTTTCGAGCCCGCAGCCCTGGAAAAGTTTGCCGCCAAGAAAAACCTGCGCTTGGTGGAGGTGAAGCCCGGTGCGCAGCCCGGGGTCCCCGACGCGCGCGGTGTTCGCGTGGCGGGGTGGGAGCCCGGGGTCCCCGACGCGCGCGGTGTTCGCGTGGCGGGGTGGGAGTCCTGGGTGATGAAGCACGTCTCCGGCGGCATGCTGGTGCAGGATACGGACGTCCGTCCCCTGAGCGAAGCGGATTTGAAAGTGGTCACCGCGCGCAAGCCCACCGCCGAGGAAATGCGCGCACTATTGTTCGCCTGGAAAGTCTGTAAGCACGTAAAGTCCAACGCCATTGTTTATGCCCGCGACGGTCAGAGCGTGGGCGTGGGCGCGGGACAGATGTCGCGCGTGGATTCGTGCAAGATCGGCGCCATGAAAGCGATCTTACCTTTGCAGGGCACAGTGGCGGCTTCTGACGCCTTCTTTCCCTTCCCCGACGGGGTGGAGGAGATCGCCAAAACCGGGGCCACGGCAGTCATCCAGCCAGGCGGATCGGTGCGCGACGCCGAGGTGATCGAGGCCGCCAATCGTCTGGGGTTAGCCATGGTGCTTACCGGCGTCCGTCACTTCCGTCACTAGATTAAGAATTGTTATCTCCGGCAAAATCCAGCTGCTGCGGTCTAGAATTGGAGGATGGTGAGAACCTGCTTCCAGGACGCGCTTCTTCGCATCCAATAGAGAGGTTATTTTCGGTCCGCCTTATGAATTTTCTAAAAAACCGCTCTCTTGTAACCATGTTGGCGTTCGCGTCCGTTTCCCTCGTAGCCCAGGACAAGACGCCCGCTCCCCAGACCCCGTCGCAATCGGCCCAGCCTCAGTCGGCCCAACCCGGGACTTCCCCTCAGGCCGGCGAAGCCAAACCGCCCGACCACGCTGCCTCGTACTACCACTACGGCATGGCCCACATGTATGAGGAAATGATGGCCATGTATGGCCGCTCTGAATATGCCAGCAAGGCCGTTGCGGAGTACCGGAAGGCGATTGATGCGGACCCCTCGTCGGAGTACCTGAACGCGGCCCTGGCCGAGCTCTATGCCCGGACGGGACGCGTCCGCGATGCCGTGCTTGAGGCCCAGGAAATTCTCAAGCGCGATCCCAACAACCTTGAAGCCCACAAGCTGTTGGGGAGGATCTACCTGCGTTCCTTGGGCGACACGCAGTCCGGGACACCCTCACACGAGGTGCTGACCCTGGCTATCGAGCAGTACGAGGCCCTGGTGAAGATCGAGCCCAAAAGTGCTGACAATCACCTGGTGCTGGGCGGGCTCTATATCTGGAACAAAGACCTGCAGAAAGCCGAGGGCCAATTCAAGACCGCTCAACAGGTGGATCCCGGTTCAGAAGAGGCAGTCACCCAGTTGGCCCGGCTCTACGCCGAAGAGGGCAACAACAAGCGCGCCCTTGAGACCTTGAACTCGATCCCCGAAGCCGCGCGCAGCAGCAAGATTTACTCGGCGATGGGCGCCACCTACGAACAGCAGAAAGACTACAAGAACGCTATCGCGGCGTACCAGCGGGCGCTGGTCCTGGACAAAGACAACTCGGAGGCCATGCGCGGCCTGGCCCAAAACCTGGCCAATGACAACCAGATTGAGGCCGCCCTGAACCAGTACAAGACTCTCCAGGCGGCTGACCCGCAGGACTGGCAGGCCTCAGTGGAGGCTGCGCGACTCTACCGGCACCTGGGTAAGCTGGACCTGGCCATGGAGAGCCTGAAAAAAGCCGAGGCGCTGACGCAGGATTCCTCGGAGGTGGCTTACGAAGAAGCCATCGTTCTGGAGGCCCAGGGGAAATTTGATGACGCTGCCGCTCTCTTTCAAAAGCTGGTGGCTCGCTCCGCCTCTACGGACGGCAACTACAGCGCCGGGGAGCGTAACAATCGCGCTCTCTTCCTGGAGCGGCTGGGCAACGTCTATCGCGAACAAGGCAGGTCCGCATTGGCGCTGGAGACCTTCCGCAAAATTCTGGACTTAGGCGGCGAAGAGGCAGCACACGGCTATCAGGCCTTAATCGACGTCTATCGCGACCAGAAGCAGTGGGCTGAAGCCACGCGCACCGCCCAGGAAGCGGTGCAAAAGCTGCCCAACGATAAAGGGATGAAGCTGGCGCTGGCTCTGCAACTGGCCGACGACGGCAAGGGCGACGAGAGTGTCCAGTTAGCCAAGTCCACCATCAAAGGCGACAGCGCGGACCGCGAAACCTACGTCGCCCTCTCCCAGATTAACGCGCGTCTGAAACGGTGGAAAGAGGCGGAAGAGGCCCTGGCCGAGGCGGAAAAACTGGCCGGGCGTCCCGAGGAGAAAATAACCCTCCAGTACTTCCGGGGATCGCTTTACGAAAGGGAGAAGAAGTACGACCAGGCCGAACAGGCATTTCGTCAGGTGCTGCAGCAGGATCCCAACAGCAGCTCGACTCTGAACAATCTGGGCTACATGCTGATTGACCACAACATGCGCCTGGAAGAAGCGCTCAACATGATCAAACGGGCTGTAGAGTTGGATCCCCAGAACGGCGCTTACCTGGATTCTCTGGGCTGGGCTCATTTCAAGCTGGGCAATTACGACCTGGCGGAAGAGAACCTGCGCAAGGCCGCGGACAAAACACCCAACGATGCCACCATCCAGGACCATCTGGGCGAGCTTTACGCCCGCACCGGCAGGCTCAAGCTGGCCGCCATGCACTGGGAACGCGCGCTGGAAGAATGGAACAAATCCGTGGCCGCGGACGTGGATCAGCAGGACGTCTCCCGGGTCCAGAAGAAACTCGAAAACACCAAAGTTAAGCTGGCGCAAAAGAAGCAATAAGCAATTAGCAAATGGCAATTAGCAGTTAGCAATTAGCACAGCTAAAGCCGGGCGTTGGCACCATCCGAGGGCTGGTTTTTAGCTGTGCTAATTGCCATTTGCATTAACATACCTGACTCCATCCACGGGCGAGACAAGTATCAGGGCACGAGTTTACTCGGGCCGAAAAGCGTTTTCGCTAAGAGAGGGTTTGGCGAGCCCGGAGGGCGAAAGAGCCTAGCCCAGGCGCGTAAGCCCTGGGTGGGTAGCGTCGTGTAAGATTTACAAGCCCCGGAGGGCGCGACACCTTGTCTCACAGCTACGCGCAAAACCACGTTCATCTCGTCTTCAGCACCAAGAACCGCCAAAAGATCATCCCCAAAAAGCTGCAACCACGCCTGTGGTCGTACACGGCGGCGATTTGCAAAAACCATGACATCCTCGCGTTCGCCGTGGGCGGCATGGACGACCACATCCACATCCTCTTTCGCCTTCCGCCGACCCTTACGCTCGCGAGGGCGGTCACCCTGGTCAAGTCGAACTCCTCAAAATGGATCAAGGAACAAGGAATAAAATTCTCGTGGCAGGAAGGGTATGGCGCATTCGCCGTGAGCTCTTCCAACGTCTCCGCCGTGATCAAGTACATTGACAATCAGGAAGCGCACCACCGCAAGATGACCTTCGAGCAGGAATTCACCGCGCTTTTGAAAAAACACGGGGTGGAATTCGATCCGAGATACGTGCTGGGTTAGTGTCGCGCCCTCCGGGGCTTACCATTTCTTTTTTCACCGTCACCCAGGGCTTCCGCGCCTGGGCTAGGCTCTTTCGCGCCTCCGGCGCTTGCCCCCTCGCCGCCGCAGGCCGGGGTCCCCCGCAAGATGATCCGTAGTCCATCTGATACTTGTCTCGCCCGTGGATGGAGTCAGGTATGTTAATGCCAATGGCAATTGCTTATTGCTTTTTGCTAATTGCTGGTCTTCCATATCCTGTTTCGAATTCCCCAACAACGCGGCCTCCCCGTTCAGTTAGACTGTCCCTATGCTCGCGCCCTACGCGTTGCGCGCGGAAGATACCCGGGGACGCCGCTATCCCGAGCCCGGCCATCCCTACCGCAATGTTTTCCAGCGCGACCGTGACCGGGTGGTCCACTCCCGCGCTTTCCGCCGCCTGGAGAACAAGACGCAGGTCTTCACCCGGCGCTACTCCGACCATTTCCGCAACCGCCTGACCCACACGATTGAGGTGGCGCAGATTTCCCGGACCATCGCAGCTGAGCTGGGACTGAATGAAGATTTAGTGGAGGCGCTGGCTCTGGTTCACGACGTCGGCCATCCACCCTTTGGCCATGCGGGAGAGCGCACGCTGGATGCCGCCATGCGCGAGCACGGCGACCGATTCGACCACAACCTACATGCCCTGCGCATTGTGGAGCAGTTTGAGCAGCGTTATGCCGATTTCCCCGGCCTGAATCTCACCTTCGAGGTGCGCGAGGGCATCGTCAAGCATTCCGGCGCTCGCATTGCCGCCGAGTTTCCCCAGCTCTCTGAATACCTGCTGGATCTGAGGCCACCGCTGGAGGCGCAGTTGATTGATCTTACCGACGAAATCGCTTACAGCACCGCCGACCTCGACGACGGCGTGGAGGCCATGATCCTCACCCGCGAACAGGTGCGCGAAAGCGTGCCTGTCTTTGCCCGCCTTCAGGCCGAGGTCGACCAGCTTTATCCGAGCGCTCCCGAAAAGCTCAAATTCAATGAAACGCTCAAGCGCGTTCTCGACCGTCTGGTAAGCGATTTGATCGCCAACAGCAGGGAACTCATCCGTGATTCGGGCGTCGCGTCAGTTGAATCCGTCCGCCGCTTTCCCGGCATCCTGGTTGGCTTCAGCCCGGGAGTGGCCGAGGAACAGCGGCAGATGCGGGACTTTCTGTTCCAGAACCTCTATTACAGCAGCGAGTTGCAGCCGGAAAAGGAGCAGGCCGAACAAGTCATCTCCGACCTGTTCAAATTCTTCCTGAAGTCTCCCGACGAGTTGCCGGGAAGCTATCAGGAGAAGATGCGGCACGAGCCGCTCTACCGGATCGTCTGTGATTACATTGCCGGCATGACCGACAGCTACATTACTGAACAGCATCGGCGTTTGGGCCTGGCGTCCGGGCGTGCCGTCAAGGCGCGATAAAAACTCGAGCGTGCCTGAGGCGCGCCTGTCACCGGCCTGACGTGAAGCCGGTGGTGGAGGCAGTGAAGATTGGCGGGTGATCTCCTTCAGGCGGAAGAAAGAGAAATCTAACCACAGAGGACACGAAGGAACACGAAGGGCCGCTGAATTTGAAGTTCCTTTGTGAACCTTTGTGTCCTCTGTGGTTAGAAGTTTTTCTCCGAATCCA
>WNFJ01255767.1_pt3 | contig 15070 bp, 9 predicted proteins | sample 5400461 | NCBI WGS metagenome assembly WNFJ01 (sample SAMN13153349, study PRJNA577476) | soil metagenome | isolation source: 115 cm saprolite on Douglas fir-dominated hillslope | place: USA:California | collected 2013-09-17 | reverse complement strand
AGCCCGCAGGCTTTTCGCTTCCAGGACGAAAGAATCCTGCTCCTGGGATCAAGTTCGTTCTACGTGGAAGATCTTTATCGTGGTCAAGGGGGCCGCATCTTCTTGCAGTATTGCCGGCTCGGAAAGCAGTGGCCCTTGTTTGGAACATCCGCCAACGCTGAAGCCGCAGCACTCTGGAAAGCGGCAGGGGCCAGTCCTATCCCCGGCTCGGATGGCGAATTATTTGGCGTGCTTCACTGGCCGCCGGTGGTCGAGGAGTTCGCCCATCGACGAAATCCGAGCCGCATGCTCTCCCGTTTGGCTGGCAGCTCCGTCTCGAATCTCGCAAAGCTGGTCCGGCCCTTAAAGATTGGTGGCATCGCATCCGGCAGGCTGCAACCCCTCGCTTCCGCTGAGCAGGTGACCGCTTTGTCTCTTGACATTTCCCCGGCAAAGCTGACTGCGGTGCGCGATTTACCATACGTTCGCTGGCGCTATTTTTCCGGCAGGGATGCAACGGTTGCGGTATTTGCCTTTCGCAGCCATCTGCCAAACCGGGAAATCCTTGTGACGGTGAACCGCAGAACGCGTGGCTATCGCGGTCAAATCAACACGCTTAACGTCCTCGATGTTTATCCGGAAGTTTCACCGGATGAGTGGCTGCGGATTGTCGGGGCGCTGATCGCTCGCTACAAAAAGATGGTTGATGCCATCGTGTTGCGAAGCCAGGACGCTGAGAGACAGACCCTATTTGTCGCAAGAGGCTTTCAGCGGCGCACGTTCGATGCGCCGACCAGTTGGTTTCTGGACAAAGCGAAACTTCTGCCAACCCACAATTGGTATCCGGTGCCGGCCGATGGTGATGCACTCATTTGAGGATTGTTGTAGACGGTCATGAACTTCCGAAGCCAGGCTCGAACACTCCTCATTTACGCGGCGAATCTGGTTCGCGCGGACGCGTTGTCGCTGCGCATTCAAAACCGCAAGGGCGGTTCGCGCGGGCTGGTGATTGCGGTACACGAAACGCCGCCGGCCCTGGAAACGCAGTTCCGCACCCAGTTGGAGTGGGTGTCGCGGCATTTTACGATTACCAATCTTGAGGCCTTCGCCGAGCTTTGGGAGAGACCTCCTGAGTTCCATGGCCCCAAGCCTCCGATTTTGTTTACGTTCGATGATGGCAGGGAGAGTAATTACACCGTCGCGGCGCCCCTGCTTGAATCTTTTGGTGGCCGGGGAGTGTTTTTTGTTGTGCCTGCTTTTGCCGAGTGTGCGGCGGACGAGGCTCTGGCTTTCTACCGATCGAGAGTTAATCCAAACTCGCGACCCGGTGACGAGAAATGGGAGGACTGGAAGCCGATGAGTCCCGGTCAGATCGGAGAGTTGGCGGATCGCGGTCATGCAATCGGCAACCATACCCTCACACATGAACGCTTGGTCGGGCTTTCTCCCGAAAGATTGGAGCGGGAAATTGGTGACAGCGCCCGCAAGCTGGGCGCGTGGACAAAGAAGCCTGTCGATGCGTTTGCCTGGACGTTTGGGTGGGATGCGATCGACGTCAACGCCTGGGAAGTAATTCAGCGCTACCATCGTGTTTGCTTTGCACCTTGCGCCGGAACGATTGATAGCCGCCGAGATAGCCCAGCCCTGCTGTGGCGGCGGGAAGTCGAAGTGAAATACTCCGCCGCTGAGTATCGCTTTCTCTATTCGGGCCTGGCGGACCCCTGGTGGAGCACTCGACGAAAACGCCTGCGAAAAATGTTACGTGTCGTACCGGCTCGGAAAGCGAGTAGCCGTTAGTTACGCACGTCGCGTGACCGTTCAGTTATGGCTTACCGCAGACAGAATGATTCGCAGCGAAGAATGATCCACCTTTTTATAAACGCCATCGCGGCCACTGCGGGAGGAGGGCTTACCTACGTGCGCAACGTGGTACCGCGTTTGGCGGTTCGGGATGACGTGCACACCACCGTGTTGGTCGGTGGAACCCTCGGTGCTGAGATCACGGAATCCCCTCGCGTAACTCTTCTACGGAAAAATTGGCCCGCGAGTTCCGGGAGACGGCTTTGGCACGAGCAATGCAGCCTGCCTGGTTTGATACAGCGCTCCGGCGCCGACGTGCTTCTGTCTACCGGAAATTTTGCACTCTACCGCTCGCCCTTGCCGCAAATTCTTCTCAGTCGGAACGCACTCTACATTTCGACCGACTTCCTGCGCGACCTGCGCGAGCGGGGCGAATATCGATTGTGGCTCGACACCGAAGTGAAAGCCGCATTCGCCCGCTGGTCCGTACGCTCAGCCGACTGCACCGTCGCCCCGAGCGCAACTTTCGCCAGCGCGTTGCAGCGGTGGACCGGCAAAGATGTGGTTTCTATCCATCACGGTTTTGATCGCGAACTATTTTTCCGCAATCAGTCTTCCTTGCCCCCAGGAGTGCAAGCCAAGGTGGCTGCGTCGGAAGGATCGGTTCGTCTATTATTTGTCAGCCATTATAATTACTATCGCAATTTTGAAACATTGATTCGCGCAACCGCGATTTTGAAGAAGAAGTTGCATCCCCGGACCGTCCGGCTGATTCTGACGTGCAAGCTCAACTCGAACGATAATCCCGGCGACTATCGCGCGGACTCCGCGGCAGCGTTAGTAGAGGAACTCCGCCTGTCAGAGGAGGTTGTTCAGCTAGGCGCAATTCCTTATGGGTTGCTGCACCATCTTTACCGAGCCTGCGATTTCTACGTAACCCCGGCCTATGCCGAGACTTTCGCTCATCCGCTGGTGGAGGCGATGGCCAGCGGTCTTCCCGTGATTGCATCGGATTTAGAAGTGCACCAGGAAATATGCGGCGAATCTGCGCTGTATTTCCCGCGCTTTTCGCCAGTGGAGCTCTCAGAATCGGTCGTTCGGTTGTTGCAATCGCCAGAGCAGGTTGCGGCGATGCGTCAAAAGGGAAAGTTGCGCTCTCAAGACTTCAGTTGGGAGAAGCACGTTCTAGAACTACTGCAATTAGCTTGGCGTCTTGCGAAGAGAGTGGACGGCGTCTGACGAAATTCATTCCAGATAGAACGGCAAAAGAGAGCGAGGATCACTATGTGCCAGGTGCACTGTGCAGAACGAGAGGAATACCAGTCAGAACGAGGATATATAATTGCGTTTGCGCTGGCATTATGGCTCGTCTCCTCATTCAGTCAGCTAGCTGCCCAGGTTCAGGCCGGTCTTGAGGGTGGCCATGCCGCAAAGTATGCCTCGGCCTACAACTGGATTCAATCCCCATCGCTGCCCCCTGCGCTAGCTGCGGGAGCCAACACGATCACGCTCAACCCTTGTCCTCGCGGGTTAAGGGTGGCTGATCCCGTGGGCCTTGTCAGCCATCTCGCGCCGCACGAGTATGTGTATATTGCTGCGACCGGAGACCCAGAAACGGCGCTTATCACCGGCGGAAGTGGGCACGGAGGCGACCCGTCCTGCACCCTCGAAGTCATTCTGAAACAACCGCATCCCGCCGGCTACAGTGCTGGTTCGGCAACGGGTGGCATTAAAGAAGCTTCGGAGGATGCGATGTTTCTCGCCGAGCCTTTTGGCGCGGGGGCTCGCCGCCGCCAGGGAGGAATCGTTGTTCTGGATACGGCTGGTTCTCCCTATAAGGTGCACGCACCGATCTATATTGAAGCCAGCAATCAGTTGATCAGCGGGGCTGGGGGAACCATCGATTGTTACCTCCTCGACGAAGACTGTATGAAGGTCGGCGATGCCAACGCAAACCACTTCAGCGGCATTCAGGTCGAGCACTTGCGATTTCATCCCAACCTCATCGGCGGCACAAATTCTGCGTTGTACGTAAATGCGCACGCCACAATCGTGCGTGACGTTACGGTGCTCTATTCTTCAACCCACGCTACCTTCGGACATCTCGTTACCGTTTGTGATGATCAAGCGTTCACCCTGGATGGAATCAGCTATAGGGGTTTCGGATTAAGGAACGACGCGAAATTCGTTGGCTCCGTCGTGTTCGCTCCCGGTCCTTTCAATAAATGCTCCGCCGTGGGTTGGTTGAAGAACATGGAGATCAGCGAGCAAGGTGTCGGGAACGGGGTTGACTGGCAGTCCGGCAATTCGTTGCATATTTCCGACAGCGTTATTGAGGGCTTCTCTCAGTTCGGAATCCGCACGGGAACGATGCGTGGCGGCTACGGTCCAACCCAAATCGACCACGTCTACATGGAACTGAATACTCCGATGAATCCGGCCGGCAACATCGGGGCGGCCGGCATAATTGTGGTCGGCTCTCGCCTGGTAGCGAAGACTGACATGCTTGCCGTGGGCCAACAGCCATCCTACGCTCACACTGGAGACACTCATTACCTGTATTGGATCGTCGCTAATGATTCCACCCGAGGCACTTCGCTCCCGCTTCAGGCCGGTTATGCCAACACCAATGGGAAAGGAAACATCACTGTGTCCTGGCCGAAGATAAACGGGGAAAAAATCTCCTACGATGTCTTACGCACCGAAGGTACAGCGAATGCTCGCAGCGCTCCATATGGGAAGGGAGACTTTGCCGTAGCGACTGGAGTGCCACAATGCGTGGGTGAAGTGTGTCAGGCAACCGATTCGCAGGCGCCGCTCAAACCGTACGAAGTGACCAAGAATCCTTCTTTCCAGCCCGTTCTGATGTACTGGCCGGGGAGCCTCATCCTATCGGGCGGTGCGTACGCCGATCTGGTGGTTCTACCGGTCACCGGCATTTCCCCGGTCGTCAGCACGCTTGCGAACGTTCCGAGTTTGTTTGTCGATCGCTGTCCCACAGGTACGCCGGGTGTCTATGCTGTTTGCTTCGCCGGAGAGTCGGCAGGAAATAACCAGCCCAGGGTGGTTGGAACACTGCTGCAAAATGGGCCAGGATCCGGTGGTCCAGCTTCGAATGTAAAGGGCCGGCTTAATTTTCTGAATTCACCTGCAGGCAGCATCGCTCCCGCCCATATCGTTACTCTGGTCGATTCTGATCCCGCAAAAACTCTGGCCGATGCCATCCATCGGCCCGCCAACGACGATAAAGACACTTTCATTGGGCTCGACGTACCCGCTGCCGGCGCTCTGCTGTTTCAATCGCGATTAGCCTTTGGGGCGCCGGTTTCAATCTCCAACTATATCGACAACAAAGGCGATGGCACGCGCTGGAAAGAGAGGCTTACGGCAAGTGAGAAAACCTTTGCGGTTCCGGTCACGATCCAGAAGGGGAATACTCTCACGGTTGGGGAGGGATCGCCCTTGAACCGGATGAAGATTTATGCCACGCCAAGCGTCGCGGCCGCAACTGTAGCTGCGCAGAGTTGTAAGGATGTGAAACAGTCGGTACCGGGGCTGGCCAGGTCGGACTTGATTACAGGAATCACGCCGCCCAAGCCTCTGGGCAGTCTTTCTCTGAATGCCTATGCGAGTGAGGTGGATGCGCTTACTCTGCACTTTTGCAATCCAACGACATCCGCTGCGGCGACCCCCGCTGGCGTTTATTCATTCCTGAGTGTGCACTGATCTGGTTTTGAGTTTTTGTTCTACAGCCGAATTTGTACGGAACGCGAAGACTCGCAGGCTTCGCGTAATATGATTTGCCAAGCCTGAGGGAGCGGCCGTTCGGATGTGCGGAATTTTTGGCATCATTGCCCATAATGCGCGCGTGCCCGCCAACGTGCTGGAACGCGCCACAAAATCTCTCGCTCACCGCGGTCCGGACGATAGCGGCACCGTCATTCTCCATGATGCCGGCAGGGAAGGCGTCGAGATAGGATTGGGGAATCGCCGGCTCGCAATTCTCGATCTATCGCCGCTTGGCCATCAGCCCATGAATGATCCGGCCACCGGCAACTGGATCGTCCATAACGGCGAGGTCTACAACTTCCGGGATGTTCGCGCGAAGTTGGAGCGGGAGAGAGTGTACTTCAGCGGGCATTCTGACACGGAAGTGATTCTCAAAGCCTATGGGCAGTGGGGCGAAAAGTGTCTTGACGAATTTCGCGGCATGTTTGCCTTCGCAATCTGGGACGCGCAGCGGCATCGTCTGTTTCTGGCCCGCGATGCCATGGGAATCAAGCCGCTCTATTACCACGCTTCGGATCGCTACTTTATTTTTTCCTCTGAGGTTCGCACCCTGCTGGGAACCGGTCTCGTGCCCCGCACAATAGATTCCGCGGGCCTTGTGAACTATCTCAGTTTTGGATCGCTCTACGATCCCACCACTTTAATCGAAGGAGTGAGTTCGCTTCCGGCCGGATCCTATCTCACTTGGGATCAAGGACAGGTGAAGCTAGGGCAGTATTGGGACTTGATCGATCCCAGTTCCGGTGAACGCAACGATCACGCGGCCGATGCCGGCGCAGAGAATCGCGTTGAACTCGAAGGCCAAATCGCGGAGTTGCTCGACGAATCCGTGCGGTTGCAATTGGTGAGCGATGTGCCGGTAGGAGTTTTTCTTTCCGGCGGAATCGACTCCAGCAGTCTGGTCGCCATCCTGAGTCGAAACGGAATACGCGCGAGTACCTTCTCGATCGTCTTTCGTGAGGCGGAGTACTCGGAAGCGGAATTTTCCCGTGCGATAGCGCAGCATTTCCGCACCGACCACCATGAGATCACCGTCTCCCAGGCTGACTTTTTTGCCGCGATTGCTCCAGCCATTCATGCGATGGACTTGCCCACCATGGATGGAATCAACACATATTTCGTATCGGAACGAACCCGTGCGGCGGGGGTGAAAGTCGCTCTTTCTGGTTTGGGTGGCGACGAAATGTTCGCTGGGTACTCAGGCTTCCGCACCGTGCCGCGCATGGAGCGGTTTGCTAATGTGTGGAAGCATGTTCCCGATTCATTCCACAGCCCACTGGCAGGAATGTTTGCGGCATTCGCTCCGTCCAGTGACCAGAATCGCAAACTGACCGCTTTGGGCCGCGACGAGAGAAGAATTGTTCACCCCTATTTTCTTTCGCGCATGTTGTTCACGCCTGAACAGATACACGACCTTCTGCCCGAGATGAACAAAGACAGCGCTGCTCTCCTGCGCTCGGAAAAACCGTTACAGGAGAGCTTTAACCGCGCCCAGAGCCTGGACCCAGTCAACCGTGTTTCCTATTTGGAGGCGCGGTGTTATATGCTCAACACACTGCTGCGAGACTCGGACTTCATGAGCATGGCGCATGGGTTGGAAGTGCGCGTGCCGTTGATCGACCATCAACTGGCGCGACGAGTGCTTGCCCTTCCGGGATCATGGAAGTTGAACGCGGGAACGCCCAAGCCCTTGCTGGTAAGAGCGCTGAACGGCGAGCTCCCGGAGAAGGTCGTCCATCGCCCGAAGCGGGGCTTCACCCTGCCGTTCGAGCACTGGCTGCGGGATGCGTTGCGTCCAGTTGTCGAAGCGTCCCTGGGCAAGATCGGGGACGGTGCTCTGGGCTCACTGATCAGCCAACCGGCGGCCCGCCGCGTGTGGCAAGACTTTCTCCAGGGCCGGACTTCCTGGTCCCGCCCGTGGTCGTTGTACGTGCTCCAATCATGGTGTGAGCGACACATCACGAATTGAACTGCAATGGAAAAGCTTGAAGAAGTTCGGAAATCGGCAAGCACAACCGCAGCCGCCAAACTCCCCGTCAGCGTGATCGTTCCCGTGCGCAACGAGGCAAAAAATCTGCCCCGCTGTTTGCAGGCTCTGAGAGATGTGGGCGAAGTTTATGTAATTGACTCGCAGAGCACAGACGACACCGAGGAGATCGCCCGCTCTCACGGAGCTCAGGTCGTTCAATTTCATTATCAGGGTGGATGGCCCAAGAAGCGGCAATGGGCCATGAACACTCTGACCATCGCTTATGACTGGATTTTGTTGCTGGATGCCGACGAAGTGGTTACTCCTGAACTCGCTGAAGAAATTCGTCGGGCGATCCGAAATCCCGCTGTGGACGGCTATTCCATCCTGCTTCGCACTTGGTTTCTGGGCCGGGTTCTGCGCCACGGCGATGTCGGCTTGTGGAAGCTGTCTTTGTTTCGCCGAGGCAAAGGGCGATATGAATGCCGCTTAAAAGATCAGGACGCCTCCATGGCCGATATGGAGGTGCACGAACACGTTGTCGTGGAAGGCGCGACCGCAAGGCTGCAAAACCCCCTGATTCATCACAATGTGGAATCGCTCTCTCGTTATATCCAGAAACATGACGAGTATTCCAACTGGGAATCGCACGTGTTGCTGCAGCGTGGGGATGACAAAGAGCTGCCGCCATCGCTTGCCGGAACCCAGGCGCAGCGCCGGCGCTGGTTGAAACGCAAACTCTTTGCGGTACCGGGTTCTCCCGTGCTGCTTTTCCTGTATCGTTATATCTTGCGACTCGGATTCCTGGATGGAGCTGCAGGGCTGATCTACTGCGGGTTTCAGGCTGTTCAGATGTTTCACACCAAGGCCAAGATCTACGAACTAAAGTCGAAGTCGAAGTCGAAGTCGATGTCAAAGAGAACCGAAGTCTAAAGGGAACCAGAATGTGTGGGATTGCCGGACTTGCGAATTGTGGGGACGGGGAAGTGCTGGGACGGATGGTGCACGTTCAGGCGCACCGTGGTCCTGACGATTCCGGCATCTGGGAGCGAAGATTCCCTGATGGTTCTTACATTGGCCTTGGCAGCCGCCGCCTTGCCATCCTTGACCTCTCGGCCGACGGCCGCATGCCGATGTGCAACGAAGACCGTACGGTCTGGATCACCTACAACGGCGAAATCTACAACTTCGCGGAACTTCGCCGCGAGCTGCAAAGCAAAGGCCACACCTTCGCCTCCGACACCGACACGGAAGTAGTGATCCACCTTTACGAAGAAGAAGGCGCGGATTGTGTTCATCGCCTCAAAGGTATGTTTGCATTCGCTATTTGCGATCTGCGTTCGGGCAGGCCAGAGTTGTTTCTGGCGCGCGATCATTTTGGAGTCAAGCCCTTCTACTACGCCCATCTCGGGAAAAAGCTGGCGTTTGCCTCTGAAGTAAAAGCGTTGCTCCACGTGCCGGAGATCGAAGCAGAAATCGATCTCGAGTCGTTGCATCAGTATCTGACTTTTCTGTGGGTGCCGGATCCCAAGACGATGTTCCGCGGGATCTACAAACTTCCTGCAGGGCATTGCGCGACTTTTCGAGACGGCGAGCTGAAGATTCGCCAATATTGGGATCTGAGCTACCCCCGGAACGATGCTACGTATCCACGATCCGAGGCGGATCTCGCCGACGAGATTCGCGAGCGCTTTCGGCATTCGGTGGAAGAGCAAATGGTGAGTGATGTCCCGATCGGTGCATTTCTCAGCGCGGGGCTGGATTCTTCGAGCATCGTGGCCATGATGTGTCGGGCGACGAAGCAGCCCGTCCGGACTTACACAATTACTTTTCCTCAGAAATATCGCGTCGGCGAAACCACGCTCGATGACCCTAATGTGCCCGCGCGGCTGGCGCGGCAACTGGGCTGCGAGAACCAGCGGATTGTGGTTGAGCCCGACGTAGCCGAGTTGCTGCCTCGCCTGACCTGGCACATGGATGAGCCCACGGCTGATCCCGCGATCATCGCGGCTTATCTGGTGTGCCGCGAAGCGCGCAAGCAGACCACGGTGCTGCTTTCTGGCGTCGGCGGCGACGAGTTGTTTGCTGGATATCGCAAGCACGCGGCGCACCGCTGGGCGCACGCGTATCAAAAACTTCCCGGCTTGTTGCGCGCGGGAATCGAATCGAGCGTCGGCGCTTTGCCGGGCTTCCGTGGCACGGCCATGAAGGGAAGCGTGCGGCTGGCCAAGAAAATGGCTCGAAGCGCCTCGCTCGAACCTGAAGACCGATTCATTCGCAACTGCACCTATCTCGATTCTGAGCAGAAGATCAGTCTGTATACGGCAGCGGTACAGGATCGGCTTCGCGCGTCCGACCCGGCGGTCCGGCATCGTGCCAGCTTCGACGAAGTGAGTGACTCTGACTTTCTGAACCAGATGCTTTATCTCGATACAAAGATTTTCATGGTGAGTCTGAACCTGAACTACAACGACAAAATGAGCATGGCATCGTCGGTTGAAGTGCGTGTTCCATTTCTTGATCGTGAATTAGCCGAGTTCGCCGCCTGGAATGTGCCGCCAGATCTCAAGTTGAAAGGATTTCTGCGGCCCACCACCAAGCACATCTTCCGCCGCGCAATGCAAGACGCTCTTCCTGCCGAAGTATTGCGGCAGCCAAAAGCCGGCTTTGCCGCTCCAGTGGATTACTGGCTGGCGAACGATCTGCGCGAGATGGTGGACGACCTGCTGTCTGAGACCAACATTCGAAAGCGTCACTTGTTCCGCCCGGAAGTAATTCGGCGTTTTGTGGACGAACACCGGAGTGGAACGGAGGATTGGTCGATGCAAATCTGGCAGTTCCTGACTTTGGAGAACTGGATGCGGATTTTCCTCGATGCTGGGGCGCAGCAGAGGACCGAAGAGTTTGCTCACGCGAGCGAGGCGGCCACCGCGTGAGTTTCTCTGTCGTTTCCAGGGCAGTGATCGAAGGCACGGGCTTGCTGCGCGGACCGCAGCGTGTTGTTCCGTTGATTCGGAGACTCATGTCCGACAGACTGCGCATCGCTTTCGATCGGAAGAATCTTTACTCGTATACGACGACGAAACGCACCAGCGGAGAAATGCTGTACCCATTGCTGCGCTGGATTCTCCAGGCACAGCGTCCCGATGGCGGTATCCCCGCTTATTACAGCTTGCTGACGGGATACTCGGAATCCTACCCCGAAGTTACCGGCTACATCATTCCGACTCTATACGATTTTGCGCGCTCTACCAACCACTCCCACGCCGTCGCTGCCGCGGAACGAGCCACGGCTTGGCTGCTTTCACTGCAGATGCCAACAGGCGCGTTTCCTGGTGGATTGCAGGGGACCGAAGCGCAAGCTTCAGTGTTTAATACAGGGCAAATCCTGCAGGGACTGGGGGAATCGGCTCTGGCTGCGGGCAATTGGCTGGTCGAGGTGCAGCAGCCAGACGGATCATGGTCGGGCCCGGGCGCCTATCAAGAGGTTTCTCATACTTACTACAGCATGGTTGCGTGGGCGCTCGCTGAGCTGTCGGAACATGTTGCGAATTCTAGATACGGTGTGGCGGCGGAGAACAATCTGGATTGGGTGTTGTCACACTTTCAGCCCAACGGTTGGGTCGAAGGCCTTAACCTTCGCGGCCATCCCAACTACCTGCACTTCATCGCGTACGTGCTACAGGGTGTTCTTGAATGCGCCATTCTGCGGCGGCGTAGCGATGCCATCGAAGCGGTTGCACAGTCTGCCTGGGTACTGCTGCGAAAATTTGAGGCCAACAAATTCCTGGCGGGCGCTTATGATCCGGACTTTAGGCGTGGCCACCTCTTTACCTGTCTCACGGGCAACGCGCAGATGTCGTGTGTCTGGCTGCGCTTGTTCGAGGTGACCGGCGATTTGCGCCACCTGAATGCCGCGCTCAAGATGAACGAAATGCTAAAGCAATTAATTCCAATACGTGGAAGCCGGGGAATAGCGGGCGGAGTGAGCGGATCGTATCCCGTCTGGGGCCGCTATCAGCCACTGCGCTACCTTAGTTGGGGGTGCAAGTTTTTCGCGGACGCTCTCCTGCTCGAACAGCGCCTTACGAAATCGTTTGAGGCGTCAGGGCTCGAGGCATTGCCATGCGCATCGTAATTCTGTGCTCCAGCGTGTACAGCGAAACTGCATGCGCCATGGCTGTGAGCTTAGCCGAGTTGGGACACGCTCCCGTCGGAGCTCTGGCTCTTTCCACATTGAATCGCGGGACTATACTGCGCAAGATCGGACAGTGGGGCGTGCGAGAGGTTGCGCGTTACGCATGCGCGAAACTGATTCCGCAACGGGGCGAGGGTCTGCGGCAAGTTCATAATCCATATCTCCAGCCTCTGCTCAAACACAAAGACGGAATCTTTCGCACAATCCGGGAAGTCTCCGCGTCTTATAGCTTCCCGCTTACCGTCTGCAACGACCACGATGCGCCGGGTTCGATTGAGCAGCTTCAGGCGTGGTCCCCAGACCTGATCATTTTCACCGGCGGCAACATTTTGCGGAAGCAGTTGCTAGATGTGCCCCGGCTCGGCGTGCTCAACGTGCACCTCGGCTTGCTGCCAGAAATCCGCGGCATGAGCAGCCCGGAGTGGTCGTTGTTGGACCACGTTCCTGTCGGCGTGACGATCCATTACATGGATGCGGGAATTGATACTGGACCAATTCTTCAAAGATATGAATTCCCCGCTGTTGCGGCGTGCGAATCGCTGAGCGATCTGCGCAATTGGCTTATCGCCTTTGGGATTGAAAAGGTTGGTGAGGTCGTCAGCGCTCTCGCTCGCGGCACGATCTCCGCGACACCTCAATCCCCCATGCATGAGGATCGCCAATACTTTGTGATGCATGAGTGGCTGCAGGCGCGGGCCGCAGAACGTCTTACGAGAACTCGCACCGCGGCGATCAGGGGGACAGTGCATGGGTAAGTTCGGAACCATGTTGCAGGTCGGCCGCACCTTCGGCGTGCGTGATGGAATGCTGCGCCTCGAATATGAGCTCCAGCGCGGTAGCGGCTTGATGTCGTGGCGAATGCGGTCTGTACAGGGCTGGGACTCCTGGGCGCTGGAGCGGATCGCGCCCGGCGTCCAGGCAGAAACGGTGCGGGCTGCGCGGCAAGATGGCACACCGCGGTTTTTCTTCGCCGATGCGCAATCGCTGGGACCGGGTATCAGAACAATCGTTGGGGCCGACGGAGAAAAATCTATTCTTGCCGAGGCTGAGCGGATTCTGGCTGGCAATCTGACATTCTTCGGCCAGCTACTGGTCGCTGGCGAATTTCCGCCGCAATGGTTCCAAAATGCTGTGACGGGCCAGAGCGTTTCAGCGCAGCAGTCGTGGACTCAGATGCGATTTGCCTCGCCCGCTTATGGCGACCTGAAATTCATTCTTGAGCCCTCCCGGTTTTTATTTGTTTATCAGCTGGTTCGGGCATACGCGCTCAGCGGCGATGAACGATTTCCCCTGGCCTTCTGGAACGCGGTTGAAGACTGGGCCAAACAAAGCCCGCCCATGGCCGGTCCGCTGTGGATTTGCGGACAAGAATGCTCCTTGCGGATTCTGGCTTGGTCGTTTGCGCTGCACGCTTTCATCAACTCGCCTTCTACTAGCAGCGGGCGCGTGGCTTTACTTGTCTCGATGATCGCGGCTCACGCCTGGCGCACCGCGCAGACCATCGGCTACGCCCGTTCCCAGCGCAGCAATCATTTAATCAGCGAGGCCGTGGGTCTTTGGACAACGGGTACGCTTTATCCAGAATTAAGAGAAGCACCGGTTTGGCAGAACCTTGGCGCGCACCTGTTGCGGGAAGCGGTGCTTGACCAGATCACAGCCGAGGGCGTGTCGCACCAGCATTCCTTCAATTACCAGCGCATGATTCAGCACTTGCTTTTGTGGACACTGCGCCTTGCGGAAATTCACCAGGCTCCACTCGACCAGCAGATTCGCTCTCGTACCCAAGCCGCCTTTGACTTCGTGGGTAGCTGGGTAGATCCAATCAGCGGGTCAGTACCCAATTACGGTTCCGACGATGGCAGCCTGATTCTTCCGCTCGCTCGCGGCTCGTATCGCGATTTTCGTCCGCTGTTGCAGTTGGGCGCCGCTATTCTGGATCAGCCGGCTCTGAGTCCAGGTCCTTGGGATGAGGCCGCGCTGTGGCTCGGCGTCAAGCCTACAGTCGGGGAAAAAACCGAGCGGATTCCATATTCTCCTTCGTTGGAAACCGGATACTTCCGTCTGGGAGATAAGAGTTCCTGGGCGATGATCCGCGCGGGCCGGTACACTCGCCGCCCTTTTCAATCGGATCAGTTGCACGTGGATTTATGGTGGCAAGGCATCAACCTGGCTCGCGATGCGGGGACGTATCTCTACAACGGTCCTCCGCCGTGGAATAATGGATTCGCCGGGACTGCGGTCCATAATACTGTCACGATTGATGGTCGCGACCAGATGCGCCGGGCCAGCCGCTTCTTGTGGCTCGATTGGGCGCAAGCCTCAGGACGGTTGTATTCTTCGCACAACGTCGCGGACGTAGACTGTTTCGAAGGCGAACACGATGGCTACAGAAATCTTGGCATAAAGCATCGCCGAAGAGTCCAATGGCTGACGGGCGTTGGCTGGGTTGTCGTGGATGACATGCTGGGAGCCGGCGTGCATGACGTGCGCTTGCATTGGCTGGCCGCGGATTTGCCCTACGAGGTTTATGACGGCCCTTTTCAAGTTGTTTTCACGTTAGAAAAGTCGCGGGTGCGTTGGAGTGTTTTCGCGAGCGTTTCTGGAACCGCGGCGGTCGTCCGGGCTGGGAACCAAGTCTGGAGCGGGAAAGGGTCTGTGACCGAAGTCGAGAGCACGCAGTTGCTTGGTTGGGAATCACCCACGTACGGTGAATTGAGGCCAGCGGTTTCCCTGACGTACCAAATTCGATCGCAACTGCCCGTGCGATTTGTGACCGTAATTCTCACGGACGAACGATGCAAGATTGCATCAGAGCATGAGCAACTGGTGATTTTGAGGAGCGAAGCCGGCATCGAGTCTGAGGTTTATCGAGTGAATCTCTCAGAAAGAGCGACCGATAGCGCAGTGGAGCAGATGTCTCCCGGGAGCGTGCCAAGAGCATGAAGCAAGTTTTCCAGGATGCCCGCAGCGCTGAAATCATGGTGGTAGACGTTCCTGCGCCGAAACTGCTTGCGGGATGTGTGCTGGTGCGTACGGCTGCGTCGCTCGTCTCTGCGGGCACGGAGCGGGCTTCCTCAGAATTTGCCAGTAAGAACTTGCTGCAAAAAGCGCGGATGCGTCCTGATCTGGTACGTGAAGTCCTCAGCAAGATCAGCCGTGATGGATTGGCAGCGACAATATCTACCGTCCGCAATCGTCTCGATCAACCGAGCGCTTTAGGGTACAGCAGCGCCGGAACCGTCGTTGCCGTGGGCGAAGGTATTACCGATATTAAACCTGGTGATCGCGTGGCGTGCGCTGGCGCCGGTCACGCCGTGCACGCGGAGTTTACCTGT
>WNFJ01086902.1_pt1 | contig 15072 bp, 16 predicted proteins | sample 5400461 | NCBI WGS metagenome assembly WNFJ01 (sample SAMN13153349, study PRJNA577476) | soil metagenome | isolation source: 115 cm saprolite on Douglas fir-dominated hillslope | place: USA:California | collected 2013-09-17 | reverse complement strand
TTTCCCGATGAGGAAGCGTGGCCGAACCGGAGTCGAGATGATCGCGGGTGAAGGCGACCGGTGCGGAAATCCTGCCGCTTGCCACGGCGTCGTTGACCATCAGTGCAAGACGGCTGCGCTCGCCATAGCCAAGCCAGCCGATCCGCGCCGGCAAGCCCGTGAACTGAACATGCTCGCGCGCCTTTCCGATCCAGGAGGAGATCGGATGGTTGGACGAGAACGTCTCCAGGATCATGTCGTCGATGGTGTAGATGTCCTGCGGGTCTCCGGACACCGCGATCCAGCGGAACGGCCCTATGCCCTGGCAGAACAGCGGACGGATATAGAGATCGACAAAGGAGCGCATCCGAAAGGCGTCTTCGACGCCGGCGGTCTTCGCTTCGGCGCGCAGGCTGTTGCCGTATTCGAACACGATCGCGCCGCGATCCATGAATCCAAGCATCGCGCGAACATGCGCGGCGACGGATTTCCGTGCCAGCGCGATCAGTCGCTGCGGATCGCCGGTGCGCATGGCGCGGGCTTCTTCGAGCGACAGTTCCACGGGCACATAGCCCTTCAAGGGATCGGGAAAGGTCTGGTCGGTGACGATGTCGGACAGGATGCCGCGCTTGGCGAGTTCGGGTAGCACGACGGCGGAATTGGCGCACAGCGCCAGCGCCAGCGGACGCCGTGCGTCGCGCGCGGCCTGCCATTGCGCGATCGCGTCATCGAGGCTGTCGGTGGTGGCGTCGCAGTAGCCGCTGGCGATGCGGCGGTCGATGCGCGCCCGATCGACCTCGATCACCAGCGTCGATGCGCCCGCGAGTTTCCCGGCAAGCGGTTGCGCGCCGCTCATGCCGCCGCAGCCGGAAGTCAGCAGCAGACGGCCTGCGAGCGTGCCGCCGAAATGCTGGCGCGCGATCGCCATGAAGGTCTCGAACGTGCCCTGCAGGATTCCCTGGCTGCCGATGTATTGCCAGGCAGCGGCCGTCATTCCCGGATAGACGGTGAGGGGTTGTCCTCGCCGCTCCATTCGCCGACGATATTGCCGTTGGCCATGATGACCAGCGGCGTCGTGGCTTGGCCGGGAAAGACGCCGATCGGTTTACCCGACTGCATGACCAGCGTCTGGTCCTCGCGCATGGTCGCCAGCGTAGCGACGATGCGATCGAAACTCTTCCAGTCGCGCGCCGCGCGCGCGATCGACATGTAGATGACAAGATTGTCGGGATCCTCGCCATTCTCGAGATTGTTCTCCAGCAACCGCAGGATGGCTTCCTGCCGCCAGCCTTTGCAGCGCAGGATGCTGCCACGCCCGGCCTTGACCTCCTTGCCGCGGCGCACGGGAATATTCATGTTCACGCCTCCTCGACCAGGGGAACCCAGCCGGGCTGGGCCTTGACCCGCGCCAGCCACGCGCTAATCGACGGAAATCGTTCCATGTCGTAACCGCCCTCCGGCGCCATCGATACGTAACCGAACATGCCGATGTCGGCGATGGTGTAGCGGTCATCGACAAGCCAGTCGTGGGCGGCAAGCCAGGCGTCGAGCTTGGTCAGCGCCGCATAGGCGCCTTCCTGAAAATCGGCGATCCGGCTTTTCATCTGATCGGCGATGCCGCGCATGTTGTAGAACCGTGGCAACGCGAGGGCGCGCAACAGGTCCGCCTGCTCAAACGTCAGCCAGCTCGTGACTTCGGCACGCAGGTAGCGGTCGTCCGGCAGCAAGGGGGAGCCTTCCGCCAGGTAAAGCATGATCGCCGCCGATTCCACGAGGGTGCGGCCGTCCTCGAGTTCGAGCACGGGCACGCGGGCAAAGCGGCTCTTGGCGCAGAACGCCGGGTCGCTGGTTGCGCCCTTGGCCAGATCGAGGGTGACGCGCTCGAAGGGGATGCCGAGCTGCCTCAGCAGGATACGCACCTTCCAGGCATTGCCGGACAGCCGGCTATCGTAGAGACGCAGCATGATGGCTTGAGCCTTTCCTCAAAGATATGACTGCATATCGACACCCATGGCCTTCTCGACCTCGGGGAAGACGGCGGGATCGAGCGCGCCTTTGCCGACCGGGAATTTCGACCGGTGCGCGATGATGACGGCGACGCGGCTGCCCGGCTTGGATTCCGAAATCGACACCACCTCTCCGGTCTGCGGATCGAGCGTGCCGATCATGTCCGGGAAGGTGGCCACGCGCTTGCCTGCAAAATCCGCGGTCATGAACTCGTTGTAGACGCCGAGCACTGCTTCGCCATTCTTGCCGCGCACGGTCATCTGGCCGAGATCGAAACCGCCGCCATAGGCCACATTGTTCGCCGTGACTTCGCCATCGACCAGTAGCTCACCGCCGAGGAATTTTGTCGTAGCACGAATGCGATCCGCGCCGTTGGCCGCGAGCATGGCGCGGCCGAGATCGAGCTGGAACGTGATGGCGCCCGCGGCGCCGTTCTCCCTGATAAAGCTCGCCGTCAGCGGACCGCGCGCGGCATATATCAGCCCGCCGTTGATCACCGCCGCCTGCCGCATCACATTCGAGGTGCGGACGATGTCGCCCTCCGCCAGAATAGCGAACTCCGAATTCTCGGCCTTGCTGCCGCTGCTCGCGATCTGCGTGATGGAAAGGTCGAGCCGCGACGCCAGCCCCATGCCGCCCATTTTCACGGTCGGATGTCCGCGCCCGTTGGACGCGGCGTCGATGTAATCGAGCCCAAGCGCCGCGGCGACCAGCCACGCATTGAAGCCCGGCACATGACCGCAGATGACGCCGACCGGTGGCCTGTCCAGTTTTTCGATCAGCCGCCGCGCCGCGTTGATGGCGTCACGCGGCTTGATCGCCCAGTTGGCAAACCCCGGTGCGCCCACCGCGGTCGCGGTGATGATGCTTGCCTCGGGATCGAGTTCGTCAAGCCCGACCAGGCGAACGCCGCCATAGTCCAGCGCCATACGCCCCAGCCGGCGATTCTTGTCGACCGCATTTCTGCCGCTGCCGCCCGCCGACAGGAACAATCCCCCGACGAGCCCTGCTTCCACATCGTCCGCCGTCAGCATTCGCGCCATATTCTCTTCTCCTTCGACCGCCATGGCGGCCTTTCCAATTGACGACTAGACCGGCTCGTCCATGCCAAGGAACGTCGCGAACATCGAGCCGGTCGCCTTGGCCTCCGCCGCCGTGCCCTGGTAGACCTGCACGCCCGACGACAGCACGCAGACCTGGTCTGCGACGTCGAGCGCGCGCGCGGTATTTTGCTCGACCAGCACGATGGTCAGGCCCTCGCGCTTCAACTGAATGAGGGCATCGAGGCAGAGATCGACCATCTTCGGCATCAGCCCGAGCGATAGTTCATCGACCAGCAACAGGCGCGGTTCGGCCATCAGCGCCCGGCCGATCGCCAGCATCTGCTGCTCGCCGCCGGAAAGCGATCCCGCCAACTGCGTCCGCCGCTCATGCAACCTCGGAAAATAGCCGAACACGCGGTCGCGCTTGGCGGCGTCCCGACCGATCGGGCGCGCGTAACCGCCGGCCGCCAGATTTTCATCGACGGTTAGATCGGAAAACAGCTGACGTCCTTCCGGCACCAGCGAAATTCCGAGGCCGACGCGGTCGATGGGGCGACGATGCGTGATGTCTTTTCCTTCGAGAATAATGCGGCCGCCATGAATATCTACATGCCCCATGATCGCCATGATGGTCGAGGTCTTGCCGGCGCCATTGGGGCCCAGTAACGCGAACACCGAACCGGCGGGGACATCGAAGCTGACATTGTGCACGGCTTCGACCGAGCCATAGCCGCAGTTGAGATCCTCAAGCTTCAGCATGCGTCACCATCCCGCTTCCGACATAGGCGTCATGCACGACCGGATCGGCCATGACCTCGCGCGGCTTGCCGTCGCCGATGATCTGTCCGTTGTTCAAGACGATCAGGCGTCGGCAGATTCGCATCACTTCTTCCAGATTGTGTTCGACCAGCACCACGGTAATGCCCTGAGCATGAATCTCGGCGATGGTGTCGACCTGCTTCGATGCCTCGGCATGGTTCAGCCCGGCCAGCGGTTCATCAAGCAGAATCAACTCCGGATCGACCGCGAGCGCGCGTGCGACTTCGAGCCGCTTCATCTGGCCGAGCGGCAACGAGCCCGCGAGCTTGCTCTCGGTACCGCCCAATCCCACCTGGGCAAGAATCTGCGCAGCACGCTCGTTCTCGCGCCGCCTGTCGACGTGCAGTATGGCGCGGAACGGGCTAGAGGTACGGCGATAGCCTGCTCCGAGCACAACATTATCGAGAACCGTCATTTCACGAAACGGCCGCACAATCTGATGCGTCAAAGCAAGGCCGCGGCGCACGCGTGCAGCTGTTGCCTCCTCCGTCACGTCGCTGCCCGACAGCAAGACCCGTCCACTGTCGGGACGGAGCAACCCCGCGATGATGCGTATCAACGTCGTCTTGCCGGCGCCGTTTGGCCCGATCAGCCCGACAAAGTCACCTTGCTCCACGCCAAATGACACGCCATTCACCGCCTGGACACCACCGAAGCGGATCGTCACGTCGTCGAGTTGAAGCGCCGCGCTCATGATCGTTTCATCCGAAGAAAGATGGTTTGCATCATCGCGGCAAGACCACCAGGCGCCAGACGAATCACAAGCACGAGCAGCCCGCCAAACACCAACAGGCGATAATCGTTCACAAAACGTATAGCCTCGGGCAGCAGCGTCAGCCCCACTGCGGCGACCACGACGCCCAAGGTCGATCCGATCCCGCCGATCACGACCATCGCCATCAGCATCACCGAGAAAATGAAGTCGAACGCATCGGCCGTGATGAACTGGGTGAAGAAGGTGTAGAGGCCGCCGGCAAGGCCGGCGAGCGCCGTCCCAATGCCGAACGCGGCCAGCTTGTAGGCGCCGGAATTGATGCCCAGCGTGACGGCCGCGCCTTCGTCCTCGCCGACGGCACGGAAGGCGAAGCCCATCCAGGACCGGCTGATGTAGAAGCTCAGCGCAATAGTTGCGCAGGCGAACAGCAAAATCATCGTCATATTACCGGCGGCGCCGAGGCCGGTTGCGGGAATGCCGCTGATGCCCATCTCGCCACCGAGCCACGCTTGCTTGCTTGCGAACGAAACCGACAAACAGGAAATTCACGCCGATCGTCGTGACCGCAAGAAAATCCGTACGTACGCGCAGCGAAGCGAACCCGACGATAACCCCGAGCAGGCCTCCCGTGATCACGGCCGCGACGATCGCCAGTGGAACGCTACCTGCGCCGACCATCGCCAGCGCCGCCGCATAGGCGCCGGCGCCGAAAAACGCTCCATGACCAAGGCTGATCTGCCCGCAGAAACCGCTGATCATATTAAGGCTGACCGCCAGAATGACGTTTATGCCGATGATCGAGACGATGCTGATCTCATAAGCGCTCATGCCGTGCGTGCCCCGGTGAATCCCTGCGGGCGTATCATCAAGAGCAAAATGAGCGCCAGAAAAGCTATCGCATCGCGATCGAGCCACGCACCGATGAAGATCGTGCCATAGGCCTCGACCAATCCAAGCACAAGGCTCGCGATCAATGTGCCACGCACGCTGCCGAGCCCGCCGAGCACGATGATGGCGAGCGCCTTGTAGCTGACGACGAAGCCGATCCCCGGATCGACCAGGTTGTTCAGCAGCGCGACCAAACCGCCAGCGACGGCGGCGAGCGCCGATCCGATCGCAAAATTGAGGTAGCGGACCTTGATCGGGTCGATCCCGAAACTCGCGGCGATTTGCGGCTTCGATACCGTGGCGCGCCAGCCGATGCCGATCCGCGTCCGCGTGGTGAACAGATGCAGCCCGGCGAACACCACGGCAGCGGTGACCACGATCGCGATCTGCACCGCGCTGACGGTGACGCCGGCGAAATTGAACGTCGTGAATGCGAAGGCGTTCCTGCGAAACGTAATGCCCTGCTCGCCGAATACGATGCGGAAGGCGTCCTGCATCAGCACCAAAAGGCCGACCGAAGCAATCATGGGCACATCGGGTCGGTATTTCAGCAGCGGCTCGTACAGCAAACGATAGATCGCCATGCCGAACAGCGAGGTGACAATGACGGCTGCGAGAAAGCCGGGTGCGATGCTGCCGGTGGCGTTGGCGACGAGAACCGTGACATAGGCGCCCAGCGCAAACACCACAGCATGCGCCACGTGCAGAATGCGCAACAGACCATACACAAGGGTCAGGCCAACCGACATCATGGCATACATGCAGCCGAAGCTGATGCCGGTTACAGCCAGATCGATGTAGTACACCAAATCACCCTTTGCCGCCGGGAGCGGAGGCCGTCACTGCCATCGCCACCCGCATTCGTACTATTTCTCGGGAGGCGCGAACGCAGCGAGATCGGTGATCACGCCAGCCGGCGTGAACTTGCCATCCTTGATCACGTTGACGCTGATCGGCATCAGGATCTCGTGCAGGCCGTTAAAGCCATTGAGATTGCCTTCGAGCATCGGGAAGTCCTTGGTGGCCGCAAGCGCATCCTTTACCTTGGCCGGATCAGCGTTGTTGGCCCGCTTGATGCCATCCGCCATGAGCTTCACCGCCGAGTAGGTGACGGCTGCGACGCCTTCAGGCGAATAGCCGGCGCGGTTCTTGAATTCGGCAAAGAACTTCTGCAGGGTCTCGTCTTTCCGGTCGCGATCGAAGCTGTCCATGATGTAGGTGCCTTCGGCGGCCGGCCCGGCAATCTCCACAAACTTCTCCGAATCGAACGCCTGCGAACCGATGATCGGCACGGTAATGCCGGCGGCGCGAAGCTGCGCGACCAGCGGACCGCCGGTGAAGAAGTAGCCCGTGGCATAGACCGCGTCGGGATTGTCGCGCTTCACGCTGGCGACGATCGAACCGAACTGACGGTCCTTGAGCGAATAGCTGTATTTGTTGAGAACCTCGATGCCGTATTTGCCGGCCGCTTCGAGGAAGCCATCCATCGTCGCCTGTCCATAGTCATTGTCCATCGTGATCGTGGACACCTTCTTGATTCCGAGCGTCTTGCCGACGTACAGCGCAGTTGCCGCGCCCTGAGGCGGTCCGAGATGGACCAGGCGGAACATGTAATCGCCGGCGCGGGTGATGTCGGGATGCACGCCGTACGCCGAGATCATGACGACACCGGGTTTCTGGAACACCGGCGCCGCAGCGCGGCCCGACGCTGAATAGCTGCCGTTGACGACCAGCTTGACGCCGTCTTCTCCGATCAGCTTGTTGGCGGTGAAAATCGCCTGGTCGGACTTGGCCTGGTCGTCATAGGTGACCAGTTCGATTTTCTGCCCCAGCACGCCGCCGGCGGCGTTAATATCCTCAACCGCCATCGTCGCTGCAATCTGCGCGGACTTGCCGTCGGTCGCCGACGGACCTGTCAGCGGCGCCTGGAAGCCGATTTTGACGTCGGCACGTGCCGGCATCATTGTGGCGATGCCAAGCATCAGGACGCTGGCGAAACCCAGAGATAGCTTTGTATTCAGCGCCGGCGCCTTTGGGAACTTTTTCAACATGGCTTTCTCCATTGAATGGCGATTTGTCTTGTCCGTCGTCTCGTGCCTAGGCAAGCTGATTTTCCCGCAATATTTCGCGCGCCCGCGCGAGCGCCAGATCCGACGGCCGAGCCAGATCCCAGTCCGCCCGGTCACCCTGCTTGCGCGTGGCATCGATGCCAAGCTTGCCGATGGTGCCGTCTTGTTCGAGCGGCTCGGAACGATCGGCGCGCACAGCGGGAACAATGACGAAATCGCGCTCCGGCTTGCTGCGCGTCGCATGGGCCCATTCCACCTGAATCGCATCCCAGGGATCGATGTCGTCATCGACAATCGTCACCTGTTTGATCAGGTTGACGGCGGCCCAGACCGCAAACATCGCCTTGCGCGCCTCACCCGGGCGCGGCGCGCGCAACGCGACCACGGCATGCAGCCGGCCGGCGCCGCCGACGCCGACTGCCACGTTGCAGGCCGAAGGAACGGCGGGGCGGATGGTGCGCAACAGACCGGCCCCGATCGCGACGCCACCAAGCAGGCAATGCTCAGGATGGTAGCCCGGCAGGATCACCTGAAAAATCGCATCGCGGCGTCGGGTCAGCCGGGAGAACGTCGCTACAATGCCGGCGCCGTAATTTTCATACATGCCGTGGAATTCGCTGACCGGCCCCTCCATGAAGGCCTCTCCAGCGTCGAGCGTGCCTTCCAGCACGCATTCGCAATGCGCCGGCACCAGCAGGCTGGATTGGGCGCAGGGCGCGACCTCGAGCGGCTCGCCCAAGAGCGCGCCGGCAATCGGAAGTTCATCCTCGCCCAACCCGAGATAGAGGCATGCCGCCACCAGAACCGCCGGATGGTTTCCGATGCAGACCGCAATGTCCAGTTTTTCCCCCCGTGCATGAGCTGCCCGCGCCAATACGGCAAGATGGTGATTGGGCGCAATGCCGACGAAAGCCCGGTTTCCGCCAAGCGGCATCAGCCGCGCAATCGACAGGTTGGTATGGCCACTGAGCCGGTCCTTGGCGACGATCGCACCGGCTGTAATGTAGGGACCTCCTTCCTTTTCGAAGAAGCGCGGTATCGGCAGTTCATCGACCAGCGAAGGGGCCGTGACGATCACTTCCTGGCAGGGGGCCGACGAAACGACGCAATGCGCCAGCGGCTTGTCGATCGCTGCAAGCAGCGACGCCTGCATCTGCTCGATCGTACTGCTCAGTCCCATGGCAAACCGTGGCAACGAATTGAGCAGATTGCCAATGATAGGCATCGCGTCCGCGTCAGAAGTCCCCGCGACATTGATAAAATGCAAGGCCGGGCCGCTGTCGATCTCCGCGAGACAACTGGCAACTTCATATTCCAGCCTGACCGGCTGCGAAATAGAGACGAGTTCGCCGGCGTCTCGGAGGGCAGCCATGAAGGTGCGCATCGACTGCCGGGAATGCGTCGCCTCGCGGTTGATGGCATCCTTCGCCTGCACGTCCGCTTGACCTCGTAAAACACGTCTGTGAGCAGTCTCGGATCCGCCGAGCCGGAAATGAATTACCGCGTTCGGATCATATCGGCCGCAGCGTCCCGGTCCATGTCTTCCTGGAGCGAACTAGGGTATAGGCAAAAACGAAGGTATGGTGACGGCGACCCGTGCAGCGGCTATGCTGGCACGAACTTCTCGAGATCCGATGGTCGAACTTCGCACCTTGGCCTATTTCGTGACGGCTTGTCGATCCGCCAGCCTCGCGCAGGCGGCCGACGATCTTCGCATCGCGGTGTCGACGCTCAGCACGGCCATGAAGGCGCTCGAAGGGGATGTCGGGCTGTCGCTGTTCCGGCGTATTAATAATAGTCTCTACCCGACCGAGGCGGCACGTGTGCTTATGCGCGGCGCGGATCCTTTGCTGATGGCCGAGTTCTTCGCTCGCCGATGGGTCGCGGCGCCAGCAAGGACCAAGCTCAAACTGCTGACCGTCGATATCGGCCTGAGCTTTACCATCGGCGGGATCCGCCAGGCGCTTCGGCGGGCTATTGAGCAAATGGGCGTCGAACGTCCCGACGTTTTTGTCGATCCCGTGTGGAGCGACGAAAAGGATTTTCCGCATCTCGGCGGCATGGCTGAAGATTGGCACGGTGTTGAATCCAGCCGCGTGGCTGTTGCGCTGGGCCACGAGAAACCGCGGGCATCGCGAGCTGCCACCACCCTGCTGTCGGACAGATGGGTGTTCGCCTGCCGGATGCCGGCCGGCACCCGCAACTATCCGAGTGCAGCCGATCTGGCAGCAGGCCGCCTGGTGGTGCCGCTGTTGTCGCCACCGCTGATCCAGCAGGCCGAACGTTATTTCGGCCAGCACAGGATAAGCGGCGTTCGGTTTCTCAACGACCACCCCGGTGACTTGCCGCGGATCATGGACGACTATCCGGATGCCGCGCTATTCGTACCGGAGAGCCTGGTTTCTCCGCGGCTTGGACTGCTCAATGTCGCGGTGGTCGCGCCGGATAAGCCCCTGACGACCATGATTGTCGCCCGCGCTACCAAGCCGGATGCCGGGACGGCATTGTTCATGCGGCATTTGAGTCGGGCTCTGGCTGATCAGCGCCAGAAGTCGGTCGAACGCCCCGTCATCAGCCTCCGGCAGATTCGCTATTTCAACCTGGTGCAACGGCTTCGGCGCGTATCCGCCGCCGCACGCGGCGCCAATATCAGCCAGCCCGCGCTCAGCGAACAGATCCACAAGCTGGAGGCTTCGCTGGGTGGCGCGCTCTTCGAACGGCATGGCGACGGCATGATTCCAACCGACAGGGGCGAGCGCTTCGACCATGTCGCAAGGCTAATCGAAACAGGCTTTCGGCGGCTTTCCACCAGCGACGCCGGCGCGGTGCCCCCGCAGAGCCGAAAGATCGCGGTCGGAATTCTGCCGTCAGTCAACCAGCATGGTTTCCTCGTCAATCGAATAACGGAGGCTATGCTCGATGTTCAGACGCGCTATCCGACGCTGAAACTCGTGATCCAGGAGGCGCCGAACGCCACACTGCAGGACTGGGTGATACGTGGCCTGGTCGGCGTGGCGATCGTCGAAACCGTACTGCCGCGAATGCCACGACTGCCGCTCGGCTCGTCGGAACGACTGGCGGCCATCGTCCATAGCCGCCATAAAATGCTGCCCCCGGGTCCGGTGACGCTTTCCGATCTCGCGCGCCTGAAGCTTGCGCTGCCGACCAATCGTTTCGGATTGCGTCAGTTGCTCGACGCCGCAGCTGAACAGCACAATATCAGGCTGCGGCCCGATGTGGAGATCGATGCGCTGCCGATGGCCGTGGCGATCCTGGCGCGATTGCCGGTGTGTACCGTGCTTCCGGCGTCGGCAGTGGAACGCGAAATCGCCGGCGGCGATCTTATCGCGCATCCGATTATTGAACCGATGATTTCCCGGCGGTTGTTCGTAATCTATTCCGGCGAGCGTACGTTGAGCGAATCCGAACGCGGTCTGGTCAATTCGCTGCGCCGGAAATTGTCCGAGCCGCGCAAGGCGGGTTGACGGAATAGCAGCCGCCCGCTGCGGACGGCCGCCTCGACATGCTGCAAACCGAAAATCCACCCATCACGCTGCTCCCTGGCTACGACTTCGCGGCAACGACTGATCAAGCGCCTTTACCGCCTGATAGATGACTGCCGCCCCTGCCGCGATCGCTTCGCGATCCGCCCATTCTTCCGGGGCGTGGCTCTTGCCCTTGCGACAGGGCACGAAAACCATGGCGGACGGACAAATGCGGCTCATGAACGCCGCGTCGTGACCGGCACCGCTTGGCAGGTCCATCTCACCGAGACCGAGATCGCGCGTACCCTGACGTAGAGCGGAGCGTAAATTCGAATCGCAGGCAACCGGTGGACCATCCGACAAGGTCTTGAACGATGCGCGCGTCACCCGCGCCGTCGCGGCATGCGCCGCGCTTTCGCGATCGATGGCCTCAACGAAACGCGCCGTCAATGCTGGATTCGTCGTCCGCGCATCAATGACCAGCCGGCACCGTCCGGCGACGATGTTTGACGCCGAGGGATCAACCGCCAGGATACCGACGGTGGCGACAAAATAATCCGGACCCTCAGCGGCCAGTTGTTCGGCGGTCCGGCGTACCGATATAACCGTATCGGCCGCGGCGACGAGGGCGTCATGCCGTAGATTCATCGGCGTGGTGCCGGCATGGTCGGCCTCGCCCTGGAACACGATCTCGATCCGGCGGATACCGACGATCGAGGTGACGACGCCGACATCGAGCGAATGCGATTCCAGCACGATACCCTGCTCGATGTGCAGTTCGAGAAAAGCGCGAATATCGTCGCGTTTGGCCCGATCAAGCTGGCCGGGGTCAGCGCCGACACGCAGCAAAGCGTCGCGCAATGTTTCGCCTGTCGGCTCAGTGAGATTTAGCATGGTCTCATCGAGCGAGCCGGTCATGCCGCGGCTCCCGACACATGAAAGGCCGTATTCGCTGGGCTCTTCGGCAAGAAAGTCGATGATCTCGATGGTATGATCCAGCCATGTGCCGGACTCTCGCAGAGCGCGAACGATCTCAAGGCCGGTGGCAATGCCGGCGATGCCGTCGAATCGTCCTCCGGACGGCACGGTATCGCTGTGCGATCCGATCGCGATGACGCCAAGCGCGGAATTGCGGCCCTCGATCCGGCCGATCAGGTTGCCGGACGTATCGATACGCGTGGCGAGCCCGGCGTCGGCAAAGCGCTGCGCGAGCCGGGCGCGGCCCTCAAGAAAGAGCGGGGTGAACGAACGCCTTGTATAGGGCCGTGCCGGATCGGTGATCTCCGCAAGCGCCATCACGTCGGCCCAGAGGCGATCTGCGTCGAGCGGGAGATTCGTCCTCATCGACCGCGTATCTAATGCGCGCGAAGCGGACTAATGAAGCGGCCTTGTCCCGGCTCGGCTAACACGCGCCCTTCGGCGGCAACGCAGCTGCCGCGTACATAGGTCTCGACCACACGGAACGGCATCTCGATGCCGTCATAAGGACTCCAGGAGACAAAATTGTTTCCACTGGCGGCCGCGCTGTAGCGATAGGGATCGCGGCGCACCAGCACGATGTCCGCATCGCGGCCGACCTCGAGCGCGCCCTTGGCGTGGGTAATCCTGAACAAGCCGGCGGGGTTATGGGCCAGCAGACGCGCGGCATGGGTCAAGGGCAACTTGCGTTGGTCGAGACCTTTCAGTAGCAGGCCATATAAGGCTTCCAGGCCCGGAATACCCGACGCATTCTTGAGCATGTTCGGATCGGTCTTCCGATCCTCCGACCAGCTCACATGATCGGTCGATACGATCGTGACATTGCCCGCCGCCAGATGGTGCCAGAGCGCTTCAACCTCGTGGCGCGGCCGCAGCGGCGGGTTGATCTTGGCTTTGCCGCCGAGACGCCGGACATCATTCTCCTCATCGAGCGTTAGATAGTGAACGCAGGCCTCGATGGTGGCGCCGTGCCCCTGCGCTCGATAGGCAGCACCCAATTCATATCCGCGGCCGATCGAGCAATGCACGATGTGCACGGGGCAACCGGCGCCCGCCCCCAGTTCAAATACTTCTACAGTCGCCAGCGCCTCGGAGATCGGCGGCCGCGAAAGACCGTGCGCTGTGTAGTCGGTAATGCCCCTGGCCTCGACATCCGCCATGTAAGCGCGGACCATTTCGTCGTTCTCATTATGAATACCAGCGATCAACCCCCTTTTTCCGACGGCGCAAAAGCTGGCGTAAAGCGTGTGCGGCGGGATACGAGGAAACCTTTTCGGGTGCGTCCCGAATGTAGAGAACTTGAAAGCGGCGGCGCCGGCGTCGACCAATTCATCGACCCGCACTGCGCCTTCGTTGGGATCGATCGTCGCATAAAGCGCAAAATCGACGCGCGCCTGCGCCCCCGCTTCCCTGACCTTGGTGCGGAAACGCTCGGCCGTCGCGATCAGGCAGTTGTCGTCATAGGGCATGTCGACGATGGTCGTGACGCCACCTGCCGCGGCGCTGCGCGTCGACCAGACGAAATCCTCCTGTCCAAGCTGGCTGCGGCTGTGCACCTGCGCATCGATGGCGCCCGGAAGCACGAGAAACCCCTGACCACCATGCCTTTCGCCGTCGGGCAAGCTGCCAGATCCAACCGACTGCACCTTGCCATCACCGACCAGAACATAACCCTTATCGATTATCCGGTCGGGAAGGACGACCGCTCCCGCAAAGACCTTGTCAGCCATCGCTACCCCTTTTTCGGCAATATCCGCACAGCGGACCGGCGGCGATTCTTAATTGAGATCATTGCCGCTGCGTCTAACGTAGACGAAGGCTGCGTCGGGCACTAATCCGGTTTGGACGAAGCCGCCGATAGGAAAAACTGTATCCCATCGATTTGAAACAGGCCTGTCCACAGTAGCTATTTCGCGCTTAGCGAAGCTGTAGTTTGTCGACGTCCGCTTTGCGCCACAAGCGGTCGTTCTCGAGAACTACATTTCCCAGCGCAAGGCGGCGGTATGAACCGGCGCGTCCCAGAGACGCTTCGTCTCCTCGTCCAGCATCGATACCGTCATGGAGCAACCGGCCATATCGAGCGAGGTGACGAAATTGCCGACCAGCGATCGTGCAACGACGATGCCGGCTGGTTCGAGCAATTTACGAACCGCGTCATACATCAAATAAAGTTCCGAAAGAGGCGTTCCGCCAAAACCGTTGATCAGCAGGATGGCTTCGCCGGTTGCGCGCGCCCCCAGGTCGGCGGTGATGGCGCCAACCATCTCCGCCGCGATCTCGGCCGCCGGTCTCAGCTTGACGCGGCGGCGACCCGGCTCGCCATGGATACCGACGGCGACCTCCATCTCAAGGCCTTCAGGTCTGCAAAGCTGCGCCCCTGCTCGGCGGCCGCGCCGACGATCTTTTCCACGATCAACGTGCCGGCGACGCCGCGTCGCCCGGTCGAAAAGGTCGATTTCTCCATCGCCACGTCATCATCGGTGATCACGGTCGCGATCGATTTTCCCGACATCTCGCGCGCCATATCGAAGTTCATGACGTCGCCCTCGTAATTCTTGACGATGATGCCCTGTCCGACAAATCCGGAGTGCAGCGGCTCGTGGCCGGAGCCACCGCCCGACAAAAGGGCAACCTTGCCAAGCGTGAGCTGGCGGCGCAACACGAACGGCGCAGTTTCGCCCATGCGCACGATGTCGGCATGCGCGGCACAGAATCCTGCAAGACTTTCGCTCACCACGTCCTCGACTGTGTTGATCAGCTTCTTCAACGCGGCCTCCCCGTTTCTTGTTGTTTCGGCGTCAGCTATCCTCGATCAGCCTTGCAACTTTCTCCGCGAACTCACTCAACAGTGAGTCCAGCTTGTGGTTTTTTTGTTCGCTTCCACACTCAAGAGATATCTGACCGCTGAAAACATCCAATACGAGGAGATCCCGCACGAATTTACCCTGTCGTCCACTCGCACGGCTGAGGCATGCCACGTCTCGGGCGACCGTCTCGCCAAGGGCATCGTGTTGCGGCGCGATGGCGACTATTTGCTGGTCGTCATGCCCGCATCGCACCACCTTCGCCTATCAGAACTGAGGACAAAA
>WNFJ01202479.1_pt2 | contig 15074 bp, 12 predicted proteins | sample 5400461 | NCBI WGS metagenome assembly WNFJ01 (sample SAMN13153349, study PRJNA577476) | soil metagenome | isolation source: 115 cm saprolite on Douglas fir-dominated hillslope | place: USA:California | collected 2013-09-17 | reverse complement strand
GAATCGTGGCTCTCTCGATCATCGGGAACGCGCTGCGATTCGTTTTTTTCCTCGTCTCGGGTGGGAGATCGTCCAACGGTAGGACTCCAGATTCTGGATCTGGCTATCTAGGTTCGAATCCTAGTCTCCCAGCCAAACTTCCCATTGCCTCGGAACTCATTCAGCTTGCGCGGCTACCGGTTACTCGGCAATGGCATTAATTCCCGGTGGTACCGGCATTCTGGCGAAGAAAAGAGCAAAAATGCCAGCCGCCGCAACCAAGGAATTGAGTTCGAAGGCTAGTTTATAGCTGTGGTAAGTATCAAACACTCTTCCGCCCAGGAAGCCTGCAGGGGAGCAAAAAACGGCTGCGATGACCAGCAGCATTCCGCTCAGCCTTGGGAATGCTGCCGGTCCATAGAAATGACCTGTGATGGTGTTCAGGCAGATGAATGTCCAGCCGAAAGCAGTGCCATATAGAATTGCCGCGCTATAGGCGATCCAGAGCGCGTCCGGAGAGACTCGGATCGCCAGGAATGAGCCGAGAAAATAACAACACAAACCCAACATGAATGCGTAACGCGCGAACATGTGGTCCATAAGCCATCCGCCAATCAATCGGCCGAAAACTGCGCCCAGTGTGAATAGACCCATCGCCCAGGCGGCGTCAGCAGGAGAAATGCCGACACCCTTCAGATGCAGCAGCCAATGGGCCGTGAAAAAGAAGAATGGGAATTGGCAAGCAACTGCGCCCACGAGAATCATCCAGTAGGACAGAGTTCTGTAGGCTTGCCGAGGCTCCCAAGGGAACGCAGTGACTAGCTTACGTGCGGCTGGTGATCTCTCCGGCTGTGAGGCGTCCGGTCCGCCGTCCACGGACTGGCCGAGGTCTTCCGGGCGCTCTTTGACGAACAGAAATGCAACCATCGCGGACAGAACGGAAATGACGGCAACCATTGCCCACGCCTGGCGCCAGTTTCCCCCGTTCGCCGTAAGTATCCGATTGATCAGCGGCGAAACGAAGAAGCCGGCAAATCCTGATGCGGATAAGGTGACGGCCATCGCTCTTCCTCGATAGCGGCTGAACCAGCGCGTGACGGCCGTAGCTGCAGGAATGATGGTGCCGAAACTGATTCCCGTCGCCGTGAGCACGCCAAATCCCACCCAATAGTGCCAGGGCCGCGAAGCGATCACCGCGAGCCATAGCGCGCCAACAAGAATCAGCGCCGATCCAATCCCAAATGTCTTGCGAATGCCCCACTTAACAATGGACGCCGCAACAAGGATCGAGGAAATACCTGCGAAGACGTTGAAGATTGTAAATCCCAGCCCGAACGCACCGTGGCTCATCGGAATTGTTTTGAACATGTAGGTATTGATGACAGCGCCCCCGTACAGGGGAAATCCCATGTTCAGGAAATCAAGGAGCCAAAGAATGAAAACCAGCTTCCAGCCATAAAAGCCTCGTTCAGAGGTCATATCTAGTTTTGTCCGTCGCCCGGTCAGGGCGTATAGCTGTAGCGTTACGGCAAAAAAACAAGAGCTTGGAGGATATCAGGTTCTTGAGAAACCAGAAAAAACCGGCATTCTGTCCGCTCGGAAAAATGTTGCGTTTAGCCCCTTGCTCCGCATGCGCGCAGCGCCAATTTCTGCTCGATAATTCTCCTGGCATACACTTCACCGAAATCGATTTTCAAGGCCAGCAGCGTGCGCTCCAGGCGGCGAAGGATGTTCTGCTGTTGGGTATCGAGGATCTCCAAATCCTCCGCGAAAACCGGTGCCTGCGCATCGCTGATGCGGAAAATCCCCTGCGATTACTCGAATGAGTACCGTGTGAAGCTCTCGCGCTCTGTCCGCACATCATCGCCGCGCAGCTCGCGCAGCGCATAGGTCACAAATTCGGCGGTAACTCTCTTGCGCCAGGTCATGTCGAAATCGGTGTTGTCCAGCGGCTTGGCGATTCGAGCCGCGAGCGCGGCGGCTTCTTCGATGGTCTGCTGATTCAAGGGGCGGCCTAGCAGTGATTTTGCCGCATCCGTAGCGGGCAGTGGACGGCAGGCTGCCGCGCCCAAGACAATGCGAGCGTCCTCGACCACATTATCTCTGGAGAGGCGCGCCGCTACCGCGACGGATAATACGGGGAAGTCGAACGAGCCGCGGCGCCGGAGTTTCCAGTAGGTGCTTTTCCATCCGTGCAAAGAATCCAGTAATACTTCCGCTAGAATTTCATCCGGCCTGCGCTTGATGTAGTCGATCCCATCGTTGTTGTACAAATCGCAAAGAAGGACCTCGCGCTCTCCTGAGCGCGACACCAGACGGACTCGCGCCCCGAGCGCCATCAGCGCCGGGCCCGTATCCGTCGAGGAGACCGCCATGCACTTTGAACTTCCCGGCGCGACCCAGCAGGTGGTGCCGTCTTTTTTCAGGCAGAAATTGATCGCCTTCCTCCACTCGTAGCTTTGATCGTAGTAATTGCAGCGCGTATCCAGACAGATGTTTCCGCCGAGCGTCGCCATGTTGCGGATTTGCGGAGTGGCCACTAGCGAAGCCGCTTGAGCCAGCGCCGTGAATCCATTTCGAAAACGCGGATCTCCGGCGATATCGGAGAGGGTGAGGCATGCGCCGAGCCGCAAACCGGATGGGCTCAATTCAATGCCACCCAAGGATTGAATGTGACGCAGGCTCATCAGCGTCCGCGGTACTTGTTGCCGCCGTTTCATGTTTGGCAGTAGGTCCGTGCCGCCGGCGAGCGGCATCGCATTGGCCCTCTCGCCGTCCAGAATGCGCGCGGCTTCTTCGAGCGATTGCGGCGCGCGGAATTCGAAAAGTGGCAGCCGCATCATGGCGCTAGCACCTGCTCTTTCTCCTGACGAGGTTTTTGCCTGCGGGGAATGTCGTTCACCGCGTTGCCGTCGCCCCCTTCCCAAGGCGGCGGGACGCGCAGTGCCTGGGGCCAATTGACGTGCGGAAAATGGCTCGGTCCATAACGCGGGTCACGTCCCGCTTTCTTTTCCGCAAGGGCCTTCATGATTTTTTCCGGAGTGACCGGGATTTCATCGATGCGCACTCCGACAGCATCGTAGACGGCGTTGGCCACCGCGGGCATGATCGGTAGGAGCGGGCCTTGGCCGACTTCTTTCGCGCCAAAAGGGCCGCGAGGATCAGGCTCCTCGATCAGCTCGGTGATCACTTCGGGCATGTCGAGCGAGGTCGGGCTCTTGTATTCGAGGATCGAGGGAAACTTGTGCACTAGCACATGAGAAAGCTTTTTCGGAAGACGGCGGAACTCTTGCTCCTCCATCAGCGCTTCGCCGAGCCCCATGTAGACACTGCCTTCGACCTGCCCGCGCGCTAGTGTGGGATTCAACGCGCGACCGATGTCGTGCGCAATCCAGATCTTTGGAACGGTGACCCACCCGGTGATCCGGTTCACTTCGACTTCGACGACAGCTGCGGAATAAGAGTAGGTGGGAGACGGCCCTACGCCGCCGCCCTTGTACAGTGCGGGAGACTTCGGTGGAGTGTAGGAGCCCACCGTGCCAATCGTACCGAAGCGGGCCTCGGCGATGCAGATCGCTTCCTGGAAGGTAACGCCTTGTTCCGGCACGACGGAATCGAATACGCGCTTGTCGGCAAAGCGCAGCCGCTCTTTGGGTACTTCCAGTTTTTCCGAGACAGCGTCTGCAATGATTGCTTTTCCGCGCTCCGCGGCCTGCCATGCCGCGTTTCCCGCCATCAACGTGACGCGGCTCGAATAGGAACCAAGATCCACCGGCCCGAGGTCCGTGTCACCTGTGAAGAGACGGATGTCGAACGTGTCGATGCCTAGTACTTCGGCAACGATTGCGGCGAGAACATCGTCCGATCCTTGCCCGATTTCCGTCGCGCCGCAGAAAATCGAAACGCCGCCGCTGCGGTCGAATTTCAGCTGAACTCCGGAGTGCGGCATTTTGTTCCAGTAAATGGGAAGTCCAGCGCCGGTCAGGTAAGCGGAGCAAGCCAGACCCACGCCGCGGCCTTCGGGGAGTTTGCGGAATTTCTCTTTCCAATCGGATACTTTGACGATGCGTCGAATGCACTCGGCGAGATTGACGGTTCCCAGACGGAAGAAATTTGCCGTCACGGCGTTTGAGGACTCGACGATGCGGAGCCGCAGATCGGCAGGGTCAATCTTGAGTTTCTCCGCGATCTTGTCGAGTTGGACTTCCTGACCGAAGCGCGGCTGAGGAGTGCCATGTCCGCGCTTGGGTCCGCAGGGCGGTTTGTTCGTGAAGGTGCGGCAACCTTGATAGCGATAACGCGGGATGTGGTACGTGGTGGTTTGCAATGCGCCGGCGTAGAACGTGCTGGCAACTCCGTACGAGCCATACGCGCCGCCGTCGATCAGCGTCTGAAGATGCATTCCAGTAATCGCGCCGTCCTTCTTGACACCGGTTTTGAATTTCATCAGGACCGGATGGCGGCCGCGGTGACAATAAAAAACTTCTTCTCTCGTCAGGCAGATTTTGACGGGGCGGTCGAGCATGAGAGCGGCTTTGGCCACAACGATTTCGTGATTGAAGGGATCGCTTTTCCCGCCGAAGCCGCCGCCGTTGGGCGTGGCGATTACGCGAATATGCGCAGCGGGCATTTCCAGAACTTTGGCCAGCGCGCGATGGAGATAATGCGGCGTCTGCGTGCTGGACCAGATCGTCAGCTTTCCATCCGGATCCTTGATGGCGACCGACGCGTGCTGCTCAATGGGAAGATGGGTGTTCCCCTGGAAGAAAAAAGTGTCCTCGAAAATTTCATCTGCTTCGGCAAAACCTTCTTCTACGTTGCCGAACTCTAGCGCCACCAGCTTATGAATGTTCCCCTCTTCACCGTATTCGTGAATTCTCGGCTCAGGAGTCGCCAGGGCTTCCTCGGGACTGGATATGGTCGTAAGGATTTCATAATCGACGTCGACTAAATCCAGCGCTTCAAATGCCGTCAGTTCCTCGCGCGCGATGACGGCGGCAAGCGGATCCCCCACGTGCCTCACGCGGTCGACACAAAGGGCCTGCTCGTCCTGGCTGACGGGAAGAATTCCGTACTGGATGGGAACTTCTTTCCCCGTCAGCACCAGATACACTCCCGGGTGAGCTGCTGCGCGCGACGTGTCGATTTTTCGGATGCGCGCGTGAGGATGGGGAGACCGCAGCAGTTTGCAGTGCGCCATACGCGGCAGGAAAATGTCGTCGGCGAAGCGCGTTTGGCCCGTCACCTTCGCGCGCGCATCCACTCTGCGCCGAGGGACACCGATCACGCGAAGCGCATCCCCGTTGGCTTTTGGAGCGTCAACCGGGGTCTTTCGCGAATCCTTTTCATTCGGCATGCGCCCTCCTCGGTGCTTGTTCCTGCCATCACCTTGGAAACTGCGTTGCAGATTTCCTTTGGTCCGCGATTTTGAGCATCGCGGCTTCGACGGCCTCGAAAATCTGAAGATAACCTGTGCACCGGCACAGATTTCCGGAGATCGCTTCGCGGATCTGCTCGCGGCGGGGGTGAGGATTCCGATCTAGCAGAGCCTTCGCCGTGACCAGAATCGCCGGTGTGCAATAACCGCACTGCGCCGCGCCAAGATCGGCAAAAGCATCCTGCAAGGGATGAAGGTTTCCGTCTTCTCCAAGGCCTTCCACAGTCAGTACTTCTGTTCTGCCACACTCGAGCGCCAGCACGAGACAGGAAAGCGCGGGCTTGCCGTTCAGAAGAACGGCGCAAGCCCCGCATTCTCCCAGTTCACAGCCGTGCTTCGTGCCGGTGTGACCGAGATCTTCGCGCAATACCTCCAACAGAGTCTTGTAAGGCGCGAAGGAGACATCGGTCTCTTCGCCGTTCAAAGTGAATCGTATCTGTGCCGATTTTTGCGATTCCGTGGGCAATGTGGTCACGTTCGAGCACCTCTCGAAATTGTTACCTAGCCGATGCGCGTTTTTTCTCGCCGCGTAGAACAGGTCCGCGGACCGCGCGATGCGGTTCCCTATCAAAGGAAGGCCGCTGGAGAGCATCTGGTTTGGCCAGCAAACCTCGGATCAGATAGTCCGCAAATCTCTCCGCGATCTCCGCCGCCGTCAGCGGTCCCTCGGGGTTGAACCACTGAACGCTCCAGTTCAGACCTCCAAGGATGGCGCGCCCCGCAAGCGCGGCATCGCAGGGAGCGAATTCCCTCGAGCGCACACCTGCGACGATCAAATTGCGCACGCCTTCTTCATACTTGTCGCGTTTTGTTACCAGATAGCGTTGTTGGCGGGGCGGCAACGCCGTCGTCAAAAGATGGGCGGCGGAACCCTCGACTTCGTCGAGCACGCATCGCAAATGCGACACGATCACCATGCGCAGCTTTGTCGCGGCACTGGTTCTCATCCGGCGAGCCCTGTCGAGCGCCGCGATCATCCGATCCAGAGAATTGTCCTGACAAAAAAAGAGGATTTCGTGTTTCCCCTGGAAGTAGTTGTAAAGATTTGCCGGAGAAAGGGTCGCCGCCGCCGCAATGTCACGCATGCCGGTTTCCGCAAACCCGCGCACGCGAAACTCTCTCCCCGCGGCGCGCAAGATTTCCAGGCGTCGCGCAAGATAGCGTCGCTTGGGATGGCCATTGCGCTGACTCTTCGCTTGGCTGTTCGGCAACTTCATTCACCAGCGTTCGAACGACGGAAGGCTGCAGGATCGAACTACGTGCTTAGTGTCCATCATCCGGCGACCTAATGTCAAAGAATTCTGAACGGTGGTTCAGTAAAAGAACAGGCGTTCAGATTGTGGCTGGTCCAAAAAATAAAATCTTTGCCGGCCGGGCGTGCCGGCATGTACCCGATTATCCTGATTGGTTTTATGAACCGCCGTCGAGCCGCCGGAAGCGGCGGGCTTTCATCTCAAAATGGGTGAGGGTGCCCGGCTCGGCCACTTTGACTGTCGGACGCAGCGAAAGCGCGTGGTAGATGGCCTGCTCGACGTGCGTTCGCACATGTTCGGAATCGTTGCCGGAGACGACTTCGATTTGCACTTCGAGGTGGTGCATCTCGTCGAGCGTTGTGACCGTCACCTGGAACTCGTCCACGCTTCCAAACTGACGGATTACGTTTTCGATCGCCGTCGGGTAGACGTTTACACCCCGGATGGTCACCATGTCGTCGCTCCGGCCCAGCAATCCGCCGTCGAAGCGCGCGAAAGTGCGTCCGCAAGCACAAGGAGCCAGGTTCAATCGCACCAGATCTCCGGTCCGATAACGGATCACCGGAAATCCCGGGCGCCCCAAATTCGTGAGCACCAGTTCTCCAATTTCGCCGGCGGGCAATTCTTCGCCGGATTGCGGGTCGAGAACCTCGGCAATGAACTCACTTTCGATGAGATGAATTCCTCCGGGCTGAACCTCGCATTCGAAACTATGCGCTCCCACTTCGGAAGCGCCCGCGTGATCGAAGCACTTCGCGCTCCACTCTTTTTCAATGCGTGATTTCGTCCGCGCCACGTTCGCTCCCGGCTCCCCTGCATGGATCAGCGTGCGAACCTGCATTGCGCGTATGTCGAAATGTTCCGTGCGAGCCACCTCCGCGAGCCGCAGCGCATACGTTGGCGTGCAGCACACCACCGTCGCTCCGAGGTCACGCATCATGTGCAAGCGCTGGATGGAATCCCAGCCGCCGCCGGGAATCACCATCGCGCCTATTTTCCTTGCCCCCTCGACCGTTGCCCAGAAGCCAATAAAAGGGCCGAACGAAAATGCCAGGAATACGCGATCTGCCGCGGTCACACCCGCGGCCTTCAAGACATGCGCCCAACAGTCTCCCCACCATTCCCAACTTTCGGCAGTATCCACGACGCGCAGCGGCGTGCCCGTGGTTCCGGAGGTCTGATGAACGCGCGTGTAGGCGTCTACGGAGAAAGTCGCGTTGGTTCCAAATGGCGGCGCTTCTTCCTGCGCACGCGCAAGTTCCGATTTGCGAGTAAAAGGGAGCTTCTGGAAGTCGGAAAGTGACTGGATCTCCGGCGCGACGATTCCCGCCTCCTTCCATTTCTTGGTGTAGAACCGGTTGCGGCCGGAAATCTCGCGAATAAGTTTTTGCAACTTCTGGAACTGAAGCGTTCGCAGCCGCTCACGCGGCGCCGTTTCAATGGCCTGGTCGTAGAAGGGCATTGATTTTTTCAGCCGCCAAAAAGCTATGGGATTCCTCGATACGAAATCAACTGCCGCAAACTAAAAACCACTGCCCGAAAAAATATTTCAGCGCGGAAACAGCCGCGCCGCATTGTCGTACAAAATCTTGCGCTTCGCCGCGGCCCCGATGGGCAGCGCCTTGAACTTCTCAATGTTCCCCTTGATCGCAGGAACGCCCGGCCCGGGCCAGTCGGTGCCCCACAGCACTTTATCCGCCACGTCTTCAATTCGCGGAAAATATTCCATCAATTTCTGTGGCGGGATCCCAGAGATATCCATGTGCATGTTTTTGTGCCGGCGAACGAGGAAAAACGCCTCGTTCATCCATAACGGCCTGCCGCCATGCGCAAGAATGACCACCAGGTTCGGATAGTCGATCGACACATCATCGCAGAGCATCGGTTGCGCATGCAGATTTCTCGCGCCCGGGAAAATCGAAGTCCCCGTATGAATCATGATCGGCATGCCGTTAGCCTGCGCGCGTTCGTAAACTGTCGCCAGGCCGCGATTGCCATCCATGTAATCGTTGGGAGAAAGCACCTGATGCGAGGGATGCATTTTGATGGCGCGAATCCCGAGCTTCGCGAGGCGATCCACTTCCGCACCCGGATCCGGCACCGTCCCAGGAAGCACTCCTCCGAACGCGATGAGACGATCCGGAGCCGCGCGGCAGTACTTTGCGCTCCAGTCGTTTACTTCCGGGGTGAATCCGATGATTTTTGGCGCGACGTAATTGATAAGCCCGGCGCGTTCCACTCCGAGTGTGTCCAGAAAGGCGAGAAATGCTTTTGGATCGGCCGAATATTTTTCCACGTCCGCGAAGTCCTTGCGCCCGTGCTTGATCAAATCCAGCGCTGACGGTTTCACCATGTGATACGGCATGATGTGAACGTGAATGTCTATGATCGGTTCCAGAGATCGCCGCCCTTCGCCTAAGCTTGCGCCTGCGCTCCGGCGCGCTAATTGAATCGAACGTATTGAAAGTTTAATGGTTGATTGTTAATCCCGCGCGCCGGAGGAGCAATCCAATTCGCAAACTTGCCCGGCTCCACGACTCGTCCGCTCATCAGCGACTGGACGTAGGCATAATCTTTGGAATTGGGGAGCCATTCGAATTCGTGGTTCCTCCACGCCTCTGCGCTCAAAACTTCTCCATCGGAGCTTATAAAATGCCCTGCGAAATTGCCGATCTCGCGATGGAAGCCTTTGTGCGGCAAGGTCAACTGGAATGGAATGCCTGCATTATCAATCACCCGTTGCCAGCGGCCAACTCCATCGGCAATCTCCTCGATGTAGTCATCGCGCAAGCGTTCGTTCAAGGCTGTCAACGCCGGCACGTTTTTGGTGATGATTTTTCCGCCCACAACTTCACAGACGGGATACTCCGCGTCGGCTAGCACGTGATCGTCATCCAACTTGGTTTCGCGGAAGCGCCCTTTCAGCCCGCTAGTGTAATAATTCGCGGCGTTCGAAGAAACATCCGAACCGTAGAGGTCGAGCGTCACACTGTAGTGAAAGTTCAAGTATCTCTGTATCGTCGGCAAGTCAATCACGCCGAGCGCCCGCACATCCTGCGGATCTTCGACTTTGTTTTCCTTCATCACCTCACAAGTCCGCTGAATAATGCGGCTAATTCCCGTCTCGCCGACAAACATATGGTGTGCTTCCTCGGTCAGCATGAAGCGGCAGGTTCGCGCCAGCGGATCGAAGCCGGATTCCGCCAAGGCGCAGAGTTGGAATTTACCGTCCCGGTCGGTGAAGAACGTGAACATGTAGAACGCCAGCCAATCTGGCGTGGCCTCGTTGAACGCGCCCAGGATGCGCGGGTTATCGGCGTCTCCCGATCGCCGCGCGAGCAAAGATTCCGCTTCCTCGCGGCCATCACGTCCGAAGTAGCGGTGCAGCAAGTACACCATGGCCCACAGGTGACGCCCCTCTTCGACGTTCACCTGGAAAATATTTCGCAGATCGTACATCGACGGACAAGAGGCCCCCAGCATCCGCTGTTGTTCCACCGAAGCTGGCTCGGTGTCTCCCTGCGTCACGATCACACGCCGCAAAGTCGAGCGATACTCGCCGGGCACCTCTTGCCAGGCCGATTGTCCTTTGTGAATCCCGAAATTTACTTCGCGCTTCTCGTCGCGCGGCTGCAAGAAAATTCCCCAGCGGTAATCCGGCATCTTCACATAGCCGAACTGCGCCCAGCCGTCGGGTTCCACGCTGGTTGCCGTTCGCAGGTACACCTCATAGTTGTGGCTCTCGTTCGGCCCCATGTCATACCACCAGCCCATGTACGCGGGCTGCCAATGCTCGAGGGCGCGCTGTAAGACTCGGTCTCTGCCCAAATCCACGTTGTTGGGGATTTTCTCCGTGTAATTAATCATCGCGATCTCCTCGGAGGTCCAGACTCGAGCCCGTCCATTAAACCCGTTCCCAGTTGAATTTCACTGGCGCTCCTGTCCCGTACACCTTGAGCGCTCCGCTTGCGCCAACCGCGTTCGGACGGATGAATATCCAGTTTTGCCATGCGGAGAGCCGGCCGAAAATCCGCGTCTCCAGCGTCTCCCCTGGTCCGAAGCGTAGATTCGCTTCGAGCCCGGTGAGGGCATCGGGCGATTGCGCGGCACGCGATTCAATGGCTTGGCGAATCTCGTCTTCCCAGTCGAGATCATCCGGTGCGGCGGTAACCAGGCCTGCGTCGAGCGCCTCGCGCGCTGAAAGCTTTTTTCCAATCTCACCGCGCAACGGTTCCAATTGCGCCTCGTCGCCGTAGAATCGCGCCGCCATCCGCGAAATCCTGTTCACCATCGGCAGCGGCCCGAAGTTCATTTTCGAAAGTGTCATGCTTGCGCTCCTTCCGCCTTCCTGCGTATCGCGCATGTAAATGCGGTCGGCAGCGAGCGCCAATTCCAGCAGCGTGCCGGCAAAGCAGGACCCCGCCTCGACAATTGCATAGATGGAACGGGACGTGACATCGATCCGCGCAAACGTCCGTCGCATCATTCCCAGCACTTCGCGAACGAACCAATTGCCCTGGTGATTCAAAATGAATTCGTCGATAGCGAGAACGGCGCCGGGATTTCCGGCCGTCTTGATAATCCAGAGCCCCAAATCCAGTTCGCTCGCACGCAAAGTTAGAATGGCGTCATCCAACTCCCGCGCCATTTGCAGCGGCCACCAATTCGCACCCGCGGCAATAACCTTTTCCAAGCTATCTTCGGTAACGGGCTCAGGCGCCCGCACCGTGATCGTTACGGTGCGTGCCTCGCGATTCCATCGCACATCGACGAATCCGTAGTGCAGTCCACGTTCCTCGATCGTCCGCTTCAACGGCGTCAAAGCAACACCTCTTGCTTCGGCGGGGCGATCGCTTTCCCCCGCAAGTTTCAACGCGCGCTGTTTGACATGCTCCGCGAACTGTTGCGGCTTGCCCACTTCATCGACCAGCCGCCACTCTTTTGCTCTTTGACCGCGAACACCATCCGGATTTGTGCAGAACATGTCGGCATGGTCCGGGCGCACCCTGCGCTTAAGTCCGCCTGTTCCAGGCAGCACACCCAGCAGCGGGAGTTCCGGCAAACTGACTGCCGAAGACCGGTCATCCACGAGAATGATTTCATCGCAAGCCAGCGCCAGCTCGTAACCGCCTCCGGCCGTCGTTCCATTACAGGCAGCGAGAAACTTTAGTCCGGAATGTGCGCTCGCGTCTTCCATCCCATTCCGGGTTTCGTTCGTGAATTTGCAGAAATTCACTTTCCACGCGTGCGAGGACAGCCCCAGCATATAAATGTTGGCCCCTGAGCAAAAAATGCGGTTCTTTGCGCTGGTGATGACTACCGAACGAATCTCCGGATGTTCGAATCGAATTCGCTGCAAAGCATCGTGCAGCTCGATATCCACCCCGAGGTCGTACGAATTCAATTTTAGTTTGTAACCCGGGCGGATTCCGCCGTCCTCGGCCACATCCATTGCCAAGGTCGCCACCGGGCCGTCGAAGGCGAGACGCCAATGCTTGTATCGCGTAGGATCGGTTTGGAAGTCCACCGCTTCCTTCTTTCCCTGGGATTCTTGAGACGCGACAACGTCCACGAGACCCTCCTACTGCAAATTCGCCCGCAATGTTGTTTTCAGTCTCGAAAAACTTTCTTCCGCCGAAGTGCCCGATGTGTCCAGTTCCATGTCCGCTTGCCGGTAGAGCGGCTCTCGGGCCTCAAGTATCCGCCGCAAATCTTCCATCGCCTGGTCGTTCCCGGCCATGGCGCGAAAATCACCCTGCGCCATCACTCGCGCCATGTGTTCCTCGGGCTGCGCCTTTATCCACACGGTGTAGCAATGCGAAAGGAGATAGTCAAAAGTCTCCTTTTCGGACACCACGCCGCCTCCTACCGAAAGCACCGCGCGTTCGTTTTCATTCAGCACTCTTTCCAGCGTGCGCTTCTCGATCGCCCGATATCCGGATTGACCGTAAAGCGCAAAGATTTCCGCGAGAGGCATTCCCGTATCCCTCTCAATCTCGCGGTCCATCTCGATGAAGGGCACCTGGCTCTCGCCGGCCAACTTGGACCCCAGCGTCGACTTGCCGGCTCCGCGCAGCCCAATCAACGCGATGTGCATTCGTCGCACCTTTTCTTCGGGGCCGAAGTCACGCATCAGCCGGAACACCACGTCTCCCAGGCGATGATTTGGGAGGCGTTCGAGAAATCGCTGAATTAACTGTTTTTCGCCCGGCTCTTCAACTTCAGGTGCGAACAACTCGACGAGAGAAACATTCAGAGCGCCGGCGATCCTTCGCAGCAGCACGATCGATACATTTCCTTCTCCAGCCTCGAGCTGCGCCAGGTGGCGTTCAGACACATCCGCCTCCCGCGCCACCAGCTTGCGCGTCATCCCGCGGAGGCTGCGTAGCTTGCGAACGCGTTTGCCGAGAAAAAGCAGGAAATCACCATCAGGAGTGGGCGTAACCCGGTGTGGAGCAGCAACCTTGGAATTGGTGCTGGTGTTCATGCCTTCACAAGTTGAGTATGCATTATAATACATGCGAGCCCTGGGCAGTCAAGGGAGATAGTTAATGTTATCTCAATCAAGCTTCCGCCTGGTCTTGGGCAATCTCAATTGTATTTAAAGCATTTGTTTTCAGTGTAACTCTAGGTCACATTGTCCTTGTGAAGTAAAAAAAAGATGTAGTTTCACTTGAAGGTAATATGCAGTATTATTCCAAATTCGTCGTTATTCATCGTTTTCGAGTTCTGCAATCAAGAGATCTCTCGGGCTTTGGACAGAGAGATCAAGGGAGGTTCACGAATGAAGCTACCTAACTATGTTTCTGGTCGTTGGAGTGAAGGCCGGGGTGCCGGAGAACTCCTCGCCGATCCCGTTACAGGTGACGAGCTGGCGAGTATCTCTTCCCAAGGCATTGATCTTGAGGCAGCTCTACAGTTTGCGCGCGCTCACGGCGGACCTGCGCTCCGCCAGCTCACCTATATCCAACGGGCGGAGCTGCTGGGCAAGATCGCCGACGTCCTGGCGGCAAATCGCGACGAGTACTTTCGGCTTTCTCTGCTGAACCTGGGCGCTACCCAGGCGGACGCCTCGTTTGATGTGGATGGCGCCATTTACACCATGAAGTACTACTCGAAAATCGGCCGGGCGCTGGCGGAAGGAAAAATGCTGAAAGAAGGTGCCCCGGTTCCCCTCTCGAAGAGCCACGCGTTTGTTGGGCAGCATTTTCTGATGCCCACGAAGGGCGCCGCAGTCTTCATCAATGCATTTAATTTTCCCGCCTGGGGTTTCTGCGAAAAGGCCGCACCTGCGCTGCTCACTGGCGTCCCCATCGTGGTGAAGCCCGCTTCCCCCACGGCATGGCTGGCGCACCGGATGGTGGAAGATATTGTAAAGGCCGATATATTGCCGCCTGGAGCGATTTCCATCATCTGCGGCTCCGCTCGCGACCTATTGGGCCACCTTCGGGAAGAGGACATCGTTTCTTTTACTGGCTCAGCAGACACGGCCGCACGCATTCGCTCCCATGCGACTGTCCTCGGCTGTTCCGTCCGCGTAAACATTGAAGCAGATAGCATAAACGCCGCCATTCTTGGGCCTGATTGCACTTCCGGTACCGATCTGTTCGACCTCCTCGTAAAAGAAGTTGTCCGCGAGATGACGCTGAAGGCCGGCCAGAAATGCACCACCATCCGGCGGGTGCTGGTTCCGCGTCACCAGCTCAAAGCCTTTGGCGATGCCGTCACTGCACGCTTGAGCGCCATGAAAGTGGGTAATCCCCGGAACCCCGAGGTGAAAGTGGGGCCGGTCGTGAACAAAGCGCAGCAGTCCTCCTGTCTGGAAGGACTGGCCAAGTTGAAGGAAGAATGCGAGGTCCTATTCGGCGGAGACAAGAATTTCCAGCCGATCGATGCCGACCCGCAAAACTCCGCCTTTGTCCAACCGGCGCTTCTTTCCTGCAAGAACGGACTGGATGCAAAATACGTTCATGATGTTGAGGTTTTCGGTCCGGTAGCAACGCTGGTGGCTTATGACGGTCTGGAGGACGTGATCGCCATCACACGCCGAGGATTAGGTTCCCTCGTTGCCTCTGTCTTTTCAGACGATGCGAATTTCACCCGCGACACGGTCCTTGGTATTGGCGACCTTCATGGAAGAGTATTAGTCGTGGATTCGACGGTTGGCAATCAGCACACCGGGCACGGAAATGTGGTGCCCAGTTGTGTGCACGGTGGCCCGGGAAGGGCCGGCGGGGGCGAGGAGCTTGCCGGTCTGCGTGCGTTGTTGCTCTATCACCGCCGTTTTGTCGTGCAAGGACCAGCCAATTGCATCAGGCAATTGTTGGCATTATGCGTTGACACTGCTCCCTTATATTCATAACTATAATTTATCAGTAGTGTCCCAACGTTGTGCCTTTTGCCTT
>WNFJ01658947.1_pt1 | contig 15076 bp, 15 predicted proteins | sample 5400461 | NCBI WGS metagenome assembly WNFJ01 (sample SAMN13153349, study PRJNA577476) | soil metagenome | isolation source: 115 cm saprolite on Douglas fir-dominated hillslope | place: USA:California | collected 2013-09-17 | reverse complement strand
GCGCAATTTTCACCCTCTCCTTCTTTGTGAACAGCGTCTCTCGGCTTGCCCAGCAACAATCTTCGTGACCTTACCTATCAGTTGAGAATCGTCGAGTCGCTTGCATGTTTGCTCAAAGCCAGGATTGGGTCCAGTCCAACGAATCTGATTCGGCGAACGGACTCGGGGCTCGTTCGTCCTTAGGGTCGCGAGGTCACGGAACAACAACGCCAGCTTGAAATTCTCCCGAAGAGTCTCGGCAAGACGATCAGCATTTCGAACTTTAACTTTCCAATCCATGGCTGATCGAGGGATAGCCTCAAGATGACTGTAAAGATCGACGATAGCGCTGGCAGACTTCTCACCCCATCCTGTAAGACCCGGGTAGCCATCTGCAGTGTCGCCTACTAGCGCGAGGTAGTCGGGGATCGACGTCGGTGAGATGCCAAATTTCTCTCGGACCCCTTCCTCATTCCGAACGTGTCGCGCTCGACGATCCATTTGGACGACACGATCGTCTCTAATACACTGTGCTAGATCCTTATCGGGAGTGCAGACGTAGACACGTGAAACCTGGGATAGCCTGCTCAGGGACGCCGCTGCGCCAGCAAGAGCATCATCAGCTTCCAATTCGACCATGGGCCAGACTACTACTCCCATTGCTTTGAGAGCTTCTTCCAACAGCGGAAACTGAGAGAGCAGGCGCGGATCCACGCCCTCCCTCGTCTTGTACCCTGGCCACAGATCATTGCGAAACGATTCGATAACGTCGTCAGTCGCCACGCCGATGTGAGTGACTCCTGACTCAAGCATCCCGACAATACTGCCCAAGACCCCACGTGTTGCGGCGACTTCCTCGCCCTTCGCGTTCGAGTGCGGAGGCATCGCGTAGAAGTGGCGAAACAGCTCGTAAGTGCCATCGACCAAATACACCTCCAAACTCAGTCGAGCCTTCAGGGTATGTTCTGATCAATTGGATGTATGCTTCGAGAGAAAACCTAGCAACAATTCGTTGAACTCCTCCGGCTTTTCCAAGTGTGGGAAGTGCGCAGCTCCAGAGACTACGGCGATTTCGCTCCTGGGAATCGACTTTCCCAGTCGGTCGACTATCGCGTGCAAGACCTTCGGGCTGTCTGTGCCGTGGATTAGGAGAGTCGGTGCAGATATCTTGGCTGCTTCTTCGCTGCCGAAGACAGGTACTCAGCCATGAGTTCTCCTACGGTCTTTTCGTTTTGCTTCGTCATTCTTTGCACATCTTGAGGAAGGCGGTCGAATGCCCCATGCCTATTCATAATACCGTCAAGATTGAATCTCAACGCTCCGTCGAAATCTCCCCGTTGGAATGCCTTCAGAGAAGGGTCCAATGAACGTTGCTGAAACAAAGCAGCGGATATCGCTATCGAAGGATGCGTAAACAGTAGTCCCAGGAACTCTGGCCGGTTTTTCCGATTCTTCAAGAGCATCGTTGAGACTGCTGGTTCGATCAGCGTCAGGGTCCGTATCAACCTCGGACTAGTTGACGCGCAGTAAGCTGCGACGAACCCACCATAGGAGTGTCCCACCAAATGGATAGGGGAAATCCCCAATTCCTCGACCAAGCCAACAAGGTCAGCCGAATTGTTCTCCACCGTGCTACTCTGATAATCCATAGCGTTCCTGTTTGGCTGGGCTAGACGCCTACTGTAAGCAACCACGTGATATTTCTTCGAAAAAGACTCGATTTGGCCGTTCCAAGCACGATAGTCAGTCGGGATCCCGTGGACAAACAGCACGGGCTGACCTGTGCCGGCCTCCACGTACGCCAGCGTAACTCTACCAACCTCGACATTTCGAAGCGCCATCAGCTACAATCTCCCGCACAACCCCTTCGTTTTGAGAAGTGCATATGATGATTTCCTAATCCTTCCAGATTGGTGAACCTGGAAACGAAAATAGGTCTTAGTAGCGGACCGCTATTCTCTTGACGCATGACTCGAATAGACATCGCCCGGAGCAACGAACTGGGAGCAGGATACTCTACGAAAGGAATTGTCCGAAAGAAAGCTTTCGAGTCCGAGAACGCTATCGTCTCTCAGTCACAAGTCCCCCCGGGAGTCGTCTCCGAATGGCACCATCACGGTACGCATCACCTATATGGTTATGTCGTCTCTGGTAGCCTTCAACTCGAATATATCCGGGAAAGACGGGAAATCGCTGACCTAAATGCCGGAGACTTTTTCCACGTTCCACCACGATTAGTGCACCGAGACATCAATCCAAACAAGAACCGCGAATTGTCTGTGATCAATATTCTCGTTGGTAGCGGTCCAGCAGTCGTCAATGTTGAATCGACTAACGGGGAGGCTTAGATGATTCAGCTACGACCGAGCCAGGTCGATCTCAAGAGATTGAAGGAGCCGTTTGGAGAATTACTCCCGGGCGATCCGGCGGAAACAATGCCAGAGTTGAATTCAATTATTGGCCGAATTCATCCTAGAAAAGTCGTCGCTGTTGGAGACGTTGTCTCGCGAGAAACTGTTGCAGCGGGAATAAAGGTGGACCTTAGAATAATAGATCATACATCGATGCGGAAGCCTACAGCGCCCTTCAACCCAAGGGCCAAGACAACTTACCGTGTGAGGAATCCCGCCGGAGTCATCACCCTCGAATCATGGGAGGCAATCAAACGGGCTATGAAAGATGAGAACGCTCTGATTCTCGTCGACGGAGAGGAGGATCTTCTTGCACTACCTTGCATTGCGGAGTCTCCGAACAATTCCCTTGTATTGTACGGCCAGCCGTCTCAGGGTCTGGTTGTAGTAGACACGAATTCCACGACTAGCCGGGAGGCTAGCCTCATACTTCAACGGATGACGAGAGAGGAAAATGTTTGAAGATAGTTGGCCGCGATTCGTGTTGTCTCTGCCGGGATGAACTTGCAGCCAGCCTATCGTGAGTTTATATCACATCTTGTGATGTATCCGAGCATATCTTCAGACATGCATTTATTTCAGAATATGTCCCCCCACCATGAAGTATAAGAGCAGAGTCCTAATCCAACCTACAATAATCGAGGGTGGAATAACGAGGCAAGACCGAGACATCTTTGCTGGCTCCAGCAACACGCAAAGATGCTCTGCCCAGGTCTGGCCGAGCCCCGAGGCTGCGAATCTCAAATTTCCGAACTAGGCGTGGCATCCAAGAAGATTGAACCCTATACGCGTATCTGTGATTGGCGGTGGATATTGGGGAAAGAAAGTAGTACGCGAGACTCTGGAGATTGGTAGGAGGACTGGTTCGAGCCAGCTCCATTCGATCGTCGACAACTTCCCAGAGTCTCTCGCCCAGTGCCAACGAGAATTTGGGCCTGGCCTCGACTATCGAACAGACTACCACGCACTTGCCAGCGACCCTTCTGTAACAGGGGTCCACATCTGCACGCCAAACAGCACCCACTTCGAAGTAGCCTCAACATTTCTTAGACAGGGCAAACACGTACTCGTCGAAAAACCCTTGACGTTGAAGACTGAGGAAGCTTACGAGCTCGTGAGGCTCGCAAACGAGAGTCGGTCAGTTCTCTGCGTCGGACATATTCATAGGTTCAACAACGGTGTCCGGGAATTGAGACGCGTTCTCTCCGAAGGAGGTCTGGGAGACGTGTACTACTTGCGTCTGAGATGGACCGCGCTCATGAATCCTCAGCTACAGAGAGAAGTCATAACCGATCTTGCTCCCCACCCCTTCGACATTTGCAACTACCTGCTCGACGCGTGGCCCGATAAGATTGCGTGTAAGGGACGAGGCTACAGGACAAAGCAAAACGAGGAGGTAGCATTCATAACCGCGGACTACAAGGGAGGCCTAATTGCCCATATCGAGATCAGCTGGCTCGACCGCGATAAGCGAAGGGAAGTCACAGTTGTCGGAAGCAAAGGAATAGCCCGCCTCGACTGCGTCGACCAGAAGCTCGAACTTGAGCTATCGAGCGGCCGACAAGAGATCCCGGTCTCCTCAAGCAATACTCTCGGAGCCGAAATAAGCCACTTCTACGACTGCATCCGCAATAACCAAAGCTCGACCCCGTATTCGAACTATTCCGACGGAGTCCTAGGTGCCAGAGTAGTCTCCCTCCTGGAGGCTTCACGCGAGTCAATGTTCCAAGACCGCACCATCCCAATACAACTCCCAATGATCCCGGCAATCCCGGCCAGACCGGCCAGATGAAACCCTCAAAATATTCCATAATCAAGAAGGCAAAGCTAGGCCGCGACTCGCGCGTCTACCACCAAGTGAACCTATACGGTTGCACGATCGGGAAAAATACGAAGATAGATTCTTACGTGTATATCGAAGAGGGCGTTACGATTGGGGACAATTGCAAGATTCGGCCCTTCGTCTTCATTCCAACAGGAGTAGTCATTGAGGACAATGTCTTCATCGCGCCAAACGTCACATTCACCAACGACAAACATCCGAGAGCTCACGGGAAATGGACCCGGCTCAACACAAGGGTCAAAAAGCACGCATCAATCGGCGCGGGAACCACAATAAACCCGGGAGTCCTGATCGGCGAGAATGCTCTGGTAGGAGCTGGCTCCGTCGTCACCAAAAACATACCCGACAACGCCATCGCGGTTGGCGTCCCCGCAAGAGTAGTTGGCTCTCGGCCTCCACCGGACGAACCTAATACCCGATCCCAGACCAGAGCAATAGAGTTAGAATTGTTCGATGAGACGTGTTGCGATAATTCCGGTCTTTCGAGAAATCGGCAAGATTGGAACTGTAATCGAAAGATTCACAGCTGAATCCGTGGACGAAGTCTGCCTTGTCGTAGACGACCCCGACGAAACGATCCGAAAAGAGATAGATGAGGCTCGAAAGAGAGCTCAGGTTCAGATCACGATTATCGAGAACCCTACGAGAAATGGTATAGGCTTCGCGATCAAAGAAGGATACCGACACGCGCTCTCCCTTGGGTTCGACCTGATCGTCGTCATGGCAGGTAACGGCAAGGACGATCCTAGGGAGATCCCTCGGTTGACGGAACCTATCACTCAGAACGGGTTCGACTAAGGCGAGAAGACGCCTTTCTTGCGGGGAATCTTTACTCGTCTATTCCCGTTTGTCTGGACATTTCTCACGGGGGTCCGATGCACCGAAGTCACTAACGGGTTCAGGGCTTACCGAGCTTCGATACTGGAGGATTCTGAAATCAACGTCTGGCAGGACTGGCTGAACGGGTACGAGCTGGAATACTATCTTCACTACAAGGTCCTGACGCGAGGCTACAGATTTACCGAACGGCCGGTCTCGAAGATCTATTCCCATGCGAAGCGTGAGTCCTACTCTCACATATCACCGTTGAGAGATTGGCAACAAATAGTCGGGCCAATAGTCCTACTTCGACTTGGAGCCAGACACTAAAATTGACCCTAGTATCTCAATATCGACCCATAGTAGTCGAAGCCGCAAGTGTCTCCGACTCAGAGATATTGAGAGGTTACGCGGAATTCTGGAAGATACCTTATCAGGCAAAAACTGAGCCGAACGAGGAGCACACCGTCATTACAACCAGTAACGGGATGGCACTGGTCGGTGATGCTCCAGTCATCGTCTCGCCCGCTGGGAGAGAGGGGGCTGAGAAGATTGCTCGAGACCATGGACTTACGTTGAACTCAAAGAACGCCTTAATCAGCCTCCCTGCTAGACGTGACGTACGAGTCTCGCTGAGAACGGACCTCTATGAATTTTCCGGACCCGATCTCGATCCTATCCTACGATCCGGAGACATCTCGATCCTTTCGAAGATCCGTGGAGCAGACATCTATGTCTTGGCGGTAGATCTTGTTGGCGAGTATGTTAGAAGGGTCATCCGAGGATTCGAAGACAAACCGAGCAGGAGATTCTGGCTAGCAACCAAGCTGCCCTTCTCGTACCAGTCAATACCGCGATCCATTCGGAACCGATCTTTCCGATCCTCCAAGGGAACAGACGAAATCACCGAGGACAAGTTGGGCCCGATCGAATGCCTTAGGACAATATTCTTAGCTAGCCTAGTCTTGTCTTCGGGTCCTATCCCTCGCATTGCCTTCTGGAAGCGTGGAAAATCATACGCCTTAGCCGTGACCCATGACGTGGAGACCAAAGCCGGGCTTGAGACGGGAGCTCCCAGGCTTCTTGCCGTAGAACGAAATCTGGGAATCCAGTCCACCTGGAATGTTCCAAGCGCCCGCTATCCGCTGCCGACCGGATCGCTAGACATCCTGACAGAGACGGGAGAAGTTGGCGCACATGACACGATGCATGATGGGAGACTCATATTCTTGGGCTCTGAGGCGAAGATCCAGCGGCTGAAGGACTGCAAACAGAGATTGGAAAAGTTGACAGGTCGAGAGACCCGCGGGTTCCGATCCCCACTTCTACAGCACGGCGCAGATTTGGCTTCAGCTACAGCGAAGGCAGGTTACGCGTACGATTCTTCGTGTCCATCGTGGGAAATCCTTTCCCCAACATCGCTAGGCGCTCATGGCGTCGGCACCGTTTTCCCCTTTGAGATTGCTGACACTTTGGAGATTCCTGTCTCGCTTCCTCAAGATCACCAATTGATCAGGGTCGCGAAGCAAGAGCCATCGGCTGCCGTCGACTTGCTCTTGCGACTCTCCAGGTGGATGCGGGGTTTGGGAGCTCCGTGCGTCTTGCTTGTACATCCCGATTATGAATTTGGAACTGTAGATTACGAACCCGAGTATCTACGACTCCTCCAGAATTTCGCATCAGACCCTGAGTGCCAAATCATGACGCTCAGTGAGATGGGAGCGTGGTGGAGGCACAGAGCATCCGCCTACTGGGACATTAGAGAAGGCAGTGCTACAGTCTTATCTCCAGATACTGAAAGCCCGTCCAAGGACCTCCAAGCCGAACTTGTGACCAGTTACGGAGTAGACGGCTTCACAGTGGACATTCTCTAAAGAATCCCTTTGTCCCGCTATGGACCAGAACCAACATCGATCATCATTCGGTCCGGTGAGCCAAACTGATAGTGCAAAAGTGTCTAATGCTGTCGAGACATGTTATCCCCCGAGTGTGAAGGTACCGATCACTGCTCGGCAATGCCTCACAATGCAAAACCGCGAGACTAACCAAAACCACCCATAGACCATCTCCCAAAACTTAGCCCCCGAGTGATACCTGATCATCGCACTTGCAAAACACAGATTGCACGGCTTGATATACGTGGATATCCACATCGTACCGGAGACTCCCCCGAGCTTTGTTATCCCTTAGCAAGGCAATCGTTAATTACTCTTCTCTGGTGAGGATTGTTCGTCGAGCGATGGAGATGATAGTTGTCTTCAATCCCGCCAACCATCGGGAATCTGTGAGACAGATTTGGAGGGGTGTATTCCTAACCCTTCTACTTGACCCCCATGGGGGTTCGCCGAAAGTGGTGGCCACGGGCGCTTCGAAATCCAACCTTTTTTTCAGTAGAATGTTTGGCGCCAGTGCGGAACCGAGATTCGGCCTTACGCCCAAAGGACAGTCTACCTTCTAGCATATCCGCGCACGCCATACGAGCAGCTCCTTCCTGAAAGTGAGGTTTGAACGATAGTAGCATTAAGGATCTCGTGGTCGCGACGGAACGGGCATTCTGGACTGTCAGCACACGCTACAGTCCACTTGAAGATCGGCTCAAGAACTGAGACAGTTTGCGTCCGGTTCAAGGATGCCTTTGTGAATCTTCTGACTATAGTTAGTCTTGCCGGGGAACTCGCTCAACAAAAAGAGTCTGGTTCTCTGCTCCGACCCCGAACGAATCCCTTGCCGAGCGCGTAGGGAAACCGAACCGACAAAATGAGGATTGGAATAAAATGAGCGTAGAGCATAGTCTGAAAAAAATAGGATTACCTTTACTACTGGCACTCTCAGTGTTGAGTGTTGCCCTTCTAATATCGCCGAGGCCCGTCTCGGCAGCCTCGACGGGATCCAACTTCGACCACGTCGTAATCATAGCTATGGAGAACCAGAACTATGCTAGTGTAATGGGTACTGGGCTCGGAAGCACCAGCGCACCGTTCATAACGAGTCTCTTGCCTCATGGCTCTACCATACCTCTCTATCATGGCTACGGTGCAAACGGACGGTCAATAAGCGGCTGTTCGGCTGGTTGTTACACGGCTCTGATCTCGGGTTCCGACCAGGGCATTTCTGACGGATACTCGTGTTGCATCAACGCTCCGACTCTGATGGGAAGTCTACAATCTGCCGGGCTCACTTGGCAAGCCTATTGCGAGGCTGGTTGTCCGAGAGGTAATGATCACTTTCCTTTCACCGGCTTCACTAGTACCTCCGGCAGTGCAAACATCTTCACTTCAAGCTCAGTCTCAACAACTACCTTTATCGCGGCGGCAAACGTAGCCAACCCACCGAACTTCCTCTGGTACACTCCAACAGACAATCACAATATGCACGATAATTCTGTCTCGACCGGTGACTCTTATCTCAATGCTTTCCTTGTAGGATCTGGCACACTGGCCAGTCCATCTTCAGGTTCTCTATTGGCGAGTAACGTATTCCAGTCCGGAACGAGAACTCTCCTCATTCTGTGGTGGGACGAATATGACCCGGCTCCAATCCTATTCTATGGTGGAGGGGCAAAGAACGCACATATTTCGTTAGGATACAATTATGACGAGTATTCCGTCCTCCGACTGCTCGAAGAAAACTGGGCGCTGTCGACTCTGACATCGAATGACGCGGAAACGACCGGGCTCACAGGAGATATCATAGGCGCGAGCATTCCACCTGCTCTGTCAGCGAGCTTCACCTACTTGCCCTCGAACCCAATTGTAGGTGCACCCGTAACGTTCACCGCGACCGCCACAGGCGGGGCTCTACCATATACTTACTCTTGGAGCGGTGCAGTGGCCGGATCTGGGTCAACGGTTACATCTACGTTCGCCGCGACTGGATCCTACAATGCAACATTGACCGTGCGGGATAGTGCCGCAAACGTCTTCACGACCAGCCAGATTTTCACGGTTAGCGCCATCTTAAGCGCTAATACGTTTGACTGTACCAACTGGACCTGTGGTAACTTCCTCTCTCCAAGCACATTGTCAGTCGCACCCAACGGGACTGCTGAGATAAGTCATAGTAACCCCAATGTCTGCGACTGGACTAGTAGTTACTATGATAGTCTGATCAGAGGTACTCCGCCTCCGGCACAAGGCCCGTCCCAGGGCACTGCCCTGCCCTCAAACATAACATCGGTCTCGGTATCCGTAGACTTCCTAAGCAGAAACCTTGGCGCTACATGCAGCGGGCCTTCCGGTCCTGGGCCGCATTACAATCTATTCATGTCTCTCTACTTCAAGCTCGCCTCTACAGTGTCTGCCTGTGGAACCTATTCTGGGAGTAGTTGGCTTGACACTCAAGTTCGAGTGCAAGACACCGGAGGTGTTGATGCGCCTATTGGCACGACCACAACATACGGTGGAGGAAGCGACCCTGGAGTGGGTGCTTGCGGATATAGCATAGCTACACTACAACTGGCCGCAGGTGGAAAGGGTACACTTACTGCAAATGTCGCAGCTCAATGTGCTAATGCCGAAACCGCCTGGGGCATTCCTCTCAGCAATACATGCACGTTAGTGGGTATAGAGATAGGCTCAGAGGGTTACGACTTTAGCACCATCAACACAAACTGGTACAACATCACTCTGACCATCGGCACATCCGGAACCTCATTCACTATCTCAGCCACTTCACCTAGCGGAGTCAACGCAGGCCAGTCAGTCATTTCAACAATTACAATTACGGCACTGAACGGCTTCGTAGGAATAGTCACTCTCGCTGACACTGTTCCTTCAGGTCTGACCTGTGGCTCACTTAGTCCAAGCAGCGTTAGTGGTTCAGGCACCGCCACAGTCTCATGCACCGCAGCCAACACGGGCAGCTACACACTAACAATCATCGGAACAAGCGCATCACTCAGCCATTCCGCAACCACTACCTTCAACTTCCGCGACTTTACAGTTAGCGCCTCCTCGCCTGCGGCTGTCTCCACGGGCTCGTCCGGAACATCCACCATCACCCTTACTGCGCTGAACGGTTTCTCGGGAACGATCACGATCTCCTACACGATTCCCTCCGGCCTCTCCTGTGGCTCAGTGACACCGAGCAGCGTTAGCGGCTCCGGAACTGCAACTCTGTCTTGCAGCTCAAACAGCCAGGGTGTCTACACGGTGACCATCACCGGTACCAGTGGCTCACTAACTCACCGGGCGACCGCCGCCTTCACGTTCGGCTCTCCCCCCGACTTTACGATAACAGCGACCTCACCGTCCGCCGTGAACGTTGGCTCGTCCGCAAAGTCGACGGTTACGATAACCCTACTTCACGGGTTGACGGGCACGGTAACGCTGACGGATAACGTGCCATCTGGGCTGAACTGTGGCTTGATTTCGTCGACGAGCTTCACCGCGAACGGCACAGCAACAGTCTCATGCTCATCCTCGTCCGCGTCAACCTTCACGCTGACAGTCACCGGCACGAGCGGAAGTCTGACTCATACGGCCACCGCAACTTTCACCTTCCGTGACTTTATCTTATCAGCGAACCCCTTGAGCCTCTCGATTAATACTGGAGGGCAAGGAACATCTACTATCAGCCTCAACCTTCTGAACGGGTTTGGGTCAACGGTGGCATTGAGTGTCTTCAGCCCGACCGGAGTAACCGCTTCACTTAGCACCGCGACCCTAATCGGATCTGGAACTTCAACCCTGACAATTAGTCCAACAACAACAGGGTCCTTCACCTTGGTCGTTACGGGAACGAGCGGTTCCTTGACAAGAACCATACTGCTAAACATTAGTGTTGGAACTCAGGCTTCGCCGGTGCTAACTGCCCCGTCCACAGAGACTGTCGTTCAGACATCAACCGTCACTTTCTCAGTGACAGCCACGGACGCTTACGTCCCAACGCCCAGTTTGACTCTCTCAGCCAACCAGCTGCCCTCAGATGCAAGCTTCGCAACCGTTCAAGGGAGCTCACCGGTCTCTGGCACGTTCACATGGACTCCCACGACCGGAGATGCGGCCGGAACCTACACTATCAGCTTCTCCGTCACGGACGGGGTCTCATCGGCCCAAACCTACGTGATCATCACTGTCGTCTCGGCAAATGTTCTTCCAATCATCATGGTGCCCGGTCCCCTTAACGCGACCGTGGGAACAAACCTACATTTCGCGGTCTCTGCGACTGACCCTACCGGGACCGGGGGAACGGTCATACTCTCCGCCACGGGGCTAGCCCCCAACATGGCCTTTGACCCGGTCAGCGGAGCCTTCTCTTTCATTCCCAGCTCAAGCCAGGCGGGTGGGACCTTCATGGTCAGCTTTACCGCGACTGACAGCAACAACCCATCATGGGCCAGAACACAGTCCGTACCTATACATGTCCTAGGTAGCTCTATTCAACCTTCAGGCGGCGGACTCTGCCTAAGCTGCCTACTCCCTAGAGGAATGACTACAAGTGCGTGGCTGCTGGTAATAGGCGCATTGGTGGGCATGATATCGGCGATCGCCCTCCTACACGTAAGAGCCGCTGCAGAACTTGCGACTGCGAGGAGGAGACTCAGGTCCCTCAATACGCACAATCAAATTAGCCAAACATACAACTATCAAGGCCGGCGAAAGCTAGCAGCACAAGTCTACGATAACCGAAGAATGACTCAAGGCGAATAGTCACAAAGAATAGTCTTGGCGATCTATCGTTCTTCACCGGCCCTCGCGAAGCATCTCTATCTTCGCTTTTCTCTGAAACGCCTCTCAGATGACTCCAAGAATCCAATCACCGCGAAAATCGACTACGAAGCAGTGGTCAGAGAGATAGTCGGAATTACGATCTTCAAGCCTTTGATATTCACGGATTCTAACAGCTTTTCTAGGCTTGTCGGAACCAAGCCGCGCTGAACCTCAATAAGAAGTCCACCAGTCAAGACCCATGGAAAACACTCTTCATCAGTCATACTCGAATAGATAATCGACGATATCAAGAAAAGAAGTGACTCGAAGGCTGTGGCAGGAATGGCACGCTTCGGAATACAGACGAGCAAGGCTTTCGGGGTCTCAGTTCTGCAGCTACGTCATCTAGCGCGAAGGATGGGTAAGAACCATTACATGGCTGAACAGCTGCGGTGGACTGCGACACACGAAGCACGCATTTTAGCAGGCATGGTCCACGACCCGGCAAGGGTCAGCGAGGATCAAATGGAGAAGTGCGCAGCTGGCTTCGACTCTTGGGATTTCGTGGATGGTTCCTGCGGAAATCTCTTCCCCAAGACTGAACTTGCGGTCAGAAAGGCGCATGAATGGTCCAAGAGAAAAGAAATGTACGTCAAGAGAGCGGGCTTTGTCCTGATGGCTGAACTGGCCGTTCACGACAAGAAAGCGGCAGACAAAACAATTCCAGATTTCCTACTCACAATAGTCCGAGAGTCCTCAGACGCACGCAACTTTGTCAAGAAAGCTGTGAACTGGGCGCTCAGACAGATCGGTAAACGAAACAGAGTCCTAAACTTCGCAACGATCAAAACCTGTGCAGAGATAAGAAATTCTGATTCTAGATCGGTGAGAAGGATTGCCGCGGATGCTCTTCGTGAACTCACGAGCACTCCTGTCAGAAAGACATTTGCAAGCACCGAGACATAGGGCTAACCAATAAGATCACCGGACGATCGCATCGTCAAAGTTGACGGATCTTATCGTAAAAGTCCATCAAGCTGCGTGCCGCAGGCTCCTCCTTGTTCAGGGCAAAGATCTTCATACCTTGTTCATACCTCTCGAACATCAATACTCGACACTTGACTAGTGGTTCCGCGATCCGAGCAACAGTCGACGGGGACACATCCAACACCCGTGCGAGACCCGCCTGGTTGAATACCTTGTCCCGGTTCTGCAACAAGTGTTCTACAAGTCTGACCTGGGCTTTAGACTGAAACAGGTCCAACAGTTTCATCAAGCAGGCCTCTCAGGAATAAGATACGAGGGTTCCAATGTCTCGGCCTCGCAGAGCACTAGTTATGTTCGAAGGGTCCTCCATTGAGACGAACCTCGTCGGAATCCTTGCCCTCTGCATTATCTTCAGCGCAACAGGATCCAACAGTTCGTACTTGCCCGCGTAAGCATCACCCGCCATAGCCCAACTCAGCAACTTGTCAACGCTAACCGACCTCAGCATCTTCGCCTTAGGTTCCTTCTTCGGATCCGCAGTATACACTCCCTGAACATCAGTCGCGTTCACTAGGAAGTCCGCGTGAGTAATCTCAGCAGCCAATGCAGCGACAGCATTCGTCGATTGCCCAGGCTGAAGACCCCCGATCACTACCACCTTTCCAGGACTCACATAGTGAATCAGCTCCGAGAGCATCGTAGGAATCTTCGTGCACGGTTATCCCTAGCAGATCACTAGTCGACTCATCCGCCCCTAACTTCCTAGCAACGTCAATGTAGACGCGCGCGTTCTGACCCCCACCAGCCACAGCGACTAGTTGATTCCCCTCACTTGCGAAAGTGGAGAGGACCTTTCCCATGCTCCGCAACGCGTCAACATCCGGATCCCTCTTGAACAGCGCGCCCCCTAGCTTCACAACCGCCTTCATCCGAGTCTGAAACCCGAAGCGAACGGATTCAGTATATTAGAATGGAGAACGTGGTTGGCGAACCGACGGAACAGTGTTGCGGTCAGAAAGACTGCGAGCTCTGAAGAAACCTGAAGCGTACCGGACCTAACGGGACAAACCTAGGCTCAGGATCGACTAGTGCACAGCATACTTTGGACTAGTCAGTAGTCTAATAGAGACAGTGCTTCCTCGCACCATTAACCAACCAACGCAGGCTTCGACAAGTTCTCAACGGATTCCAGCATTCGTACGATACCCGTCAGGACTCTCTCTGCGCAGACTCCTGCTCGTTCGGCAAGCGGTTCCTGCTCGTTTTCGAGGCTCATCAGAAGGCGTTTTTTGGGTTCAAAACAGGCGAGGGACTATGAATTCAAGCCCAATCCGGGACAATCCGAGGGGCAACCCCCCTCCCGGGGGGCGGCACGTCAAATCAAGCCGACAATCTTACTCATCAGCGACGAGCCCCTCATTCATCGCTACTCCCTGCACTTCCTAAACCGCGCTCTTCACTAATCCAAGGATTAAATACGATTTTCAGCCAATGCTATGGTGAGGACTGGTCAAAGTGACGAATAAGATTCCGGTCGAACCCAGTTCGACACGTAACGTTTCTCTCTGAACGAATAGCGGCGACTCTGGCCAAGCCCTTAAACACCAATTTTCAGAGGCAGGAGGACGCTAGATGCCAGGCCCAGACTCCGTCGCACAATTCAAATTCAAACGGACCCTCGAACAGCTATCAAAGAAAGAGGGGAGAGGCACAGAGCTCATCAGCCTCTACGTCCCACCAGATCGGAAGATTCACGAGGTTCTGGGACAGCTACGGGAAGAGCTCGGCACCGCGGTCAACATCAAGTCACGCACTACCCGGAATAATGTCCAGGATGGGATCGAACGGACAATGCAACGACTCAAGCTCTTCAAAGAACCACCTCCAACCGGACTAGTAATTTTCGCGGGCGCGATCCCGCAGAACGGTGCTGGGAGTGAGAAGATGGAGACCTACACTCTCATTCCTCCTGAACCCATCGTTGTTGGGTTCTACAGATGCGACGCCCGTTTTCACGTTGAGCCACTGCTCGCGCTTGTTGCAGACAAGGATACTTACGGAATACTGGTGATTGATGGAACTGAAGCAGTAGTCGCCAGTCTGAAGGGTCGTAGAGTGGAGATTCTCAAGACGTTCACGTCGGGCACACCCGGCAAGAGCAGGGCCGGGGGACAGTCTGCTCGAAGATTCGAGCGGATCAGAGAACAAGTCATCAACGACTATTACAAACGCGTCGGCCAGCACTTCAACGAGATGATGCTGGAAATCCCAGACTTGAAAGGGATCATCATAGGCGGTCCGGGACCCACGAAGTATGTCTTTGAGGAAGGCGAGTACCTGCAGTATACTCTCAAGAAGAAAGTCCTCTCAATAGTCGACACTAGCTA